>PDWI01009666.1_pt1 | contig 22660 bp, 15 predicted proteins | sample 1430891 | NCBI WGS metagenome assembly PDWI01 (sample SAMN01162508, study PRJNA174530) | Oral metagenome, whole genome shotgun sequencing project. | biome: Marine environment; feature: Marine mammal; material: Swab sample of the gingival sulcus; isolation source: swab sample of gingival sulcus... | reverse complement strand
TTGGGCCGTGGCCGTGGGCAACCCCTTCGGGAACCTCGAGAGCAGCCTGACGGTGGGCGTGGTCAGCGCCAAGGGCCGCAACGATCTGTTCATCGGCGGATTGACGCCGCGCTACCAGGATTTCATCCAGACCGATGCCAGCATCAACTTCGGCAACAGCGGAGGGCCGCTGGTGGATGTGCGGGGGCGGGTCATCGGGGTCAACACGGCCATCAACCAGTCCGGGCAGGGTATCGGTTTTGCCGTGCCCAGCAACATGGTGCGCCGCATCTACCGGGATCTGCGGGAACACGGGCGTGTCATTCGGGGTTATCTGGGGGTGCGGACGGAGGATGTGGTTCCCATCGTCGGCGAAGATGGCGTCGGGCCCAGGGCGGGTGCCCGTATTCTGAGCTTGGTGCCGGGCGGCCCCGCGGCTTCGGCCGGGCTGCAGCCGGGAGATATCATCACCCTTTTCGACGGCAACGAAGTGGGGGGCAACCACCAGTTGCAGTTCCTCATTGCCGGCGCGCGGCCGGGACGGGAAGTGGAGATGGCGTTCTATCGGGAGGGGCGGCGACAGGAAGTCCGCATCCGGCCCGTGGAGTATGCAAACGGGCCGGGCAAGGCGACGGTCAAGGGAGCCGTTCACTGGCTGGGGCTGGAGGTCGGCGCTCTGGACGGCGGCGATCCGCGCGTCTCCCGTTTGAGGGAAATGCTGGGTGTGACGGCCTCTGAAGGTGTGATGGTGGTGGCCGTTCAGGAGGGTCTGTCCGCGGCGGAAGCCGGCATCAGCCCTGGCGATGTCATCGTTTCCATTGCGGGTCAGGAGGTGGCCGACCTGACGGACTACCAGACCATCCGGGACCAGTTGTCCCGCCGCCGCGGGCCGTTGACCATTCTGGTGGGGCCTACCTGTAAGGGCCCGCCGATCCGGTCGGTTCGCCCCGAACGGATCACCAGCTGTTGCTGGACGCCGTGATCGCCAACGACACGGCAACCCCCACGCTGGCTTGGAGGACGATTCATGGCTAGCAAGAAAAACGTACTGCCTGCGATGCACGAAAAGGGTTTAGAAGTCTATTTTCGTGATATCAATCGGTATGATCTGCTCAACAGGGAAGAGGAAGTGGCTCTGGCCCGGCGTATCCGCGCCGGGGATGAGGAGGCGCTGAAAATTCTGGTGCGCGCCAATTTGCGTTTCGTGGTGAGTGTGGCCAAACGCTATATCCACCAGGGATTGATGCTTTCGGACCTGATCAACGAAGGCAACCTGGGCTTGTTGAAGGCGGCCCATCGCTTCGATGAGGAGCGGGGCTACCGTTTCATCAGCTACGCCGTGTGGTGGATCCGTCAGTCCATCATGCAAGCTCTGCTGGACAAATCCCGCACCATCCGGCTGCCGCAGAACCAGACGGCGTTGCTGATCAAGATCGGGCGCACCCGTAGCGCCCTGCAGAACGAGGGCAATCCGTCACCCTCCGCGGCCCAGATCGCCGAACGGCTGGATCTGGCCGAGGCGGACGTGGTCCACGCCATACGCTCCGATCGGCGGGAAATGGCCCTGGACGATGCCGGCCAGGAAGGCAGCGACCGCCCCTTGGCTGAAATCCTGGAGGACCAGGATCAGGAGGCTCCGGATCATGGGGTTTTCCAGCGTGGTCTGCGGGAGGACGTGCAGAAATGCCTGTCCGTGCTGACGGAGCGGGAAGCCCGCGTCATCGTCGAGTACTTCGGGCTGGGCTTCGAGGAAGCCTGCACCCTGCAGGAAATTGGCGAGGGCATGGGCCTGACTCGCGAAAGGATCCGCCAGATCAAAGAGAAAGCCCTGGCCAAGATCAGGAACTCCCGATCGCGGCACTTGCTGTTCGATTATTACTAGAGGCTCCGGGCCGGTTCCGCGTTGTGGATCACACGGGTGGAACCGGCCTTTTTTTGCTTCCAAAGGGCGCCATGGTCCGTGAATTGCTTAGGCTTGGGTCGCCGGTGCGGGCTACCGAGTTCGGGATTCCGGTTGACAGAGGGGCATTGAAGGCCGATTTTCTGGCCTCGCGAGGTAATTGACCGAAAGCCGGCTTGGCGGGATATGAAGCTGAAATCATCCTACAACTTTATCTATATGCCCGATGGTGAGGGCAATACGCGCGTTCTGCGGGTGCCGCGGGTGGCCATCGTGGGCGCGTTTTTGCTGTTGCTGACGCTTACCCTTCTGGCTGTCCTGTATTTTGCCGGGGTGGGCATGGGCGCGGGCTGGTGGCCCGATTCATCCGAATTGAAAACAGAAAACGCCTTGTTACGGGAGCGGGTGGAGGACTTGGAAGGGGAAGTCGGGGCCATGCGGGTGGCCATGGATGAGGCCTTCGATTATCAGCAGGTCCTGAGCACCGCCGTGGGCGTTCGGCCGCTTGATGCGGAAACCTTTGCCGCCGGTGTGGGGGGACGCTCCGCAAGTCTGATCCGGCCGGGCGAGGATATCGAACTGGCCAGCGCCGGTGTCGGGGAACTGACTCGGCTGGGGGATGAGATCAAACTGCTGGTGCGGCAGGCGCGCATCCAGAAGCAGGGCTACAAGGCCATGCTCGATACGTTGGCCGCGCGGGAAACCATGCGCGACAGGATTCCTTCCATCCGGCCTCTGGACACGGGTTGGGTCAGTTCCCGTTTCGGTCGCCGCAACGACCCGTTCACCGGGCGGGGGCGTTTTCACCACGGTCTGGATTTTTCCGTCCCCAAGGGCACGGAAGTGCGCGCCACCGCCGACGGCACCGTCATCCTGGTGCAACAGCAGCGGGGGCTGGGCAAGGTGGTCAAGGTTGATCACGGGGATGATGTGGTCACGGTCTACGGCCATCTGGATGCCTTCGATGTCCAGAAAGGGGACAAGGTCCGGCGGGGGCAGGTCATTGCCCGCAGCGGGAACACCGGCCGCAGCACCGCGCCGCATCTGCACTACGAGGTGCGCCTGGGCGGGCGTTCCGTCAACCCCCTGCCCTACATCCTGGACTCTTATGCCGGCCGGAACTGATCCGGAGGCCCCTTCCTGCCAGATTCGGATCTCTTCCCTTCCGCCCGGAGGTCCGGGCCCGTCGCACGGGCCCAACTTTGGGTGGGAAGCGGGCATTCCCTGTGTTAGTTTGTGGCGTGAAAGACTTGGGGTTGGGGCTTGCGTTCCCGTGGGGGCGATGGCCCCGGTATCTCCTGGAGGCCCATGGGTGTCCAGGTTGGGGTGCGCCTTGCGGATGGAACAGCGTCCATGAATCGTCTGGAACTGAAAATCGGCTGCCTGGTGGTCTCGATACTCATCTGGATCCAGGTGGCCAGCCACGCCACGGTAGAGCAGAGCACCAAACTGCCTTTGAAGGTGGTGGGCCTGGGGGAAGAACTGACCCTGGAAGGATCCGTCATCCCCGAGGAGGTGGAGGTACGGCTGGAGGGGAGCAAGCTCTCCCTGGTCATGCACAATCTTTTCCAGCGCTACATCGGTGAGGTGCGGCTGAATCTTTGGGATCGTGGCCCCGGTCCGGAGTTCACCTATGAACTGTCGCGGGACGATGTCTACACGGACCTGCGGGTGGTGGACATCCATCCGGCGGATGTGCGCGGGTTACGGATCGACCGCATGGTTTACCACATGTTGCCGGTGCGGCAGCAGAATACCGGGACGTTGCGGGCTGGCCTGGCCTTCCTGGAACCGGCCACCCTGAAGCCCGACTCGGTGCTGGTCTCCGGGCCCAGCCGCTTCTTCCGGGAGCATGCCACGGTGGTGGCCGATCCGGTGGACTTTTCCAAGATCAAGGAAAGCCAGCGGCTGCCGGTGAAGCTGCAGAGCCCCAACCGGCATCTGAAGCTGGCCACCTCTCAGGTGAGCCTGGATCTGCGGGTGGCGGCACTGGAGGAGCGGACTCTGCCCAACGTGCCGGTGGTGGCCCTGGTGGACGCGGGGCGCCCCCAGGTGGGGGTCTCGCCTCCGCTGGTGGATGTGATGGTGCGGGGGGTGCGGGATTCCGTGCTGGCCCTGGACAGCCGGCGCTTCCTGGTGACCGTGTCGGTGGGGAGTCTGGCAGAGGGCATTTATCAGTTGCCCGGGCAGATTGATCATCCCCCATGGCTGGATATCGTGGGATTGGACCCGCCGGAATTCCAGGTCATCGTGGGGCATCCTTCGGTTTCCTTGGATTCCTTGCTGAGGCCGAGGGCTCAGGGCAAGACGGACAGGGGAATCGGTGATGAGTGATCCCCGCCCGGTGGATGCCGCGGCACCGCGCCCGGCGGGGGTGCCGCGAGTGGCCGTGGTTGCGGCCCTGCTGGTGCTTGTGCTGGCGGTGGGGGCGGTGATCTTTCCCCGCTCGGATACGCGACGACCGCAGGGGCGTCTGCTGGCCTTCGTCGGGGGGGAGCCGGGAGGGGCGCGGCGGGAAATGATCCAGGATCTGGGAGCCTACCTGGCGGAACAGGGGGGGCACCCTCTGGAAGTCGTGACGGTGCGCGACCGAGAACGCTTCCTGGCGTTGGCGGCCGCTGGGGCCGATTTCGCCCTTTGCCCCGATGGCCTGGCCTTGGGGCTGGAAGATTCCTCCTATGCCTCCCTGGCGGCGGGCCGCCGCAAGATGCCCAGCAACCTGTGGCCGCGGGGGGTGCTGGTCTACCGGCGGAGCGCCGCGCCGCTGGATAAGCCTTGGACGGAGGCGCCCGCGCGGACGGTCTTTGGGGACAGCCTCTCTCTGTCGGCTCTCGGTGGGGTGGAAGTGTCGGCGGATCTGCGGGCGTGCGCCTTCGGGCCCGACCCTTACGACCACGGCCCTGTGCTGCATGCCCTGCGGCTGGGGGCCTTCGATTACGCTCTGGTGCGCCAGTGGGATGCCGAGGCTTTTTTCACCGCGGGGCTGCTGGATGCGGAACTGTATGAGTTGGAGATGATGACCGATCCGGTGCCCGACATGGTGCTCATGGTCCACCGCAAGGCCTCCGTGGTGCAGCGGATGGCCTGGGCCGAGGCTCTCAGTCTGCTGGGCACGGGAGAGCGCCCCGTCACCGAGGCGGGGCGGGAACTGGCCCACAGCCTTTCCGTGCTGGGGCTGGCGGGCTTTGACATTCTGCTGGAACTGGATTTTGATCGGCTGCGCGGCCGTTTTGGTGATTGCTGGCCCCCGGCCACCCCTTGAGACTTGTTGTTCCGCTGCGGGCGAGAGGTGATACTCCGTCCGTGGGCGATATCTGCAGGGAAAGGAACCATGAACCTGAAATACCGACGACTGAAGGGCACCCGCGACATCATGCTCGAGGAGATGCAGAGGCTGCGCTGGTGCGAGGAGCGCTGGTTTCAGGTGCTGTCCCGTTACGGATACGGTGAGATCCGCACCCCGGTCATCGAGCCGACGGATCTGTTTCTGCGCTCGGTGGGCGCGGGCACGGATATCGTCGACAAGGAAATGTACACCTTCGAGACCAAGGGCGGCGAAAGCCTGACGTTGCGGCCGGAGATGACCGCTTCGGTGGTGCGGGCCTATCTGGAGAACGGCCTGACCCGGCAACCGGGCACCGTCAAGTTTGCCTACCTGGGGCCCATGTTCCGTCACGATCGGCCCCAGGCCGGCCGTTACCGCCAATTCCATCAACTGGGCGTGGAAGCCCTGGGCAGCGACAGCCCGGTGCTGGACGCGGAGGTCATCCAAACGGCCATGGCGCTGTTCGAGGCCGTGGACGCCCAGGGGCTGAGCGTGCATGTCAACAGCATCGGCTGCCCCGCTTGCCGACCGGCCTATCTGGAGGACCTGAAAGTTTTCCTGAAGGAGAACCTGGAGCGGATTCCGGAACCCATGCGGGGGCGGATCGATATCAACCCCCTGCGGCTTTTCGACGCCAAGGATGACGGCGTAACGGCGTTGCTGGCGGGCTTCAAGCCCATCACCGAGGCTTTGTGCGCCGCTTGCCGGGAGCACCACGCGGTGGTGCTGCGTCTGCTGGATAAGCTGGGCGTGCCCTACGTGAGCGATTCCGGGCTGGTGCGCGGGCTGGACTACTATAGCCGCACCACCTTCGAGATCACCGCCCGCCGGGGCCGCAAGCAGAGCAGCCTGGCCGGCGGCGGGCGTTACGATTACCTGGTGGAGCAGTGCGGCGGGCCGCCGACCCCGGCCATCGGTTTCAGCATCGGGGTGGAGCGCACCTTGCTGCATCTGGATGACAAGCCCGTGGATCCCCAGCGCAGTCGGCAGACCCCGGTGGATGTCTATGTGGCGTGCCGCGATCTGGCCAGCCAGGAATACGCCCTGGGCGCCACCGAGGTCTTGCGTGGGCTGTACCGGGTGGAGATCGACACCAGTGGACGCAGCCTGAAGGCCCAGGCCAAGGGCGCGAATCTGCGCCAGGCAAGCGTCATGCTGGTCATTGGAGACGAGGAGATCGGCGCCGGCGCGGTGCGGATGAAGAACCTGGAAACCGGAGAACAGAGGCAGGTGCCCGTGGGATCCCTGATGGGGGCCGTGCGGGAGGTCTTGGAAGGATGAATATCATTATGGACAGCATGCGGACCCATCGCTGCGGGCAGGTCACCCTGTCCCTGGAAGGCCAAGAAGTGAAGCTGGCCGGCTGGGCCGGCCGGATCCGGGATCTGGGCGGGGTTCTTTTCGTGGACCTGCGCGATCGTTACGGTAACGTGCAGGTGGTTTTCGAGGACGGCCGGCCTTTGGAACTGGCCAAGACCTTCAAGCTGGAGACCGTGCTGGGCATCACCGGCACCGTGCGGGCGCGGCCCGAGGACATGGTCAATCCGGACATGGCCACCGGGGCCGTCGAGGTGGTGGCCACCGAGGTGCGGATCCTCAACACCTGCCGGCCTCTGCCCTTCCAGATCGACCAGGCGGAGAAGGCCAGCGAGGAACTGCGCCTGAAGCATCGTTACCTGCATCTGCGCCATCCCAACATGGCCCGCAACCTGCGTATCCGGCACCAGACGGCCATGGCGGCGCGGCGGTATCTCAACCGTCAGGACTTCCTGGAGGTGGAGACGCCCCTGCTGATCAGGACCACGCCGGAGGGAGCGCGGGATTACGTCGTGCCCAGCCGCGTGCACCACGGCCAGTTCTACGCTCTGCCCCAGTCGCCCCAGCTGTACAAGCAGATGCTGATGGCCAGCGGCGTGGACCGCTACTTCCAGCTGGCCCGTTGCCTGCGGGACGAGGACCTGCGCAAGGACCGCCAGCCGGAGCACACGCAGATCGATCTGGAAATGAGCTTCGTCACCGAGAACGAGATCTATACCATCATCGAGGAGATGATGGCGGCCATCTTCGCCGAGACCATCGGCTACGATCTGCCGACGCCTTTCCTGCGGATCAGCTATGACGACGCCATGAACATGTACGGCTCCGACAAACCGGATCTGCGTTTCGGCAACCCCATGCACACGTTGGATGATCTGGTGCCCGGTTGCGGCTTCGGCGTCTTCGAGAAGGTGGTTGCCGCGGGTGGGACCGTGCGCTGCCTGGTGGGGACGCGCCTGGCCGATTGGTCGCGCAAGAAGGTCGATGAGCTGGAGGAATTCGTGAAGGCCCGCGGCGCCGCCGGTCTGGCCCGGGTGAAGGTCACGGCCGACGGTTTCGAGACGGGCATCGCCAAGTTCCTGGGCGAGGATTTCCAGGAGGCCCTGCGCCGGCGCACGGGGTGCTCCGAGGGGGACCTGCTCCTGTTCGTGGCCGGAGACTGGAAAATGGCCGTGGAGGCCACCGGCGCCCTGCGCCTGGAAGTGGCCAGGCAGGCGGACTGGATTCCGCCGGACAGCTGGGCTTTGGCTTGGGTGCGGAACTTCCCGCTTTTCGAGAAGGACGAGAACACCGGCGGCTGGACGGCCTGCCACCACATGTTCACCCAGCCGCGTCCCGAAGATGTGGATGGTCTGGAGGAGAACCCCGGCCAGGGGCGCGCGCAGCTGTACGACCTGGTCTGCAACGGCGTGGAGTTGGGCAGCGGCAGCATCCGGGTGCACCAGCGGGAACTGCAGGAGCGCATCTTTAAGATCGTGGGCATGACGGAGGAAGAGTACATGGCCAAGTTCGGCTTCTTCCTGGAGGCCCTGGGGTATGGCGCGCCTCCGCACGGCGGCATTGCCCTGGGTCTGGACCGGCTGGTGATGTTGCTGACGGGCAGCCCCAGCCTGCGCGAGGTCATCGCTTTCCCGAAGACCACCCTGGCGGCGTCGCCGCTGGACAACAGCCCCGGGCCTATCAGTGATGCGCAACTTCGGGAGTTGAACCTGGCGATCGTGCCGTTGCCCGCGGACAAGGAAAAGAAGCAGTCGTGAAGAAGACGAAGCGGCAGGGCAAACGACAGGCGGAGGTGCGCGGCACCCTGCCGGTGGCGGACGTGGATCTGCTGAATCTGGCCGGAGCCCAGGACGCGAATCTACGCTTTCTGGAGAAGCGCTTCGGCGGCGCCGTGGTGGTGCGCGGCGAGCAGTTGCTGGTCAGTGGCGGTGATCCGGCCGAGGCCGAGAATGTGCTGGCCGTTCTGTCCGGGATGATCGAGCGGGTGCGGCATGGGCAGCTCATGGACGAGGTGACGGTGGCGTATCTGTACGACCGGGCCGCCGGCGATGCGGTCCCGGCCGAGGAGGGCGCCGACCAGCCCCTGCTCTTTGCCGCGGGCACGCGCACGTCCGTCAAGACCAAGACCGCGGGCCAGCAGGAGTACGTGGACGCGGTGCGGAACAACGACGTGGTTTTTGCCGTGGGACCGGCCGGTACGGGCAAGACCTTCCTGGCCGTGGTGATGGCCATGGATTATCTGAAACGGCAACTGGTGGACCGCATCGTTCTGGTGCGGCCGGCGGTGGAGGCGGGTGAGCAGCTGGGGTTCCTGCCGGGCGATCTGCAGGACAAGATCAACCCCTACCTGCGACCCCTCTTCGATGCCCTGTCCGATATCACCGGGGCGGCCAAGATCAGCCGGTACATCGCTTCGGGGGTGATCGAGGCCTCGCCGCTGGCTTACATGCGCGGGCGCACCCTGAACAACGCCTTCGTGATTCTGGACGAGGCCCAGAACACCACCGTGGGGCAGATGAAGATGTTCCTGACGCGCCTGGGCTTCCAGTCCAAGGCCGTCATCACGGGGGACATCACGCAGATCGATCTGGATACGCGGGATAAATCGGGCCTGGTCCACGTGCGGGAAATCCTGGGCGAGACCGAAGGCGTGTCCTTCGTGGAGCTGGGTGGGGGGGACATCGTGCGGCACCCCCTGGTGCGTCGCATAGTGGATGCTTTCGACGCCGCCGGCATCGACTAGGGGCCCGTGGAGCCGGCCGGCGGCCGGGAGTGAAAGGAACGGAAATGTCCGTCTTCTGGTTGCGTATCACTGTCTTCTTGTTGCGTGTCATACGCTTCGTGAAGCGGAAACCGGTTCCCCGTGAGGGGAGCGCGCGCATCCGTCCACCCGCCAGAACGGGGGGTAAGGGCCCCAAGGTGAAGCGCAAGGTCGAGGGATGGCTGCCCCTGCTCTGCGGTCTGGTCCTGCTGGTTCTGCACCTGGTCTTTTTCCCGCCGGTGCCGCGTCTGAACCTGGAATTCCCCGCGGTGGGCCAGATTGCCGCCCGTGAGGTGCGCGCACCCTTCACCTTCAAGGCCGCGCTGCCGGAGGATGAAGTGCAGGTCCTGCGCTGGCAGAAGGTCATGGAAGAGCCGCCCGCCCTGCGGAGCCTGGGCCCGGGACTGACCCGCCGTGATTCCCGCTTTCCCACCCTGCTGGAGGCCCTGGCCGAGAGCCAGGCCGACACCGGCAGCAGCCTGGACGAGCGCGCCACCATGCTGAATCTGCAGTTCCCTGTTCTGGGGCGGGAGGATCTGAGGCGTCTGCTCATGAGCGATGCCGCCGATTCCCTGGTGGAGCGCATGGGGGAGGCCTGGCGTCGGGTTCTGGCGGCCGGGGTGGTGGACATGCTGCCGCGTGGCCAGTACGACGCCGTCATCGTCTTGGGAGAAGGCAGCACCTCCACGCTCCAGAAGAGCCAGGTGGTGACCCAGGCGGGGCTGCAGGATCGTCTGACCGAGGAATTGCGCGGTACCGGGTTGTCCGCGGTGCAGGCCGTGAACGTGGCCTCCCTGATGCGGCACTTCATCAGCCCCAACCTGGTGTACGATCTGGAGGAAACCCAGCAACGCAAGGATCGGGCGCGGGATATGGTGCCCACCACCCGAGAGTTCTTCAAGGGCGAGAGGATTGTCGACCGGGGGGTGCGCGTCACGCCGGAGCAGGATCAATTCCTGCAGGAACTGAAGGGGACGCTGGAAAGCCAGGCCGCCGAAAATGTGGGCGAAGGCTGGCAGTTGCGCTATCTGAGCCGCATCCTGTTGCTGGTTTTCGCCCTGGGCCTGTTCGGCTGGTTCGGGGTGATCTACTTCCCCACGGCCTTCCGGCAGTTGCGCCCGCTGCTGGCCATCACCATCCTGCTGGCGCTGTTCCTGGGGGGGGCGCACATCGCCCTGGACAACAGCTCCCTGGGTCCGTTCGCGGTGCCGATGGTGCTGCTGTCGCTGATGGCGACGGTGCTTTTTCGGGACAGGGTGGGGTACAACGTGACGCTGTTGGCGGTGACGCTGCTGGCCATCCTGCCGGAGTTTTACGCCGGGCAGGTCTTCGCGTGGTATCTGCTGGGCATGGTGACGGTGGTGTCGGTGCGGCGCATCCGCCAGCGGGGCCAGTTCTATCAGACCATCCTGGTGCTGGCGCTGTTTTCCCTGTCGCTGATCTTCCTGCTGGGGGCGGTGGGGGTGCAGGGTCCCACGAGCAGCTACCTGGTGGGAATCTTCACGCCGGTGCTGCTGGTGGCCTTCGGGCTTTTCCTGTTGCCGGTGGTTGAACCCATGGTGGGGGTCTGCAGCGATCTGACGCTGCTGGAGCTTTCGGACCTGAATCACCCCTTGCTGCAGCGCATGGCCCTGGAAGCCCAGGGCACCTACCACCACAGCCAGGTGGTGGGGCAGCTGGCCGAGCATGCGGCCCGGGCCGTGGACGCCAACAGCTTGTTGACCCGGGTGGGGGCTCTTTTCCATGACATCGGCAAGATGGAGAAACCCGAATACTACGTGGAGAATCAGCATGTCCAGCACAACAAGCACGATGAGCTGAGTCCCAGCATGAGCGCTCTGGTCATCGGGGCCCATGTGAAGGATGGCATCGAGCTGGGACGGCGCTGGCGTTTGCCCCAGGCGGTCATCGATTTCATTCCTCAGCACCACGGCACCATGGTGATGGAGTACTTCTACCACAAGGCCCTCAGCAGCGAGACCAACGCGCCGGTGAAGGTGGACGATTTCCGCTACCCCGGACCCAAGCCCCAGAGCAAGGAGACGGCCATCCTGATGCTGGCCGATGCGGTGGAGGCGGCCACGCGCTCGTTGAGCAAGCCGACGCCCAGCCGCATCCGGGAAATCACCAAGCAGATCATCGACAAGCGTATGTTGAGCGGCGAGCTGGACGAATCCGGGCTGACGCTCAGCGATCTGAGCCGCATTCGCGAGGCCTTCATCCCGCTGCTGACGGGGATCCACCATTCCCGCATCGTCTATCCGGGGCAGAAGGACAAGGATGCGGAGAAGGTGCCGGAAAAACGCGGGGAGAGGACGGCCCGGTCATGAAACCCCGCCTGGGCGACAGATGCGGCAGCGAGACGGCGCGCGCGGTGGGCCGTCTTTTGGAAGATGCCGGGCGCTGGGTGGCCCCTCTGGGTCGGCCGGAGTGGGCCTTTGATCTGACCGATGTGCTGTCTTTCAGCGGGCTGGAGGAGGTGGGCGCAGGCCCTCCGGATCTGGCCGCGGGGCAGGCCGGGGCGGGGACGGATCTGTGGCTCGATCCTCTGCACGCGGACGATCCTGTGGGGATGGGCGAAATCAGCGGGGTGGGCGAAATCATTCTGGCTCCGGATTTCATTGCTCGGCGCTGTGCCGCACAGGGCTGGCCCCTGGAGAAGGAGATTCCCATGCTGGTGGTGCACGGCTGCCTGCACCTGCTGGGCTGGGATCATGAGGAAGAAGAACGGGGACGGGCCATGCGCCGCCTCGAGAGCGAGCGTCTGGCCGCCTGCGGGCTGGAGCATCCCCTGGTCGGGGCGAAGGAGGACGATTGATGGGCCTGCTCCTGAAGCAGGATCTTCTGCCGGCGGTGGGCTTGTGGCTGGCGGCCATGCTGCTGGGCGGCCTCATCGCCGCTTATTTCCGGATCAGCGGCTGGCATCGCAACGGCCTGCTGGAGGAAGAAAAGCCGGGCCCCATCCTGGCGGCCTATCTGGAGCACCCGCGCCGCTTCCAGTTCAGCACCGGCACGGTGTTCCTGGGGTTGAGCTTGGCCGGCGGTTTCGCCTGGGGCCGGGTTCTGCTGGCCTGGCGCGGCGGCGTGGTCGATGCCGGCTTTTATGGTCTGTTCCTGTTGCTGATCCTGGTGGTCTTCAGCCTGGGCGGGGCCGTCTTCCGGTTGCTGGCCAGCCACATGGCTTTGGGATACGCCCGGGTGGTGGGGCTGGTCTTCTACCCGCTGCTGTGGGGGCTCAGCCCCTGGGCGCTGCTTTTGCAACGGGCGGTGCGCGACGCCGATGACACCATCCTGGCCGGAGATGGGCAACAGCAGCTGAGCGATGGCGAGATCCGGGAACTGATCAGCGGCGACGCCGAGGAGTCCAGCCTGGATGAGGACGAGCGGGAGATGATCCGTTCCATCTTCGAGTTCCACGACACGGCCGTCCGGGAGATCATGATCCCGCGCATCGACATGGTCTCGCTGGATGGGGATGCCCTGGTGGAAGGGATGATCGACGCGGTCAACACCAGCGGGCACTCGCGCATTCCCATTTACCGGGGCAACGTGGATCAGGTCATCGGCATCCTCTACAGCAAGGACTTGCTGAAGCTGGTGACCGAGGACCGTTTCGAAACCGGGGGGCGGAAGCTGGCGGACCTGGTGCGACCGGCCTACTTCATCCCCGAGAGCAAGAAGATCGATGAGGTCCTGGATGAGTTCCGGTCCCAGCGCATCCACATGGCCGTGGTCATCGACGAGTACGGCGGCACCGCCGGGCTGGTGACGCTGGAAGACGTGATCGAGGAGATCGTGGGCGAGATCGAGGACGAGTTCGATGAGGAAGAGGAGCTGGTGGACTGGGTGGACGAGCACCGGGTCCGGCTGGATCCCAAGCTTTCCCTGGATGATCTGGAAGAGTTGGTGGGCGTGAACCTGGAGGACGCCGAGGGGGCGGACACCAGCGAGACCCTGGGCGGCCTCATCTACGAGGCCGCGGGCAACGTGCCCAGCCGGGGCGACACGGTCACCATCGAGTCTTTCACCGTGACGGTGGAAGGGGTGGCCGGGCAGCGTATCACCCGGGTTCTTTTCGCCTCGCCCCAGCCTTTGCCGGGTTTCCCGCGGGCCCGGGAAGAGGATTAGCGAAAGGAGGGGAGCATGCTGAAATTCCTGCAGCGGCACTTCCTGACGGGGCTGCTCTCCATCACCCCTTTGGCCATCACCGTCTGGATCCTGTGGCATTTCTACAAGCTGGTCAGCGAGAGCCTCAAACCCTGGGTGGAACGGCTGCCGGGCATGGGGGAAACCTATCCCGGGTTCGTGCTCACGCTGATCGGCATGGTGGGCGTGCTGCTGGCCATCACCCTGGTGGGGCTGTTCACGCGGAATCTCATCGGCATGGCCTTTTTCCGGCTGGTGGAGCGGTTCTTCGTGCGCATCCCCGTGGTCAAGAGCGTTTTTTCGGCCACCAAGCAAATTGCCGAGGTCTTTCTCAAGGACCGGCGCACGGCCTTCAAGAAGGTGGTTCTTTTCGAGTACCCGCGGCAGGGGTTGCTGAGCATCGGATTCGTGACCCGGGATGAACCGGGAGAAGACCTGCTGAATGTCTTTTTGCCCACCGCACCCAACCCCACCAGCGGGTACATGCTGCTGGTGCCGCGTGAGGATACGCGGGAGTTGGGCATTCCCGTGGAAGAGGCCATCAAGCTGATTGTGTCCGGAGGGGCGATCATGACGGAGACCCAGGCGGCCAACATCGGACAGCTGGGTATGCGGCTGGCCCACACGACGGATCCGGATGTCCCCCGGGTTACCGAGGCCTTCCCCGAGGCCGGAGAGGAAACCGCCCATGAGTGAGCGGGAATCAGGGCAGAAGAGGCCCGCGGAGCAGAAGAGGCCCGCGGAACAGGTGATGCCTACAGAGCAGATGACGCCCAGCGGGCAGGAGACGTCCACCTTGCCGGAGAGCCCGGAAATTTCCGAGGAGCGCATGCTGGACCCCTCCAACCTGGAGGCTGAGCACCACGCGCTGGAGAAGCGGTTCGAGGCCTTGCTGCAACATGGTGACGATGAGGAGATCGCCCGGCTGGCCGCCGAGTTGAGCCCCGGTGATCTGTCCGAGGTCCTGCGTCCCCTCAGCTTCGAGGACACCGCCCGTATCCTGCGCCTGCTGCCCTCCGATCCTTTGGCCGAAGTGCTGGCCGAGATAGACAACCGCAGCCTGGGCACGCTTTTCCAGCTGCTGGATGTGGATGCCATCGCCGATATCATCGAGGAGATGCCTTCGGACGAAGCCACGGACGTGCTGGGGGAGTTGGACGACGAGCAGGCCCAGGAAATTCTGGCGGCCATGGAGGACGAGGAACGCGAGGAAGTCACCGAGCTGCTCCAGTACGAGCCCGAGACCGCCGGTGGCCTGATGGGCAAGGAGTACTTGGCGGTCAAGGGGGAGATGACCTGCGCCGAGGCCATCGAAGAGCTGCGCCGGATGGACGAGGACGATCTGGAGGAAACCCATTCGGTCTGGGTGGTGGATCGGCGCCATCGCTTGGTGGGGGATCTGCCCCTGATCAACCTGCTGCTGGCCAAGCCCACCGCCATGGTGGAGACGGTCATGGAGCCGGATCCCCTGTATGTGGAGGTGGATCTGGACCAGGAGGAGGTGGCCACCTTCTTCCGCATGCACGACCTGATCACGGTGCCGGTGCTGGATCACCAGCGCCACATGGTGGGACGCATCACCGCCGACGATATCATGGACGTGATCACCGAGGAGGCCACCGAAGATATCTCGCGTCTGGCGGGTGTGAGCGTGGAAGAATTCGGGGAGCAATCCTCCTTCCGCGTGGCCCGTTCCCGACTGCCCTGGCTGGTGGGCGCCCTCCTGGGGCAGGTGGGTAATGTTTTCGTGCTGGGCAATTTCGAACGCAGCCTGGAAGCCAAGGTGGCCCTGGCGTTCTACATTCCGATGATCATGGCCATGGCCGGCAACGTGGGCATCCAGACCAGCAGCGTGGTGGTGCGCGGCCTGGCCACCGGCGAGGTGGATTTCTTCCACCTGGGGCGGCATCTGCTGCGGGAACTGGGCACCGCCCTGCTGATCGGCGTCTCCATCGCCCTGCTCAGTTTCGGTGTTTCCTACGTGCTGAACGGGGATACGGATGTGAGTCTGGTGCTGGGGCTGTCCATGCTTTCGGTGATCGTGTTCGCGGCCATGGCCGGCGCGGGGATTCCGCTGCTGATGCACCGGGTGGGCATCGATCCGGCCGTGGCCACGGGACCCTTCATCACCACGGCCAACGACATCGTGGGACTGCTCATTTATTTCGGACTGGCGGCCTTCCTGATGGGCATCGCCACCTGATATGGGGGTTCTGGCCAAACCCACGCTCAGTTGTGACGCGGTGGTTCTGCGGGCTTTTCCCAGCGGGGAGACCAGCGTCATCGCTTCGTTGCTGACCCGGACCGAGGGCTTCGTCAAGGTGGTGGCCAAGGCGGCGCGCCGACCGCGGTCGCGGTTGCGGCCTCTGGTGGAACCCGGACGGTTGGTGAGCGTCGAACTGAGCTGGGATCCGGCGCGTGAGTTGCAGTATCTGCGCGGTGGTTCGGTGCGGCTGGATCCTTTGCTGACAGGGGTGGACCTGGAGCGTTCGGCCTTCTTGCTGGCCGCCCTGGAATTGACGGACCGGTGCCGCTTGAATCCCGGCGGCGAGGCCGCGGGTGGCGAGGTGGCGGGCGCTGAGGCCATGTTTGGCGTTTGCGATGCCTTCATCAGGATGTTATCGTCCGGAGCCGATGCCGAACCCGCCCGTCTCTTCTTCGCTTTCGAGTGGCTGTTGCTCAAGAATCACGGCCTGGATCCGGAGGTGGTGGCGTGCGCCGTCTGCGGCCGGGTGCTGGACTATTCCGGGGATGGGACGAACCTTTGGTTCCAGCCCGCGGAGGGGGGGGCGGTTTGCCACCTTTGTGGCGGAGCCGGGCGACCTCTGAGCCGGGAAGCCCTGGCGGAGTTCCGCCTTTTCGAGACCGGGGTCGACGCCGGTAGCGCCGGCCGACCCCTCAGCCGGATCACTTGCACCACTTCCTCGGCTTTCACCTGCCGGGGTACCGTTTGCCCGTTGCCCTGGACCTGCTCAGGCCGGTCCGTCGGGCCGAGGAGTCATCGTCATGATGGAATACCAACAAATGATCGCCAACCTGCAGCGGTTCTGGGCTGATCACGGCTGCGTGATCGTCCAGCCCTACAACAGCGAGGTGGGCGCCGGGACCTTCAACCCCAACACCTTCCTGCGGTCCCTGGGACCGGAGCCCTGGAAGGTGGCCTACGTGGAGCCCAGCAAGCGGCCCAAGGATGGTCGTTACCTGGAGAATCCCAACCGGGTGCACCAGTTCTTCCAGTACCAGGTCATCCTCAAACCGAACCCGGCCAACAGCCAGGAGCTGTATCTGGAGAGTTTGCGGAGCCTGGGCATCAAGCCCGAGGAGCACGACATCCGCTTTGTGGAAGACGACTGGGAAAGCCCCACCCTGGGCGCCGCGGGCCTGGGCTGGGAGGTGTGGCTGGACGGGATGGAAGTGTCCCAGTTCACCTACTTCCAGCAGGTGGGGGGCGTGCGCTGCAAGCCCGTGAGCGTGGAGTTGACCTACGGTCTGCTGCGGCTGTGCATGTTCGTGCAGGGGGTGGACCATGTGAAAGACATTCTCTGGGGCGGAGGCCTGACCTGGGGCGAGGTCATGGGCCAGTTCGAGATCGAATACAGCGGGTTCAATTTCGAACACGCGGATGTGGGAATGTACCGCCGCCACTTCGAGGACAAGGAGCAAGAGGCGCGGGCCCTGCTGGAGAATGGGCTGGTTTTTCCCGGCTACGACGCGGTCATCAAATGCAGCCATCTGTTCAATCTGCTGGAGGTCCCCCTTCTCAAGGAGAAAGAAGCCGAATGAGCCAGAACGCCAACACCCGGGAAAGCAGCCGGCTTCCCTTCCTGCTGGAAATCGGGAGCGAAGAAATTCCCGCCCGCTTCATCCCTGAGGCCATGAAGTATCTGGAAAAGAGCGTGCGGCAAGAACTGACGGCCCATCATCTGGACTTCCAGTCGCTGCGCGTGCTGGCCACCCCGCGGCGCATGGCCTTGCTGGTCGAGGGGCTGCAGACCCGGCAGGCGGACCGCACGGTGGAGATCAAGGGCCCGCCCGTGAGCGTGGCGTTCACGGAGGACGGCAGCCCGACACCGGCCGCTCTGGGCTTTGCCAAGAAGGTGGGGCTGGCCCTGGAGGATTGCGAGCGCGGCCAGGACAAGCTGGGGGTGCCCTTCCGCAAGACCATGCGGTGGGGAAACCACGATCTGGATTACGCGCGCCCTCTGCAGTGGATCCTGGCTTTGCTGGGGACCGAGACGTTGGCCATGGATGTGGATTATCTGCGGGCCGGCAACACCACCCGGGGCCATCGCACGTTGCATGGCGATGAGCCGGTGGTGGTGCGCGACCCGGCTGCTTATCTGGAGACCTTGAGGGGTGTCGGTGTGGTGGTGGATCAGCAGGAGCGTCGGCGGATCATTGCCGACGGCCTGCGGACGATCATCGCCGCCTACGATGGGGACGCGGCCCTGTTGGAGGATGAGGAACTGCTGACGGAGGTGGTCTTCCTCTGCGAACACCCCACTCCCTTCCTGGGCTCCTTCGGAGAAGAATATCTGGAACTGCCGGCCCAGGTGGTGACCACGGCCATGAAAAGCCACCAGCGCTATTTCTCGGTGCAGAAGAAAGGGACCGAGGCTCTGAAACCCCGCTTCGCGGCGGTGCGCTGTGGCGGACAAGAACATCTGGACAACGTCGTGGCCGGCAACGAGCGGGTTCTGCGAGCCCGCTTGGCGGACGCCTTGTTCTACTGGGAGTTTGATCAGAAGAAAACCCCGGAAGAAAGGGTGCAGATGCTGGGGGCCGTGACCTGGCTGGAGGGTTATGGTTCCGTCCTGGACAAGACCCACCGGGTGGGCGCGCTGGCCGGCTGGCTGTGGGATACCGGGCTGGGCTGCGATGACGAGGCGAAGGCCACCCTGGAGCGGGCGGCGTTCCTGTGCAAGAGCGACCTGGTCAGCGAGATGATCAAGGATGGCAAGGAGTTCACCAAATTGGAGGGCTTCATCGGAGCTCGCTACGCGGAACTGGCGGGGGAGGATCCCGCCGTTTGTCGGGCCATCGAGCAACACTTCCTGCCCCGAAGCGCCACCGGCACCCTGCCTGTGGACCGCGTCAGCGCCGTGCTGTCCATTGCCGATCGCCTGGATAATTTGGCGGGTTGCTGGTTGGCCGGTTTTATCCCGACAGGGGCCAAGGATCCCTACGCCCTGCGGCGGCATGGGCTGGCCATCTTGCGTATTCTGCTGGAAGAGAAAGTCCAGCTGAACCTGGAAGAGGCCCTGGACAGGGCCTTGGCCCCCTTTGCCGCCACGGTGGGGGCCGAGGCGTTGCGGCAGGCCCGTGGAGAACTTGCCGAATTCCTGCAGACCCGTATACGGGGCTATTTCACGGACAACCTGGGCTTGGAGGCGGATGTGGCCCGTGCGGTCCTGCCCGTGCGCTGGCGCGACCCCGCCGATGCTCTGGATTGGGTGGAAGCCCTGACGCACTTCCGGGATCGGGAGGATTTCCAACTGCTGGTCACCGGCTTCAAGCGGTGCCGAAATATCCTCAAAGGCGGGGTACTGGCCATCGACGAGTTGGATGACTGTCTGGAGCGCTGGAATGAGGGCGGCCGGGGCCGCGCCGGCGAGGACTTCGGGGGCATGCCCGAGAAGGCGGAGCAGGCGTTGCAGACAGCCGTGGCTGCAGCGGCATCCGGCCTCGTGTCTGCCGAAACGGAGGGGGATTACGATGGGGTCTTCCGTTTGCTTTCGAAACTGGGGCCGGCCATCGATAGCTATTTCGAGCATGTGCGGGTGAATGTGGAGGATGAGGCCCTGACGGCCTTGCGTCATGCCTTTTTGCGGGAAATCCATGGCCTTTTTGCCAGATATGCAGATTTTACGGAAGTGGCATCCGCAGAAAGTTAGCCGTGGAAAACTTGCTGCGGGCCATTAACCGCTGCCAGGAAATGGTGAATCCCGGGTCCCATTCATGGAATGGGACCTTTTTTTGCGGCCTGGGCATCATTATTCATAAAGACTATTGACGGAACCGCGCGTTTGGGATAAGGTAATGGTGCGACTCAAAAGACAGACGGTTCCCATCCCTTGAGGTGCGTTAGCCTGGATTTTCCCGCTCGACAGATCCACTTGATCACTTGACACCTAAGTTCGCTCGTCGATTTACCCGTAACCAGCAAGGAGGTCTTGCTCAGGCGCGCTAAATGTGCGCAGGACATGCACCCGGGAATTATTTGTCGCCAAGCATCTGTGTTCGTCTGCTTATGAATCAAGCACGGCGGCACAGCAATCGTTCGCCTAACCATGTGTTGACTTGTTCAACGATGGGGGGAAAAAAGCATGAAAAAATTCACAATGTTCGCTTGCCTCGCGCTCACGCTGGCTTTTGCTCTGAACGCCTTTGCGGAGGATTATCCGCAGCGCGCTCTGGGCCATGACAGCGTGTTCCACGGTGGTAGCACCAGCTTTGCCAAAGATGTGTGCGACACCGTCTTCCTGATTGGTCCCTGGGGCTCCGACGCCCAGGCCAACGGCCAGTTTGAAGCTTCCTTCGACGGCCAAAATTCCAACGGCATTCCGGCTTGGAATGACTGGACTTCTGTCGATCTGACCGCCGGTAGCGCTGATTCTCACTGGCATGTCAGCAGCTACGAGGGCGGTGTCAATGGCTCTCTGGCCGCCTACTGCGGTGACGAGACCCTCGAGGCCTGCAGTGATGAGGATCCTGTGGGTGGCTACGGCAACGGCTGGGTTGACGTTCTGCAGTACAGCTATGCTGTCGCGGACCCCTCGGCTCCCTGCACGGTGACGGTCACGGGTGTTGCCTCCTCCAACACCGAGCCCGGTTATGACTACGTGTACTTCCGCTTCGAGACGGCTGATGGCCTCCAGGATGGTACTGAACCCTGGGATGGTGTGCACGATGCCGAAGCGTTCACTGCTAGCTTTGACTATAATCCTAGCCAGTACGTTGGTGAGAATGCCGACGAGATCCGCTTCCAGTTCGATTTCCGCAGTGACAGCGGCTACAGCGACCAGGATTGCCTGTACACGAGCGACGGTGGTGTCCGTATTGATGACGTGAACATTACCATCTCCAACGGCGGCCTGGACTACACCGAGAACTTCGACGATGGCGAACTGGGTGACTGGAATATTGTGACGCCTCCCAGCGTGGGCGACTTCGCCCAACTGTGGCAGAACCTCGCGGACAAGGATCCGTGCTTCTCCAACTACAGCGCCCAGGTGGGCTTCATCAACACCGGTGAGCAGGTGCCTGGCGTGGACGGTTCTCCTTGCGTCAACTGGTGCTATGGCCCCGGGGGCTACATCGTGAACACCACCGGTGGTGCTAGCCTTGATCCCAATGCCTACCTCCACAATGCTGTGGAGAGCCCCGTGCTGGATTGGCCTGCCGATCCGGCTTACATCGGCTGTGCCTTCACCTTCGGCGTCTATCGCCACGAGGATCTGACTCCCGATTCTCCGGGTATGTTCTACACCTGGAGCGTCCGCTCCGCGACTGCGGATGAGGACATCAACGAAGCGGACTGGCGTAACCGTAACTTCGTGTACTACGGTGGTCCGGATTACGTCCGCGCTGGTGATGACGTCAGCGATCTGCTGGTCCCGGGACGGACCAAGGTCCAGGTCCAGTTGGCTGCCTTTGAGTTGGGTTGGCAATTCGGCTACATCGGCGATGACGGCACGCCCGCTCCCTACTTCGACAATGTTCGGTTGAAGGCGTACTGCCAGGAAGGCCCTGCGATGAGCACGCGCGCCATCGACCTGGCCCAGGACAACTGGCCCGAGATCCAGATTCTGGACATGACGAACCTGGCCAGCAACAGCGTCCGGTTCGATATGGCCAACAACAACGGGACCCCGAACCAGACCCACAACACCCCGGGTGACTCCATTGTCGTTCAGATCGCATCGGTCCGCCCCGGTGGCGAATTGGTGTCCAACCGCCTGGTCTACAGCATGCAGCGCAACCCGGTCTTCGATTCCGTGCGTGACCCCAACTGGGGTGCCACCGGCTCTGTTGATGGCGTGCCTGTTGTGGGCGGCAACGGTCAGGTTATTGCCGACAAGTTCGCTTACGACCTGCCCGACACCGGCTTCCTGTTCCCCGGCGATGTGTTGCACTACTACATCGAGGCGACCGACGAGGCGGGTGGTGTTGCCCAGACGGCCACGTTGCCGGCTGATATCGAGGGCTTCGGTGATTTCAGTCACCCCCTGGCCTACAACCGCAACTACACTGTGCGGGCGTTGCCTACCGTGGATGCGGCCGGCGTCACGCCTAAGATCCTGTTCTGGAACGACTTCGCCAGCCGTGGTGGCGAGGACGAGTGGCTGTCCTCCCTGGACAACATCGGCCTGGAACTGGGTGTGCACTATGACATGTATTACACCAACGGTCCCAGCTCCGGTGTGGGCAACGGCCTGGGTGGCCGGGCCAGTGTCGAGCTGCTGTCCAACTACAACCACCTGCTGTACACCTCTGGTGATCTGGGCGCGATGACTCTGGGTGATGGCCGGAATGATCCGGGTGACGATGTCTCCTTGATCTCGAACTGGCTGTTCAACTATGAAGTGAACGCGTTCTTCACGGGGGATAACTTGGTTTCCGATCTGTCGGCGAACAACCATAGTAATTTCCTGGATACGTACATGAACGTGGTGTTCAGTACGGCCAACATCCTCACAAGCATCGGTAACCAGACGTCACCGTTGGTGCTGCCTGTTGCGGGCAACAGTGTGTTCTTCGTGACCCCCGCCTGGATTGCCTACGGTGGCTGCCCTGGTATCAACAACTTCGACGGTGTTCAGGCCGGCGAGGGTGCCGAGCGTCTGGCGCGGTTCACCAATGACTCTGGTGTGCCCAGCTACGACTACTCTGCGGCGACTCTGAACGTCATGGATAATGGCAACAAGGTCATCACCATGCCCTACGACCTGATGTTCATCCACACTGATCCGGAGAACATCCCGGGTAGCGGCCTGTCGGCTCGCGCCAGTGTGCTGAAGGAAGTGCTGAGCTACTTCGGCCTGGACGATCCCAGCTGGCAGCCCACCCCGGTTCCTGGTGTGGAGCAGTTCTACGCCAAGAACTACCCCAACCCGTTCAACCCCACCACGAAGATCGAGTTCAACATGCCGAAGGCCGGCCACTTGACTCTGAAGATCTACAACGTGCGTGGCGAACTGGTGAAGACCCTGATCGACGAGCAGCGTGCTGC
>PDWI01003350.1_pt1 | contig 22662 bp, 17 predicted proteins | sample 1430891 | NCBI WGS metagenome assembly PDWI01 (sample SAMN01162508, study PRJNA174530) | Oral metagenome, whole genome shotgun sequencing project. | biome: Marine environment; feature: Marine mammal; material: Swab sample of the gingival sulcus; isolation source: swab sample of gingival sulcus... | reverse complement strand
ATTACGACTGCTTCTCCCCTAATAAAATTCCTAAGAAGGAGCTAGTATTTCAGCATATAAATAGGCATTTCTCAAGAGGTATAAACCAACTCTTCTTACGAGTAACAAAAATCTCAGGGAAGAATGAAAAATTCCTTCCCAACAGTTCAAATGATTCTTCCCTAAGATTTCAAAAAATATTCCCAAGGAATTTTCTGGATTCTTAAAAGCAATTTATCCGCTACAAGGCATCTATTAATCAGAAAATCCCTTATCTTTGCACAGAATGATAAAAGGGGTGCAGTGCTTTGCACGGCTGAGATGAGACCCTCAATACCTGATCTAGTTAAAACTAGCGTAGGGATTTATCAAGGACACAGGTAGAGTATACCCATACTCTCTGTGCTGTGAGATCTACTCAGCCATAAAGATATCTACTGTTCCCTATATAGTAATATATAATATGGTATAATTATGAAAAAACTTATCCTTATTCTTGGGCTAACTGCCCTCACACACCTTAGCCTTTCAGCTCAGAAGACAGGTCATACTCAGGACTCGCTCAAGACTATTGAACTGGAAGAAGTTTCTGTTCTAGCAACACGTCCAACGAAGCAAACGCCAATGTCCTACACTCAGATTGGTAAAAAGCACATACAGAAGTCAAACCTTGGGCAAGACCTCCCATACTTACTCCAACTCCAACCTTCGGTCGTAGCAAATAGTGATGCGGGTGCGGGAATTGGTTACACAGGTATGCGTATTCGTGGGGTGGATACTCAAGGAATAAACGTTGTCATCAACGGAGTACCCCTTAATGACTCTGAAAGTCAGGGAGTATTCTGGGTAAACATGGCAGACTTTGCCTCAAGCGTTCAAGAACTTCAACTGCAACGAGGTGTCGGTTCTTCTACTAATGGGGCAGGAGCTTTTGGAGCGTCCCTCAACATGCGTACAGACAACCTAAGTATTAAGCCATATTCTGAGTTGACCCTAGGTTATGGTTCTTACAGCACGAACAAACAGAGCTACCGATTCGGAACAGGCCGCCTCAAAGGAAGATGGATCTTAGATGGACGTATTTCACGTGTCAAGAGTGATGGCTACATTGATCGTGCAAGTTTCAATGGTCTTGGCTACTTCGTCCAAGGAGCTTACCTTGGAGATAAAATGATCATCAAGTTACTCTCATTCGGAGGAAAGGAAAAGACTGGCATTGCATGGTGGGGACTCCGCCCAGAACACGAACAATTTGGTAGGACGTTCAATAATGAGGGAGTTATTGAGCTAGGAAATAGTGGAAACAAGACGACAGCCCTAGCTTATCAAAACACAGATAATTACCGCCAACACCACAACCAATTAATCTGTTCCTATAAATTCAATCGTAGCCTCAGTCTAAACTTTACGGCTCATTACACAAGAGGTTTTGGCTATACCGATGAATACAAAAAAGGTTGGTATGGAGACGGTGTAAAGCTCAAAGAGTATGGACTTAATCCATTCGAAAAGAAAGTACTCACTAAGGATCAAGACGGTAAGATTTTCGAAGAAACACAGACCGTTAAAAAGACTAAAATTATTCGTCGCAAGTATCTAGACAATCACTTCTATGGAGGGATTGCCACCTTGGACTGGAAAAAAGATAAGCTTCACTTAGACCTTGGTCTGAGTGCTAACGGCTATATTGGACAGCACTACGGAGAGATTCGCTGGATCAAGGAATATCCTAAGGCTGTCGACCCTGAAAATCGTTATTATGACGACACAGCAAATAAATATGATGCTTCAGGCTTCGTCAAGGCGAACTATGAAATCATCAAAGGACTCTCAACATATGTAGATCTACAATACAGATTTATTAAATATACAATCCTTGGAACTTATGATGGCTACGATCAAAAACGTCAAGCCATGCAAGAGATTGATTTGAATAAGAACTTCCACTTCTTCAATCCAAAGCTTGGTCTTTTCTATCAGATTAATCCAAATCAAAATGTCTATGCTTCTGTATCGGTCGCTCATCGTGAACCTAACAGAAAAACCTTTACAGATTTGGAAGAAAGTAGCTACCCTCGTGCTGAACGCTTAATAGATAATGAAGTTGGTTACGCTTACAAGAATAGAGTCTTCTCAGGAAAAGCAAACTTTTACTTCATGAAGTATAAAGATCAACTCGTACTTAATGGTAAGATGAGCAATGTAGGAGGCTATCTCGTCGAGAACGTTGCCGATAGTTATCGTATGGGCTTGGAGCTCTCAGCCTCATATCGTCCATTAGACTGGCTCAGACTTGATGCAAACCTTGCTCTTAGTCGAAACAAGATCAAGGAATACAAGTATTATATAGAGGATTGGGATAATGGAGGATTCCAAGAGTTCCAAGCAAAGGATACAAATATTGCCTATACGCCTAACATCATTTCGTCTGGAGCTTTGACTCTATCTAAATGGGGCTTAGAGACAAGCTTATCGGCTTTTTACGTAGGCAAACAGCATTTGGACAATACAGGCTCTCAAGGACGTGTGATGCCTGCTTATTTCTATAGCAACTTATTAATAGATTATAAGATACCTTTCTCGTTATTTAAGGACTGTCACTTGAGCTTCCAGCTTAATAATCTATTTAACAGCCTATACTTCAACAATGCTTGGGCTTATGGCTATATATATAAAGGTAAAGAACATAACGATATTGCGACCTACCCACAAGCTCCTCGTAACTTCTTATTAGGTTTACGCATTGCATTCTAGACATTTTCTCTCAAGATGTAAAAAAGAATGTGGAAAAATTTCTGTATTCCATTTTTTATACTATCTTTGCCTGTGGAAATATTTAGAAAGAATAAACAATAAAGTATATAAACCTAAACAATTAAATTATGCTACAAGAGTTTACACTAAACCGAGGTAGAGCCATAATCAACTTTACTTCTAAGTATTGTGATAATAGACGTAAGATACTTACGAGCTATGCATTCGCAAGAGTTGTAGAATCTTTCATCATGCGCTTGAAGAAAGATAACCCTGTCATCCATGGAGCCTTTATTGAGGACTTCAAAACTGATGATGAGTTTATCCATGCTTTGATGGAAACAATCCGTTTCCTTAGTGTATGTGAAGTAGAAGAACTTATCGAAGTTAATAATAAATATGCCTCATTCTTTAAGGATAGAGACCTATTCATTGAGCTAATCGAACTGCTATACGATTATTGGCGTCGCCTAGAACGTGTGGCTGTCATCCACAATACTCGCATGGGTGAAGGGATGCAAAACGTACGTTTCATTCAAGCGTATGAACTTTTTAACGAATTGATTCTATCAATTTATCGCCGCACAAAGAACGTTGTAAACGGATACGTTAATAATGTTTACCTACGTACAGCAGCAGGTGTTCACGCTGGAGTAATCCTTTACGACACACCATGGAACTGCCCTGTTGAGTACAAAGGCTTGGCTTCAATCCCATTCATCAGCACAATTGTCATTAATCCTCCGTACGTTTCATACACGAAGAAAAACACTCGTGACGGAATCTTCACAGAACATAAGTCTAATCCTCTTTCACACATTATCTTGAATGAAGATGATTGGTTCCTATATCCTGCTAAGGTTGGAGACTTACTTGCTTTCGTTTATTTCCACAAAGACTTCATGTGTCACGGACTAGGCTTGGCAAATCTCTTTGAATTAGCTAAGACTGATGAGTACGTTGGTAAGAAACCTGACATGATTTATGTCTTTGGTTACGAAGATGGACAAGACGAGAAGCGTACATTCTACTATAAGGATAAGAAGAATGACATCATGGTTGGCTATGCTAACTACTGTGATGAGATTGACTACTTCGGTTACATGAAGAAAATGCTTCTAACACTCCATAACATCAAACAGATGGAGCGTGGCAACCTTCCAATCCATGGTGCGATGGTAAATATCGTATTGAAGAACGGAACAGAAGCGAACATTGTAATCATGGGAGACTCAGGTGCAGGTAAATCAGAAAGTCTTGAAGCTTTCCGTACTCTTAATGAGAAATACATCCGCCACATGCGTATCATCTTTGATGACATGGGTTACCTGCACTTCAACGACAAGGGAGAAATTCGTGCTTATGGTACTGAAATTGGGGCATTTGTTCGTACGGACGACTTGGATCCAACTTATGCATTTGCTCAGCTTGACAAGGGAATCTACTCAAACCCTGATAAGGTTAATGCACGTGTTACCATTCCAATCTCTACTTACGAGGTTATCTCTAAGGGATTCCCAGTTGATTACTTCTTGTATGCTAACAACTACGAAGATCATCCTGAGAAGATTTCATTCTTTACAGATATCAAGAAAGCAATTAAGACTTTCGAAGATGGAGCAAGACGTGCGAAAGGAACAACTACAGAGAAAGGCTTGGTTAAGTCATACTTTGCAAACCCATTCGGACCTGTTCAGGAATCAGACCTTGCTGGTAAGCTAATAGAAAGCTTCTTCAAAGCAATGTTCAAATCTAAGATCAAGGTAGGTCAAATGCACACTGCCCTTGCAGTTGAAGGAATGTCTAAGGACGGTCCTCGTGCTGCTGCGGAAGAACTATTCCGAATGATCAATTAGTATTTTAGAAAATCAGATTGATTTCTTTATTTAAGTACTAGGGGCTAGTCTTTTTAAGGCTAGCCCTTAGTATTTCATTCCATTTACTTAGAAATTACTATCTTTGAAAAGACTTGGAATTAGGCTATTACATTAGGCGTTACATCCAAGAAGTTATACAACATGAAGAAAGTAATCATCTATTCGCTCCTTCCTAGACTGTGGGGTAATCAGAACAAAGACTTAAAAGCTTGGGGAACAATCCAAGAGAATGGTACAGGGCTTTTGTCAGATATTGACCAAAATAGCTTAAACTATATCCGAAGTCTTGGAGCAAACTACGTTTGGTATATTGGCTTATTAGAACATGCTACAGCCAGTCTTCCTAACAACATCCCGACAGATCCGCAAGAAATAGTCAAGGGCAAGGCAGGATCGCCCTATGCAGTCAAAGACTATTACGATATTGCAAGTTACCTATGCAAAGAGCCATCAAAAAGACTTCAAGAGTTTGACGCTCTAGTTGAGCGAACTCATCAGGCAGGATTGGGCTTTATTATGGACTTTATCCCCAACCATGTAGCACGAACTTATCAGTCTGACAGCAAACCCCAAGGGATTGAAGACTTTGGAGCAAGAGACTGTAAGGACAAATTCTTCGACCCAAACAATAACTTCTATTATTTCCCAGACGAAAGCCTTCAGCTTCCTCTTAAGAATTACAGCTATCAAGAGACGCCTGCTCGAGCCACTGGGAATGATGTTTTCAACTCTTGCCCAAGCATTAATGATTGGTTCGAAACCGTTAAGCTCAATTATGGCTACGACCCCTTCAATCCTAAGGCTTTAGAAGACAATTTCATTCCTGACACTTGGATGAAGATGTACAACATCTTAAACTATTGGTCGGCTCGAGGTGTCGATGGGTTTCGCTGTGATATGGCAGAACTTGTCCCTACATCTTTTTGGTCTTGGGTCATACCCAAACTCAAAGAAGCCTACCCCAATTTATTCTTCTTAGCAGAAATCTACCAAAAGGAGCATTACTCCGATTATCTTCTCGCAGGATTTGACTATTTATATGACAAGGTTGGAGTCTATGATAGTATGCGTTTACTTATTCAAGGGCATGGCTCTGTCGAAGATTTGGAACAACAATTTTTCGCGACAGAAAACTTCCAAGAGAAGATGTGCTACTTCATAGAAAACCATGATGAACAACGCCTCGCATCTGAACCTTTTGCTCATTCAACTGCGAGCACAGGACCTATACTTGCCAGCCTCGTTCTCTCGGGAACTAATCCCTTTCTCTTGTATTTTGCACAAGAACTAGGAGAAGAAGGCATGGATGAAGAAGGATTTAGCGGTCATGATGGTCGGACGACTATTTTCGACTATTGGGCATTGGATAAGCTACAACGTCTCCAACAGGGAGCATATACTACGGAATATCTGAGTGAAAAAGAGAGCAAACTTTTAGCACTTTACCAAGAGATAATCCCCTTAGTTCATCAAGAATCTTGCTTCCATTCAGGTACTTATTATGGACTAAATTATGCACAGCACACAACATTTCCTAAAAAATCTTGTTTACTATATGCACGATGCTTCGACGGACAATGTATCTTGGTGCTAGCGAATTTCTCCAACGAAAGGCATGAATTAGCCCTCCATTTACCTAAAGCGTTTTTTACTTTTGCAAGAATCCAAGAGAATGTCTGCATGCAGGAAGAAGATCTCTTGGCTCAAAACACAAAAATCTCTACGCTCACATCATTAGCTCCTTATATGCTTTCGGTTGAAGCCTTGGCAATAAGAATTATAAAATTTCAAACACAATAAAAAATATTTAGAATGGCATTATTAGAAGATTTGAATTGGCGTCACGCCTTGAAAGGATACGATACAGAAAAACAAGTCTCAGTTGAGGACTTAGGTAAGGTAATCGAAGCTATGCGTTTGGCTCCAACCTCTTCAGGTCTCCAACCCTTTAAGGTACTCCTCGTAACAGATGACGAAACCAAAGCCAAAGTTGCCTCAGCTTGTTACTCAACAAATGAAGCCTATGTGCGAGAAAGCTCTTATACGCTCATATTAGCCGTGTGGAATCGTTACACAGAAGAACGTATTGATGGGGCATTTACGCTAGCTGCCAAGGAACGAGATCTTCCAATGGATCGCTATGATAATTATGCTAATGGGCTAAAGAAAGTATACGTTGAGCAACAAACAGCTGGAGAGAACTTTGCACACATTGCACGCCAAGCATACATTGCCCTAGGTTTTGGCTTAGCTCAAGCGGCCGAATTGCGAATAGGTACGACACCCATCGAAGGGCTTGATGTGAACAAACTGGACGAGATTCTCAACCTTGAGGAACAAGGACTTAAATCGGTCTGCTTATTAACCCTCGGTTATTCTGACGAAGAAAAAGACTGGTTAGCTCCAATGAAAAAAGTTCGTCGTCCATTAGAGGACTTCCTCGTTGAACTTTAATCCATGTATTCCATAAACAAGATCTAACATACGCTACGCCGTGGGCATTTGCATGCTCACGGCTTAACTTATTTTTGAGGTATAATGAAGTTCTTCTGCAAATTATTTCTTTCGTTTCTGGCTCTTTTGCTTTCATTTCTAACTCATCTACAAGCACAAGACCTCATCAATCCTTATTTCCTGAAGCAAAGTTTCAGTATAGAAAAGCCTTTATTTACTTTCCACCCAAGGCAACGCCCTCCAATAGACACCCTCGTTAGAAACTACCTCTTGCAAAAAGAGGCAGAACGAGACGCTCTACTCCTAGACAGTATTGCCCAGAAACGAAGAGCTAAAGACCTCATTTATATAGACTCCCTCCTTCGAGAGCAAAAACTCTACGAAGAGAAGTTAACTCAAGCGAGGAAGAGAGAAGCTCTAAGTCTCCTCAAAAGACAGCAAGACAGCCTACAAAGAGATAGCCTACAAGTTGATAGTCTGGCAAGTGTAAGTAAAGACAGCTTAGAAACCAAGCAAGAAATCCTACCTCTAAGCGACAGCATTAGGCAAACGAGTGACAGCATCAAACCAACCAACGATAGTCTCAGACACGTTCTGCCGACAGACAGCCTTGCCCAAGAGAGCCTTCCGCAGGCTCAAGACTTAATCCAGCCAATCACTGTGGACAGTCTATTTATGGATTCCTTAGAACGGGTTGGACACTTACAAGACCTTCTTATCCTTGACTCTATAAAGAGCCTCACACTAGAGGAAGACAAGCTCCGCTTCGAGCAAGATTTCAAGAAGGAATACATACGCTTCGAGCAGGAGATCAAAAGAGAAGACGAGGAAGATCGCTACAAGCAGTTTGTTGCCTTCCTTGAGAATAAGACTCTTTTAGCTCCGAGTCCTTTAGTTGCTTTCTACCTTGACCGCAAAACGAAGCTCAACACTTATCCAAGCCTGCTCACACTCTCAGTGTCTTCTCCCTTAGGCTTTGATATCTTAGATCCTAAACTCCTTAGAGAAGCAAGCTCATTTTTCCACTTTAACTTAGTAAAAACTCAGGGCTTAGTTCCTCAAAAAAAAGAGCTTCTACCAGCCAAACAACTAAATAAAGAGTTACAAGCTGGCTTCTATTCGTATTATTTACTCATGGGACAGCTTCAAAAACATTCGATGTCTAACTTCAACTTTAGCCTCTCTGAGCAGAATGCCAATCGTCAGGATCTGAAAGTCTCATCACCTATTCTCCTACCTCAAATTAGACAGGAGGAAGCAGAGCCTATTAATATTGAAAAAAATACAGAAGAAATTCTGCTTGTTAATCTCGAAAAGAGGAATTGGTTTACTAGCTTTGAGAACAGCATTCAACTATCTCAAAACTACATTACGGAAAACTGGCACAAAGGAGGTAACAGTAACTTGAATCTACACACACGAACCTTCTTTGGGCTTCAGTATCGTTCTCTCTCAGGGAAAATAATGTGGACGACTGAAGTAGAAGATAAGCTCGGACTATATTCTACAACGACAGATGGGAATGCAAGTTATCGTCTCTCAGAAGACTTATTCCGCTTGCGTACGAACTTTGGGATTCGAGCATTCAAGCACTGGTACTATAGCTTCGATGCGGAAGGTATTACCCAGCTCTTCAACCACTTTGAGCAGAAAGAAAAAAAAGACCAACTTCAAACGGCCTTCCTCGCTCCCCTACGTCTGAATAGCGGTTTAGGTATGAAGTTCGACTATCGACGAAAAGGTTCAATCTACGGAAGCTACTTCCAAATATCTGCGAACATAGCCCCTCTCTCTTTGACCTATAAGGGAACGGTCAACAAGGCTATAGATCTTAGTCGCCAAGGACTAAGCATGGAAGAACTTCACAAGTACAATATGGGGTCAACCCTCAAAGTTCAAACACATTGGCAGTTTGATATGGACATTTCATGGACATCTCGTTTGTACTTCAACACATCGTATAAAAATGTCGAAGCTGAATGGGAAAACACCATCAACATGAAAATTGGACGTTATTTCTCAACCCGCATCAACCTACAGCTTCGCTACGATAGTTCAATCCCACAAGTTCCGATTTGGTATAAGAATATCCAAGCAAACGAGCTTCTAAGTTTCGGATTTAACTTTAAGATATAGAATAATTAAAGAGACAATCAGGCAGATGATTTCCTCAAATATTTAATTAGCGAAGCATTGCTCTGAGAAGGTTTTGGCTCTGAACTTAAAGAACTAAGCCTCAGCTAAAAAAATGTAGCGAAACGTTTTTCTAATCCGTTGGGAAGAATTATTTGAACCGTTGGGAAGAAATTTTTATTTCTTCCCAACGGTTTTTTAAGTCCAAGGGAAAGCAAAAATCAATCTATTAATCAAAGACTTAGACATTAAACCTTAGGATTCTTGATAGAATACTCCAAATACTTTATATTTGTGCTAATAGGATTATATTTAGAGCTTAAACATTATGAAAGATCAAGAAGTTATAAATAAGAGTACGGTACTGTATCTCATGGGATTAGCAAGCCTTCTATCATGCCAAAAGGAAGAAACAAAGGCAGACAAGCCTCTAAATATTGTCTACATCATGAGCGATGACCATGCTCAACAGATGATTAGTTGCTATGATAGCCCTTACATTGAGACTCCCAATATTGATAAATTAGCAAAAGATGGTGTACGTTTTACAGAAAGCTTTGTAGCAAACTCCCTATCAGGTCCAAGCAGAGCCTGTATGCTTACAGGTAAACACAGTCACCTTAATGGAAAAAAGAACAATGAGCATAGTAGTCAGTTTGACCAAAATCAGCAGACAATGCCCAAACTTCTACAAACAGGGGGCTATCAGACAGCTCTATTCGGGAAACTTCACTTAGACGGTATTCCTCAAGGATTTGATAAATGGTTTATGCTCCCAGGTCAGGGAGATTACTATGATCCTCACTTCATCACACCAAGTGAGGACGGAGCAAAACTAGACACCCTACAAGTACAAGGCTATGTAACGGATATTATCACGGATAAGAGCCTTGAATGGCTTGAACATGAACGAGATAAATCAAAGCCTTTTGCCTTATTTATCCATCATAAAGCGACACATCGTAATTGGATGGCAGACACAAAAGATTTAGAAGCTTTTGAGGATCAAGAATTCCCTTTGCCTGAAACTTTTTATGATGATTACGAGGGTCGCTTAGCGGCTCAGAAACAAGAAATGCATATCTACAAAGACATGGACTTAGTCTATGACTTAAAGATGCTCAAGAAAGGCATTCAGCCAAAAGGTTTAGGGGGCTATTATAGTTGGAATAAGGATAAACAAGGTATTCATGGTCGTTTGCGACCTGAAGTTAAGGCTCGCTTTGATAGTTTATATTATCCAATTGCAGATAAGTTCTACAAAAAGAACTTAGAAGGCAAGGCTCTAGCAGAATGGAAGTACCAACGCTATATGCGTGATTATGCCAAAGTTGTCAAATCCCTAGACCGAAACGTTGGGCGTGTTATTGACTACCTTAGAGAACATGACATGCTTGATAATACATTGATTGTCTATACAAGTGATCAAGGCTTCTATATGGGTGAACATGGTTGGTTCGACAAACGCTTTATGTATGAGGAATCTATGCGAACCCCTCTAGTCATGCATCTACCCAAGAGCTTGAAAAAACGTGGAGATATTAAAGAGTTGGTTCAGAATATTGATTACGCACCAACCTTCCTTGATATGGCAGGACTTAACGTACCACAAGACATGCAAGGCGAGAGTCTTCTGCCTCTTTTGAAAGAGGATAAGGAAGTAACGGATTGGCAGAGACAATCACTCTATTATCATTTTTACGAATATCCAGGAGAGCATCAGGTTCGCCGACATTATGGTATTCGTACTAAGGAATACAAACTCATCCATTTCTATGGAGATCTTGATGCTTGGGAACTCTATGATCTTAAGAATGACCCAAAGGAACTTAAGAACCTCTACAACAAGCCAGAGTATCAAACAATTGTAGAGGAGCTAAAAACTCAACTAGATAGTCTGAGAACTCATTACCAAGTAAGCGAACCATCAGAATAGCTTTGCAAAATAGTCCATTCGCTATACAAAGCCCTTGGGGACGCCCTTTCCACATCATGGCAAAAGCGGCAGGAGCAAGCTGTAACATGCGTTGCTCCTACTGCTACTATCTTGAGAAGGACAAAAACTTTCAAGCTGAACAAGTCCATAAATCAGAGATGAGTGATGAACTACTGGAACTCTATATTCAGCAGTACATTTCGGCACAACCATTAAATATGCCAGTAGTCTTCACTTGGCATGGAGGCGAGGCTCTTCTAAGACCTATTAGATTTTACCAAAAAGCCTTAGACTTACAAAAGCGTTATGCTTTCGGACGAAAAATAGAAAATCGTATTCAAACGAATGGTATATTGCTTAACGAGGCATGGTGTCGTTTCTTCCTTGATAACAAGTTCTTGCTCGGCTTATCCCTAGATGGTACTGAGGAGCAACATAATCGTTACCGACGTCTGCTCAAAGGAGGGACAAGCTTTACCCAAGTCATGCGTGCTGTCTATCTTTTGCAACGCTTTGGCGTGGAGTTTAATATCCTATCAACCATAAATAACTACAATGCCGACGAACCTCTTGAATACTACCACTTTCTCAAAGGTATTGGAACTAAATATATTCAGTTCACTCCAATTGTAGAACGTTTTCAACAAGGAGCAAAACGCTTTCACCACTGTGAAGTTCCCTATCTGAGCAAGAATGAGAAACAACGTTTGCTCTTCAATCATCAAACAGTTAGACTAAGCCCTTACACAGTCTTGCCAGAACAATGGGGAGACTTCCTTTGTAGCATTTTTGATGAGTGGGTCAAGCAAGATGTTGGAGAGGTATTCATTCAGCTATTTGATACGACTTTAGCAAACTGGTTAGGCTACCCCTCTGGTTTATGTACCCTAGCAGAGAGTTGTGGACATACAGCAATACTCGAGCATACAGGTGAGGTGTTTAGCTGTGATCACTTCGTTTATCCCAGTTATAGCCTTGGAAATATCCAAGATCATAGCCTAAAAGAAATGATGAATAGCAAGGAGCAAATACGTTTTGGGCAAGTAAAGAAAGAATGTCTTACGAAACAATGCCAAGAATGTCTTTATCTCTTTGCCTGCAATGGGGAATGCCCAAAGAATCGTTTTACTCACAGCTATCAAGATCAGGAAGAAGGACATAACTATCTCTGCAGAGGTTATTATCAGTTTTGGGAACATGTAGCTCCCTATATGGACTTTATGAAATCCTGTATCCTTGCAGGTAAAGAGCCTAAGCTTGTGATGTCAGAATTTTATCCAAAAGAGTAATAACTCTTTAACCTACAAGAAAACAAGCCCTTAGAGAATTTCCCTCTTTATTTATTCTTATTATATAGAATTTAATACTTACATTTGCAAAAGACATGCCTCCTAGAAGTTTAAGCTTGCAAAGAGTTCTTTTCAAGCAAGCTTTATATAGTCTAGACGCTGTGCAAACATTCAAGAGAATATCAAATAGTTTTTAGAAAATCAAGTATAGCTTATGGTTAGTAGTGGCTTTGCAATTGCAATGTCTATCCTCTTTATAGTTGGAATTTTAGGGATTGCTCTAGAAGATTTTATCAAAATAAATAAGGCAGCGACAGCTCTAGCAATGGCAGTCCTGCTTTGGGGCTTAACAATTACAGACCTCAAAGTAGATAAAACCAGTTCAGAAATCAAATCCTTCATCGGTGGACATGTAGAAGCAATTGGGCAAACAGTATCAGATTTAAGTGAAATGTTTGTCGAGACAAAACTGAGTGAACATCTAGGCGATGTCTCAGCAACACTCTTTTTCATCCTAGCATCTATGCTTTTGGTCAATACCGTCGATAAATATGGAGGATTCAAAGAGGTTAGCTCTCGCCTTGCAACAAACAACAAACGACGCTTACTCTGGTATGTAAGCTTCGCAGCATTTTTCTTCTCCGCCCTATTGGATAATTTAGCTGCATCCATAGTCTTGATTTCTATTCTGCGGAAACTCGTCCCAAACCGAACTGACCGAATGAAGTATGCCTGCATGTGTATTCTTGCTTGTAATGCTGGGGGTTCATGGAGTCCTATCGGAGATGTAACAACTCTCTTGCTTTGGGTCAATGGACGTATCTCTGCAGGTCATCAGGTTATAAGTTTATTTATTCCAGCTCTTGTGAATATGCTTGTACCTCTTACCATCTGTCATTTCTGGCTATTCCGTCCGAATGAAAAACTTCGAGAAGATGGACATTGCCTTAAAGCTTCATCTCTGAAAGAAGTAATGCCAGAACGTGTACGCATGACAGTCTTTATCATCGGAGTTTTGTCCCTCAGTTTAGTACCCATTTATCAAATATTTTTGGGTATTCCAGCCTTCTTTGGAGCAATGATCGGTCTTGTAATTCTATGGATTTATACCGATAATCTCTCGAAAAAAAAGCTCAAAGACATTCCACTTGAAGAGTTGCGTATGACCAATCTCTTCCACGATGCGGACATTGCTACGATTCTTTACTTCCTAGGAATCCTAATGTCTGTTGGAGCGATGTCTGTCGCAGGAATCTTACCTCGCCTTGCACAAAGTCTAGAAAGCCTTACAGCTCTGACCTCATCCCTTGAATGGAATGGAAACTTCCTAGCCGTACTAAGCGGAGCTGTCTCATCTTTAGTTGATAACGTGGCACTAGTAGCTGGTATGCTAGGGATGTATCCGCTATCTTATAATGAAACGATGGTAATTGATGGCTCGTTTTGGACATTCTTAGCCTATTGTGCTGTAACTGGAGGGAGTCTTTTAATTATAGGTTCAGGAACGGGTGTTACGGTCATGGGTATGGAGAAGATTCCTTTTGGCTACTACTTCAAGCGTTTCTCAGGTCTAGCTCTTGCAGGTTACCTATCTGGAGCTTTGGTTTATCTTTTGATTCAAAGTTTTTAAGACTATAAACATTAGAGATTAAGTCCTAAAAACATATAGATTCAACCAATAAATAAATGAAAAAGCCGAGAAAAGATTCTCGGCTTTTTCTGTAAATTAAATTAATCTTAAACTTAAATTCCTAGTCTTGTAGCAACTTTTCAAGGAATTGTGCCAACTCCTCTTTATGTCCTTCCAGTAAAGGAGCTGTAATCGGAACGATGTCATCATCAAGAAAGAACAAGACTTCTTTCGTATTAAAGCTATCATCTATAAGTTCTATCGAAAAAGGTAAATCAAAGATCATATTGTCCCAAAATCCTTTTGCCTGAAGCTCGACAATAGCTAACTTCAAAGTCTTAACAATCTCACTATTTAATTCTTCATTCTCTTGGCACCACGATTCGACCTCAATTCGATCTAAGCACTCATCATTGTCATTAAACAGAGCAACCTCTCCGTTCAAATTATTAACTTGAACGAAAAGGTCATGAGTTTTATGCTTTAACTCCTGCGGATTGCTCGGATCAAGTAACTGAGTAAAAAGCTTTGATACGAGATGTTTTTCCTGACTATTAGGCATTTTGTCTGCTATTATTTATTTGATTGCACGCAACTTTGCGAGACTTTGTTCGATTGTCGCAATGCGACTCTCTGCATCACTTTGTTTTTTACGTTCGATAGCAATAACTTTTTCAGGGGCTTTTGCTACGAAACTCTCGTTACCAAGCTTTTTCATCACAGACATCAAGAATTTCTGTTGATACTCTAAATCTGCTGTTAGCTTGCTAATCTCCTCCTCAACATTGATATAAGCTCCCATAGGTACTGCGAAGTCTTCTGTTCCAATAACGAAACTAATTGCACCTTCGCTCTTAACCGCTTTTCGCTCAATAGCCGAAAGGTTTGCAAGCTTAATCAATACAGCATCTAGATTACTTGGATAACTTTCCGAAACTTCAAGCACAAGAGCTTCCCTTGGTGAAAGATTTTTTGACGAACGAAGGTTACGAACCTGCGAAATAATCTCTTGAGCCTCGTCAAAACAAGAAAGGAATGCCTCATCTACAGGCTTAGCTTCTTGAAGTTGTTGGATCATTAAGCTTTCCCCGTCCTTACGTTCAGCTAGGTTCTGCCACAATTCCTCCGTAATGAAAGGCATGAATGGATGTAGAAGAACCAACAAGCGTTCGAAGAAATCCTCAGCATCTTGCAAACTCTTGCCATCAATCGCTTCACCATAAGCGGGCTTTATCAATTCAAGATACCAAGAAGAGAAATCATCTCTCACAAGCTTATACAGTAATGTGAGGGCTTCGCTTAAACGATACTTCGAAAATAGGTCTTCAAGCTCAGCTGAAGCTTGATCTAACTTCTGGGAGAACCATTTACCAGCTAAGGCAGAAGCTTCTCCTTGCGTTGCATTCGGATCAACAGCCCAACCCTTCATCAAGCGGAAAGCATTCCAAATTTTGTTACAGAAGTTACGTCCCTGTTCACAGAGCATATCGTCAAAAGGAATATCATTGCCCGCAGGAGCAGCCATCATCAAGCCCATACGTACACCATCAGCTCCGTACAGTTCAATCAATTCGAGTGGATCAGGCGAATTACCCAAGCTCTTAGACATTTTCCTTCCGAGCTTATCTCTCACAATTCCTGTGAGATAAACATTTTGGAATGGTTGCTTACCCTTAAACTCATATCCCGCAATAATCATTCGAGCGACCCAAAAGAATAAAATATCTGGACCTGTAACCAAATCAGCCGTTGGGTAATAGTAATTCAGTTCCTCACTCTCATCTCCAAGGACGGGAGAGAAAACACTTATCGGCCATAGCCAAGAAGAGAACCAAGTATCCAAACAGTCTTCATCTTGTCTGAGATCAGCTGATGTGAGTGTAGGATCTTTTTTCTGAGCCAATGCAAGAGCTTCACTACTTGTACGGGCTACAACGACAGATCCATTAGGAAGATAATAAGCAGGTATGCGATGCCCCCACCAAAGTTGACGGCTAACACACCAGTCTTTTACGTTCTCCATCCAGTGACGGTAGGTATTTTTGAACTTAGCTGGGTAAAGCTTTACTTCATCGTTCATAACCGCCTGAAGAGCTGGCTGGGCAAGATCTTCCATCTTTAAGAACCACTGCATTGAAAGCTTCGGCTCAATGACAGCATCTGTACGCTCACTATGTCCAACTTTGTTCGTATAATCCTCTATACGCTCCATCAAATTAGCCTTTTCAAGGTCAAGAACAATTTGCTCTCTAACCTCAAAGCGATCCATTCCTGCATAAGCTCCTCCATGTTCATTGAGAGTAGCATCATCATTGAAGATATCAATACTATCTAATTGATGCTTCTCTCCGAGCATATAGTCGTTTACATCGTGAGCAGGTGTAACCTTAAGGCAACCCGTTCCGAACTCTAAATCGACATACTCATCTTCAATAACTGGAACAGCACGTCCAACAAGTGGGACGATTAGACGCTTACCTTTGAGATCTTTATAGCGTTCATCATTTGGATTGATACAAACAGCTGTATCACCCATTATAGTCTCTGGACGAGTTGTTGCCACAACGACGAAGCGGTCTTCCCCTTCAACAAAATAGCGTAAGTAATAAAGTTTGCCCTGTTGTTCCTTGTAAATAACTTCTTCATCGCTAAGAGCTGTCAGAGCTTTTGGATCCCAATTGACCACTCGTACGCCACGATAAATAAGACCTTTCTGATAAAGATCGACAAAGACATCAAGGACACTCTGACTTCTAGCCTCATCCATGGTAAAGGCTGTGCGATCCCAGTCGCAAGATGCTCCAAGACCTTTGAGCTGTTCGAGGATAATTCCTCCATGTTCTCTCGTCCAATCCCAAGCATGGCTTAGGAATTCATCTCTACTTAGATCTGTCTTTTTAATACCCTGTTTCGCCAAACGTGCTACAACTTTCGCCTCCGTTGCAATAGAAGCATGGTCAGTCCCAGGAACCCAGCACGCATTAAGACCTTTCATCCTAGCCCTACGAACGAGAATATCTTGAATGGTATTATTCAGCATATGTCCCATATGTAGAACGCCTGTTACGTTAGGCGGAGGGATAACCATTGTATAAGCTGGTCTATTGTCAGGCTCAGAGTGAAAGAGTTTATGCTCCTGCCAATATTTATACCACTTAGATTCTACATTTTTGGCACTATATTTTGCTTCTAATTCCATGTTAAATTAATCTTAAATGAGTTTATTTTTCCTAACTTACAAAGATAGTAAAAAGTATTTACAGCCTTTAAGCAATTAGACTAAAAGGCGATAGATTTTTGGACTATATGTTTAACTCTTCTATTGCAAGGCGAGCGGCCTCTTGCTCGGCAGCCTTCTTATTTGGACCTTTTCCCTCAGCGACGATGCGTTCATCGTCATTTTCTGTGAGGGCTACGACAGCACGAAATTGTCCTCTCCCATGTTTTGGAGCAAAAACAATCTTATAGGAAATCTTGACATGCTGACGTTGAGACCATTCAAGCAATTGGGACTTATAATTAATCTTCATTGTCCCCTCTTCCTGTTCAAGCTGTAGAATAATTGGGAGCATACGTTGAATGAAAAAGTCGTACGCTTGATCGAAGTTGTAGTCTAAAAAGATTGCACCTATAATTGCTTCCAAAGTATTCCCAAGGACATCTTGACTGCCCATTGAGAAATTCTTATAGCGAAGATAGGATTGAATATTTAGTCGCTCTGCGACATTGTTATTTGTTGTACGGCTTACCCACTCACTTCTTTTGTGAGTAAGTTCACCTTCCTGTCGGTTGGGATATTCTAAATAAAGGTACTTACTCACAATGGCTTCCAAAACAGAATCTCCAAGAAACTCAAGCCTCTCATTGTTTACTCCCTTATAGGACTTGCTCTTGTGCGTCATTGCAAGTCGGTAGTAGAAATCATCTCTAGGACTAAAGCCAAGAACATCTACTAAATATAACGATGAAGGCTCTTTGGTTTTGCCAAAGAGCCTTCTTATTTTGTCTAAAATCAACTGAAACACAGAGCTGATAAACCTCAATTAAAACCTTAGTCTTCGTACTTTTTGAAGATAACGCTTGCGTTATGTCCCCCAAAACCAAATGTATTGGATAGAGCGGCACGAACGTGGCGTTCCTCTGCCTTATTGAAGGTAAAGTTTAGTTTGTAATCGATCTCTGGATCACAATCGTCTTCTTTATGGTTAATTGTTGGAGGAATAAGGTTCTCTTCAACACTCTTGATCGCAATAATTGCTTCAAGTGCACCTGCCGCTCCAAGAAGGTGTCCTGTCATACTTTTCGTTGAACTAATATTCAACTTATAAGCATGCTCACCAAAGACATCAATGATAGCTTTGGTCTCAGATATATCTCCTAGAGGTGTAGATGTTCCATGGACATTAATATAGTCAATATCCTCTACAGTCATTCCTGCATCTTCTAGGGCATTAGACATCACAAGCTTAGCTCCAAGACCCTCTGGGTGAGTAGCTGTCAAGTGATAAGCATCTGCTGATAGACCTGTACCTACAAGCTCGGCATAGATATGAGCACCACGAGCACGTGCATGCTCAAGCTCCTCAACAATCAAACAAGCACCTCCTTCAGCCATTACAAAACCATCACGGCTTGCAGAGAAAGGACGAGATGCCTCTTTGGGTTCATCGTTACGTGTAGAGAGAGCATTCATTGTATTGAAGCCTCCAACTCCAGCATCGCATATAGGAGCTTCCGATCCCCCTGCTAAAATAACATTTGCCTTACCCAAGCGAATCAAAAGACATGCGTCAATAAGAGCATTTGTACTCGAAGCACAGGCCGAAGCTGTAGAATAGTTCGGACCATGAAATCCGTACTTCATAGAAATATGTCCTGCAGCAATGTCTGAAATCATCTTTGGGATAAAAAACGGTCCAAAGCGAGGGCCTCGCTCCTTGTCGTAAGCCATAACCTCATCCTGAAAAGTGATTAGACCACCTATTCCCGAAGACATTACGACTCCTATCCTATTTTTATCTTCCGCTTCAAGGTCTAACTTTGCGTCTCGAACGGCTTCATCAGCCGCAATCATAGCAAACTGAGCAAAACGATCAAGGCGACGAGCCTCTTTGCGGTCAATATAGTCTGTTACGTTGAAGTCTTTAACCTCGCAAGCAAAATGGGTCTTATGCTTGCTTGCGTCGAATTGAGTTATTGGGGCCGCCCCACTCTCTCCACGACGTACAGCCTCCCAAGTCTCAGGAGCTGTCTTACCTAAAGGCGTAATAGCTCCAAGACCCGTAACAACGACTCTCTTCAATTCCATTGAATATTAGCTTTAAGAGGAAGAAGTGTTTACTTCTTGCTCTCGATATAATTGATAACGTCTCCTACAGTCTTGATAGCCTGTGCATCTGAATCTGGGATTGAAAGATCAAATTCTTTCTCAAGATCCATGATTAGCTCTACAGTATCCAAAGAGTCTGCACCTAGATCAGCTGCGAAATCAGCCTCTGGAGTTACTTCTGAAGCTTCACATCCTAGCTTATCAACGATAATTTCTCTTACTTTTTCTTCTAGTGTCATAATTTTCTTGTTTATTAAAGTTATTATTTCTTTCCTATTTTCAATTATATTTAATCCTAAAAACTTGGCATTATTGCACAAGGCATAGGACTTTGTGTAGGCAAAGATAATAAAATTTTATTTAATAATCTTATAAACTAGCTTGCTACACCCTAAAAACATGTAGCTAAGACTCTTTGGACTACAGCTCACGAGTCTGTTTTATTTAGAGTAAAAACAGACCAAATCTCAGAAAACAAGTCAAACAACTGACAAACAAAGACTTAAAAAGTGAGGAATAAGTTCAATGTTTTCTTGGGAACATTTTTTCAATCCGTTGGGAAGAAATAAATGAATCGTAGGGAAGAACTAAAAAAGTCTTCCCTACGATTTTCTAAACCACGAGCAAACAATTCTAACAGTCTAGTTTATAAGGCTTCAACTCATAGGCGAACTATGGGGAGAGCAACACAATAAATTGAGTAAATATTCGCCAAAAGAAGAAAAAACATCAGCCACAAGCCTAGGCTATATTAAGAAATATTATTATATTTGTATCTGTATATAACAATTAAATAACTAGTTAATATGAAAAGAATCGTACTTATACGCCACGGAGAGAGCGTATGGAACAAGGAAAACCGTTTCACAGGATGGACAAATGTTGACCTTTCAGAGAAAGGTATCGAAGAAGCAAAGAAAGCTGGTGCTATCTTGAAAGAGAATGGTTTCCGCTTCGGAAAAGCTTATACTTCTTACCTCAAACGTGCCATCAAAACGCTTAACCAAGTGCTTGACTGCATGGATTTGGATTGGATTCCAGTAGAGAAGAGCTGGCGTCTGAACGAAAAGCATTACGGAATGCTCCAAGGCTTAAACAAGGCTGAAACTGCGGAGAAATACGGTGATGAGCAAGTTTTGATCTGGCGTCGCAGTTATGATGTACCACCTGCACCAATAGAAAAGACAGACGAACGCAGTGCTTTCGTAGACCCTCGCTACGCAAAGGTTGTTCCTGAGTACATTCCTTCTACAGAGGCACTATGCCATTGCGTAGATCGTACCTTACCTTACTGGCAAAATACCATATTCCCAACACTAATGGAGCATGACGATGTTTTAGTCGCAGCTCATGGTAATAGCTTGCGAGGAATCATTAAAGTACTTAAAGGCATCAGTGATGAGGATATTGTCTCACTTAATCTGCCAACTGCCGTACCTTATGTTTTCGAATTCGATGAAGATTTGAAACTCGTTAAGGACTACTTCCTTGGAGATCCAGAAGAGATTAAAAAGTTGATGGAAGCAGTAGCTAACCAAGGTAAGAAGGGATAATCCAAATCTTTACTTAAAAACATCTATTTTTTAGAGAGCTACACCCATTAATAAAGGTGTAGCTCTCTCTTTTAAGCCTAAGAATAATTAATGCGTAAAGAAGAGATCTTAAAAGCCCTAAAAACTTTTGCCAAAAGACATGGGATCGAAGAGCTAAAGTTTAGAGGAGTTTGCTTTGACATGGACGGAGTACTCTACGATTCGATGCCAGCACATAGCCGATCGTGGCAAGAGACTGCTCAGGAGTTTGGCTTGACCATGAGCGAAGAAGACTGCTACCTTTTCGAGGGGCAGACAGGTGTTCATTCAATCAACCTACTCTATCAACGAGCCTTCGGACGAGATGCCAGTAGCGAGGAACAAAAAGCCGTTTACCAACGCAAGACAGAACTCTTCGTTCGCTATAATGCGGGGAAACTTATCCCTCAAGCTCCCGAAGTGGTCGAGGCATTTGCCTCCCTGAAGCGGATTGTCGTTACAGGTTCGTCCCAGCAATCTTTACTTGGACGCCTTGATCTTGCCTATCCAAAGGTCTTTTCGGAAGATCTCTTGGTTACAGGTAGAGATGTTCAACAAGGAAAACCTAAACCTGAGCCTTATTTACAAGGTATGAAGAAAGGAAAGCTTCAAGCCTTTGAGACAATTGTCATCGAAAATGCCCCAAAAGGTGTACGTTCTGCCCATGATGCGGGTTGTTTTACCATTGCGGTTAATACAGGTCCTCTGAAAGATGAGATTCTTTGGGAGGAAGGAGCAGATTTGCTCTTTCCCAATATGGCAAGCCTTTTAGCTTATATTCCACTGATTATTAACTCACAAATCTAAGTTTGCCATGAAAAGGAAACTCAAGGTTACCGAGATGCAGAGACTGGATCTGCAAAGCTTCAAAAAAGAGATCAAAACACCGCTTACGATTGTCCTTGACAATGTACGCAGTATGCACAATGTTGGTTCAGTTTTCCGCACAGCAGATGCCTTCCTCCTAGAGAAGATTTATCTATGTGGTATCACAGCTTCTCCACCAAGCATGGAAATACACAAAACAGCCCTAGGTGCAGAGGACAGTGTCGAATGGGAATACTGCAAGGAGACTATGCAAGCGATTGAGCAACTCAAAGCTCAAGCTTACGAAATCTATGCTCTTGAGCAAACAGAAGAGAGCCTCATGCTCCCAGATTTTAAGGCAGAACAAGGGAAAAAGTATGCTCTCGTACTGGGAAATGAAGTTCACGGTGTCGCACAAGATGTCATCAATGCCTGCAGACAGACGCTAGAGATTCCTCAGTTTGGAACAAAGCATTCTCTAAACGTAAGCGTTGCTAGTGGCATTGCTATCTGGCAAATGGTTCAAGGTCTCTTACCCAAAAATTAACTTATGCCGAAAATTAGCCAGACCGAAGATGGGAGTTCGACTCTTTATGCCGAACGTTTTGATGAGTACTACCATTCAACCCATGGAGCCAAGCAAGAAAGTAATCTTATCTATATAGACTATGGTCTAAGACATAAACTGGGGCTGACAGCTTCGTCCCAAGAAAAGCTACAAGTCTTTGAAATGGGCTTTGGAACAGGTCTGAATGCCTTCCTAACTCTTTTGGAAGCAGAGCGACATCAACAAGCAATACATTATATAAACGTCAGTTCGGTCTAAGCAAAAAGTCTAATAGCCTTTTTATCAATTATTTCAAGATTTAAAGCAGGTTTCTTAGGCAACAAATTATAAGCAAT
>PDWI01004715.1_pt1 | contig 22665 bp, 15 predicted proteins | sample 1430891 | NCBI WGS metagenome assembly PDWI01 (sample SAMN01162508, study PRJNA174530) | Oral metagenome, whole genome shotgun sequencing project. | biome: Marine environment; feature: Marine mammal; material: Swab sample of the gingival sulcus; isolation source: swab sample of gingival sulcus... | reverse complement strand
GGCCGGGAACCCGTAAATACATCAGGTACGGCTCTACGCGATGGTAACAAGAGGCTCGCCAGTCTGGACGGTATCGCCTACAGCGACGTGCATTGCTACGATCTTGCCGTCGGAGGGTGATTTGACCTCCGATTCCATCTTCATGGCTTCCATAACCAGGAGCGGCTGATCTTTCTTTACTGTGGCACCTTCATCGACCAACAGCTTCAGGATGTTACCTGGTGTTGGGGCTTCTACTTCAGTTCCCTCTACAGCTGCAGCAGGTTCAGCTGCGGGCGCAGGAGCTGCTGCCATTGGTGCTGCCTGAACACCACCGGCATCGTTAACCGTAACGAAATAGGGTTTGTTGTTGACGGTGATGGTGTAGTTTCTCGGACCAACAGCGCCAGGAGCCGGAGCGGCAGCAGGGGCTGCGGCTTTTTTCTTTTCTTTCTTTTCAGGTTTTTCGTCGCTGATCTTACGTACGTTGACAATGGCCTTACCGAGCAGGAAGTCGAGACCTTTTGATTCGCAACTGGCGATGATGAACAGGTTCTCATCATTGACTTCAAGATTATTTTCTTCAAGAATCTTCTGGGCTTTGGGAAGACCAGGCTCAAGGATGTCAAGTGGATCATCGGTGAATACCGGTTTTTCGAGCTGTTCAGAGGCCAGTTTTACAATCTCTGGATCTGGGGCAACCGGGGTACGACCAAAGTAACCAAGTACCATATTGCCGTAGTTCGGATTAATTTTCTTCCACTTTCCTTGGGTGACATTGAGATAGGCTTGCTGGAAGTAGAACTGGGAAACTGGGGTAACAGAGGTTCCGAAACCACCTCGAGCCACAACCTCTGACATCTCTTTGATAACATCGCCGTAGAGGTGCAGGGTTCCGGTATCACGCATCATCATCGTGTTCGCAGTAAGAGCGCCACCAGGCATCGGTGAGAGGGTGACGTTCGGTGAAACCATCTTGGCTTCAGGTGGGAAGAAGTAATCTTTCATTGCTTCTTCAAAGGCGTCAATGGCTACAAGGACTTTTTCATAATCGATATCCAGGGTGTAATCAGTGCCTTTTAGGGCGTGGATCATCGAAAGAATGTCTGGTTGACAGGTTCCGCCAGAGACTGGAGATTTGGCAAGATCGACGCCGTCAGCTCCACCTTCAATGGCTGCAAGATTCTGGGAGATGCCAAGTCCTGCTGTATCATGGGTGTGGAACCAGAGAATGGTGTCGTCGGAGACCATACTGCGGGCCAATTTCAGGGTTTCGTAGACTTTACGGGGATTGGATGTTCCAGAAGCATCCTTGAAACAGATGGAATGGAATGGAATGTCTGCATCAAGAATTTGCTTGAGCCGATCCCCGTAGAACTCAGGATCGTGGGCTCCAGAGCAGCCAGGAGGTAATTCCATCATCGAAACAACAATTTGGTGGTTGAGGCCGTGATGAGCGATGCGTTCCCCGGAGTATTCCAGGTTACGCACATCGTTGAGGGCGTCAAAGTTTCTGATGGTGGTCATACCGTGTTTTTTGAACATTTTGGCATGAAGGTCAATCACGTCACGGGGACATTGGCTCAGGGCAACCACGTTGATACCTCTGGCGAGAGTCTGTAAATCAGCATCTGGGCCGACTTCGCTGCGGAAACGGTCCATCATATCAAAGGCAGATTCGCCGCAATAGAAAAACAGTGACTGGAATCGGGCTCCGCCTCCAGCTTCGAGATGGTGAATCCCTGCATCGAAAGACGCCTTTACTGCCGGGAGGAAGTCGTCACTGAGTACCCTGGCACCAAAAACTGATTGAAAACCATCTCTGAAAGATGTGTCCATAAACTTAATAACTTTTTTGCCCACGTTGGTCTCCTTGCTCGGTTAAATTTCTCCAAAAAGTTGTCGTTTCACGTTCATCTTAGCTGGTTGCAAAACGTTCCGCCTCATAGGCTGAGACGGCTGCGGCGATGGCTACGATCTCATCGTCGTCACTCTCATCACTGGTGAGTTGCTCCTTTTTACGCCGTGCCTGAGCCTCTCGCTCAAGACGGATTGCTTCCAGTTCTCTTGCGGTCGCCTCTTTGGTGAGACTTGAGACAAACTGGATGAGGAGAATCATCAGGGTGAGGAATAGCACGACGGTCGACATACCAATGAACATCAGTTTCAGACCTTCAAGAATCATTGAGAGATGTGCCTCCTGGTAAAGGTTACGGGAACTTTGCTGGACTGTTTTTTGAAAGAGTGGAATGATGTTTTATCCAGGGCGATGATTTGCCAGACAAAAATGTATGCCGTTCTCTTTCTTATTCTTGCTTCCAGAAAAAGTCAAACCTGCAAAGCTTCCTGGTTGGTATTGATCCAGGATCAGGATCAATAATGCCTCGTAAACAAAACTCAGGGAGTGCTTTTTCTTGTGGGTTGCTCTTTGTTCTGTTTTCCAGAACGAGCCGGAGGTAATGAAGTGTCGAAAATATTTATGTATTTTCAGGCCATTCCATGAACCATTTGCGGGAATGAGCTATGCCTGGTGAAAAAACATCCCGGAATCACAATGCCAGTAATTTTTGAATCAAGGGCAACCATAATAAAAACAGGGAGAAATATCAAAAGAATAACGAGCTTTTGTTGACGAATCAGAAACAAGGTTTCCAGTTTGTTTGCGGGGGACCGGATGTGTATTGGGAAATAAATCGTTGATATATAGTGAAAATATATGGTATTCGCCAAAGAAAAGAGCAAAGGGAGAAGAACATGGAAAAATAAAATATTTTTCAGAAAATATTTGCTATACTTTCTGAAGAGATTGGGATGGCTAGAGGAGAAGACGATGAACCCGCAGGACGTAGATGAGAGAAAACATGTTGCTGGCTCTGATATTGTCGATCACCAGAATCAGGAATCGCACAAGCAAAGAGACTGCCCAGGAAAAGAAGAGCTGGCAGATATGGCAGCAGGTTTGTGCTCTTCTGAACAACGGGAAAACATCAAGCAGCATTTTACCACATGTAAAACCTGTTACGAGGAGTGGATGGCCCTTTGTTTTGAAATGGCAGCAATGGGTCGTGGTTCTGTTCAGAAAACGTCGTTGCGAACCTTTACCAGGATTCTGGGGTGTCTTGGGCTTGTTGGAGTGGTGTTAGCCTGTGTTGTGTTCTTTTTTACCATTGCCCCTTAAATGTATAAAAAGATGTTCTTGGAGTCTTGTAGTACTTCGGCTTATAAAAAACGATAAGAGAGTTTTTTAATAACACGTAAAACATGAAAGAAAAAAATATTCCACTATCAGAACGTATTATTGTTGCTCTTGATGTTGACTCACCGGATAAGGCCAGGGCTATTGTCAAGAAATGTGAGTCGCACGTTTCCTTTTTCAAGGTTGGTCTGCAGCTTTTTTTGTCGGATTGGTTTAATATCGTTGACTGGATTGCTTCTCGGGGGCATAAGGTGATGCTTGATTTAAAGTTTTTTGATATTCCCGAGACGGTGAAACTTGCTGTGCAACAAGTTAGTGGCCGGGGAGCAACCTATGCTACGATCCATGGCGAGGAAGCTATTATACGAGCTGCAGTTGCGGCTGGGGGAGACACGAAGTTACTTGCGGTGACGGTATTGACCAGTTTTGGTCAGGAAGATCTTGCTGCGATGGGGGCTCGTTGTTCTGTTGCAGAGCTGGTTCTTGCCCGTGCCCGAAATGCCCGGGAACTGGGTTGTGCTGGCGTGGTTTCTTCGGGACATGAAGCCCGGAAGATACGCGAGCAATTGGGAGAGAAGCTGTTGATTGTTACTCCTGGTATCAGATTGGGCGATGGGGTGGTTAATCCTGTTGATGACCAGAAACGAAAGATGAGTCCGGGTGCTGCAATCTTGAATGGAGCGACCCAGGTTGTGGTTGGTCGGCCAATAACCGCTGCCAAGGATCCGATACAGGTTATTGAGATGATGCAGCAGGAAATTATCGCTGTCTGTTAGGGGCTGGCATGAATTACCGTTCTATTGCGAATGTTTTTGGCATGTTGCTGGTGGTGACTGGTTGTTCGATGCTGGCACCACTTTTCTGTGCGATCTTGTACGGTGAAGATGATGTCCAGGCCTTTGCGATCTCTTCGGCTGTTATTATCTGCGTGGGTGTCATCTTAAAAAGATTGTTTCGCAAAGATTACCAGCTGAGCATGAAAGATGGCCTTTTTCTCGCTTTTTTTGGTTGGGTTGTTATCTCTGCGGTTTCTACTCTGCCATTTCTCATCCACGGAGCCATTCCTGGTTTTACAGACGCCTTTTTTGAGATGATGTCTGGCTATACCACTACTGGTGCCACCATTCTCACTGATATTGAGGCGGTGCCTCACGGGCTGCTTTTCTGGCGCAGTCAAACCCACCTGCTCGGTGGCATGGGCTTTCTTACTCTGACCTTGATTTTTCTTCCCCACGGTATGGGTGGGGTGCGTATCTTTCGTGCTGAATCAAGTCCTGGACAGGTAATCACCCGGGAAAAATTCAAGGCCAGGAACAGAGACACCATGCTTTGGCTCTGGTCGATCTATATCTTTCTCAATGTGGTAGAAACAGCTCTGCTCATGGCTGGTGGCATGAGCCTTTTTAATGCGCTCTGTCATGCCTTTGGTACGGTTTCAACTTCGGGCTACTCGACAATGAATACTTCTGTCGAGGCCTTTCATTCTGCCTATATCGACTGGGTAATTATCATTTTCATGTTTCTTGGCGGGATAACGTTTGTGCTCTTTTACCAGATGCTTATGATGGATTGGCGCACCATTGTAGAGAATACCGAATTTCGTTGGTACCTTGGTTTCACGCTCTTTTTCATTGTGGTGGTAACCTTGATCTTATTTGTGAGCAACACCTATGATACCCTACTGGATTCGTTACGCTATGCGACGTTTCAGGTCGTTTCGATTCTGACGACCACCGGGTTTACTACTGCAAATTATGAGTTGTGGCCCCAGGCTGCGTTGATGTTTCTTTTTGCGGTTTGTTTTGTCGGGGCCTGTGCCGGTTCGACCACCAGTGGTATCAAGATTGTTCATTATGTGTTGATCTGTAAATATATGTACTCATCCATCCGCAAGATTTTTATTCAGCCTATGGCGGTTTCTTCGATCCAGCTTAACGGAAAGCCGGTGGAGGCGGGGGTTGTCGATCTTGCGATCTGCTATTTCATCGTCAATATTTTTCTTATTCTCATCGGTGGTTGTATCATGGTTTTTCTTGACCCCATTGATTACCAGACTGCAATGAGTTCGATTATAGCGACTTTGATGAATATTGGTCCGGGGTTTGGTCTGGTTGGGCCAAGCGAAAACTATGCCTTTTTATCTGAGAGCAGCAAGTGGTTTCTTTCCTGGAATATGCTGGTCGGCAGGCTTGAGATGTTTTCTGCCCTGGTGATTTTCTTTCCAGTTTTCTGGAAAAAGTGAAAAATTGTTCTCTCGGGATGTCTCTGCTGTAAAGGGAGATTATAGACATAGTTCTGTTGGTTCAGCAGCCCTCCGAGGGCTTGATAGTGTTTCTCGTTTGAATAAGCTGCGCTTAAATCGTTAGTTCCAAATCTCCCTTTCCACACAAGAAAATTTACCTTGTCCGCCTGAAGGCTTCTGTGGACGAGGTGTCTTGCCGGGTAAACGCAAAAAAAAAACGCCCGGTTTGCGGGCAGTTCTTGCGGTTATAAAATTAGAACAACTGGACTTGAAGGAATATACCTGTTCCGTGCTCTCTATGTAGAGATCACGGAACAGGGCAGCAGGTTGTTACTGGCAGTTATGTTTTACTTGTACTCCTTGGCTCACCAGCTGTGGCACATAGACGTTGCAAGATGTGTCACTGAGTGGATTATTGAGAAGTTTCAGCCATGTTAGCTGTATCAGCCCTGTTAGAGTGCTGATATCGTTGATCTGATTGTCGCTAAGATCCAGCCGTGTTAGCTGTGTCAGCCCTGTTAGAGTGTTGATATCATTGATCTGGTTGTTGCCAAGATAAAGCCATGTCAGCTGTGTCAGCCCTGTTAGAGGGCTGATATCATTGATCTGGTTGTTGTCAAGACCAAGCATTGTTAGCTGTGTCAGTTCTGCCAGAGTGCTGATATCATTGATCTGATTGTCGCCAAGAAGAAGACTTGTCAGCTGTGTTAGTTCTGTGAGAGGGGTAATATCACTGATCTGATTGCCGCCAAGATAAAGCTGTGTCAGCTGTGTTAGCCCTGCCAGAGTACTGATATCGCTGATTTGATTGCCGCCAAGATAAAGCCATGTCAGCTGTGTCAGTCCTGCTAGAGTACTGATATTGCTGATTTGATTGTCGCCAAGACCAAGTACTGCCAGCTGTTTCAGTCCTGCTAGAGTGCTAATATCACTGAGCTGCGAGTTGTTGCTAAGCTCCAGCCTTATTAGCTGTGTCAGCCCCGCCAGAGTGCTGATATCGCTGAGTTGATTGCCGCCAAGACCAAGCTGTGTCAGCCCTGCTAGGATGCTGATATCGCTGATTTGATTGTTGCCAAGCTCCAGCCGTGTCAGCTGTGTCAGTCCTGCCAGAATGCTGATATCGCTGATCTGGTTTTTGCCAAGACTAAGCCGTGTCAGTTGTGTCAGCTCTGCCAGAGCGCTGATATTGCTGATTTGATTGTCGCCAAGCTCCAGTCGTGTCAGCTGTGTCAGCTCTGCCAGAGTGCTGGTATCACCAATTTGATTGCCGCTAAGAGAAAGAGTTTTCAGCTGTGTCAGTCCTGTCAGTGGGGTGATATCGCTGATCTGATTTTCGTTAAGAGAAAGCTTTGTCAGTTGTGTCAGTTCCGCCAAAGGAGTAATGTCGCTGATCTGATTGAAATCAAGAAAAAGCTCTGTCAATTGGGTCAACTCAGCCAGTGGGGTGATATCGCTGACCTGATTCATCATGAGAACAAAGCTTGTCAGATTTTTGCAATATTCCAGACCTGTCAGATTTTGAATATTGTTACCACCGAGATCCAAAGAAGAAAGAAAATGAAGATCAGAACTCAGAATATCACCCGTTGGCTTCCCTATCGTCCTTTTGATTGCGGCTTCAAGGTTTAGGTCAGGGAAAGAAATAACATCACCACCGCTGCCAGGATTGACTGCTGGATCATCGTCATTCGCATCACCGGAAGTGGCGAGCAATTCTGTCACCAGATAGAAACCAGGTGTTCGGGATTCCGATATCTGTTTTGTACCATCGGAATAGCCATCGCCGTCTATATCCTTGTACCAGATTGTGTCCGCTCCGTTTTTTACAGATGTCATTGCCGGCAGCCCATCCAGCAGCATCCCGCCATTCGAACCATTTAATTGAAAACCAACAATCTCCCGGTCAGACGAATAACTGATGCAGGTTGCCGCACCGATATCCGTTGCAAAGAGTGTTTCCGCAGATACCACTATTTTTTGGTGCGGATTGAGCGTTATCGTTTCCGAGGTTACCGGACCGCCGTCATTGCCATAGGCTGTTAATGTTACCGTTGCCACACTGTTTTCTGCATTGACAAACGCTATACCTGTCCAGCCGTTTGATGGCATCTCACGCTTTGCGAACACTCCTGACTTTCCGTTGATGTTCACACCCGAATATCCGGCCAGTTGTCTGCCGTTTGTCGATCCAACAAGCTCAAAGCCGCTGACAGGCCTGGAGGCCGAAATTTCGAACCACTCGGTACCTTCGGGAAACGAAAGCTCCGCAGCCGTTCCGATATATTTCTCCCGTCCGGGAAGTGTAATTGTCCGAGGGCCCACTGTCTGGGGGACCAGGGCCGTTCCATTCATTGTATATGGTGTAATGGTCAGGACGGAAGCATCGGCAAAGGGATTATAGGCAACGATTCCCGTCCACCAGTTATTATTGCTGGCTATGTGCGGATAGTAAAGTCTCAACGCAACCTGATCCTTTAACAGAATACCGCTCAACAGGTTTTTCCCGGTGGCAGGGTTGCTTCCGAACAATTCCATTCCGATGACACCACCTGCGTTTTTAATGACCGCTGATGCCACGCCCTCTGGTGTCGTTCCTCCAAATAGATCTTTTATCGTAAATTCCTTGTGTTCGTTTGCAGCGAGCGTTTCTGTCCGAATTATTCCGTTGTTGAATTCAAAGGTGAGATTTTTCACTTCGGAAGTCGTATTGACAAGACTGATGCCGGTCCACCACTGCGCATTTGACGCAATATGGGGAATCAGAATCGTATCGACGTTGATTCTTGTGACAGCGGGTACCGCAACACGATAGATGCCGTCCTTATAAAATTTGGTGTATCCGATGGCTGTGCCGGACGAGATTTCCAGTGCCATATATCCGATATTCGCCGCATCAGCCATTTCATTGGCAACAATGATCTGCTGTCTCGCATGAGGGGCTAGAGAGATTATTTTCTGTTCTGACGTTTCGGTTCCATCATTGCGAAAAGATTTCAAAACACCATTCAGCTCTTGAGATGCATCAGGGTTCAGGATAGCAATTTCTGTCTTCCAGTCGCCTACGCAGGAAACATGGGGAAACCATAAGATTTCAGCGGCAGCACTATATGGTATAAGAAGGAGAAAGAGAAACAGAAAACGAAAGGTACTTTTGAACAAACGCATCATTATGACCTCCTTTTTTCTTGATTTCGTTAATGAAGGCAAAAAGTGAAAACCGACCTGTTTCTTCCAGCCGCCTTTTACTGTTTTGCTGAAACAGATTTATTTTAACCAGAAGTGCTTTCCTTTTATTTGGAACAAAATTACAAAGATTTATGACAATAAATAAGTGTATACCCAATCGTTTTTTTGTCAATTCAAACTTTAATTGTTTTGGAAAAACTCTCGGTCGTTTTTTTACCTGTCTGGATTACATTGACTGCTTCATTGAGTCTTGCTTGCTTTCGCAGGTAATGTTTTAGTGAAAGTCATGCTGCCAGCACTGTTGGTCTTTTAATTCAGTGTGTTATCCTGATCCTGGCTGGTTTTTCCTGGAGGGATCATGGATTCAGGTCTTCGCTGTAAAAAAGGTTATAAAGAAAGTTCATATTTTTTTATCAGGGCATAAAAATGTGAACGAGATAGTCCTGATTGGGCGAGAATCCTGTTCAGATCTTTATTGTACTCTTTAATAAGCTCAGAGAGATAGGCCTTTTCCGCCTGGCCTTTGAATTCTTTGAGTGGTGGAAGAGGGTGAGTGAACAGGGTGGTGCTTGTTGGCTGGTTTTTTTCACAGTTCGAAGAATCTGCTGCGCCATTGTCGTAATTTGTCTCTGTGTTTTCACTATGCTGTTCTATTTGTGCCTTGGTTACCTGGATACGCAACTGGCTGGCGAGATGAACATTGTATAATGTATCGTCCTCGTCGGCGTTAATCATGGCCTGTTCCAAGGTGTTGAAGAGTTCTCGTACATTTCCTGGCCAGTGGTAGCTGGCAAGGGTGGCAAGAAAATCATCACCGAGTTTTTTGGGAGCCATATTGTGTCTTTTTTTGAGGTATTGCATCTGGGAGACAAGGAGTGGCTCAATATCTTCCGTACGCTTTCGTAAAGGTGGGAGTTGCATATGCATGGTGTTGATACGAAAAAACAAATCACTTCTGAAACTCCCCTGTTCGACCATCTTTTTTATATCTTTGTTGGTGGCGGCGATGAGCCTGAAGTTTGATGTTTCTTCACGAGGGGCACCTACGGGACGAAAACGTCGTTCCTGGAGAACCCGAAGAAAGACTTTTTGTAAAGAAAGGGGCATTTCTCCGATCTCATCAAGGAAGAGCGTGCCACCATCTGCCATTTTTACTAATCCTTGCTGGTCTGTCTGAGCTCCGGTGAAGGCCCCTTTTCTATGGCCAAACAGTGTTGATTCTATCAACGTTTCGGTGAGTGTTGCACAGTCTACGACAACGAAATTCTGCTGCGCTCGGGAGCTGTTTTGATGAATGGTTCGAGCAAAAAGTTCTTTTCCTGTTCCCGTCTCTCCGGTGATGAGCACGTTGGCATCTTGTCTGGCAGCCTTGGCGGTTGTCTGCAGGCAGATCTTAATGTCTTGGCTGATACCGATTACAGCACTGAGGTCAAGGGAGGGGTGCGTGTTGCGAGCATTTTTTTGCTGCAGGTATTTTAAGGCCCGGTTCAGGGTGAGGGTAATGTGGCGTACTGACGATGGTTTGAGAATATAATCCCAGGCTCCCCCTTCGATTGCGAGCTTGGCACCATCCGGATCCCCCTTTCCTGTGAGGATAATGACTTCGGGAGCATCGCTTAATGCCATGATTTCAGGAAGCATATCCAGACCATTTCCATCGGGGAGGCAGACATCAAGTAAGACAATGTCGTAGTTTCCAGATGCGAGTAAAATGCGGCCTGCTTCGAGGGTCTGTGCTGTGTCACAGGAGTGCGATTGCCTGACAATCAGGCTTTCCATCGTTTCGCAGGTTTCGATATCGTCGTCAATAACAAGCATTTTATTCATGGTGTTTTTGCTCTTTTTTGCATAGTAGAGAGTATTGCTCTCAGATCGTCCTTACCATAGGGTTTGATAAGAACTTTGACGATGTTCGTGCTGGTGGCGGCGGTGCTGGCGTCTTTGCGTCCCGATATCAGAATAACCGGAAACTGGTGTAAGGTTTCCGCCAATTGTGTTCCGGTCATAGCAGGCATATCATAGTCGGTGATGATGATATCAATGTTTTCGGGATTTCGTTGTACCAGTTCTATGGCTGATTGTGGATCTTGAAAGGCGACGACTCTGTGGCCCATGTTTTTCAACATCCGTGGTATGCTCTCTAATTGGTCCTGGTCGTCTTCGACGAATACTATCGAAAGTCTGGCTGTAGTAATGGGGGCGGTCGTTTGTTTTGATGCTGCAGGCTGTTCGGTACTTTGGGGGAGATAGACCTTGAAGGTGGTACCATGTCCCGGGTTGGAGTGGACGTGTAGGCCGCCCCTGTGTCCTTTGACGATACCGTTCACCACCGAGAGACCCAGGCCGGAACCTTCGGTAATATCTTTGGTTGAAAAGAATGGATCGAATATTTTATCAAGAATATCCGGGTCAATACCGTGGCCGCTATCTTTTATGGTGAGCTGTATGTATGTCCCCGGGGCAAGGTTTATTTTTTCGGCCTTGGCAGCACTCATCAGAATCGTGCGTTGTGAGAGTTCCAGGGTGCCTCCCTGGTCACGCATTGCATGAGAGGCATTGGTGCAGAGATTGAGCAGCACTTGATGAATTTGGGTGGGATCACCGTGAACAACAGCGTCTTGCTGTTCGATGTTCACTGTCATGGTTATTGTAGATGGTAAGGACGCTTCGATAAGATTTTTTACTTCATGAATGATTGTGTTGATTTTTGTGGGGCGAAATCCTTCACTGCTTGGTCGAGAGAATGAGAGCATCTGCTTGACCACTTGACTGCCACGTTGCGCAGCCCGAAGTGCCCGTTGCAGATCTTTTTCGGTTTGTGAGCCGAAAGGAATATCTTCCATAGCCAGTTCTGTAGAGTTGATAATTACAGCGAGGATGTTATTGAAATCATGTGCTATACCGCCAGCAAGTGTGCCAATGGCTTCCATTTTTTGAGATTGAATGAGTTGTCGTTCAAGATCTCGTTCTTTGGTGATATCTTCTGCGGTATTAAGAATACCGACAATTTCTCCGCTTTGGTCGAGTAACGGAACTTTATTGACCTCCAGCCAGTGTTCTTCGCCTGTGGCATCCAGACATTTTCTACGAACTTTTCGCAGCGGTTTTGCGTCGTTGATAACCTGGATATCGGTATCTCTTGACCAACTGGTATATGCCTGGTCAGCAATAAGGTTGTTGCTCTTTTGCAATGAAATTGCTTCGGGAGATTGAACACCGAAGAAATCTGAGAATGAACGATTACCACCGAGGTATATCCCATTGACATCTTTCCAGGAGATGAGCTGGGGAATGGTGTCGAGAAGTGTCTCTTGGAATGAGAGCTGCTCGAGTGCCTGGCGTTCTACGCGGCGGCGTTGTGCATTACTCATCATTGAAGTGATGAGGGCGATAACGAGTAACATGCAGGAAATTACGATTGTCCAGAAGAGCTCTCGAGGCAGTTTGTAGGAAAGATCTGGGCTGTTAATGATCGTTGCATTTCTGGGAAGGAGATTTTTATCGATTCCAAGTTGCTGGAGTATATTGTAATCAAAAGAATATTTACCGGAAGTGGCCTTGTGGATCGGAATTGTCTCAGCGTCTTCTCCCTGGAGAATACGTAATGCCAGTGTGGCAGCCTCACGACCATGCTGGTAGCCAGAGATCATTTTACCGCCTACCGTTCCTGACCCGAGCAGGAAATCCCATGATGTATAGATGGGAACTTCGGATTTCTGGGAGATTGCAGTCATGATTTCCTGTGAGGTATAGAGATTCCCCTGTTCTCTTTGATACCAGGGAAGAACAAAAAGAAAGGCATCTTGAGACAGGTTTTTGATGCGCTTCATACTCTCTTCCAGAGATATTGTTCCCCAATATCCTATCTCCAGAGGGTATTTGGAATCTGTGAGCTTTTTTATAATCTGTTTGGTGATGGCATGATCTGTTGAAGGATCACCGTCGAAAATGATAACTTTTTTTCTTTCCGGGTGGAGCTTTTTTGCAATATCAAACGTTGCCAGTGGATCAAAGTTTTCGATAATTCCTGTTATATTATTGTGTTGTTGAGAGATAATTGTGATGTCATTGAGTCCGCAGAAGACCACAGGAACTTCTGGGAACAGGGCGTCGCGGAATTCCTCGACGAATTTGAGAGCATTGTTATCCGAGGTGATAATGATATCAAAGGCCTCTTTGTCGAATTTCTTCTTGTACAACAAAAAAAGTGCATCCTTGGTGTCTTGATAAGAGTGTCTTTTAGAGTCCAGGTATTCAATCTGGAGATCAATGGTGAACGCTGTTTTGTTTAATACAGAACGAATGCCCTCCAGCTCATTATCTGACCAAGGATAGCCATCGTGGTATGAATTGAGATAGAGTATGCTGCGTTTTGCTCGCTCCGCCATGGCTGGCTGACTGAAAATAATAGAGAGGAGTGTCAGTATGAAAAGAGATAATATGCGCATATGATAAAGAATCTTTCAACGAGCAGGTTTTTGGGTACTTTGCATGTAACACAAGGGTATTCAAAGCCTTTTGCTGTGTCAAGTTGGAACGATTCGTCTTTTGTTATGTTGTTGTTATAGCAGTAAAATATCAGTCTTTTATTGTATCTGAAAATGGTTTGAATTGTGAAACGATTATTATGCAACCGGCTTTTCTGTGCTGAGCTGCATGATGGCTTCATTGGCTAAGAGAAGACCAAAGATGCCGGTTATGGTTGGCAGGCTTCCCAGGGTGTGGCGGCTGCGTCCTCTGGTGCTGTCGGTGCTGGAGCTGTACTCTTCTTCATCTAGGCTGTAGTTAAATTGGACTTCTTCGTTGGAATAGACGCAACGTATACCTCGACCCACGTTTTGTCTGCGAAGTCGTTTTCTGATATGTCGTGCCAGGGGGCATCCTGTAGAGTCGAAGACATCGCCGCAGTGTATCTTGCTGGGATCAGTGCGCAGCGCAGCTCCCATCGAAGAGAGGGTTGGGATACCCTGGCGCCAGGCGGATGCCAGCAATTGCACCTTAGGGTTCAGGGCATCGATGGCATCAATGAGCAGATCAGGGGTAGGGGTGAGCAGGCTGGCGATGTTGTCGGTAGTGGCAAAAACCGGGTCGAGCCGGACATTGCATTCTGGATTGATGTCGAAAACACGTTCTCGTGCTGTGGTGGTCTTATGTTGCCCGAGAGTTGACTCCAGGGCAAAGAGCTGCCTGTTGATATTGGTCGTTTCCAGGGTATCACAATCAACAAGTCGTAAAGAACCGACTCCGGCTCGGGCCAGGCCTTCAACGACATAGCCGCCCACCGCGCCAAGACCAACCACGGTCACGGAACTTTGCTGCAATCGGGCAAATCGTTCGTTGCCAATGAGTGATATTGTTCGAGAAAAGCGGGGATCTTTGCGTAATATTGAACGATCAACAACCATCCGGTCTCTTTCTGGTCTGGCTTGCGGGTATTTTGAACAACCGTGTAACAGATCGATCGTCCAAAATACCGTTTCTGAGGAGGGTGATGTTAGCTGAGCTCAATCTCCTTGTCACCGAGCAAGGCAATGGCCTTATCAACGGTGAAATGAACAAGGCGCCGCTCTTCTTCCTTATCATCTGAGGCGACGGCCGTTGGTTTACGGGAAAGTGTGGCAATGGCCTCATCATCCTGGACTTCTCTTGTCTTGGTCAAAAACAAGCGGACGCCGTTGTAGCCTTCTCCCTGTTCAATAAAAAGAAAACTGGCTTTCGGGTTTTCCTGGATGTTGGCACGTGATCTTTTGTTGCCCATAATGAACATCAGAGTGTCTTTTCCGGTAATATGGGGCCGGGAATATACCGCGCTGTTCACCTCACCGTTGCTGTTTGCTGTCGATAAAATACCAGTACCCTGTATCTCAAAATATTCTTTTAAATTCACAATGTCTTCTCCTTATTGGAATGATAATAAAGTTATGCGTTACATTTATACATTTTCAGATTTTTTTTTGCTACGTTTCTTCCATGTTATTTTTTCCCAGACACGTTCACTGGTAAAACAGTTCCAGCCCCATTTCACCCAGCGCAGTAAATAAAAGGCCATCCACAGGGCCCAGAGGAGCATGGTGACTCGATATGCCATGATCGGGATTGATACGACCGTGGGTTGGGGCAGGGCGGTTTCGGTGATTCTGGCCTGGTACCAATGAAGTACAGCACTATTGGAATTATTGCCTGATATCAGCATATCGGGGTGCCCGAGGAGACCATTTTGCAGGGCAAAAGCCAGAGCTCCGGTGGCAACCAGAGTGAGCAATATTAAGAGAAACTGGCTGGCGTTGAATGAGGCTCTTGTTAAGAGGTGGCCTTTTTCCTTGCGTAGTTTTAAGGCTAAAAACCAGACCACGATAATCAGGCAGGGGATCAAGCCGCTCTGGCATAATCCGAATCCCAGGAGCAGCCAATGGATGCTGCGTAACGGGGTCAGTTGGGAGCGACCCAGCAGGATTGCCACCAGAAGAATAATGAGTATTTCACTGTAAAAGAGAATTGCCGGGCCCATCTGAGGGCCTTTGACGAACCAGATCCATCTATTACCCACGTTGATGGTGATGTCGGCGTTGACGCTCTCGTTGCCCACATCGATTTGGGGAACGGTAAATACGGAAGTAATTCCCTGGGAGGTACGCCATGCAATTTCTATCTGCTGGATACCGGGAGTAAGTGGAACGAGTATAGAATGTTCTTTTTTTATCGGTTGTTCGATCCCGTTCACCTGGACACGTTGTACGATAGCATCCTCGGGCAGGGTGATATGCTGCTGGTTTCCCCTTGTGGAACGGATGCGTAAAGAGAGGTGCATCGTGGTTGAACGGAGCCCTGGATTGATGGTGAGAATGCTGGAATCGATGGTTTTGGTGGGACCGGGAACCCCCTGGGGCCGGGTTATGGTCAGTGAGATCTGTTCTTTGGGCCAGGGCTGCCATTCTGGCTGCCAGCTATCGCCCGATCCATGGTGCAGGATCGGTGCAATCCCTTCGCTTTCTATATGCCAGACCGGACTGGCATTGAGCCGCCAGGTCTCGTAATATTTTGTAGTTGCCGGAGCGAGCAGCGAAAGAGTTTCTTGTTTTTTAAACAGAGAACGATAGCTTTTGCGGCGTTCGTTGGCCGCAAAGGACACGGCGACCATGTTTTTTTCAACCTGGAATTCAGGGTTGATGACCGACTCTCCTTCGAGCAGGGGGATTTTGAGAAATACCGCAGAACCTGTCGGAGACATTCTGGTGATTACGGTCTCTACTGTCCATTCCAGACCCAGATTGAGGGTCCTCTCCACCTGCATGAGTGGCGGCAGGGTGGTGGCCGCAAACCCACTTTGTTCCTGGTGTTTTTCTCGTCGAGTGCATTGCAGACGGCCCTGGGGAACGAGATTTGCGTCAAGCCCCTGAATCGTCCATTGTTCATGGCCGGAAAAAAGAACTTTATGGGGTTTGTGAATGAGTTCAAAATCAACAGTGGCCCGGTTTACCCGGCCCTCGAGGGTGACTTGATGCTGTCCCTCGGGGATGGGCATCCAGAATGTTCTGTTTCGGACAACGAGTGGTGCCGCCATCCCATCGACGCTTGCAGTACGCCAGAAGACCCCTTTACCAGAGGGAACCTGGATGGCGCAGTCGGCAAGGGCCATGGTTGTCAGAACCACCGAGCAGTTGGTTTCCTGTAAGTCAAGACGCATTTCGGCAATATCTGCACAGTTAGGGGCGCATCGGTGCGGTTCCAGGAGCCTTTTTTCGAGTTCGTTGAGCATCTCCTCGCTGGGGTAACTGGCATAAGAGGTCTGGGGTGTGGTTCCTGCTGCGACCATTACGGCGAATAATGTCGCCGCCACCGCAGTTTTCCTGGTGCCGGGGAGCTGAAAGAAAAGAATATTGCCCCCTTTTCGGAGATCAAGCATAAAAAAGGTTAAAAGAAATATTGCTGCCACTTTCACAACGGCAAGTATCAGATTGAGTAACGGGGAAACCAATATAAATTGCATGGTTAATTCCTTTTCCACCGGACCGTTCCAGCCTAAATGCACTGTACGCCATTTTCTTGCCGGCACTCCCGGGCCGGATTGTACCTTGGCGTTGGTATCGAATTGCATTTGGCTTGGCTGCTGTTTTTCTTTGTCGGTGCTTTCCAGCATTTCCTGGGCTACTATCCTTTTCCCTGATCCCGCTACCTTGCTTAGGGGCATCGCAACTTTTCTCTGAGCAGAGTAGGTCATCTGATCCGTTGCCGGGCTGCTGTAGGAAGAGTCTCCCCAGCCCAGTTGGGGGAAAAATCCCACCCGTAGCTGAGAAACGCTATAGGGGAGGATTCCGAGAATCAGGGTGATAAATACTGTCAGCTTGATACCTTTGACAAGCCGACAGTATTTTGAGTCTGGCAGGGCCCGGATAATGGCGGTACATCCCAGAAGTGCCAGCCAGGTGAAGATCGGGGCTTCTGCATCATGATAGGAGAGCAGGAGGGCCGCCAATGCGGTGAGACCTGCCAGGGGGCCGAGCAGCTTAAATGAACTGATAACAATGATGAGCACGATAAAGCAGTCGAGTAAGGTCCATCGGGTGATCCAGGTTCTGGCTTTGTCGATCCCCGAGGCGTGAAAAACTGTCCAGCCCGGTGGTAATACCAGCTCTGCGGAAAGTTTGCTGATGGATTGGTTCCAGCCACCTGCGGGCAAGGCCCCGATCTCTTCGATACGGCTTACGGCCATCGCATTGATCTGGCCCTGGCGGACCTCTACGCCTGCCGGGTCATTTTCATGGAGCCGGGTAATGAGCTGATCACGGCCGTTGACGACCATACGGCCGAGTTTTGCCGGGGGCTGTATGGTCAGCCGGGGCGTACTATGCACGGTACCCTGGAGTTGCTCCTGCACGGTCATTCCTGCACCATCTTCATCGAGCCAGAAGATACGGTGCAGAGTAAGATGGTTTGGCGGCGGTTCCGGATTACCTCGTTTTAAGGTGGTAAAGTTCAAAGACTGGCCTTTTTGCACCCTGTAGGCAGGAAAGCGATGCCATTTTTCAGGGATGGTGGTTTGGCTTGGGTCAACAGCAACAGGTGCACCGCTGATTTTCACCATACGTAATTGATTTCTGGCCTCAAAACTCCAGTACTCGCTGGGCGGGCCTTGCGGGGTATCGGCGAGAGTGAGGCTGGTCACTTCTTCTTTGAGACGTGAGCGGTAGATGACGGTATGGGTTCCAGGCCGAGCCTGAAGGTGAATCTTGCCATCGCTGCCGATCTTTACCGGAAGATTACACTGCAGACTGACGGGGATTTGTTCTGCGGGGGGCTGCCAGTCGAGTACGATTTCTCTCGGGACGCCCGAAACCTGCACCTTGAGCTGTGAGGTGATCAGCATTGGGATGGCATCTGTGATCAGCCGATAGACCTGGAGATGTACCCCTGGAGATGTACCGTGTCTTCGACCCTGGCCTGCTGTTTTTTTGAGCGAGACAGCCACAGGGTTGTTCCGCTGAGTTCGGCAAGGCGGTCGCTGCCATTTACTGTGAGCTGAACGATTCCAGTTCCGGGGGCAATTTCGAGGGATTCCGGGATGTGTTTCCAGGAAAAATGACCCGCTATGTGATATTCTCCAGCCTCTGCAACATAGAGTGCCGGCCGGCCTTTTCTGTTGATGACAAGTGCCGTCTCGCCGTTGCTGGTGACCTTATGGGGCCAGATTTTTTCGGTACCCGGCAGGAAGATCCAGCCGCTTTTTTGCATTGTCCAGCGTTGCGAAAACATTGCCCCTTCGCCCGATGCCTTGATAACGAGGGGTTCGGGCCAGAGGCAGAAATGTTTTGTCCCGTCGGCGGAGCTGGTGCAGAATTGTTGTTTCTCATGGTCATGGAGGACCCAGGGAATCCAGGGGCGAAGCTGTTCGGGAATATCGTTGTCTGGTACCGTGGCCAATGTACTAAGAGGCAGCAGCAGAAAAATCAGTGAGCAGAAAAGAGAGGTAAGGATGCGGCGCATGGGAACCTCCTGGAGAGGGCTAGACAGCTTAAAGGGTAGAGTTTCCAATGAGAGCGTAGTATAAAAAAAAGACTTTGGTTTTTGAAGAGTTTTTTGGTTGTTTTTAGCGGCGGGGTTTTCAGGCGGTATCTTTTGGAGAGGTGTTTTGCTGAAAGTGTTGTGAGCAGCGGCTGGTAGAAGGTGATCTTGCGAGATTTCTTTTTGTCTTATTTTTTTTTGTTGCGGAGCAGATGGTGTCACAAACCCGGGAAAAGGCAGTTATTCAGGAAACCCTGCGGGGGGTGGTTCAGCGGGTTACCTACCATAATCCTGTGAATGGCTGGTCGGTGCTCAAGGTGCAGCCCTATGGTTCTTTTGCCGAGCAGGTCGCGGTTATTGTGCATCAAACCAAGGTCTTTGCCGGGGCCACTATGGAGTTTTGCGGCCAGTGGCAGACGCACCCCAAGTTTGGTCGCCAGTTTCGTGCTGAGAGTGCCGTGGAACGGAAACCTGCTTCCGCAGCGGCCCTGGAGAAATATCTTGGTTCCGGTCTGATTAAGGGCGTTGGACCAAAGACGGCAAGAAAAATTGTGCGTTATTTTGGCAAAGAGACCCTGAAGATCTTTGAAGAAGATATTGACCGGCTCACCGAGGTCGAGGGCATTGCCCGGAAAAAACTTGCGATGATTTCAGCGGCCTGGACCGAGCATCGTCAGATTCGTGATGTGATGATGTTTTTACAGCAGCATAATATCTCGACTCTTTTTGCGATTCGCATTTTTAAAAAATACGGTGCCCAGGCCATTGAGCTGGTGCGTTGTGACCCGTATCGCTTGGCTGTTGATTTTTATGGTATTGGTTTTTTCTCTGCGGATCAGGTGGCGTTGAGTATCGGTTTTGCCCCGGATAGTAGGGAACGCAGTGTTGCCGGAATCCGCCATATCCTTGGGGCGGCACGAGAGCAGGGACATTGCTATCTCACCGAACAACAGATCAGCAGTGGAGTTTGTGAGCTGCTCAACCAGGACGTTGCCGCACAGATTCCTCATCTTTTACAGGAGTTGCAGGAAGATGACCGGTTGAAGGTGCGTTATCTTGATCTCGGCAAAGGGGAGCTGACCCCGTGTTACTATGCGAAGGCCCTCTATTATGCGGAGCAGGAGGTGGCGCAACGGGTGGCCAGTGGCTCTTTGTCTCGGCCAGTTGACGAAGAGGCCATTGCGCGCTGGATTGAGAGCTATTGTCGGGCTAGAGGTATCCAGCTCAGCACGGAGCAGGCCCGGGCAGCCTTCCAGGTCGCCGGCTGTTCCTGTTCTGTACTTACCGGGGGGCCGGGTTGCGGCAAAACGACCACGACCTTGGTCATTGTACGGCTTCTTGAGCATCTGGGGATGTCGGTACTTCTCGCTGCACCCACCGGTCGTGCTGCCCAGCGTATGGGCGAGGTGATTGGCCGGGAGGCCAAGACCCTGCATCGCTTGCTGGAATGGCAGCAGGGGGTGTTTACCCGCAACGAGGAGCGGCCTTTAGAGGCCGATTTCATCATTGTTGATGAATGTTCGATGCTCGACATTTCCCTTACGGCCTCTCTGTTTAGAGCGGTGCCCGATCATTGCCAGGTTCTGCTCATTGGTGACGCTGACCAGCTGCCCTCGGTGGGCGCCGGGAATGTGCTCGGCGATATTATCGCTTCGGGTCGGGTTCCGGTGTTTTGTCTTACAGAAATCTTTCGTCAGGCCCGGGAGTCATCGATTATCCGTTTTTCCCATCAGATAAATACCGGTGAGCTGCCTGCGGTTCCGTCGCCGTTTAAGTTTCCTGAGCTCTGGAAAAACGGCGCAGACTGTATGTTTTTTGACTCCGATGAGGCGACCCGGGAACAGATAGATTTTGTCACCAAGGTAAAAAGGACCTTTGCCTACCACCTTCCCGAGCGTGAGACCTTGTGCGGCGATAAAGAGCCGTACGATTTTCGTAGTGAGGAGCAGTTGGCAAACCCCTATGAGCAGGAATTTATTGTCCCCGAGAAGTTTCGTCATGTTGATTTGCAACAGGTCGTACAGGCGACGAACCAGACCGAAGAGTTGACCGCGGTCTTGAAAAAGATTCATCCTTGGTCAACCCTGCATTATGGCTTGTCTGCTCTAGATACCGTGGTGCGCCTCTATACCGAGTGGGTTCCCAGATACTACGGTGCGGATTGTGAAATCCAGGTGCTTGCTCCAATGACCCGGGGCAGCCTCGGAACGGTCAATTTGAATGCGGTGATCCAGCAAAAGGCTAATCCACCAGCAGCGGATAAGGCCGAGTTACAGCTTGGAGAACGGACCTTTCGTGTCGGTGACCGGGTGATCCATCGCCGCAATAATTATGACCTGGGCGTGTTCAACGGCGACATTGGCCGGATTACTGCGATAGATGCCGTTTCCTTGAGCTGTATTGTCACCTTCTTCCCTGATAATCGTGAGGTTTGCTACCAGCGTGATGATATTGTGGAGCTTGATCTTGCCTATGCGGTTACCGTTCATAAGTCCCAGGGCAGTGAGTTCCAGGTGGTGATTTTGCCGGTTCTCACCCAGCATTTTACAATGCTGTATCGCAATCTGATCTACACCGGACTGACCCGGGCCCGCAAACTGGCGGTTTTTGTTGGTACCCGGCGGGCCCTTTCCATGGCGGTACAGCGTCAGGATACCAGTAAAAGACAGACAGCCCTGGCTGCGTTGTTGGCAACAATACCTTAGTCCGGATATGTCATGAACAGTATGTTAGGTTTTTGAAAATTGCTTAAGATCAGAGATCTTGTCTCTTTTTGAGAATTTCTTTTATACAGCTTTGTTTGATTTTTGGTATAGTGGGTGCTGCTTGGGCCGGAGACCTTGTCATGAGAAGGGGGAAATCCAGACCTCCCATCTAAGGCGGTGTTTGTTGACAAGTGAAACGACTTGTTGGGCGATAAGAGTGGTATACAGCCAATACTGTATGCAGAAAGTGCATAAGAAATAGTCGGCACGTTATTTCATAACATGCCAACTATACAGGTGCTTTTTCTATTTTCTTAACTATTTACAAGGTAAAATGACCTATGTTTCGTCCATGGCCGAACACAAATGACAAAGACACATTTTTGGTTTTTTTCCCGAAAAAGACTGCGTTATTACATGTAAGTATTACGGGGATATTCTTTGTTTTTATATCGGTATGTATTTTTTTCAGTGGAAGAGTATTTGCGGTCCAAGGGGTAACGGCAATTACTCTTTTGGGTCTCGTTATCTTTGGCCTTTTATGGGTTTGTACAGGGTATTTTTTTATCAAATACCTGAAAGTTCTTTTGGGGAGATCCCTGGTTACTTTTTTGGCCAATAGAGAAGGTGTCTTTCTGGATATAAGTGTGAAATCTAAAGATGCCTTTTTTATACCATGGACAGAGATAAACGATTTCTCTATTCGTAAGGTAACAGATCCTTTTTGGAATGAAGCGGGATTTAAGACGAGAGGCGATACCCTATCCATTTCATTTACGGAAAAATTTGGCCAGCATGTACCTCAATATGCGAAGAATGTCGCCGTTGCGACAAAAACAGAGATAAATCTTCATGCAGACCGTATTGATCTCGATCTAAAAGATGTCGTTGATAAATTAAGTGCAATGAAAGCAAGATTTTCATAAATAAAAAGAGCCTGTTGAGTCTGGAAAATATTTTGTGAAGAGAGGTTTTTTCAGATTAGATTTTGGCTCATTCAGATAATTTTTTTTATCAGGCAGATTGCTTTCGTAGATGATATGTTTTCAAGGTGCTGTAGGAGGGGCTTCCCGTTTATCGGAAGCCCTATGTTGATTTTACTTTATATACAATAGAGAGATGCCATGGGCGCACAGGTGTTGCGGTTATACCGCAGAAGAGATGAAAACAGGGCGTATTGTTTTAATGTGGAAACCACAAGACCGCTTACTGCTGAAGATCTGCAGCGTCTCAAGCTGGTTTTGGCCGAAGGTTTTCTCGCAGAGACCGTTGTGGAATCTCCGCTGCTCTGTGGTGAGCGGGTTGTTGAGGTGGGCCCTCGGATGAACTTTGCCACTGCCTGGTCGTCGAATATGGTG
>PDWI01003349.1_pt1 | contig 22668 bp, 17 predicted proteins | sample 1430891 | NCBI WGS metagenome assembly PDWI01 (sample SAMN01162508, study PRJNA174530) | Oral metagenome, whole genome shotgun sequencing project. | biome: Marine environment; feature: Marine mammal; material: Swab sample of the gingival sulcus; isolation source: swab sample of gingival sulcus... | reverse complement strand
ACAGGACACGGAGAGGTTACTATAGAAGGTGAGACACAAGAGCCTATTCAGTCTTATGATGGTAAGATTTGGACGCTTAATGAGGGACAAGAATATACTTTGAAAGTTACGCCTGAAGTTGGTTATGAATTAATGTATATAATGGATAATTATTCTTATATACAAACTAAGAATTTGACTTTTACTCCTACAAAAAACATTACACGTTTGGAAGCTCATTTCAAACAAAAGATGTATTCAGTACCTATGGATCAGAAGTTTGACGGAGGTACTATTCATATTAAGGATGTTTATACCGAAGAATTCCCATATGGCTATGAGCTATCTATGGAGGCTATTCCAGATAAAGGCTATGAGTTTGTTTCTGTTTCAGTAAATGATGTTGATGTTACTGCTGATATGAAGTTCTCTGTAACGGAAAATAATGTTATCAAAGCTGTATTCAAGGAGAAAACAACAGGTCAAGTTCACACTTACATTGAAACGAATGTTGGTTCTGTAACGCTTGATGGCTATCAAGACAAGGCAGAGGTTAAACTGGGTACAGTTGTTAAGTTAATTGTTACACCTGCTACTGGTTATAAGTTAGTATCAGTCAAGGTTGGTGGTGTAGATGTTACAGAGAAACTAAGTTTTGTTGTTGGCTTAGACAATACTATTGAGGCTGTCTTTACAGAGAAAACTTACATTCTGGACGTCCCAACGATTAAGGGAGCGAAGATAATTCTTCATAATGTAAAAGCTGGTAATGAAGTTAAGCATTTTGATTATATTCTTTTTGATGTTAAATTAGAAGAGGGCTATGAGATTGAAAGCTTTAGTATCGGAGCAAAAACATTTGATGGTACTCGTCTCAAAAACTTAGCATTCTCAGTATCTGATGATAATACGTTCAACCTTGTTGTGCGAAAGAAGATGATGACACTAGAGTTACCAAAGCAATCAGACAGAGGTATAGTAGAGTTTGACGGCTATGAGGATGGACAGAAAGTAGAATGGGGAACGGTTGTTCCGCTTAAGGTTAAGCCTAAGAAAGGATTTGACATTGAAGTTATCAAGGTAGGTGGTAAGGATGTTACAGCAGAGAGCAAGTTCACTGTTGGTGATGACAACTATATCATTGTCAAGTTCGTTGAGAAGTATTACAAGTTAGTTGCTCCTCAAGTGCAAGGTGGTACGATTAAGTTCCTAGGTGTAGATGAGGGTGATAAAATCAAGCTTGGTACTCGTGTAAGAATACTTGTCATCCCTAATAAGGGTTATGTGCTATCTTCACTTAAGGTAGGTGGTAAGGATATTACCAAAGAACGCATAATGACAGTGGGTGAAGACAATACTGTAGAAGTCATTTTCCGCAGTGCTACTGGCTTGGAAGATTTGGAACTTGTGAAGTTTGATATCTTCCCTAATCCAGCGACAGAATATGTAAACATTTACGGCTTAGTAGCTAATGCTGATGTTTATGTCTTTGACTTGAATGGTAAGCCAGTGCTTAGAGGCAAGGCTAACTATGAAGGCTCACTAAAATTAAATCTTAGTCATTTAGCTAAGGGTACGTATATTATTCGCTCTGGCAGAGTAGCAGAGAAGTTACAAGTTCGCTAGGGAAATACCTTATTCAAGAATAAAATAGGCTGTGTCATACGACACAGCCTATTTTATTTTATTAGTAATAACTTAAATCCTAAGGTCATTTCTTCTATAGAAGCTTAAATAAAAAGCTCTTGAATTCGCTAGAGTAAAACTAAAAGTTATTCTTCTAGAAAAAGAACTAGTATAATTAAGCTGAGAAGTTGGAAAACTGTCCCTCACGGCTCGTGAGTTTGAGCTTGCAATTAAAAAGATTGAGCTGAGAACTTGAGAAGTTTAAGCTCACAATTTTGAAAATAACAGCTTAACGTTTTTTACTGCTCCTCACGGCTTGTGAGTTTGTCCTCGCAATTTTGAAAATAATAGCTCAATCTATTCTAGTTTTCAGCTCAAAATTTTTTAATTGTAGGACAAGTTTTTTAAGTTTTCAGCTCAGTATCTGAATAACGGCTTTTCCACTTTGTCTGTCGTGGCTCGCCACCTCGTGCTTTTAAGGAACAAAATAAAAAGGACTAGCAACATAATGTTACTAGTCCTTCTTATTTTCGTATGTAAATGACCTTGCGGTCACAGACATATTAGCTTATTACTCTGCAGACTCTGCTGCTAATTCTTCTGTAGCTTCCTCTACAGTAGCTTCTGCTTCAGCATTAGCTGCTTCAGTTTCTGCTTTCTTTTGAGCAATCTTCTCAGCCTTAGCCTTGTTGTATGCTACTTCTGCTTCAAATGCAGCCTTAGCAGCTTGGTTCTTCTTCTCCATAATAGCATCTTTCAGCTTAGTTTGAGAAGCTTCACGGTTCTTAGCCCAATCTTCGAACTTAGCTTGAGCAGCCTTTTCGTCAAAAGAACCCTTCTTGATACCACCTTGTAGGTGTTTCATAAGAAGAACCCCCTCTCTCTTAAGGATACTGCGAGCAGTGTCTGTTGGTTGAGCCCCAGTATTAAGCCAGTGCAAAGCACGCTCAAAGTTAAGGTCAATTGTTGCAGGGTTAGTGTTAGGGTTGTATGTACCTAACTTTTCAATAAACTTACCATCACGTGGTGCTCTTGTGTCCGCTACTACGATCTTATAGAAAGCATAAGCTTTACGACCGTGTCTTTGCAATCTAATTTTAGTTGCCATTGAACAATCTTTTTTTTAATTAATAATCTAATAAATTCGAGGACAAAGATACAACTAATTCCTCACATTTACAATTAAATGAACGAGTTATGTTATTTTCTCTCCTTATCTTGCTCTGTAATTCGAGCTGCTAAAGCCCAAGCAATCCATATTTTCAAGAAGAAACGCCCAATAAATCCCCAAGAATTGAGGGTATTTCGCCAACCTACAGGTATTAGATAGTTGATGTCTTCCTCTGTAAATCTAAATTGTATTTGGTCTTCAACCTGATTACGCTTAGGACGTCTTCCGTTACGACCTTGGTAATTCTTGGAGTAATTATCTCTGTTATTACGTTTGTCGTTGCGATTAGAGTTTTTAGCCTGCTTAGCATTTTCATTGTTGCTTTTAGACTCAGCCTTAGCCTCTTTAACATTCTGTTTTGGAGTAGGTTTTACCTCTTCTTTAGCCTCAGGAACAGGAGCTTTGGCTCTCTTTACTTCCTTCTTAGGAGTAGGTTCTGTGGCTTGCTCACGCTTTGGCTTAGGTGTAGGCTCTTCTTTTGCTACGACTTCAGCTTTGCTTTCTGTAGGCTGTTTGTACTCTAGTTCATCAACGAGGCTCAAGTCTCTCATCACGTGGTAGGGGAACGGTAATACCTTACCCTCTTCCAACTCAATGAAGCTATAACCGAAGCCATCACGCATATAGAAATGCTCCAAGAACTTCTCACGTATGTTACCACCTTGGAGTAAGAGTTCGGCAATCTGCTCTGGATACTGCTCTGCGACCTTCTGACGATAGTTGTTTAAGATGGTGCGATATTTTTCGTTGGTGATGAGGTTACGTTGTAATAGATTGACTAACTTCTGATATAAGTCGTAATGATCTACCACGAGCTTACGCTGTTTATCTACGATAACCACATTAGGATAGACACGCTTTTTCTGTGTGTTGCGAGAGAAAAGTGGAAGGTACTTCGTCATATCTACCACAAGGTAATTGAGCTGACGATTACATTCAAGATAGCTATTCAGTAGTCTTTCTAATTTGAGATCAACTACATCGGACGTTTCACATTTTTCGAATACACCCTTGAGATCGTTAAATGATACGCTAAAACTTCCTTTGTCTTTGTGAGTGAAAGTTAAAAGTTTTTGTTCATAACTAAACTGATAACCTTTCATTTCCATCAAAGGATACAGAAATTGAATCTTTACTATCTTCCATTCGGTAAGATATTCAATTAAATCGGCGTTATCTACACCACCCAAGGCATTCACAATCTGTTCTTTTAGACTGAGTTCAGAAGCGACTTTCTTTTCTTCTGAGACAGTTTGATTTGTTTCTGCCATTGCATATTTTTTTATAATTAATAAATCTATAGCTAGCCTCCCTTTTTTCTAAAATATCTTCAACCTAAAGATTATAAAACACAACGTCTTTTATAATGATGTAGGACGGATAGGCTAGGCTAATCAAGATCTTTTCTATGAATATCGTTCATTTTCAATGATTGCAAGGATGAAAAATCTTTACTCATAGCCAAGACTTAAGACAAAGTTAGTGAAAATAATTAGATTCTCAGCTCAAACTTATGCGACTTAAAGCAGTTTTAGGTAAAATAATAATTGTAATTCATTTATTTTATGTAGTTAATTTGTCAATAAAAGAAAGCGTGGAGCAAGGTCTGAGCCTTACTCCACGCTTTTATTAATGTATAATCTTTATTCCTTACAAGAGCTTAGTCTTTGAACTTAGCTGAAAGGAACTCTCTATTTAGACGAGCAATGTTACTTACCGAGATACTCTTAGGACATTCTACCTCACAAGCACGAGTGTTTGTACAGTTACCAAATCCTAGTTCGTCCATCTTGGCAACCATTGCCTTGGCACGACGAGAAGCCTCTACTTTACCTTGTGGCAACAATGCTAGTTGGCTGACCTTAGCTGAGACGAATAGCATAGCTGAACCGTTCTTACAAGCAGCAGCACAAGCACCGCAACCGATACAAGCAGCAGCATCCATCGCCATATCAGCATCTGCTTTAGGGATTGGAATAGCATTGGCATCAGGCACACCACCAGTATTTACAGAGACGAAACCTCCAGATTGGATGATTTTGTCGTAAGCAGTTCTGTCCACCATCAAGTCTCTGATGATAGGGAAGCCTGCCGAACGCCAAGGCTCTACTGTGATCGTGTCGCCATCATTGAAGCGACGCATATGCAACTGACAAGTAGTGATACCTTCATCTGGTCCGTGTGGGTGTCCATTGATATATAGCGAACACATACCACAGATACCTTCACGACAGTCGTGGTCAAATACTACTGGCTCTTTGCCCTCTCTTACTAACTGCTCATTAAGTACGTCAAGCATTTCTAGGAATGAACTTCCTTGAGAAATCTGTTTTAACTCATAAGTTTCAAAAGCACCCTTCTCTTGAGGACCTCTTTGACGCCAAACTTTTACTTTTATGTCTATATTCTTATCCATTTCTACTAGTTTTAGCGGTTAGTTCTTATAGTTACGTTGCTGACGAACAATAAATTCATACTCTAATTCTTCTTTGTGCATTACTGGATCTTCGTTGTCGCCTTGGTACTCCCAACAAGATACATAAGCAAATTTGTCATCGTGACGAAGAGCCTCCCCTTCCTCTGTCTGGTGCTCTAGGCGGAAGTGTCCACCACAGCTCTCTTCTCTGTCAAGAGCATCGTGTGCCATTAGCGTGCCGATCTCGATAAAGTCGGCTAGACGCAATGCTTTTTCTAGCTCTACGTTAAGATCATCTTTTCTACCTGGGATACGGACGTCGCTCCAGAATTCCTTCTTAAGCTCCTTAAGATCCTTAATCGCTTTCACAAGTCCTTCTTTCTCACGACCCATTCCGACGAAGTTCCACATAATAAGTCCCAACTTCTTATGAAGACTATCCACAGATTGACTACCCTTGATAGACATTAGCTTCTCAATGCGGTCAGTAATACCCTTTTCTGCTTCATCAAACTCAGGAAGGTCTGTGCTGAAGCGAGGTACTTGAATTTGGTCAGCAAGATAGTTTTGGATTGTGTAAGGAAGAACAAAGTAACCATCAGCTAGCCCTTGCATTAATGCAGAAGCTCCTAGACGGTTCGCTCCGTGGTCAGAGAAATTCGCCTCCCCAATAGCAAACAAGCCAGGGATAGATGTCTGCAATTCGTAGTCAACCCAGATACCACCCATTGTGTAGTGGATCGCAGGGAAGATCATCATTGGCGTTTCGTATGGGTTGTCGTTTGTAATCTTTTCATACATCTGGAAAAGGTTGCCATAACGAGCCTCTACTACGTCCTTACCAAGACGGTTGATCGCTGTAGAGAAGTCTAGGAATACAGCTAGACCAGTGTTATTTACACCGAAGCCTGCATCACATCTCTCTTTGGCAGCACGGCTAGCCACGTCACGAGGCACAAGGTTACCAAAGGCAGGATAGCGACGCTCTAGGTAGTAGTCTCTATCTTCTTCCTTGATCTCTGTAGGACGAAGTGTACCTGCCTGTAGTTTCTTAGCATCTTCGATGTTCTTTGGCACCCAAATACGACCATCGTTACGAAGCGACTCTGACATCAGCGTTAGTTTTGACTGGAACTCTCCGTGAACAGGGATACATGTTGGGTGAATCTGTGCCATACAAGGGTTTGCAAAGTATGCTCCTTTCTTGTAACATTGCCAAGCTGATGAGCCATTAGAAGCCATCGCATTTGTTGAGAGGAAGAAAGCATTACCATAACCACCAGTAGCGATTACGACAGCGTGAGCAGAGAAACGTTCTACTTTACCTGTCACAAGGTTACGAGCGATGATACCTCTAGCACGACCATCGATCATTACTAGGTCAAGCATCTCATAACGTGTATACAACTTTACAGCTCCCTTACCTACTTGACGGCTAAGAGCTGAGTAAGCTCCCAAAAGTAACTGCTGTCCCGTCTGACCACGAGCGTAGAAAGTACGTGACACCTGAGCTCCACCGAATGAACGGTTATCTAGCAAACCGCCGTATTCACGAGCAAACGGTACACCTTGAGCTACACATTGGTCAATAATTTCGTTGGCAACTTCTGCTAGACGATATACGTTTGACTCTCTAGCACGATAGTCCCCCCCTTTGATAGTATCATAGAATAAACGATAGACTGAGTCTCCGTCATTTTGATAGTTCTTTGCTGCGTTGATACCTCCTTGTGCTGCGATAGAGTGAGCACGACGAGGTGAATCTTGGATGCAGAAGTTAAGGACATTAAAGCCCATTTCTCCCATTGACGCAGCCGCCGAAGCTCCTGCTAGTCCTGTACCGACAACAATAACATCAAGACGACGTTTGTTGGCTGGGTTAACTAACTTCTGATGATTTTTATAATTAGTCCACTTATCTGCTAATGCTCCTTGTGGCACTTTAGAATTAATCTGTTTAGTCATAATAAAATTCTATTTTTGAGATTAGTGGGCGTAAATAAGTTTTTCTGTTACTGCTGGTTCTAGACCACAAGCATAGACGAGGACTACTGCAAGGAAGCCAAGGATGATGATTGTAGAATAGACAAATGAGATGCGTTGTAAGCGTTTCATCCAAATAGTGTTGTTGAACCCAACTGTGTGAAGCGAACTCCAGAAGCCGTGGTTCAAGTGAAACCAAAGAGCTCCAAGCCAAATCACATATAATATTACAAAGATAGGGTTGCTAAATGTATATTTGATAAGTCTTGCTCCGTCAGCAGGACCATCAACGCAATCAGGTGTCAAATGATGAGCTCCAATAACTTCTGGCAACTGCATCTTTGCCCAAAAGTTGAATAGGTGTAAGCCCATACCTAGCAAGACGATCACGCCTAATACCATCATATTCTGCGAAGCCCATTCCACTCCTCTAGGTTTATTTGGCACGGCGTATCTGTCGTTACCACGAGCTTTTGCATTCTGATGCGTTAAAATAAAAGCATACACAATGTGTACGATAAACAAAAATGCCAATCCCATCGTGCCGACTAGTGCATACCAGTTCGCCCCTAAGAATTGACAAATCATATTATAAGCATCTCCAGAAAATAATGCCACCAAATTCATTGACATATGGAATGTCAAGAAAAGAATTAGTGCAAATCCCGAGACACTCATCACTAACTTACGTCCAATAGACGATTTAAGTAACCAAGACATAATCTTTTAATTAATCTATTTTTACATTTTTAATAAGCTTGTAATTAGGACGATATAGCACCTGATGCTCTAAAATCCTTCATACTGTATTTCTTAATCCACTACAAAGATACACTTTTTAAGCAGATTATCAGTATTTATTCAAGAAAAAAAGCGTTAATTAAAAGGAATATATACCTAATACTAGGTAGATTTTGCCTAATTTCGTCCTAAAGTTAGGCTCACTGTAACCGATTTAAGTTCGCAATGAAAGGGTGGATTAAGTTTCTTTATCTTGATTTCTAGAGAGTTAATCTTATCAAAGGTCTTGAGTAGTAGCTTAGCAATGCGGTAGGCGACAGTCTCTAATAGCTGTGAGGGAACTCTCATTATTGCCTCTACTAAGCTATATACCTCGGCATAATTGATTGTTTCCTCTAAAAGATCTTCCGCAAAGTCATACCTTATATTAGTGATAAGTTTGAGGTCAACAACGAATGTATTCCCCACTCGTTGTTCTTGCTCCAGTACGCCATGGTAGGCGTAGAACTTCATCTCCTCTAATTCTATGGTTAACATTTCTCGTAATCTTTAAGTGCTTGAGCAACTTCCTTCAATTCATCATACCATTCTTGCCCAAAAGCTCTCACCAAGGCATCTTCTAGGAACTGATATACAGCAACGCCCTCACGTTTGCCTTTCTTCAAAGCACAAGAGCAGACGTTCCACTTGTGATAGTTTACAGCTGTGAAGTCTTTATAATAACTTAGACGAATAGGGTAGAGCTGACAGCTGAGCGGTTTCCTAAAAGGTATCTTACCCTCGAAGAACACTTTCTCATAAGCACATTGACAGCCACCTATTTCATTATACATTGTGAAGACGCAGTCTTGACCATCAACGATAGATGTTACCATATCGCCCTCCTCGTCAATATAAGATACACCTTGCTCGGCAATCACTTTCCTTGCTCGTGGCGAAAGCAGATGTTCTATATCGGGCAGATAGGCTTCTAGCTCCTGTACCTCATCCTTGAGCAAGGGAGCTCCACTATCGCCCTCTACACAGCAAATACCTTTACACTTTAGATAGTCACACGAAAACATCGTGTCAAAGACGTCTAGGCTTACGACCTTATCTCCTACTTCAACCATTTATTTAGAATAGATGTAATTATTTGTTAGATAATTCTCGCAATATGATAGGCTACAATCTTTGAGGGCAACCTCACCTCCTCTACGTATTAGGTAAAGCGTTGGGAATGCCTTGATGTCGTAGAGCTGCTGGCTCATCACCTTGTCTTCACTATCAAAAGCAAAAGTGATGAATTGACTTAGCTTTGTATCTAGCTCCACCTCATTAGGCTTTGTGCCAAGGTAAAGGTAGAGGATCTCTAGGCGACCACTCTTGACTTCGTTCTGCAAGTTGGCATTCTCGGACAATATATCACGGATGAATGAACATTGTTCGCAATCTTTCTGAGCGAAGATCACAAGTGTATGAGGTCTTAATAGGTTATATAGATGGTGCTTGCTACCGTCTTTAAGTTCGTAGATAAAATCTGTTGCCATCGTCCCAACTTTGTTTTTGGAAACAAGGTCAAGTAATAACCTCGCCTCTTCTTTCTGCTCCTTATTCATGCGAGGTGTCTCTAGCTCCCACTTCAGTACTTGTTTAAAAGATTGCTCGTGGGCCAAGGGTGAATTAGCTTCATAGAGGTACTTTCGGTAGAGTTTGAGCGTCTCGGCAAGAATACTATCTGTCGTATGTTCTAGTGGATAGAGTAAGTCTTCTGAGCTGTAGCTCTTTTCATCAGCTGAAACGATTAAGCTTAGGAAGTCCGAAACTAAGATTTCGTACTCATCAAGAGACGTCAGAATGCTTTTATCTTTGAAGTCAAACCTATTCCAATAATGTTTGATCATAAAGGTTTCTTGCTCAAAAAGATTATTCATTCCTTGAGGCACTTGCGGACTTTGATGTGTTTTAGGGTTGGTCTTCTGCTTAGTGTTTTGCTCGCTAACTTGACAAGACACTTGCAAGAGTAGGGCAGACACTATCCCTAGCCAAAGTCTATTGAACTTAAAGTAAAACATAATTAAAGAAGGAAAGGCTGTGCAACGATATTGACACAGCCTCCCCGATTCATTAACAATTTAATAAATACAAAAATCTAGTTCAGTGTTCCGTTTTCGGCAGCCTTCACCATCTCTTCGCTAGGAAGGATATATACTTCCACACGACGGTTTGCACGGCGACCTTCTACAGTCTTATTGCTCTCTACTGGTTCTGTGCTACCTAGTCCAGAGAATGACATACGCTCTTCAGCTACGCCTAGAGAGATCAAGTATGAATACACGCTCTTAGCACGAGAGACAGATAGTGGATTATTGATACGATCGCTACCAGTATTGTCTGTATGTCCTACAATCTTAATCTTTGTCAAAGCATTTTTGTTTGAGCTTTCAGCAAAAGCCTCAAGAGAAGACTTCGAAGCAGGCGACAATGTAGCAGAACCAGTACCGAATAGGATACCGCTGTCAAAAGTAACCTTGATAGCTTCGCCGTTGTTGATGCTCTCCACCTTAGCTCCTGCTACCTTTTCTTCTAGTTCTTTTTTCTGTTCGTCCATCTTCTTACCGATAAGTGTACCAGCAGCACCACCTACTACAGCTCCAATAGCTGCACCAAGACCTGTATTCCCTGCTACACGACCGATACCTGCACCGATACCAGCACCTACTGCTGTTCCGATACCAGCACCTTTCCAAATATTTGCAATATCACAGCTAGACAGTGATAGAGATAGGGCAAGCATACCCACGGCAATTTTTTTCTTTGTCATTGTTTTACATTTTATAATGTTGTTAAACTTCTTTTGGTAAAGTCGTATAAGTTAGCCCTAAAGCAAGACTTACAAGACACTTAGGATATAGCCGACGCTGTCCATCTACCAAAATTATACTTTTCACAAAGATACAACAATTAACTGAGATATAATAATTCAAGTCCTTGCTAGAAAAAGTAGGAGCTATTCTAGATTGAGTCTTTTTATTACTTGTTATTTATTAAAAACAATTGACCAGTACCACATATATATTATGTAGCACTGGTCAATTATTAGAAGAACTAATTATCTTTTTCTTATAGACGACTAGTAGTTATGAGCGTGAGGATCTTCCATCTCCTTCTTAGTAATCTTATGCAAGTCAAGAGCTCGCCAAGAGTAAACCATATAAGCCATTACGAATGGGATAAGAAGTGAAACGATACTCATTGCTTTCAGTGTAAATGGACTAGAAGACGCATTGCGAATCGTCAATGACTCTTGCAAGTGTCCTGCAGTAATCGTTGGGTAGAATGATGTATTGTTCCATCCAGCAATCAAGAAGATTGCAAGAGCTGTAAGCACTACACCTAGTCCTTCGAACCAGATACCTTTCTTGAAACCTTTCTTAAATAGTGTCAAGCCAATCCCAGCAAGTACCAAGACAACACCAATCAACATCACTACAAGTACTGCAGGCATCTCGATTAGGTTGAAGAAATACTTGTACTCTTGCATAAAGATCTCGTTAGTCTCTGGATTAAGAGCATAACCGTCCTTTAGCAATAGAGCTACAAGGTAAGGCAAGAAGAATAGTAAGAATAGTATTGTATTCCACAGCAGGCGACGACGAGCTTCAGAGTCAATCTTTTCATCATTGATGTTGTTGATGAAGTAAAGAAGAGCTGTTGTACGGCTAAGGAAAAGGATAGCGATACCGAAGACTACGTTCCAAGGTTGTAGGACTGCCTCCAAGCCGTGAAGCTGAAGATCCATTCCTAGTACGTTGAATGTACTCCATTGTGATACTGCTTCTCCCATTACAAGGATGTTATCCTTATTAATAGTATAGTTAGCACCATAGAAGAATGTAGAAACAGCTGCCCCTAGCAAGATTGGTACGAGCAATCCATTAAGGAATAGGCATACTTGATAGGTTTTGCTTCCCCAGATGTTACCATTCTTATTTTGGTATTCGTAAGACACCGCTTGGATGATGAAGCAGAATAGCACCAACATCCATACCCAGTAAGCTCCATTGAAACTTGTAGAGTAGAAGTATGGGAAGGACGCAAAGAATGCTCCACCAAACACAACTAGCATTGTGAAAGTGAACTCCCACTTACGACCAACTGAATTGACAAGCATACGGCGGTCAATAGTTTCTTTACCAAGTGTGAAGAGTAGCGACTGACCTCCTTGTACAAATAGAAGAAATACGAGTAATGCTCCTAGGACAGAGACAAGCAACCACCAGTAGTTCTGGAGCAATTCATAATTATTTAACAAATCTGTCATAATACTAAGTTATTTTTAGTTTACCTTCTGTTTATTTTGTTTCTTCAGCAAGAGCATCAGGACCAGCCTTAATTGCTTTCTTCATAATGTTAAGCTCAGCGATAAGCATAGCTGTGAAGAGTACTGCAAATAGGGTAAAGGTAATGATCACCGATGATGTCGCTAGTTTAGATACGGCAGCCTTGATAGGTAACAAGCCTTGGATAGCCCAAGGTTGTCTTCCCATTTCTGCAACAACCCATCCAGCTTCAGATCCAATCCACGCAAGAGGCATAGCAATGATTGCAAGCCATATAAGCCACTTATGACCACCCATAATCTTTTCGCTACGGAAGGCGAAGAATGTGATTAGGGCAAAGAGAAGGATAAACAAGCTACCGATACCAACCATTGCACGGAATGAGTAGAATGTAAGAGGTACATTTGGTACAACTTCTGACTTGTCTTCAAAGTAACCATAGCCAAAATTGTCAAAGTTAGCACGAAACTCTTTTTCAAAAGCTTTTGCTTCTTCGGTTTTGCCAGCTTTCTTAGCCTCACGATAGTTCTTTAGAGCAGCAATTGCCAGACGACCACGAGCCATTTTCTCATCAATAGATAGAGCTTTTACTTTATTGCCATCCTTATCTTGGATGTAATAGTCACCCTTTAAGATGTTATTGATACCTGGTACGTAAGTGTTCCCATTTTTAATATCAATCATACGTGATAGACCTGTAGGAAGTTCAATGTTAAATAGGAATGGGTCTGTTACGTTTTCGTCTTGTTGCTTGCTGAAGTCAAAGCTAGGGTTAAGCATACCCACAGCACTCAAGCCAAGACCATTGCCGTCAGTACATTCAAGTGTTTCAGGATTGTTTGTTCCTGCATCAAACAAAGCTTCCATAGCAGCTAGCTTCATTGGTTGGTATTTAGCTACATCAACAGCCGAAGAGTGACCTGTAGTACCTGTCAAGATACTTGCAATAAGAGCAAAAGGAGCGATGATTTTAAGATTACGACGTACGAATTCTGTGTTTTTATTCTTCAAAGCATAGATGGCACAAAGTCCGATAGCGAATGCAGAACCTAGAGCCCAGCTAGAAGTAACCGTATGGAAGAATTTATATACTGCTGTAGATGACGTAGCTACTGCTACGAAGTCAATCATCTCACTACGCATAGTGTCTGGGTTGAGTGTCATACCTGTAGGATGTTGCATCCAAGCGTTGGCAACCAAAATCCAAATAGCAGAGATTGTCGCTCCGATGATTGTTAACCAAGTAGAAGCAAGGTGAAATCCTTTGCTTACTTTGCCCCAACCGAAGAACATCACAGCAATAAATGTTGATTCCATAAAGAAAGCTAAGATACCTTCTATAGCCAATGGAGCTCCAAAGATGTCGCCGACAAAGGTACTATAGTTAGACCAGTTCGTACCAAACTCAAACTCAAGGATGATACCCGTTGCTACACCGATAGCAAAGTTAATCCCGAAGAGCTTTTGCCAGAATTTAGCACTCTTTTTCCAGAAGGCATCATTTGTACGGTAATACTGAGTCTCAACAAGGGACATAATCACCCCAAGACCAAGTGTTAGTGGTACAAAGAGCCAGTGATAGATAGCCGTCAGAGCGAATTGTGCTCTTGACCAAATCATCAATGATTCAAAATCCATAATTTAATCGTGTTAAGTTAATAATCGTTCTCTTTAGTTAATTGTATAAATATGCTATATATCGATGAGTATTCAGTCTAATCTACTTATTAGGTTTTTCTTTTTCTGGACGGATAAGGACTGTGTCAATGCTTTTGGGTGCTCTATTGACAAGGTCTTCAGGTACAGCTTGCTCAATAGCAGTGTTGTATTCTTTAGCTAATTCCTTTTTGTGATTAGGGAAGAAGAATAGCTTCAGTACTGCAAACATTACAAAAAGCTTAAGTCCAATGATCAACCACAAGGTTTTTGAGCTTTTACTCATTCCTTTGAAGCCATCAACATAGAAACGCCAAACCTTTTTAAGTGGATTAACCTTGCTCATTTTTTTTACTTATTCCAATAATAAAAGTGTATTAAGTGGAAACAAAGATAATAAAAAAGATATTTCCAGCTATATTTCGTCTTATTTATAGCTTGATTGTAAAGGATTTTCTGCTCAAGGGACAAGAAAAAGTCTGATTTTAGGCTAAAAGAAAAAAAATAGTCCTAACATTTTGAGGTGTTAGGACTATTTTCTACTTAACCAATTAAGGTTATAGTGTTCTTTAACAAGCTGTACCCAGAGCCGGGATCGAACCGGCACGAATTTGCATTCATTGGTGTTTGAGACCAACGCGTCTACCAATTCCGCCATCTGGGCGTCTCTTTTCCTTAGAAAAGCTCTGCAAAGATAATAAATATTTTGTAAAACTCAATAGTTTGAGCTGAAATTAGACGAAATTTTCTATTGTCTCAGCTAGGAAGACTTTAGCGTCTATGTCTTGAATGTCTCTTTTTTGCTCTAGAAGGCTTCTGATATAGTAGCTTCTCTGACTTTAGTTCTGCCTCAATGAGCTTGATGAATCTTTCTACTAACTTCTTTTTGGCACGAGCTTTGGGAATGTCGCCATCTTTGAATGAGAATGTATAGCGACTGAGGTCTTTGACTATTCGCTTCTGTTCTGAAAGTCGTTTGTAGTTAAGTCTTTTGTAAGCTTTGTCTCTCTTGCATTTGGCTTCATTCTGCTCAATCTCTTGATTGAAGTAGTAGAGTAGCGTGCGTTTGTAGATGGCAACTCTTCTTTCGCTAAGCCCAAAGAAAAAGTTCTGAAAGCTGATGTATTTATATTTAATTTTTGCTAATTCTTCGGTGTCTCGTTGTATCTCTTCTGCGTGAGTTAGCGGTTTGCGTGTCTGAGCAAAGCTGTTGCTAGTGATGCTGAATAAACTAATAAATAGAAGTTGTTTTAGGATTTTCATTAATATAATAATGTATGAAGTTTGGCTATTCTGTTCTTTAAGGATAGCTCTTAATTGCAAAGGTACACATAATTAATAAGAAAAGTGAGCTTTTCTTAGATTTGATAATGCCTCATATTATCTGATTGTTTGATTGAAGGATGCTTGTGTTGTTAGTTGTCTTTTTAAGAAATAAGCTAGTCTTTTGTTGTAATTTTAAGAAATGTAGGCTTTTGTGTCTGTCTTTTTGTGAAAGTCTTGATATTAATTAGTATATTTGGAGTGATGTTTGAGCTGAGAAGTTCTTGATAGAGACTTAATGTTCGAAATGAAAGATGATATTTATTATTATTTAAATATAATTGTATATGAGAAAATTTACATTTTTACTAGGCTTGCTATTAGCCTTCGTTGTTCAATCACAGGCAGGACCTGTGAGCTTGAAAAAAGCCAAATCAATAGCGTCAAAGTTTATCCAGATTGATGAGCAGGACAGCTTCAGAGCCTCTACTGTGGGCAAAGAAGAACCTGCTTATTATGTTTTTAATGGTAAGGATAAGCACAGCTTTGTCATTATCTCGGGTGAAGACCAGCTAGACCTCTTGCTGGGCTACTCTGATGATACTGCTTTGGATCAAAATAATCTGCCTAAGCAGTTACGTGAGATGCTTGAGAACTTAGAGACTCAGGTGCAGTATCTACGTCGTCATCCACGTCGTGAGCAGTTTAGAGCTAAGATTTTCGTGCATAATCCTCGTATTGTGAAAGCACCAATCGTCAAAGCTTTGTGGAATCAGGACTGGCCATTTGACCAATACACGCCTAAAGTGAGGGTTAAGAATCGTGACCAATCTACAGCAACAGGTTGTGTGGCGACTGCTATGGCTCAAGTGATGCACTACTACAAGTGGCCAGCACAGGGGAAGGGTAATCATACCTACAAGCCAACTTGGTTAAATCAGAATGTAGAGCAAGAAAATGCTAAGATTGCCGAAGAAAACCAAAAGTTGCCAGATGATCAAAAGAAAGCGTTCTTGCCAGAAGTTAAACTATCGGCTGACTTCTCTAAGTCTATCTACGACTGGAATAATATGAATGATGTTTATGTCCACGAAGGTGCAAGTAATGTTGCTACAGGTCAGTGGACTTGGGTCAATCTTAATTTTGGTCAAGCTCAACTAGATGCAGTAGCTAAGTTGATGTATGACTTAGGGGTCTCTCTAGATATGGATTATAATATCCCAGCTAATGGTGGTAGTGGTGCGTTTAATAATGCTATTGCTGCTTCGTTTAATAACTATTTTGACTACAAAGCACGCTATGTACTTCGTGAGAACTGCCGTGGTGATGAATATATCAGCCTCATCAAGCGTGAGCTAGATGCTGATCGTCCAGTGATTATGTGTGGTGCATCAAAAGGTGGTGGGCACTGCTTCGTCATTGATGGCTATGATGAGAACGACTACCTACACACTAACTGGGGTTGGGACGGACAAGCTAATGGTTACTTCAACGTTGCCTTTATGAATCCTAGCCCAGACGAATTAGGTATCGGTGCTGGTACTGGTAATTATAATGGTAATCAATCTATCACGATAGCTGTACCTAGCGATCGTGCTGCTCAGGTAGAGATGCCAGAAGAGCGTATCTTGAATTTCTGGAGCACAGGTGGACTAGAATATATCAGCCAAGATTTGCTAGCTAAGGACGATAAGAATATCAGAGTGCGTGTAACAAACTTAAATAACTCTACTTATATGCAAGTTGTAGGGACTGCTGCTTTAGGTTTGTTTGATAAAGATGGTAATTTGATAACATTAAATGGTAGTCATCAAGTAGCTTTTGGTCCTCGTAATATTGAATGGTTGAGTGAAACGCCTTTAGATATGTCTCAATGTCAAGAGGGCGAAACTTATTACGTGCGTTCTATCTATCAGCTTCAAGGCGAAACAGAATGGCGTAATACTGCTCTAGGTAATACTTTGGAGCTAAAAGTAGAAAATGGTAAAGTCAAAATCGTTAAGAATAAGCTAATGCAATTCCGATTGACTGAGAAGCCTCGTTTCCACGGAGCTGTATATCAAGGTCAAGAGGCTGGTATCGAGATTGCATTTGAGAACTTGGGTAACGTTTCGGCTCGTCTTGCGGATATTATGATGTTCTGTACTAATGAGAAGACTGGCGAAATGTATCGTTTCTTCCTTAGTCCTTTTGGTCTATTCCTAGGTGCTGAGGCAGAGATTAAGAATCAGTATCATTTTACTCCTATCCTTCCAGTGGGAACGTACCGCATTGACTTTAGACTTGCTTTCAGTGCTAATCGCCCTTTGGTTAAGGATGGTGTCGTTCAAGTGAATCAGCAAGGTTATCTAATGATTAATAACGACTTTGCCAACGAAGCTATTGAGAATCCATTTGGATCGTTCCAGCTAACAGTATTAGACGGCAAAACATTGCCTATGCTTGAGTGTAAAGACATTTCTATTGCTCAAGGTAATAAGCTCTTTGAAGGCTGTCGTGTTAATACTGACAATCTAGACCTAGGTAAGATCAAATTGGCTGTAGAGCTACAAAATGTTGGCTCGTTTGACTATGAGGGGGCGATTGCTTATAAGTTGAAAGATGTTGAGACTGATGAGATGATTGAGCTAGGAAAGGTAGAAGGTCTTAACATCGCTAAAGGCGAAAAGGTAGAGATGATGGCGACAATGGTAGAGGCTGACTTCTCTCGTATTGAGCTAAAAGACAAGCATACTTACTTGCTAACAATTGTTTCTGAGGAGGGAGCTAGAGCAACAGAGCTATGGTCTAGCAAAATGCGTCCTTATTACTTTATGACTGAGGAGGGTGTAGAAGCTCACAATCTTAAAGTCAAGGAAGATGATGAAGCGAAAGCAAAAGCTGAAGCTGACCGCCTAGAGGCAGAGAAGCAAGCTAAAGAAAAGCTTGAGCAAGATGCTCTCAAGAAGACTGAGCTAGAGAAAGAGATTGAACGTCTTAAGAAGGAGATGGCTCAGTTGCTTGCCGATAAAACTCAACTAGAAGCCGACAAGACTAAGCTAGATGAGAAGAATGCTGAGTTAGATAAGGAAAAAGCACGTCTTGAGAAGGAAGTCCTTGAAAAGGATCTACTGGAGAAGGATAAGGCAAAACTTGAAAGTGAAAAGCAAGCTCTAGAGCAAGAGAAGACTGGTTTGGAGAAAACTAAAGCAGATTTAGAGGCTGAGAAGCTTCGTCTTGACAAAGAAGTAGAGCGTCTTCAAGCAGAGATTAATCGTCTTGAGAAGGAACAGAGCGAGAAAGAAAAACTTCAAAAAGAGAAAGAAGCTCTTGAGAAAGAAAAGCAAGCTCTAGAGGAAGAAAAGAAACGTTTGGAGGAGGAGTTGGCTAAGAAACAAACAGCTGTCGCTGGACTAGAGAAGGAAGAGGTGATGATCTATCCTAACCCTGTACAAGATGTGCTTAAAGTTGTTGTGCCTCACTTACAAACAAGACTTTATAGTTTGAATGGCCAATTGATTATGACTGCTGGTTCGGCGGATAGTCTTGACTTGACTAAGTTAGAAAAGGGTACTTACCTGCTAAGAGTACAGACTACAGCTGGGGAGTGGAAGAGCCTCAAGTTGTACAAGAAGTAATCTTAACGCAAGGATTCAAGAAGGCTTTATATTGATGTAATGAGGTCATCTTGATACAATAAAGGTAGAATGTAGATTTTATTTTAACTTTTTATTTGTTGAAGCACTGGGCTTGTATCTATTGGTACAAGCTCAGAGTTTTTTCTTATATTCAGATATAGAACTTTGCACGGCAACTAGATTAAGTAGATACGGGACGAATTCCCATCCGTTGGAGGGGTACGCCCTTAGGCGGGGGTGGTAGTTATAACTTTCTTAAATTATTGCAAGTTGCACATTTCACTACCATCCCGTCTTGCTTTTGGCAATCCATCCTGCCAGTGCTGCTCGCACCTCCAGCGGAGGGGAATTACAACTTAGCTCTTTTTGATTTCAAGAAGTTATTAGAAGTTAATTACGCAAAGCTGTCTAATTAGTAGCAACCTTGGATTTGCTAGTTTCTCAATAAAAACTTATATTTGTGATATGAAAATATCTTAGTCTTGGCAAACTGTTGTTTGTCAAGGCTTTTTTATTTTTAATTAAAGCAAAATATAAGGACGATTTTTCCTTGAGAAGTTGCAAGTTTAAGCTCGCAATTTTTAGAAATTCAGCTCAATCTTAATTTTATTGTAGGACAATGTTTTTTATTTGTAGGACAAACTTTTCAAACGACAGCTCAATTGCTCGCTATCGGTAGTACTGACCTATAAGATCGTTGCGACCGATGGCAAGATTGTGGGGAGAGTTCTACAATATCTTAGTTACAAGTCGTGAATTATGACCTTAAATTAGATAAAGATGATAAATGTCATAGAAAATTACTTGCATTTAAGTATAGTTAGTAACAAGTTAAATTGAAGGTAAATAATGAGCAAATTTTCTATATAAAGTTGTCTGTCTCAGAAAAAATAAGTAATTTTGTGCTGTTTTTCGATAGAACTCGAAGCATTTGGTAGGTCAAACTATCTCGTGTGATGGGAAATTAGGAAAACTAATTTTGAGTAACACTTTATAATTTATTAAAAGAATGAAAACATTTGAATTGTCTGGAGCACTACGCTCTGACCTAGGAAAGAAAGCTACAAGAGAGCTTCGCAAAGAGTCAAGAATCCCTGCTGTAATCTACGGTATCGGTACAGTACAACATTTTACAGTGGCTAAGGATGATGTACGTCACCTTATCTATAGCCCTGAAATCTTCGTTGTAAACCTTACAATTGATGGCAAGGTAGTAAAGGCTGTTATCAAGGATCTTCAATTCCACCCAGTAACAGACGAATTGCTACACATTGACTTCCTAGAAGTAACAGAAGATAAGCCAGTAGCTGTAGAAGTTCCAGTAGTTCTTCAAGGACACGCTGAAGGGGTTCGTGCAGGGGGTAAGCTTAGCCTACAAATGCGTAAGCTTCGCGTGAAGGCTGTTTACACTGAAATCCCAGAAAAGCTATTTGTAGATGTAACTAACCTTGGTCTTGGTAAGACTATCCAAATCGGTGCATTGCACTTCGATGGTCTTGAACTGATGAACGCTAAGAACGCAGTAGTATGTGCTGTGAAGCTTACTCGTGCTGCTCGTGGTGCTATGGCTAAGGCTAAGTAAAAGCTATCATACTAATTGATTTTTAAATTGGGTAAAGAGGGAAGTCTCGCTTAGGCAAGGTTTCCCTCTTTATCTTTTTTTTGTTTGAAATGAAATATTTGATAATAGGCTTAGGTAATATAGGTCGTGAGTATGAGCAGACACGTCATAACATTGGCTTTGATATTATTGATGCTTTGGCTCGTGAGGGCGGAGCGACATTTGAGACGAAGCGTTATGGTGATGTAGCTAAGATGAGGGTGAAGAATGCCGAGCTGGTACTGCTCAAACCTTCTACTTATATGAATCTTAGTGGCGAGGCTGTTCGCTATTGGATGGGTGTGGAGAAAGTACCGATAGAGCGTATCTTAGTTCTAGTAGATGACTTGGCATTGCCTTTTGGTACGTTGAGGCTGAAGCCAAAGGGGAGTGATGCTGGACATAATGGCTTGAAGAATATTGCTCAGCTGTTACAGAGTCAGAGCTATGCTCGTCTTCGTTTTGGACTAGGTAATGACTACTCACAAGGGCGACAGATAGACTTTGTTTTGGGCAAGTTCACGAGCGAAGAGATGACGGAGATGCCTGCTTTATTAGAGAAGAGTGTGGCGATTGTCAAGAGTTTTGCCTTACAAGGCGTGCAGAGAACGATGAATGAATTCAACTAAGAAGATTAATGTGCTTGCTTTGAGTTTTTAGGCTTGCTAGATTTTTAGTATCTTTGTAGAAATTAAATAGAGTTATTGTACCCAGTAATGTTGTCCTATAGAAGGAACTTAGGGTAAAATTGAAATAAATAATATATAATGAGTTCAAAAAAGAGAGTATTGTACATTTCGCAAGAGATCTTTTCTTACCTACCAAAAACAGAAATTTCGGATATTAGCCGTAAGTTACCGCAGTTTATCCAAGAGATGAAAAATGAAGTTAGAATGTTTATGCCACGTTATGGTGTCATCAACGAACGCAAAAGTCAACTTCACGAAGTACAACGCTTATCAGGACTTAACTTGAACGTTAATGACCTAGATCGTTCTCTTATTATTAAGGTTTCATCAATACCTGCAGCTCGTCTTCAGGCTTATTTTATTCATTGCGAAGACTTTTTCAAGCGTAAGTCAATGTACGGACCTGAGAAAGCATCAGCAAAGAATGACAATGACGCACGTTCTATCTTCTTAGCTCGTGGTGTGATGGAGACAGTCAAGCGTCTTCATTGGGTGCCAGACGTGATTCACTGTCACGGATTATTTACTGCTTTGTGTGTCCTTTATCTCAAGAAGTTCTATCACAATGATGCTTGCTTCCAGAATGCTAAAGTAGTTTACAGCGTTTATAATGAGGCTGAACCAGTGGAGATACCAGAGACATTGCTTGCAAGTCTCAAGTTCGACGGCATCACAGAAGAGGATTGTGCCGTAATGGATGGCAAGACTGACTTTGTGGCGATGAGCAAGCTGGCAGTACATTATGCTGATGGTGTGGTACACGCTAGTGAGAATATTAATGAAGAAGTTGTTGCTTTTGCCAAAGAAGAGGGCAAGCCATTCTTGGAATACCCAGGGGCGGAAGACTATGCAGAGGCATACAACGAATTTTATCAAAGTTTATGAGAAAACTTAACATCCTAAGCTTATGCTTTTGCTTGGCAACTATCCTTTTTAGTTGCCAAGAAGAGCTTTCTCTCGTGGGAGAGTCGGTACAAAGCCCAACAGATATGGTAGAGAGCTATCATCATTCGTTGAGCTTTGAGGCAAAGACTGTCCGCAATACAGACTTGTATCAAGGTCGCACGACGAAGGCTTTGCTCGGAGAGGTCTATGACCCAGTTTATGGGGACTTCAAAGGCGAGTATGTTACACGACCACGTTGGGCGAAGAACCTAGAATTCACGCATACGCCAGTCAATCATCAGATAGAGTCAGTAGAGCTAAACCTATATTTCTCTGACTTCGTCGGTGATCTCAAGGAGAAGATGAACTATGTCGTCTATGAACTGGACGAAAATATTGACTTTGATAATTTTTCTAAGGAGAGCTTAACGGAGTACTGCAAGAAAGATAAGATTTTGGCTTCTGTCTATAGCAGTCCTGAGGACTTGAGAGTCAAAGGCGAGGAGGGCGAGAAGATTAATGTCATTAGTTTTAAGCTAGATCGTAAGTTAGGGCAACGTATTTATAACCTATCTATTGCCAATGACAGCCCATTTAAGTCTGAGAAACGTTTCTATGATGAGGTACTTAAAGGTCTAATCGTTAGGACAACAACTGGTAAGGGGAATGTCCTGCTTGTCCGTAGTTCGTCGCTAGTGATTAACTACCAATATATGTACA
>PDWI01003348.1_pt1 | contig 22675 bp, 20 predicted proteins | sample 1430891 | NCBI WGS metagenome assembly PDWI01 (sample SAMN01162508, study PRJNA174530) | Oral metagenome, whole genome shotgun sequencing project. | biome: Marine environment; feature: Marine mammal; material: Swab sample of the gingival sulcus; isolation source: swab sample of gingival sulcus... | reverse complement strand
ATTCTTCTGCTAATAATCACTATGACTTTTCAACTCGGAGCGCAGCAATCTGATGAGCCTCTGGCACTCGGGGGGATTGATGTTCTTTCCTACTTTGAGGACGGAGAGCCTTCTTACGGAGTCTCTGACTATTCTGTTGTGGTTAATAATAAAAGATGGCTATTTCAGAGTGAAGAGCGTGCTATTGAGTTTGAGAGGAGTCCCGACTCCTACATGCCTGGCTTTGAGGGCTATGGTGCCTGGGGAGTGGCTCGGGGGAATCTGCTGCAGCCGAACTTCAACTACTGGAAAATTGAGCAGGGACAACTATTGTTGTTCCACTCCCATGGAACACTCAGGAGGTGGAATAAGACCCCTGGTTCAATGATGCTTAAGGCAATGCAAAATTGGCCGGAACTGAAACAGCAACTTTCTGCCAGATATGGCAAATAAATAGATAAGGGTGGTATTATGAGATTCTTCGTTTCTTTCGTTAGTCTGCTGCTTGCTTTCACTTCCGCTGCCTTCGGACAGGATGCTCTCTCTATCGACAGTAACAGCAATGTTGATGTCAAGGAGAACCTGACGGTACATGGGAACTTCATGGTGAAAGGTGAACCGGCTCTGCCGCCTGGGTTTATCTTTGGCCTGGAAACAAGTACGGGAACAGAGATAAATGAAATTATCATTAAACCAGGACAATGCCGCTCTTATATTGGAGAGCATAATGTCGACTATCAAGAGCTGCCGATTATAACCAGCTATGGTGAAAGTACAAATATTACATTAGAGCAGAGCCTGGAAGTTTATTTACGCGTTGATCCATCTAATCCCTGGAGTGAGGCTAATCGGATTCTCTTCGGTAATACACAAGTGCTTCCCAATGAGACGTATCATCTTTTTGTTATCAAAGGTGAAGATGCAAATGGAAATCCAAAGGTGAGTTCTGGATTTGATTCAGATATAGATTGCGTTAACATTCCTGATGGGTATACGGCTTATCGCCGAATAGCTTCGGTTACGACTGATTCAAATTCTAATATTAGGCCTTACTCTCAGTTACACAATGAATTCCAACTCAAACAATGGGATACCAATATTCACGGGGCGTTACTCCCTCCAGTTGCGGCCAATTATAAAGTTACAGTCCCAGTTGGCATTCCTGTTTTTGCAGTGTTGGAAGCTAGATGTGTAGAGAATACAGATGTGCATGTATATTGGTACAGTCCATATAACGACGATCAGAAGATTGGCAATGGGTATCTGCCCACCTCGACCAAAAAATATGCCACAGCCAATCTCTTATTGATCAGAACTAACACGCAGGGACAAATTCGAGGAGTAGCGTCTGGGAGCACTAACTCGCATTATTTATATACTCGCGGCTGGATCGACGACCGGGGGCAGTACGGTGGCAAGTGAAGTATTGCTGATTAAGGATACAATATAGGGCCAATCAAGGTGGGACTAAGGAAGATCAACACAAAGTGTCTCAAGATAGAACAGAATTACCCCATCTTCCTCTGGCCCGCCCTGTATATCTGTGCAACAGATGAGTTTCTACACCAGAACCTCGTAGAACAAACCCTGTTTCAACAATCATATCTATTGCGCCCCCCCATAAGAAACAAGTAAATCATTGACAACAAAATATTCCCGGAAATATCATTAAATAAACAATGGGAGGGAGGTAAGCCCGGAATGAAAAAGAATCAATTACAACTTATAACAGCCGCGGCTGTTATATTAATTGGAAGTTTTTGTGCAAGCATGTTTCACTCTTCGTTCTTCAGTGTAAAAATAACAAAAGTCAGCTTTGAAACAGAACGGGGAACGCTTGAAGGCTCTCTCTATATGCCGAAGGGAGCCGGCGCGCAGAATCCCCGTCCGGTTATCATAACCACCCACGGATACCTGAACAGCAAGGAAATGCAGGATGCTCCATCCGTTGAGATGTCGCGCAGGGGGTACATTGTGCTGGCCCTTGATATGTACGATCACGGCGGCTCTGTATGGAAACAGCCGATAAAGCCCGGTGATGAATTCGGCACGTTCTGGATTTATTCTCTGTTTGACGCTGCCCAGTATATCAGTTCACAGCCCTACACAATGAAAGATTCCGAAGGCAACGCATACACGGCTGTCAGCGGCCACTCCATGGGCGGTTTTTCCAGTGTTATTGCGGTTTATATGGATGAGATGGCATCTTTGAAAACCGGCACACGCTCCATTTATGCGGCAATTCCTGTTGGTTCGGATTTTTCGTTCTCTTCGTTTGTCGCGCCGCAGAATGTTCTGCAGGCCTCCATGGGAAACAGAACAATAGGATTAATAGGCGCCCATTATGATGAATTTTTCTTTGCTAAATCCGATGCGGAAAAAACAGAAGCCGAACAGAAAATAAAGGGAACGGTTTTCTATAAGGATTTTGTTTCAACGTTATCCGGCAAGGCCTTTCTGGGAAAGACTGCTGAACAGACTCCTGAAGCCGGAATTTTCTATACTGTACCATCCGGCGAGCTGACTGTTGACGGGAACGTTCTGAGGGCATCGCAGAGCGGGAACCATATTATCTACACGCCGAAGGAAACGCATCCGTGGAATCATTTCTCAAAAAAAACAACAGCAGCACTGATTCATTTTTACACTTATGTGTTTCAAGACATTGTACCGGCCGGTCAGACAAAAGCCTTTATTCCTGAAACAAACCAGATATGGATGTGGAAGGAGTTCTTCAATTTCATTGCTTTGATTGGTTTTTTCCTTTTGATTCTGCCGGCCGCGGAGCTTTTTCTGAAACTTCCTGTGCTCAAAGAAGCCATTACTCCCGGGGCCGCGTCGGTTACGGAACAGGGGGGAAACAGCGGAGCTCTTTACTGGATTCTTTTTGCTTTCGGCGTTATTTTTCCTGCCGTTATTTTTCCGCCGGTTATGTCGGCGCTCAAGCCGGGGCTTAATGTTATTTTTATTGCGGCAGCCGCTGCTTGTGCTCTTAGTCTGATTTTGGCGCTGACGCTTTGGAGAAAGAATGGTTTAACCTTGTCTCTGTTTCTGCCGGCGTTTTCAGCCCTTCTGCTTGCTGTTCTAGCCAAAGCCGGTCCGGCTGTATTCCATACAAGTCACTATTTTGCAGAGCCTACCAATAACCAGATTATTTTCTGGGCCGATGCGTGTGCCCTTATAAGCCTGCTGATTCTGTCCTTTGTCTATTTTCAAAAAGAGCGGACACGGCAGGTGGCCTTTTCATCTTACGGCGTAGGTGCGCCTCTAAAGTCTGTGTTAGCCAGTCTGGCGGCGGCCGTTCTGACAATTTTCTCTGTATACCTGCTCCTCTACATTGTCCAGGCCGTTTTTGGGACAGATTTCCGTATATGGACATTTGCCGTAAAAACCTTTACCCCCCGGCATTTTACAGCCATGTTACGGTACTGGCCCTTCTTCTTTATCTACTACTTTGTCAATGCCGTTGTTGTTAACGCTAATACACGCAGCAAAAAAAACGGCAGCCTTATAGCTGTATCATTAAATATTGGAGGACTTCTTCTGTGGATTGCCCTTCAGTACGGACTTCTTTTTGTCAGGGGTGTTGCACTTTTACCCGCTCAGTCACTCAACGGTATTCTTCTTTTCGCGCTGATTCCATGCCTGGCCGCAGCGGCGCTTTTCGGAAGGAAACTGTATGATAAAACAAACAATGTATGGCTGGCCGCCTTTCTGAATACAACGTTATTCACAATGATAGGAACAGCCAATACCATACTGTTCTGGAATCTCCAGTAAGCAAGCCGCCCGGGAGGCCCGCTGCGGGCCCCCGGGGGTAAGAACTACTCTCCGGTTAATGAAGTACTGTCACCCATTCCCTGAACAACATTCACTATCCGCTGGCAGAACAGAGGGGCAACCCGGCTGCAAAACGCGGCGTTGGGATGAGAATCACTCCCTGAATTTGAAGCGTATTCATCTTTCAAATAGAGTCCTCCCTCGGTTTCCAGCTCATAGAAGTCCCAGAGAAAGATGTTGTCACCCGGCTGATCCCATTCATTTTTAACCCAGTTAACAAAAGTACGGAAATTTTGCGCCTGTTCCTCTGTAATATGATCATCCACATGCACCGCTCCTGTCCAGACAATGAATCTGACATGGGGGAACTGCTTCATTTTGGCTTTAAGAGCGTTATACTGCAGTTTGTAATTGGCTATGGTTTTAGCCGAGGAAGTAATATCTCCGCTGCCCTGAGGATTATTCAGCCGGCTCACAGGATAACAATGCTTCCAGATAATTACATTATAATCCTTTGTCAGCAGTTCCAGGGTGTCCTCTGACAGATACTGTGACGGTCCGGCATGATTCACCCAGATATTCCAGTAATCGTAGGGATAATTATCCCAGCCGTAGGGTGAACTTTTAGGATATGCGCGCTCTGAAATTTCAAACCTGGCTCCGCGGCTGGAATTAAAATCATCAAACCAATCCTCAACACCGCCATTCCACACATTATTACCGGTACTGTGATGAAGAAAAATAATGGAAGGCTGATAATCCGGCAGCGCGCAGGCCGGGAAAATCAGAAGAAGTGTTAAAACTCCAAACAAAAGAATACTAGTTTTTTTCATTTAGAACTCCTTGCTTTTTAGAAACTATAGCGCACTGTTTCCTTAAAAACCGCTTTTCAGGGAAACTCAGAAAAGATTACGCCCTTCACGGTGCTTCATGCTGTAACCTTCAGGATTCCGCAAAAGTATGTTGGCCGTTTCCAGAACTTTACGCAGCCATATTTCCCCCTCTTCCCGCGAGGGAAAAGAACGGCTTTGAACAGGCAGCCATCTGGTGGCGGGAGGACCAGGCAGATGCGGCTCCCCGGCACCGGCATGAAACACCCAGACACCCTTGTTTTCGTAAGCCTGCCAGCTGATATGAAAAACATTGTTCAAATTAACATAAACAGAATCATCAATTTCCACAAACATATTAAACTCCAGTCTTAAAAATGTTTTTTCAGGAAGGCTCTCAAGGTTTGAACCGTATCTTCACATTGTTCATAGACACTTTCAGCTTTGTGGAATTCCAGTACTCCAATATCATATATGGGAGGGTCCAGTAAAAGGTCCGGAGGATTGCAGCGGTTTTTCTCGGCCAGGATACCCCTTTGAATAACATCAAACGATTCCAGTACCGTCCGTGCTGCTTTGGGCGGCTTTAAAACATCCGGAGCCCTTGAACGGCCAAGAGCATTCACGCCTATAACAATATCGCAGTCTTCCAGCAGATCCCATGGAACCGGATTAGAACAGGCACCGTCAACCAGTATATGCCCCCTGTACTCAACAGGGGCAAAAACACCGGGAATACTCATACTGGCTTTAACCGCCGGAAGCACCTCTCCCTCATCAAAAACCACCGCTCTGGAATTCCATAGATCTGTGGCAACAATTCTCAGGGGAATTTCCAAATCAGAAAATATTTCACCTTCAAGCATTTGATAGAGAAAGTGCGAAATTTTCTCTCCCTTAATTAATCCTGTTCCGGAAAAATCCATATCCAGCAGCCGGACAATGTTCATAAGGCGCCGGCTGTCTTCGCGCCAGTACTCCAGCCCCGGTTTCAGCCGGATGTGTTGATCAACATAAGAATGAATAAAATTGCCGCTTTTCCCTGAGCAGTACAAAGCTCCCATTACAGCGCCTATACTGGCACCGCTGACAGCTTTGGGGCGTATTCCCAGTTCATCCAGCACCTGAAGAACACGCACATGCACAAGCCCTCTGGCACCTCCGCCTCCCAGAGCAAGACCCAGTGTTTTTTTTCTGCGGCCGAAACTGAATATTTCTGTTCTCATTTCTCCACACTTTCCCGCTGTTCCTATTATACTCCCATTATGAAATATCAACTAGAAACCATTCCTGTCAGCGACGCCTGGTCTTCCACAGAAAACTGCCCGCTCTGCTTTCTAATGGATAAAGCAGAGAACAGGCATGTCGAGTATTATCTGGGAAACTCTGTAATGAACCCGGAAACACGTGTCCGGGTTAACAAAACAGGATTCTGCACAAGACACTTTCCCATGATGGCCCATGCCGGTCATGCTCATCATCTGGGCCTTATAGGACACACCCACATTATGGAAGTTCGCAAACAAATTTCAGGAGTGCTCAACACGCTTGAGCGGAACAGTTCACCGCGCAGCATACGCTCTTTTTCTGAATGGGTCTCAAAAGTTTCTCAACAGTGCCTGATCTGCAATTCACTTCAGAAAGATCTTCAGCGCTACGCCTACACGGCTGTTATTCTGTACCGTGATGAAGAAGAATTCCGCCGGCTGTTTCACCAGTCCCGCGGTCCATGTCTGCCGCATGCCGCACAGCTGGCTTCCATGGCTGAAGAAGTGTTAAAAAAAGACGACACAGGCGTATTCATAAAAGCATTATGCGGACATCTTGAAAAAGAACTGGAACAACTTGAGGCTGATATACTGCATTTTACCCGCAAGTTTGACTCTCAAAATGATTCACTCGAATGGGGCGAATCCCGGAACGCGCATATCCGCGTGGTTCAAATGCTCAGCGGCTGTAAAATTAATTAACTCCGGGAAAGAGACATCAGCTCTGTCCGCCGGGCTTCCAGCTGCGCCTTGAACTGATTAAAATCGATCAGCAGGCGGTTTAATTCAACACGGCTGGAAAAAACATTAAAATCGTCCATGAGTATTTCACCCAGCAGACGGTGGCTGGCCCTCAGAGTATCATTGGCTTCTTCATTCTGTATTTCAAGGGCACTGTGTAATATCGCGCTGTTAATTTTTCCTTTCTCAATAAGAAACTGACCGAATATGGCACGGTCCTGAACAGGAGGCGGTGAAGCGCTGTGGTTTAATTTTGAAGTTGATTTGTGCGGCTGCATCCTGGCTGCCGGCGGGCTGTTCTTCATCTTGTCCAGATAAGCCTGGCGGGAAGCAACCGCCGCTTTAACCTTTTCAAACTCAACCAGAGCTTTATTCAGCTCCACCCGGTTTCGAAAAACATTAAAATCTTCCAGAAGGATCTGTCCCAAAAGCCGGGAAGAGGTGCGCAAGGTATCGCTTTTCTCCGCATTCTGAATATCCAGAGCGGACTGCAGAACCTCGGGGCTCACCATTCCCTTGTTAACAAGCCATTTACCAAATACCATTCGTTCTTTGGCCGTTAAACTCAAAGTCTATGCTCCCTCACCCAGATATTTTTCCAGAACAGCCTCATAATTAGCCTGAGCTTTACCGGCTTCCTTTTTGATATCTTTTTTTAGTTTTCTCAGTTCCGATTCATCAAGTTTGTTCAGGGCATCCTTCCCCCAGCGCTCCAGCGACCGGTAGAACTGAGGGTCGGTTAAAGTATTCCCTAAATCCTTAAGGAAAGCGTCTGCCGCGTTACCAACAGCCTTACCGGCGTCCTTGGCAATTTTATCCGGGGCTGCATCCAGATCAACTCCGGTGGATTTTTCAATTGTCCCCAGAATTTCTTCCTTCTTCCGGGGATCTGTGGCTATTGTATATATAACAGCGGTCAGAGCTACAACAAACAAGAACAGGAGCAGTTTTCTCATAAGATAAATCTCCGTAATCTTCGATACTATCAGAACATCTGTCAGCTTTCCAGAGCCTTAAGATACAATTCCTTGCGGTTAAGGGAATCCTCCAGCTCTGCCAGGGAAGCCTTTTCCTTTTCTATAACTTCCGAGGGTGCTCTGGAAACAAATTTTTCATCTGCCAGTTTTCGTTTTTTGCCTTCAATAAGTTTTTTCTCTTTATCCACTGACTTGCGGAAACGCGCGGCAGCCGCATCTATATCAATATGACTGCGTATAAAAACATGTGCCGTAAACCCGCGTCCCATAACCGCCAGTGAACCGTCCAGAGACTCTCCGGAAGAAAGAAATGCCATATCATCAGAGCGTACCAGCAAAGCCGCCAGCTCTTCATTCCCTTTCAACGCGGCAGCGGCCTTGTCAGCGGCCTCTCCGGAGGCTTCGATGCGCACCTTCACCTTCAGTGACGGCGGTATGGTAAACTCGCTGCGCAGAGTACGAATGCCGACCACAAGCTCCTGCAGAATGCTGAACGCCGTTTCGGCTTCTCCGTCATGCATAGAGGCATCCGCTTTCGGATAGGGAGTAACAATAAGGGGCGTGCGTTTGCCCGGCAGTTTTCCCCAGATTTCTTCGGTAATGAACGGCAGGAAAGGATGCAGCAGTTTAAGCGACTCCTCCAGAACATAGAGCAGCATGGAAGCACTGCGGTCTTTTTCCGCCTCATCACCGCTGTGGAGCCCCAGTTTAATACTTTCCACATACCAGTCGCAGTAGTCGTTCCAGAAGTAATTATACACAGCGTGGGCCATGTCATCAAAACGGTAAGACTCTACTGCTGAAGCCACGGCCTGTACCGCGCCGTTCAGACGGCTGAGAATCCAGCGGTCAGCCAGTGTCCGGTCGGCACTGTGCGGATCTATCAGAGTACGGCCTTCCATATTCATAAGGATGAACCGTGTCGCGTTCCATATTTTATTGGCGAACTTGGAACCCAGCTTGCTGGTTTCCATATCCATGGGAATATCTTCCCCCTGGGCCGACAGGTAGGCCAGAGTAAATTTCATGGCATCAGAGCCGTAGTTTTCCACAACATCCAGAGGATCAATACCGTTCCCCAGACTCTTGGACATTTTACGTCCCTTCTTGTCCCGTACCAGTCCGGTCAGATAAATATCCCGGAACGGTACCTGACCGGTAAACTCCAGAGCCGACATAATCATTCTGGCAACCCAGAAGAAAATAATATCGTAACCGGTTACCAGAGAGCTTGTAGGATAAAAGCGGTGCAGATCGGCTGTTTTCTCCGGCCAGCCCAAAGTGGAAAAAGGCCACAGCCAGGACGAAAACCATGTGTCCAGTACATCGGGATCCTGAACCAGTTTATCCGCAGGAGCATGGCAGTCCGGACAGCTTTCCGGATTGTCCCTCAGTACATGCATTTTGCCGCACTCGGAGCAGGTCCAGGCCGGTATCTGGTGCCCCCACCATATCTGCCGGGAAATACACCAGTCGCGGATGTTCTCCAGCCAGTGCCGGTAAGTGTTTTCCCATTTTTTGGGATAAAAACGAATCTCATCATTTTTCCAGGCGGCCAGAGCCTTCTCCGCCATGGGAGCCATGCGCACAAACCACTGATTAGACAGATAGGGTTCCACCACTGTGGAACAGCGGTAACAGTGTCCAACCTGATGACTGTGTTCCTTGTGAGACACCAGAAAGCCTTCGGCTTCCAGTTTTTCCACAGTAAGGCGGCGGGCCTTCTTTGCCGGTATTCCCTGCACAAACGGGGAAGCCGCACTGTTCATGGTCCCGTCGTCATTGAGCACATTAATGCGCTTCAGATTGTGGCGGTTGCCGATTTCAAAGTCGTTTGGGTCGTGCGCCGGAGTAATCTTCAAACAGCCGGTACCGAATTCCCGATCCACATAGCTGTCGGCAATAACGGGAATTTCCCTGTCCGTCAAAGGAAGTCTGACTGTTTTTCCTATAAGATTTTTGTAGCGTTCATCTTCCGGATGCACAGCCACGGCGGTATCACCGAACATGGTTTCCGGCCGGGTGGTGGCCACAACCAGAGCATCTGTGCCGTCAGCCTCCGCGCCGCCGGAAAGCGGGTAGCGGATTTCCCAGAGCCCGCCCTGCTTTTCTTCATGGTCAACTTCATCATCAGCCAGAGCGGTACCGCAGGAAGGACACCAGTTTACCAGATACTCGCCTTTATAGAGCAGATCGCGTTCATAAAGTGTTACAAATACTTCCCGGACCGCTTTGGAACAGCCTTCATCCATTGTAAAGCGTTCCCGGCTCCAGTCGCAGGAAGCACCAATTTTCTCCAGCTGGCGGGTAATAACCGCGTGATGCTCTTTTTTCACTTCCCAGGTCCGTTCAAGGAATTTCTTCCGGCCCAGGTCATGACGCGACTTCCCTTCCTCCTGCAGGCGGCGCTCCACCACGTTCTGTGTGGCAATGCCGGCATGGTCCGTTCCGGGAACCCACAGGGTGGGACGGCCGTTCATACGCCAGTAGCGGATAAGCACATCCTGAAGGCTGTTGTTCAGACCATGCCCCATATGAAGTATTCCGGTAACATTAGGCGGAGGAATCACAATAACAAACGGCTCACTGTCATCAGCCGTTTCAACAGCTTCCGGTCTGAAATAACCGCCATTCTTCCACATTGCATAAATTCGATCTTCAAATTCGCGGGGGTTGTAAGTTTTGGGGAGTTCAATAGCCTTCACTTATGTGTCCTTCTTCGCGGGAGAATACGTCCCTGTTATCGTTGAAGTGTATAATAGCTGAATAGCAGAACGCCGAGAAGGGGGAAACTGGTTTAACACCCCTTATCTTTTCTATAATACGCCTGTGAAGGAGCATTTTTATGAACCGGGAAGCCTTAAGAGCTGAAATTCGCGAAAAGACAGAACTGTCCTTCAGCCGTTCAGCCGGTCCGGGCGGACAGAACGTTAACAAAAGAGATACCAAAGTAACAGGAAGACTGCCCATAGACCTGCTGGAAAGCCCCGGAGAAGCCGGACGTGAACGCCTTAAAAAGAATCTGGCCGCGCGTCTTTCCGGAAACAATACTCTTGTTATGCATTCCCAGCTGACACGGAGCCAGAAACGCAACAGGGAAGATATTCTGCAGCGGATGGAAACCCTGGTTTTTCATGCGCTACGCCCCCCTGCCCGTACCAGAAAGCCGACAAGGCCGGGCAAATCAGCGCGCGAAAAACGGCTTGCCCAAAAGAAACGCCGGGCATTAATAAAGAGCGGACGGCAGCGGCCGTCAGACATTGATTAAAATGTAATAATTCGATAGCCCTCAGCGGTAAAACGGGCCATTGAGGGATGCCCCTTCAATTCGCCGCAGAAACGCAGACCGGCCGGCTCCACCTGATCGGACATGCCCGTCTGTCTGGCGCAGGCGCGGCACACACAGGAAATAAGCCCCGCGTCCCGCACCTGAATAAAGTTATCCTGAATCATTTTGTACATGTCCGGTTTGGCTGAACGGAACTCTTCCAGCCCCCTTCCTTCATTCAGCATGGAAACCAGTTTGACCGCGCTGCCCTCTATAACAACCGTTGTTTCAAAACCGTTTTTAACAAAGTCCTGGGCGTTGATCAGTACATGAATAAAACACATAGGGTCGCCGTTAAACGCAAACAGCGCCACTTTCTCTTTTCCAAAAGCATCTTTTTCCACAGCAAATTTTCCCACAGCAAATTTCACCTTTTCTATATATCGAAATAAATATATTAAATTATCCGTTAAAAGTAAAGCGCCCTATTTGTCCAGCAGCTTCCGGTCGTTCAGCAGCACCCGGCTGTCAGGGAAGTTCCGGAGGGCCTCGTTAACTATACGGCGGGCTTCATCTTTCTCTCCCCTGTTATAGGCCGCCGCAAAAGCATTATGAGCAGCCGCTTCCGCGTTATGCAGGAAAACATTTTCAAGAGAAGACCACTCAGGATTCTCACGCAGCTCGGGTGGAGACGTTTTCAGTAATTCCACTCCGGCCATCCAATTTCCGCCGCCCGAAACACGTTTGGCTTCCTTCGTCCAGATAAACATGGACAGTTCGTGCCAGCGCTTCAGATCGATAAGCTGACGGCTCCGGGCAGAATCCAGAATTGTCAGGGCCTCCTCAAAAGAAGCTGAGGCAACCTGATGTTCCACTTTATCAATCTGAAACTCACGGTAACGTTCTTCCACAAATTTTCGGGGAACCAGAGCGCACAATTCCTTATTTTCAAGAAGGGCCATGGCTTCATTGAATTTCCGCTGACGGGTTAAAGCTGTAATTTCATTTCCCAGCAGAGCGGAAGCTGTTTCTTCCAGCCCGTGGTCCTTTCCCAGCTCTCCATGAGCCGCGTTCAGAAAACGCAAAGCTTCAATACGGCGGGAACTTTTGTTCATGGCCGCGGCGTAATTATGCAGAGACTCCCGGAAATCATTTCTGGAAGCCTCGGTGCCCGACAGGGCCCAGCGGTCCCGGGCCAGTTCCACTGCCTTGAGCCAGTTTCTCTGCCGCTGCAAAGAGGCCAGCCGGTTCTGATAAATAAGTGAAACAAGCTCTTTGTCGCCGAGTTTCTGCCGTTCCCGGTAATTGCCGGGAGCGGTATAGGCAAATCCTGTACGCCCGGTAAATGCATCTGCAGCCTTTTTACGCCGCCCCGGATCAAAGCCAAAATGGGTGGTGGTTTCCACATCCACTCCGCCGTCGCCGCGCGACTCAAGAGGAACACGGCAGAAAGCGTGATCGAATGTCTGAACACCATATACAGGGATATTGCGGCTTTTAAGCAGAATACTGTACATAACAGCCGAAGAAACACAGTTGTACCCGCCTTTTTCCAGCAGGACATCCAGCCGGGTCTGGTGAAGGCTGTAATTTTTCAGCAGATTTTCGTGCATCCAGACCAGCAGCTCTTCAGAGAGCTTTTCGGGGTCTTTTGATTTTTTCGGCGCCGATTCCAGCAGTTTATGCACTTTGTTCACTAAAGGCGCGCACTGTTCTCCGGGAACGCCGGAAGCAATGAACGCCGCCAGCAGCATATTGTCAACGCTCAGAGGCTCCGGCAGAGATGCCAGTGCCGCGATACCCGGATCAGGCCTATAACGCGGCCCTGATTCCGATGCGGGAATGTCTGCGGCGCCCAGCCGCCTGCCGAAAGGCATTACGGTATTCAGCATAAAAACCAGCAGCAGGGACAGCGCCATACCTTTCAAACCCTTATACAACACAGCACCTCCCGGAGACTCATTATACCAGACACAGGCAAAAGGATTGCTTCAGTGCGGAATTAATATTATTTTAGGAGGAAATACAACAGACAATCCAGATGGAGATTAAAAAATGAACACCGACACCCCCCAATGGGATCTTGTTATTATTGGAGCAGGACCGGCAGGCCTGACAGCAGCCCAGTACGGAGCGCGCGCCAACCTGAGAACACTTGTTATTGAAGAAATGGCCCCCGGCGGAGCCGTACTGCTGATCAGCGATATGGAAAACTATCCCGGTTTTCCCGAACCGGTAAACGGATTTGAATTCAGTGAAAAAATGCGGCAGCAGAGCGAACAGTTCGGCGCCCAGTTCAAATCGGCCACAGCAAAGTCCATAAGCAAAGACGGTAATGTATTCACAATAGAAACCAGCGACGGTCCGGTAACATCATGGACAGTACTTCTGGCAACAGGAGCCAAGCACAAACATTTAGGTGTCCCCGGTGAAGAAGAACTGGCCGGACGGGGCGTGTCCTACTGCGCCACCTGTGACGGCCCCTTCTTTAAAAACAAAAAGATCCTTGTTGTGGGAGGCGGCGACGCGGCCTGCGATGAAGCCTCCTACCTGGCAAACCTTACCGATAATGTCGTTATGATTCACCGCCGTGACCGCTTCCGCGCGCAGAAAACACTGGCAGACCGTGTCTTGAAAAACGCCCATATTGATGTGCGTCTGAACCATGTTCTGGAATCTGTAGAAGGTAACGAGAAAGTAACCCAGGTAACTTTCAAACGCACGGATACCGGTGAAACCTACACGGAAGAAATGGACGCGGTCTTTATTTTTATCGGCTCTGTTCCCCAGACAGATCTGGTGCCTGAACTGGAAAAAGACGAAGCCGGCTACCTGATAACCGGACAGAATATGGAAAGTTCCCAAAAAGGACTTTTCATTGCCGGAGATGTACGCTCAACGCCCTTCCGTCAGGTTGTTGTGGCATGCGGTGAAGGGGCCATAGCGGCCCATATGGCGGCAGCGCATATTGACGACATTAAAGGCGAAGCCTACGGGGAAATTAAATAACATTGAAAACCCGCGCGTGGAGAGGGCTGCCCGCCGTTCTTGTTTTCTGCTCTGTTTTCTGGACTGCGGGGCTTAACGGACTGAAGGCCGGGCCTCTGCCTGATTTCAGCAATCCGCTGCCGCCCGGGCAGCTGGCAGCACGGATAGAATCGGCCATGACTGACAGGCAGGCACTGGGTCAGGTTCTGATGTTCGGCTACTCCGGAGAACAGGCATCTCCGGACATTCTGCGCTGGATAGAACAGGAAGGACTGGGCTCCGTTAAAATTTTCGGCAGGAACTCCAACACACTGGCCACACTGGCATCGGCAGTAGGGGCTTATCAGAAAAAAGCCCTGGAAGGGCCGTTTTCCATTCCTCTGCTCATTGCCACAGATCAGGAAGGCGGCTGGGTCCGCCATGTACGGGGAGAGAGTTCCCAGACAGCGGGGAACATGTCTCTTGGCGCCGGGAATCTCCCGCACGACGCCTGGGAAACGGGACGTTTTCTGGGCGAAGAACTGGCTGCTGTGGGAATTAACATGAATTTTGCTCCCACTGTTGATGTCTTTGTTGACCCGAAAGCGGACGTTATAGGACCGCGTGCTTTCATGGCCGATCCGGGAAAGACAGCTCTCATGGGACTGGCCTTTGCCCGCGGCCATGCTGAAGAAGGTGTTATTGCAACAGCCAAACATTTTCCCGGGCATGGAGGAACTTCCGAGGATTCCCACGGCACCCTGCCGGTTGTCAATGCCGATCTCGACACCCTCCGGCAAAGGGATCTGGTGCCCTACCGCACACTGATTGCCGGCGGAATTGATGCCATAATGGTTGGACATCTGGCCTTTCCGGCCGTTACCAGCAACAAGGTACCGGCTACCCTTTCACCGGTTCTTTTAACCGATCTGCTCCGCACCGAGATGGGATTCAAGGGTGTTGTTGTTACCGACGATCTTTTTATGAGAGGCGCGCGGAGCGAGGGAATGCCCCTGCCGGAAGTCAGCTACAGGGCGCTTATGGCCGGAGCGGATATTCTGCTGATCTCCCAGAATCCTTCAGACCACAGAGCCATCCACCGCCATCTGCTCAACAAGATGCAGGAGCCGGAATTCAACAAACGCGTCAGGGAATCTGCCCGGAGGGTGATAGCGCTTAAAGCCCGGCGGCTGAAAGGCGAAAAAGCGGTGCCTTATATTCCTGAAACACTTCACATAGAGGTACCGGCTCAGGGCGCTTCAAATTTCTTTCTTTCTCAGGCAGCCCGCAGTATTACACTGGTCAAAGATAATTCCTTTCCCAGCCCGCCGCAGCAGTCAGGAAGCGTCCTGCTGGCCGGCTCCTACCCGGATTTCTTTTCCGAAGGACTGCGCCGCTATCCGGAGGCCCGCACATGGCGGCTGAACTACCATGCCACCCGCGCGGAATATGAAAATGACGGCCGAAGGCTCCTGCAGACCGCCCGCAATTACGATACGGTTATTGTTCTGCTGCCGGATGCCGACATGGCCGTGCTGCTGAATGAACTGAAACCGGTTGCTGAAAAAGTTATTGTTATATCAGTACTTTCGCCGGCCCATCTGGACGCGCTTCCGTGGGCGCGCACAGCTCTGGCGGCCTACGGCACCGGCAGCGACAGTCTCCGTGCCGCTTTTGCTGCTCTGGCAGGCGATTTTATCCCGCAGGGCAAACTGCCCATACCGCTCGAATACAGCCAATGAAAACGTCAGAGCAGACAGACGCTTACTCCGGTTCACACTGGCGCCGGGTAACTCCAGCATTATTTGAAGCGGTTAAAACCTATCTGAAAAAAGACGAATGGCAGCATGTAGCCCTCACTTCCCGTCTGGGTGAACGCGGCGGTAAGCTGTGGGCCACTGCCGATGCCGGCGGGCAAATTACCGGAGCTGTGTATTTTTCTCCTTACGGAGTACTCCTTCCGGCCTACACTCCCCCGCCGGAGAAAAAATTTTTCCGTCAATTTCTCCAGCGCAGAAAAAATAAGCTCTACACGATCATCGGAATGGAAGAAAGAGTTATTCATCTGGAACTGCTCATCAAAGCCGCTCCTTCTGACGCGCAGAACTACCGTCTGCTCACAGCGGCAGGCCCCTTGGAGCCCTCCGGCTTTTCACCGGGCACCGCACTGAAACTGCCCGGCCGGCTGACTGTCAGCCGCGCCCGGCCTGAAGATACTGACCTGCTCTGGCCGCTTCAGAGAGCCTACCTGAAAGAAGAAGTGTTCCGGCAGAACCGCCGTTTCAGCGAAGAACAGGGACGCAAACTGTTCAGACTGAATCTGCAGAATCAGATTGTATATTATGCTTCACTGGACGGCCGGCCGGCAGCTAAAGCCTCCACAAATGCCAGAGGCATGCAGTGGGACCAGATAGGAGGCGTGTATACGGTCCCTGAGCTGCGCGGCAGGGGCCTGGGCACTCATGTCGCGGCCCGTCTTCTGCAGGCAGTCCAGTCAGAAAAAAAACAGGCCTGCCTTTTTGTTAAGCCGGACAACACGCCCGCGCTTTCCCTGTACAGAAAAATGGGTTTTCAGGACCGCGGAGGATTCCGCATATCCTACTGGAAATAAACAAAGCAAAAGCCTTTTTGTCAAAAGAGCCAACATCGGTTACAATATGGCCGGGGTGTTTTAACCGGTTAAAAGCTGCTGCTGCCCCCGGAGGATACAGCATGAAAATACTTATCGTAACCAGTGAAGCTGTTCCCTTTGCAAAAACAGGCGGCCTGGCCGATGCGGTTCCCGCTTTGGCCGCCGCCATGAAAAAAACTGGACACGATGTCCGCGTTATAATGCCGCGCTACTACGGGATAAACCGGGATGCACTGACAAAAACGGCCGCGCCTCTGGGTGTACCTATGAGCGGAGGGGAAACATGGTGCGGAGTGTTTACAACTTTTCTGCCGAATACCAAAGTGCCGGTCTATTTTCTGGATCAGGAAGAGCTCTACGGGCGGACAGGGCTGTACGGCCCTGACGGCTCTTCCTCCTGGCCGGATAATGACCGCCGCTACGCGTTTCTTTCCACGGCAGCCTTTCAGCTCTGCCGCAGCCTTCAATGGATACCCGACATTCTTCACGCGCACGACTGGCAGGCAGCGCCAGCAGCCTGGATGCTGGCCGTCAGGGAACGCTTCAAAGACTTTTCGCACACCGCTTCCGTGCTGACCGTGCATAATCTGGGCTATCAGGGTATTTTTCCCGTGAGTTCTCTGGGGGTTTTTGACAATGATTTTCAGCAGCGCATCCATGCTTCCGGAGGGCTGCAGTTCGAAGAAGTGAATTTTCTAGCAGCCGGCCTGGCCCATGCCGACCGCATTACAACTGTCTCCCCCACTTACGCTCAGGAAATACTCCGGGATGAATACTCCGAGCGGCTGGGAGCGCTTTTAAACAGCCGGAAGGACCGGATAACCGGTATTCTTAACGGTATGGACTACAGTGAGTGGAACCCCGCTTCTGACAAAGCTCTGGCACCTGACAACTATAATGCGCGGACTCTCAGAAAAAAAGAAAAGGTAAAACTGCGTCTGCAAATGGAAATGGGCCTGCCTCTCAACCTGGAAATACCTCTGTTCGGCATGGTAACACGGCTGACAGGCCAGAAGGGTGTGGATTTACTCATGGACGCGCGGGGAAGCGGCACGCAAGCCTTCCGGGAAGGCCGCGCGCAGCTTGCCGTTCTTGGAAGCGGAGAGAAGTACTTTGAAGATGCCGTGAAAAATCTGGCCGGCTGTTTTCCGGCCTCTGTAGGTGTCCGGCTGGCTTTCAGCGGCCCTTTGTCCCGTCTTATTGAAGGGGGATCAGACTTTTTTCTAATGCCCAGCCGGTACGAACCCTGCGGTTTGAACCAGATGTATTCTCTGCGCTACGGCACACTGCCCGTAGTCCGGCACACAGGCGGCCTTGCCGACACAGTTACCGACCTGAACGGGCACCCTGAAAACGGCAACGGTTTTGTTTTCAACAACGCTGATGCCGAAGACATGGGAGACGCAATCCGCAGAGCTGCCGAATTCTTTTCTGACAAAAAAGCCCTGAAAGCCGCCCGCAGGCGGGCCATGAAACAGCGCTTCAGCTGGATTAATTCAGCACAGGGTTATCTGGAAGTGTACGGAAAAGCATTGGGAAAATAAGGCGCGCGTCAAAATTCAGGATTTATTGATATCAAGATTATCCAGAACTTCCAGATCATGACGGTGAATCTGATTATGCGCGTCCAGTGCTTTCTGAAGATTTCTGTTTTTCAAAGCTTCCACCAGATCGTCATGAAAGGGAACGGTTTTCAGCCATACATCATGGGAATCGATAAGGACATCCAGGTACTCGTTTAATCCGTCAGTCAGGGACAGAACAAGAGACACAAGCATTCTCATTCCGCTCAATTCGAGAAGCAGGGCATGAAACTTTCTGTCCAGCTGCATGGAAAAAATATTTTTTTCAGCTTCCGCGAGCATCTGCTGAGACAGCTCGGAAAGACGCTGTAAATCCGCATTGGAAGCCCGTTCCACTGCACGGTGTATGGCAAGCTGTTCAAGCCAGATCCTTATATCCAGCAATTCCCTGTAGTTCACCTTCATGAGCTTTAAGCGCAGGGAACCGTCGGGAAAATTCTCTTTGACAAAAGTTCCTTTTCCCTGGGAAACCTCAAGAATGCCCTGCTCCACCAGCGTTTTTAAGGCTTCACGGACAGTGTTTCTTCCCACAGAGAATTTGTGCGCCAGAAACCGTTCGGAAGGCAGCCGGTCACCAGCTTTCAAACCTTCCGTACAGATATAACTGCATATCGTATCGCTGACTTTAACATAGAGAAAATCCTTTGAAACCGTTCCGTAAGAGGAATCTCCGCTGGCCATTTATTCTTTTACAGCTCCCGCAGTTAAACCTTCAACAACAAACTTCTGCATTATCGCAAACATAACCGCCGTTGGAAGAAGAGCCAGAACACCGCCGGACATCAGCACACCCCATTTGACATCGTATTTTCCAATAAGAGACTTCAGTCCTACCGGTATTGTCCACATATCCGCGGTACTTATAAATATGGTTCCGGCAATCAGTTCATTCCAGGCACCGATAAACGCAAAAACAAAAACAGCCACAATACCGGGAATCATGACAGGAAGAATAATTCTCAATAGACTCTGAATCTTTGTGCATCCGTCCACATACGCCGCTTCTTCCAGGGTGTAGGGAATACGTTCAAAAAAACTCCGCATGGTTATAACACAGAAAGGCAGGTTCATAATCAGATAAAAAACAAACAGACTGAAACGGGTATTGATTAAACCCGATTTGGCAAAGATAAGATACAGAGGAATAATAACCAGAATACCGGGGATCATCTGGGTAACCAGAAAGAAAATCAGAATACTTCTTTTACCGCTGAACTCATATCTGGCAAAGCCGTAACCGCCCAGTATGGCCAGTAAGGTAATGCATATTCCGGTAGAGACCGAAACAATCAGGCTGTTTTTCAGCATGCGCCCGTATTTGTACATGGAAAAAAGCTGCTGATAGTTCTTCAGGGTAAACGTATGCGGGTAGTAGGTCATTTTCTGGGCGTTGATTATTTCCTGATGCGGTTTAAAGGAAGTAGCAGCCATCCAGTATATGGGAAGCAGAACCAGCAGAAGAAAGAAAAGAAGAACAATAAATTTTATGCCATGCTGTAAAAGCGATTTTACTTTAATTTTCATTAGAATTCTCCCGCTTTGCTGTATTTGGAAACTTTAAGGAAAAATACGGCATACACAACAAGCACAATAATAAGCAATACGCCCAGAGCGGAAGCCAGCCCGAAGTCGTAACTGGAAAATGCCCGTGTGTACATAAACGACGGCAGCGTTTGAGAATAATTGGCCGGACCGCCATTGGTAATAATAACAATGAGATCAAATGAGTTAAAAATCCATATAGTCCTTAAGAGTATCGTAACAATAATGGTGGGTTTGATGTACGGAATTGTTATTTGAGCAAAGCGCCGCAAAGCCCCGCAGCCGTCCATATGGGCTGCTTCATAGACATCGGCGGGAATAGACTGCAATGCCGCCAGGAGCATAATGGCAAAAAAAGGTATGCCCATCCAGATCATGGCAAAGATAACAACCAGAAGAGACAGCCCCGGTGTTCCCAGCCACGCAATATTTTCACCGACAGAGCCGAAAAGGTGAATAAGATTATTCACAATTCCATATTCACCGTTAAAAGACCAGCGGTAAATTAAACCTATAACAAAGGCGGAAAACGCCCAGGGAAGAAAAACAATGGCCTGATACAGCCCGCGGCCGAAAAATCTTTTTCTCAGGGCAAAAGCCAGAGCCATTCCCAGAAGGAACTGGCCTGTAACACTGGCCACAACATAGAGCAGCGAATTTTTTATAATCAGCCAGATGTCGGAATCAGAAAAAATCTTTCTGTAATTGTCCAGACCGGAAAAATGTATTTTATCCGGAGCACTCAGATTATACTCCTGAAAGGCCATAACAGAACTGTTGAGCAGGGGAAAACCGAACATAAAAAGCAGAAGAAGAAATGAAGGCAGAACAAAAATATAGGGTTCAAGCTTTTTCTTTGCAAAAAAATCTGTCTTTGCTCCTGAAGAACGCCTTTTGCGCATTTTTCCGAATACAACGAGAAATATAATAAACAATACTGTAAGATAGAGGATCAGCTGCCCAATACCATTCTTCACCGTTTTCTCCTTTCAAGAGTAAAAGTTTCAGGCTGACCTGCCGGTCAGCCTGAAACCTTTCAGTCAGAAAATAAAATTAAAATCAGTCGCTTAAACCTTTTGGCTGTTCAACTGCAGAACCCGGATTTTCCTTCAGGTACTCTTTCATTCTCTTTTCAAGTTCATCAGATACATTCGTCAACGATGTTGCGGCATCCTGCTGACCCAGCAGATACTTCTGCATTTCTTCATGCATGGCACCCTGGTGCATATCGGTGTAATTAAAGGGACCATAGGCACAGGGAACAACCATGTCGGGATCGTTAAGCTGCTGGACAAAGGTGGCATAGTATCCGTCAGGACCGTAGAAAGGATCGTCTCCAACAGCTTTCTTGATGGGAATAAGACCCGTCAGTTTGCAGTATTCAATGTTGTTTTTGGGATCTGTCAGATATTCAATGAGCTTCCAGGCGGCATCAGGATTCTTGGAATGCGTTGAAATGGAATACGCATAGGGAGAATTAACGGTGTTATAGATTTTGCCGTCCTTGTCGCTGCGCGGCATGGGCATAACCATCCACTGGTCATCTTCCATATTTTCAATACAGGTAGCCGCAACTTCAGAGTCGTTGATCAGAGTTCCTGTCAGGCCGCCGGTAAAGTTGTCAACCATTTCAATAAAACCCCAGTTGATGGCATCTTTGGGAGCATTGCCGTCCAAATAGAGTCCGTTCCAGGTTTTATACCCTTCAATACACTCGGGAGAGTCAAAAAGAGCTGTACCATCGTCCGCGTAAGCTTTTCCGCCGTTGAGGCTTTCAAGGTATACAAACAGGGGATCAAAGGCTCCGCGTGCTCCGCGGAAAGAAGTTCCGTATCTTTTTTTGCTTACATCGGTCAGCCTGCGTACGGTGTCAAAGAATTCCGAATAGGTCCAGCCTTTGGCGGGATCGAGTTTCAAACCGGCTTCTTTGGCCCAGTCTTTCCGTACGAATACACCTTTAACCATAACACCGTCAGGTACTGTGTAGGTATCGCCGTAGAGTTCTTTTTCACTTTTCCAGACAAGCTTGGTTACTGTATCAGCATACTCATCTTCGGTTCCGGCTACATACTCATTGAGTGAGCGTACCCAGCCGGCAGAAGTGAACTGTCCCAGCCAGCCGGCCCATGTTGTCATAACGTCCGGCAGCTGCCCGGAAGAACCCAGTACAATGAGCTTGTTGGCAGCATCATCCCAGGGAACACTTTCATAAACAACTTCAATACCTGTTTCTTCCTGGAAGCTCTTAAAGACACCTTCAAAATAGCTCTGGCGGACAGGGCTGGGGGAAACATCCAGAAAACGCAGAGGCTCTGAACTTCCGGATCCCATAACCGTTCCCGGGCAGACAATGAAGAGTGCCAGGATACCAAACACGACATAGATGCGCATTTTCGACATATACATACTCCTTTTCCGGGAATTTTATCCCGGTTAAATTTTATCCAAAGCTGATGACAAATCAGCAATTAAATTGTTTTCGCCTTCCAGACCGCAGTGAAGCCTTACCAGTCCCTTGTTGTCGAGTTGCAGAAAATCCATCTCCTGCTGCCCTATGTAGTACAAAGGACACAGTGCCAGACTTTCATATCCGCCCCAGGAACATCCTTTGCCGAACAGTTTGAGATTATCTATAAAAGCAACACCGTTTTCAGGTTTTCCCTTTAATTCCAGACTCAGCAGCCCGGTATGGCCGCTCATCTGTTTTGCAATAAGTTCTGATTGCGGATGCGACTCCAGCCCTGTATACATAACACGTTTGACTTTCGGGTGATTTTCCAGAAAACGCGCAACCTTCAGTGTAATTTCCTGATGCCGTCTGACACGGGCCTCCAAAGAGCGCAGTCCCCTGATAACAAGCCACGACTCCATTGGACCCAGTATTGCGCCGTACAATTCCCTGATGTCATTAACAAGCCTGTCTATCAGCTGCATATTGCTGGAAATAAGCACACCTCCAATAACGTCACTGTGTCCCGAAATATATTTGGAAAGTGTATGCATGCAGATGTCAATTCCCAGATCAAGAGGATTCTGAAATAAAGGCGTAGAGTAAGTATTATCAATGTAACTGATAATGCCGTGTTTTTTGCAGATTTCCGCGATGGC
>PDWI01003466.1_pt1 | contig 22703 bp, 19 predicted proteins | sample 1430891 | NCBI WGS metagenome assembly PDWI01 (sample SAMN01162508, study PRJNA174530) | Oral metagenome, whole genome shotgun sequencing project. | biome: Marine environment; feature: Marine mammal; material: Swab sample of the gingival sulcus; isolation source: swab sample of gingival sulcus... | reverse complement strand
TCCCGTATCGTCGGCAAAACAGTTGATATGATATTTTTTATAGATATACTCCGCCTTTTGGTTGGCATTTTCTTCTAATGTTTCAAAATCTTCGGGAATCTCTTCGTTGCATTCAATATCCGCTAAACTTAATAACTCTATCTTTTCGCCCAATAAATCTTGTAATTCTTTTAATTTATGGGGATTATTGGTGGCAAAAACTAATTTCATCTGTTAAAAAATTGTTGTAGAGACAAAACAATAATTCTGTTTTGTCTCTACGGTATAATAAATTATTTATTTGGCGTTAATTTCATATTGTAAAATATAAACGACCAAATATCAGTATATTCTTCAATTTGTTTCGATATTGGCATACCGCCTCCGTGTCCTGCTTTCGATTCAATACGAATCAACACCGGATTATCGCCTTGATATTTCTCTTGCAACGTTGCAATATATTTAAACGAATGGGCAGGTACAACTCTATCGTCGTGGTCGGCAGTGGTTACCAATACAGCAGGATAATTTGCTTTATCGCTAATGTTATGAAGCGGCGAATATTTTAACAAATATTGGAACATCTCTTTGCTGTCGGCACTGGTTCCGTAATCACTTGCCCACGACCAGCCAATGGTAAATTTATGGTAACGCAACATGTCCATTACTCCCACTTCTGGAATAGCCACTCTAAATAAATCGGGCTGCTGATTAATTACAGCAGCAGTTAATAACCCGCCGTTCGAACCGCCTTTTAGTGCCAATAAATTGTTGTTGGTATATTTTTTATCGATTAAATATTTGGCGGCAGCAATGCAATCGTCAAATACATTTTGCTTTTGCATTTTTGTTCCCGCTTTGTGCCACTTTTCGCCATATTCGCCGCCTCCTCGTAAGTTGGCAACCACATACACTCCGCCATTTTCTAACCAAACAATTCTTCGAGGCGAGAAATAAGGTGTTAAACTGATATTAAATCCGCCGTAGCCATACAACAAACAAGGATTGTTTCCATCTAACTTCAAGCCTTTTTTATGGATAATAAACATAGGTACTTTTGTACCGTCTTTACTGGTGTAGAATTTTTGTTCGGTAACAAAATCAGCACTATTGTAATTTACTTTAGGTTGATAGAACACTTCTGTTTTATTGGTTTTTAAATTATATTTATAAACCGTTCTTGGCGAAGTGAATGAAGTAAATCCGAAAAAAGCAACATCGCTTTTCTTTTCGCCGGAAAATCCCGATGCAGTACCAATTTCCGGAAGTTTTACGGCAGTATCTAAAGTTCCGTCGGTTTTATAAATTTCCACAGCCGAATAGGCATCTCGAATATAGTTGGCAACCAATTTTCCGCCGATTAAATTCACTCCCTCCAATACATTTTTCTTTTCGGGAATTAACGTCTTCCAATATTTTTTCTGGGGTCTGTTTACATCTATCAACATTAATTTATAGCAAGGAGCATCTTCGTTGGTGTACATCAATAATTTTCCGTTTAGTTCATCAACAATATGGTGTGCATACGCTAAATCATCTGTTATTTTAACAAATTTTGCATTTCTTTTGGTTAGATTTTTTACATACAACCCGTTTCCATTTCCTGCTCCGGCATCGTATAATATCATATATTTTTGATTATCGGTAACCGAAACATCGTAAATTCTGTTGGGATATTTTTTGTTTTCATACACCAATTTATCTTTATCCTGACTGTCGCCCAACTTGTGATAATACACCTTATGGAAAGTGTTCGATGCTTTTAATGCATCACCTTTTTTCGGAGCATCGTAACGCGAATAGAAGAATCCGTTTTTATACCACGCCACTCCGGCAAATTTCAACCACATTAAATGGTCTTTTAAATCTTTACCGGTAGCAATATCTTTCACATAAAGTTCGTTCCAATCGGAACCCGAACGAGCAATTCGGTAAGCCAAATATTTGCTGTCTTTCGAGATGGCAATTCCCGCTAAGGCAACGGTTCCGTCGGTCGATAACTTATTTGGGTCTAATAGTACACGAGGTTCTTCGTTTAACGATTTGGTAACATAAAGCACGCTTTGGTCTTGTAAACCATCGTTTTTATACTGAAAATAGTAATCGCCCTTTTTAAACGGTACACCCACTTTCTGATAGTTCCAAAGTTGCGTTAATCGCTCTTTTATTTGGTTACGGAAAGGAATTTTATGCAAATAAGCATCGGTAACTTTGTTTTGTTCTTTTACCCACGCCTTGGTATCGTCGGCGTTATCGTCTTCTAGCCAGCGATAAGGGTCTTGTACTTTTACACCAAAATAGACATCTTCGGTAGTTCCCTTTTTTGTTTTGGGATAATTGATTTTTTGCTGCTGACAAGCTGAAAACAGCACCATCAACATTAAAGGAATAGTAATTTTTTTCATAATTTAAAAATTTTAGCTATTGGCTATTTGCACTTTAGCTGTTAATGTTTATTTTTTATAATTGTCGTTTCTCTTTTTTGCAGATGTTATCTTTTTTTGCACCCAATATATTTCCTATTAAAATTCCCAATCCCACACACACTAAAAATAGAGTGCCATTCAATTGTTGAAAAACAACAAAGGATAACAAAACTCCAACGGCTATGGAAATTAGTATTGCATAGGTAGAATAACGATAGGTAAAATGGTACATTCTATACACACCGTGCTGCTTGTTGAGGTGTTGCACCAAAGCTTCTACTCTGTTTTCATATTCGCTTCTATTTGTTCCCGATTGATTAATTAGGCGATTCATCTCGTCTACAATCTGCTCCAATTCTTGTTTTAAATTCTCACAAAACGAACAATCACTTTGCCGTTCAATTAATAGTGCGATACGTTTTAACTTTTCAATTTGATAAAAGCGATAATCCCGAACCGAAAGATATTGATTGGCATTATTGTCTATCTTTTCTGCTATTTGGTCGCTCCATCGCTTTTTATTTATTTCTGTCATATTTTTTTGTTTAAAAGGCTATTTTCCGAAACTTAAAACACCAAGGAATTGTTTTCGTTGTTTAAAATAGAGCAAACCTTCTTCAGTGGCAATACTTTTTACAAATTCGTTAATCATTGTATTGAATATGGTTCCGAATTTAAATTTCTCAGGTGGATATAATTCGGGATTGTGCATATCCTCTAATTTTGCCAAATATATTCGAGCTACCATTTCGCTACTTAAATCGCTGCGATACATACCTTGTGCAATTCCTTTTTCTACATTTATTTTAATTTTCTCGTAAATAAAAGCCATTCGTTTTTCAAGATGTTTGGCGAAAATATCGGGAAAACATTGCTCTAACTCCATAGTTACCGATGGAGAAACATTTTCGAACCGCTCATTAATTTCTTGACTAACAATAAACAGAATATCAATTGCATTCTGTCCCGAGAAGTTGTAATCTTTAAAAATCTGTTCAAAACTATTGCGTTCGTACTCTAAGATTTTCTCCACCATCTCTTCTTTAGAAGTTACATATTTCAGAACCTCCTCTTCGGTTATTCCCAAATCTTCAATATGCTCCATGCAGAAATTCCGATAGCCGTTTTTTATCAGATATCCTCGAGCTTTTTCTATTATTTCAATAAAATTTTTGTCCATTGTTATTTCGTTTAATTCATTATTTTTTATTGACCATTTCACGTGCAATTTTTACAAACATCATTTTAATATTTTCTTTAGGCGAAGGAGCATTGGCATTTACAATATCGCCTTTAGCATTAATCAGCACATAAGTTGGAAATACTTTTACGCCATAGTCTTTTAATAACTGTCCTTTATTTTCTGCTTTTAAAAAATCCCAATTATAATGATGCTTTGCTATAAATTGCTGGTATTTTTTGTTGTCCCAATCGCAAGCAATACTCACGAATTGTACATACTTCCCGAACTGTTGTTGTAATTTCTGTATTAATTTAAAATCTTGTCGGCAGGTATAATTCTGCGTATTACAAAAATTCAAGTACAGATATTTTCCCTTATAATCGGCTAATGTTTTGCCTGAAATATTAAAATCAGGAGCTTTTGTGTTTTTTTGAAGATGTGTTATTTGAGTAATAAAATCATTGCAAAGCATACGATTATAATCATCACTCGATTGTTGTTTTATGGCTTTAAAAATAGATAACGCAGCTGTTTTACTCATCATCTCATTCAGATACGAATCGTAAGTCGCCGTTGCAATTATTCGATTACGAAATATTTTATTTTGATATGCCGGATAACGCATCATAATATTGTTTATAGCGGTATAGGGCGAATTTTGTGTCATTGCTTTGGTTAATTGCAGTTGGTTCTTCTTTTTTAAATGGGCATCTAAAAAACTACCATACAATTTTTTGTACAAACTAACACAGGCGGGATTATTAGTTGCAGTAAATCCGTTGTTAAAATACTTTTTTTCTAATTGTTCAAAATTATTTGGAAATGCAAGAAAATCTAAAAAGCCCAAACGATATTTGATATATTCTTGAAAAAAATTGTTGGGATTATCGCTGTATTTCTGTTGTAACTTTTCTGCAAATTCAATTCCCTCCGATTGCTCTTTTTTCTGATAAACAGCTGTAAAATTCCGACTGATAAATCGGTCTAACTCGTCGTCGAACATTCGTATGACTCTATTCAGCTCATATTTATTTTTAGACACCACTCCCAACATTAACTCTTCGGGCTCAAAAAAAGGATTCAATTTTTGAGCAGGCGATAAATTCCTGAAAGGCGGTAATTTTATTTCATATTGCTCTTTGGGTTGAACATATAAAAATCCGGTATAGGTGTATAAAGGAATGGATATCAATTCTGTTTTCTCCATATCTATTTCTACTCGAAAAGTACCATTTGCCGCTACTTCGAATGTTTGAATTGCTCTTTTAATCCCTAAAAAAGGATTAGAAGTAACTTCTATCTGCAACGTTTTACCGGCATAACTTTCTGCTGTTCCGTAAACAACTACTTTTTCGGCTTTTGCTACAAAACAAATTATTAAAAATAATAGTAATCCTATATTTATCTTTTTAATCATATTTTTACCTATGAATTAATTGTTTCTATTTTAGAATTTTATTGGCAATATCCACATATCGGGGAATATCCAAAGTAATCTCTCCTTCGTATTTTTCCTCTCTCATTTTTCCCAACCGTACCACCACAGCATTTTTATCTTTTAAAGCATAAATATACTGCCCTAAATGTCCTCGCAGATAAGGAATTTGTTGTCCTTTATAAGGCAATATCCAAAACTGGTAACCATAAAAATCGACAGGTGCTGTTTTCTTTTCGTTAAGCAGATAATTTGCCGGCGTAACAGCCTTAGTCAGGTATTTTTCTGAAATAATCTGCTTGCCGTTCCATTTTCCATTATTCAGAATTAATTGTCCGAATCGAGCCACATCGCGGGCATTGGTATTGAAACAACAAAACGATTTGGCATCGCCACCCTTTTTATCTAAACTCCAAAGTGCCGATTTTGTTGCTTCCATAGGTTGCCATAATTTTTCCTGAGCATATTGTGCCACCTTTTTTCCGGTAGCTTTTTCCACAATGTAAGCTAATAACTGTGTGTCGCCACTCTGATATAAAAATCGCACACCCGGCTGTTCGATTAATTGTTGATTGGTAGTTACCTCTCGTAATTTTTCACCATAATAAGCTTTTGCAGTAACCGAAAAAGGAGAGGTGTAAGCTTCTTCCCAATCTAACCCCGAACTCATGGTTAGCAAATTTTTAATGGTAATTTTACCGACAGGCTTTCCTTTAAATTCGGGAATATATTTTTCTATCGGTTCGTTTACCGAAGCTATCTTCCCTTCGTCAATGGCAATACCAATCAATAAACTGACAATACTTTTGGTTGCCGAAAACAGATTAGAATGTGAATCTGCTGAATAGTCGTCCCAATACTCTTCGTACAATACTTTTTCATTTTGAATAACCAAAAAAGCCACCGTTTTATGCTTTTCCAAATAATCTCTGTCGGTTTTGCTGAGTTGGTAGCTATTGTAACTGCTGTCTTGTTCCCACTCTTTGGCGGCAGTACTCGGCTTTACTTCAGCATTTTTAAAAATTTTGTAATCGTCGAGATTGGCGTACCAATACAGCAAACCGTTACGCAGATAGGCAGGTACAAACAAAAACCATAAACAGGCTATGACTGCCAATATAAATCCTATTTTTAAAATCTTATTTTTTTTCATGGTGTAGTTATTTGTTTATTTCCAATAAATTGCCGGAATTTTTGTAATCTGCTATTAACTTCTCCAAAAATAGAAAATAAAAATAAAATTGCGGACAAAATGGAAACTTTTTTAAGCCTCAATTTTGCCCGTATTATTTATGGGGTTGGGTTGTGCTTTTTTAGACTTCTGATTTTAGAATAAGGATGTTAGCACCATAATTTATATTTTCAAATCATTTTCATATTTTATCATTGGCTCGCTCATTACAAGGTAATTTAAGTCTTCATATTGAAAACCTTTTATTTTTGATTTATATAATGTAGCTATTTCTTTATTTTCGATCTCTTTTCTGCGGTTTATACTAATGTCTAAAAACTTTTTTTCTAAATCTATTCCCAAAAATCTACGTTCTAATAAATTAGCCGCAATTCCTGTTGTACTACTTCCTGTGAAAGGATCTAAAATCCAAGCTCCTTTTTTTGTCGATGCTAAAATTAATCGGGTTAAAACGGATAATGGTTTTTGCGTGGGATGTTTTCCGCAAGATTTTTCCCAAGGAGCAATTGCGGGCAAACTCCAAACATCTTTCATCTGTTTATTGTCGTTTAACTTTTTCATTAATTCATAATTGAAATAATGAGGGACTTTCTCATTTTTTCTTGCCCAAATAATTTGCTCCGTAGAATGTGTAAAATATCTGCACGAAAAATTTGGCGGAGGATTGGTCTTTTGCCAAGTAACAATATTTAATATTTTAAAATCTAATTCCGTTAAAATTTGCCCGATTGAAAAAATATTATGCATCGTTCCACTTATCCAAATGGTGGCATTTTCTTTCATTTTATTACGAATTAATTTCAACCATTTACGATTAAAATCGTTAATGTATTCCAAGCCATAGGATTTATCCCAATTACCTTTATTTACCGAAACAATTTCTCCGCTTTGTATTGATAAACCATTGTTTGATAAAAAATAAGGAGGATCAGCAAAAACCGTATCAAATTTATGCTCAAACTGAGGTAGCAATTCTATTGAATCTCCTTGTAAAAGCGTAAAATATTTATCTTTGGATTTAAAATAGGGTTTAAGCATTGCGTCTTATTGAGGTAATCCTAACCATTTAAGAGGGATTTCATTGAATAAATAATGGCAATTCATACTATGTATATAATCAAGCGTATCTTTATAACTTGATTGTTTAAACCAATCATTTAAAACATAAACATATTCTACTTTCCAATTCAAACTATGAACAAGTTTAGAATATTGCTTCCTTTTAAAATCACAAGTTTGTAATTTTTCATCAACAGAACCTGCCACTTGTTGAAACTTAATTTCAATAATAAATAAAGTATCTCTTATAATAACGAATAATCCATTATCCGGTAAAAGTTGTTTTGATAAATGTTTTTTCCAATCTATATTGTATTCTGAAAGAAATCGATAAAATTCGTGTTTTTTAAAACAACGTGCAACTTCTTCTCCTTGATGCAAAATTTTAGCTCCGGAATTGTTGTCTGTCCTTTCAATTGTATATCCATCAATTTTTTCAAATAAGGTTATTAAATCAACTCTATCCTCAAAAATTAATCCTGTTTTTGTATTTCCTCCTCCTGTACCCCCTTTTATCATAGTATTTTAGTTTGTGATTAATAATTCAGTCAATTGTCCTCTTTTATTAGGATTTGCATTGATACTTCGTTTTGCTAAAACTCTACTTATCTGAAAGTCCTTAAATAAATCATCAAAGAAGTTATCATTTGGATTTTTGCCTTTAACATCGGAATTACTTAAAATCCAATTGTATCCCAAGCTATCAATTTTTTTACAAAAATTGGCTAAACGAATTTGCTCATCGTCGTTAAATTCATCTTTGGCATAAGCGTTAAAACTTGATGTTTCACTTAAAGGTTTGTATGGCGGATCGAAATAAAATAGCGTTTCCTTTTCGGCATAAGGTAAGGTTTGTTCAAAATCGTCGTTTAATATTTCAACTTTTTGTAATGCTAAACTAACAGCGATTAAGTTCTCTGTATCGCAAATTAATGGCTTTTTATAACTTCCAATCGGCACATTAAATTCATTTTTACGATTCACTCTGTACAAACCGTTAAAACAAGTTTTGTTTAGAAATATAAATAATGCTGATTGTGTGATTTGATTAGAAATCCGCTCATTAAAAAGCATTCTTTTTTGGTAGTAATACTCTTTTTTATTTTCTGTTTTCTCTAATAAATTATAGTATTCATCCTGCCATTTTTGTAATAGAGAAATTAATTCTTCAACATTATTTTTAATGACTTTATAAGTGTCTATCAAGTCTGTATTAATATCGTTAATAACAACTTTTTTCAAGTTTGGATAGTGATTTAACAAATAAAACAGCAAGGCTCCACCTCCTACAAATGGCTCTATATAAGTGTGGGTGTTTGAGGGTATTTTATTATCAATATCCCAGAGTAATTGCGTTTTTCCTCCTGCCCATTTTACAAATGGTTTTGCTATTTTTTTTGTCAATTTCATAACTGCAAAGTTAATAAATAATGATAGTTTTTTATTAAGTACAGAGGCTTTTTTATCAAACTTTACAGCTAAGTAGGTATCTCTTTATTAACTATAGATTTTAAACTTCACTCCCTTAAATACGCCTCTTTATCGTCAATATCGGGAAGGAACTGCGCGGCATCGCCGCCGTGTCGGATAATATCGCGAATGATGGTAGAGTTTACCATAGTATGTTCGGGAGTAGTTAATAAAAATACCGATTCAATTTCCGGATACATTTTTTTATTGGTCTGAGCAATGGCACGTTCGTACTCGAAATCGGCGGCAGTGCGTAAACCACGCAAAATAAATTTGGCATTTCGTTTTTTACAGTAGGTAACCGTTAATTCTTTAAAAGTATCTACCTCTATTTTAGGGTCATTACGAAAAGCTTGTTTAATCCATTCTATTCGTTTTTCGATGGGAAAAAACTGTTTTTTTTCGGAATTGTAACCTATGGCTATTATTATTTTATCGAACATTGGCAATGCTCTTGTTACAATAGATTGATGTCCGATGGTAAAAGGGTCGAACGAACCCGGAAATACTGCAATACGTTCCATTTGTTTTTATTTTATTGTAATTTCTTTATAGGAGCTGACAAACAGGATATTACCCATATCCTCGAATCCGGTAAATAGGTCGATTCCTTCCTCTTCAACATCTTCTTTGTTAAAACCAAGAATACTTAAGTCTGCATCTTTCGAATTACTCGTAATTACTTGCTTTTTATTGGCATAATTGGCATTTATTAACTCAATATTATTTGGCGATATTGGTAATCGACCGGTGTTTATCAGTTTCATTAATTTCTCACGTTGAGCCTGCAATTGGTCGCCCGGATAAATTGCAAATATCTTAATGGTTGCTTTTTTCCAATCGGGGTGTCCCTGCAAAATATAAGCAAGCAGAATCATTAAATTGGCATTCTCTAAATCGTTAGCACCTATCCACACATGAATTTCACGCTGATAGCCAAAACCTTTGTAAGAAGTTCTTAATATTCCAACATCAAAATGTGTTGATTCCAGCATGTTATAATTATCTATCACATATTTTAAACGTTCGGGTTCGGTGCTCGAAAATTCAAAAAGAATGGTATTGTAGCCATGTCCCGAAATTCCTGAAAGCTGCATTACTTGTGCTATTGCCGAAGTCATGGACGGACTAATAATGGTATCGAGATAAACACGGTTTTTGCTTCCCGATGCTAAATGAATTAACCGACTCATTACTTTTTGCGATTCTTTATTGGTTTCTTCATTTAAATAACCGTTTAAGTAATGAATATAAGTACCAAAACCATATTTAAACGACAACCAACGCAATAAGTCGAACGCCGAACGTCGCACAAAGGTGTCTTCGGAAATGCAAATGGCAAATGGTCGCCAACTTAATTCTCTATCGCCTTTTTCGGCTCGCTGTGCGAATATCTGCAAATATCTGCTTAACTGAAATACCACTCCTCTAAAAAGTTTTGCCAAACCACGGTTTTCGGTAGAAGTTACATTTATTCCGTAGTAGATAAATCCCATAATTAAAATGGACAGTATGGCATAGGTCATATTCATTTGAAACATCACCCAAAACGATAAAATAGCTCCTACCAACGACAAATACCATTTGGAACGGAATGTTGGACGGTAAGATGGGTCGGCGGCAAAATGTTCTAAAAACGATATCATACAAATAGCACCGTAAGTTACCATAAAGAACATCGAAATGATTTGTGCCACAAAATCAACATCACCTACTATCACAAACACAAAAGCGATAACAATGGAAACAATTGAAGCATTTATGGGTTCGTTATTCTTTTTGTTTTCTTTTTTTAACCATTTATTCAATCCCATTTGCGGTAAAATATTGTCTAACCCTATAGCTTGCAAGGTTCGGGGAGCTACCATAATAGAGCCCAAAGCCGACGATAATGCTGCCGCCGCTAAACCTATGGGGATAATGGGACCCCAAATAGCTATTCGCTGCATAATTAATTGATCGCCTACCAAATCTTCGGGACTTGCAGAGATGGTAAATTTATATGCCGCAAATACATAAATAATTAAACCGCCAACGGTTGCCCAAATTGTTCCTCTTGGAATCGATTTTCGGGGGTCTTTTAAATCTCCCGAAAGTCCTAAGCCGGCGGCTAATCCTGTAAATGCAGGGAAAACAATGGTAAACACATAGAAAAATCCTTTGGGATTGACCACCGTAGCATCTAAAATAATTTCCTTAGGAGCATCGGTAGGAGTTCCCAAAAAGAAGAATAAAATAGATATTCCCAAAGTGGCTACCACCACATATAACGCTTTCATTCCCACATTTGCTCCGCGAGTAATAAAGAGAGCCGAAAGTAATGTCATCGTAGGAATACTAATGGCACGTTTATCGTAAATTAACCAGCCGTAGTTATCGGCAATCCACTGAATTAAAGGGTCGAATGCTTCGGCAAAAGCAATAACATAAAAGGCTACCGATATGGCTTGCGATAAATATAGCGTAATACCAATGGCGGCACCAATGTTTAAACCGAAAGAGCGAGAAATAATATAGTAAGCACCTCCTCCAAGTACCTTTTGATTGGTTGCAATTTCGGCAACAGCCATTGCCGTGGGAATGGTAATTAAATGTCCGAGAATAATAATTCCTATCGTTCCGAAAAATCCAACATTTCCCACAGCCCAGCCAAAACGCAGGAACAATATAGCTCCTAAAATGGTTGATATTGCAGTAAAAAACACCGGAGCAGTTCCAAAATTTGCTTTTTTAGTAATTAAGTTTTTACCCATGTTTCTGTTGATTAGATTTCGGTTTCAAAAATAGCTTTTGTTTTTGAGTTTTTATATTTCCGAATTATAAATAATAACATCTATTTCTTTTTTCGACTGTAAAACACCAAATATATAGAAAAATCGTATAAAAAGCATTGTTTTGACGAAAAATATAGTGTAGCTAAACAACGTATTATTTAAAAACTAACCTCCCGAATGCCGAAGGAATATGGAAATCGGGTTTTTCTACCTTGGGAGTTATCCAAGAAATCCAATTTAATTGTGCTTTGCTTTTTGCGGTTGGTAATGCGGTACAATATCCGCGGAATAAACCGGTTAGCATTTCGTTGTTTTTGAATACGCCATATTCTTTTAGCGATTCTAAAGAAATAGCTCCTTCTACCACGTATCCTGTGTTGTATTCGGCAGTTGCTATTTGCAAATGTCCCTTTTTCCACGACCATTGGTAATCGAAGTTACGGTAATAACGAGTTGTATAATCTAAAATTCGACCTTTTGCATCTAATTCTAAACAATGGTATGGATTTAGTTTTTTGTCTCGAGCAAAAAATAATTCTACTCGCTCGGAATTTATCACTTCCATTTTATGGTTATCCTGCACAAATGTTAATACTTCGGAGGCTTCTGCTTCGTAACGAAAATAAAAGTTTTTGTTGTTGTAAAGTGCCATAAACAAGGTTTTAGGGGATAGGCATTCTCCAACGGCATAAGAAAAATCATCTATTACAATTGCATTATTCCAAAAGCTGTCTCGCTTTACATTTCCTGTAATATTTAATTGGTTATCTGCTATTTTATTAACGTGATATGTTTTCATAAAAGATAAAATAAATTAACAATCATTGAAGGTAGATGTTTCTTTTTTTATAACAAAAAAAAAGCTCGATTCTATTAAAACCCGAGCTTAAATTTTTTATTTGGTTACAATTCTACGAATTAAAAATCTACTCCTATTTTAACTCCAAAGGTCATCGGGCGACCTTGTTGTGCATAAGAATGTCCGATTGCACGGAAGTAAAACGCTGTATAATCGGCATCTAACAGGTTTTTTGCCCATAGTGTTACATTCCAATTTTTATTGGTAAATACCACATTGGCATTTAATAATCCATAATAATTTTGATAAGCAACATTATCTTCTGTCCAATAGTGTTTTCCTATACCGCTATACGATAAGATGCAGTTTATCGACTTTAAGTAAGGTTTATGAATATCCATTGTGTAGCGAACATCGGTATAGAAAGTGTACCGGGGAACATAAGGCAGTTTATTACCGTTGAAAGTCTTTTTACCTTTAGAATAATCCACATATTCGGCATTGGTATAACCCAAACGAGCATTCATTTGCCAATTATGATTAAAGAAAGCTGTTGCTGAAAACTCTATACCTTTGCTGCGAGATTTAGCTGCATTCTGCAATAAATTTCCCGGTCTTACTTCTCCTGCTTCATTAACAATTGGTTGGTACACCTGCTGATTTCGCCAATCGATATAAAACAACGATATCGAGGTTCGCAATTTCTTTTTCAACAACCAAGCTTTTACTCCCCATTCGTAGTTCCAACAATATTCCGGTTCATAGGTTCGGTCTTCCTCTTTGGCAAACGAGGTATTAAATCCGCCCACCTTGTAGCCTTTCGATACGCTGGCGTAAGTACTTGCATTAGATGATAAACGGTAATTTAATCCCGCTTTGGGTATCCACTGACTGAAATTTAATTTGCTGTCGAAATTTAATGCCTTAATTTTCTTGTTTGAGGCAGTTAAATAGGTATCCTTAACAAAATCTAAATCGCTGTATTCTCTGTCGAAACGCAGTCCCAAATTTACACTCAAACCTTTTATTAACACATCATTAAATGTGGATTGATGAGAAATAGCCCAAGCCATATTATGATTATTGAAATTTTCTTGATAATACATTTGTGCCGGGATAGTTGGCATAACAGCTGCAGCTTCTTTCTTAAAATAAACATCTACATTTCTATCTATTTTCTGATAAAAAGCAAACACACTTGTTATCCATTCGTATTTTGCATCTTTTTTCGGTTTTGATTTCAGATATACTTCCTGTGATAGAATATTGATGTTTTGTGTTTGTTCGCCCCAAAACATATCTCTGTGCGTAAAATCCTGATCAACCACTTGATCGTCATCAATATATTGATGAGCCGTAACACTCTCTAAAACAAAAGATTTAAAAGCATAAGAGGTTACCAAACTATTCGATAACATTTTTCTATCGTAATAACTTTCATCGTTATAATTTACCTTTTGTATGGCATTCTTTTTATCGTTATACAGTGCGTAAGGGTAGCCCTTCTGCGAGCTGTCGTCATATTGTGTATTCCATACAAATCGTAAATGCTCGTTGGGTTTATATGCCAATTTTAATCTGCCAACTCCATTTTTCTGTCTATCGACATATTTATTATTGTAAGTGTTTTTTATTTGATAATGTCCTTGTTTCCAAAGTCCGCCCAAACTCATTTGTACTTTTTTCCCTAATGGCTGATGATGTTGCAGACCTACGTTGTAGTTTTCATAATTTGCCAAGCCGAGTTTTAAACTTGTTTGACGTTTATTTTCCGGTAGTCGGGTATGCACATGAATAATTCCGCCCATGGTATTTCTACCGTATAAAGTAGCTTGCGAACCGCTTAATATATCAATGGCAGCAATATCAAAAAGTTCAAAATCGAAAGCCGATTTTTCGAAATAGGGAACGCCATCAACATACAATCCCACCGATGGACTGTTAATACGGGAGCCAATACCGCGAATATAAATAGGAGCCGTAAGTTTGGAACCGTAGTCGGGCATAAACAAGTTTGGAACTACCGCCGATAAAGCTCTAAGGCTTCGGATTTGCTGCTGCTCAATAGTAACAGCTTTTAATTGTATACTGTGCATGGGCAACTGAAGAATATTTTTTTTCTCTTTTTTTGCAATTATATTTACATCGTCTAATTTATATTCTGATTGTACTAAAGTGTCAATTTTTATGGTTTTTGTAGTACGTTCCTGAGCATATACAGGAGAATAAAAAATTATATAAATTAGAGGAATAAAAATAAAAAGTTTTCTCATTATCAGATTTTCTTAATAAATAATTATGGGAAGTAGTTCAAAATATTGAAAAACTACATCTTTCAACATAAACAAAAGAATAAAAATGGTTGAAAGCAGTAAATTACAGGGCGGCAAATATAGTACTTTTTTTACTTGAGTAAATAAAAATTTTAGTTAAACGTACGAAAAAACATAATGGGCAAAAGCAGTAGTTTAATTGACAATAATTGTTATTTTACTTTTCGTTCCTCTCGTTCAAAATATCGGCAGTAATCTTTTATGCCGCACGATTTACATTTGGGTTTTCGTGCCAAGCAGACGTATCTGCCATGTAAAATCAACCAGTGATGAGCCGTGGCAATCAGCTCTTCGGGGATATATTTTACCAGCATTTTTTCGGTTTCCAAAGGTGTTTTCGAATTGGTGGTAAAACCCAATCGTTCCGATAAACGGAAAACGTGCGTATCTACCGCCATTGCAGGTTTTTCGTAAATTACCGATGCAATTACATTGGCAGTCTTTCGACCTACGCCGGGCAGCTTTTGCAACTCTTTTATATCGTCGGGAACAACTTCTTTAAAATCTTCAACCAACATTTTTGCCATACCCAACAGATGTTTTGCTTTGTTATTAGGATAAGAACACGAACGAATAAAATTGAAAATATCCTCTTGTGTTGCGTGCGATAAATCAAAAGCAGTGGGGTATTTCTCAAACAGCGGCGGCGTTATTTGATTCACCCTTTTATCGGTGCATTGAGCCGATAAAATTACCGCGACCAGCAACTCATAAGGATTGGTGTAGTTCAATTCGGTTTCGGCAATAGGCATATTTTTTTGAAACCACGCAATTATTTTTTCAAATCGTTCTTTTTTTCGCATGCTACTTTTTTTGCTGTTAATTATTGAAAATAGAAATAGGGAACTTGGTATCTCTATTTTTCGACCACGAAAATAGAAATATATTAGCGAATAACCTCAATATCCCTTAAATTTGCACGGTATTTTAAAATCTATATCAATGATATCGTATTTACAAGTTGAAGAATTAACCAAAAGCTACGGCGATTTAACGCTGTTTAAGGGAATTGGCTTTGGCGTTGGACAAGGACAAAAAATGGCTCTTATCGCAAAAAACGGAACAGGAAAAACATCACTTCTCAATATTATAGCAGGGAAAGATACGCAGGATAGCGGTAAAATCACTTTTAAAAATGATATTAAAGTAGGTTATCTGGAACAAAATCCCGATTTAGATAATGCTAACACCATACAAAACGAGGTGTTTAATTCTGATGATCCTGTGTTAAGTACTATTCGTGAATACGAACAAATTGTTGCATCGAATAATCACGAATCAATGTCTGATATTATTCAAAAAATGGATAATTTAAAGGCTTGGAATTACGAAAATGAGGTTAAACAGATTTTATCGAAATTAAAAATCAATAATTTAGAGCAGGTTATTGGTGAACTTTCAGGCGGACAAAAAAAACGTGTTGGGTTAGCTAAAGTGTTAATTACCAATCCCGATTTTTTAATTTTAGATGAGCCCACCAACCACCTCGATTTAGAGATGATTGAATGGTTAGAGGAGTATCTTGGCAAATCGAAAATTACCCTATTAATGGTAACTCACGACCGTTATTTTTTAGATAGAGTTTGTAATGTTATTCTTGAAATGGATGCCAATTCTATTTTTACCTATAAGGGAAATTATTCCTATTATCTGGAAAAAAGAGCCGAACGAATAGCCAACCAAAATGCGGAGGTTAGCAAGGCACAAAAGCTGATGAAAACCGAACAGGAATGGATGCGGAGAATGCCGCAGGCTCGCGGAACAAAAGCAAAATATAGAATCGATGCCTTTTACGAACTCAAGAAAAAAGCCGCTTCGGGATTTCGTGAAGATAGTATGGATATTGATATAAAAGCCGCCCGATTGGGTAAAAAAATATTGGAGTTAGAACACCTGAATAAAAGTTTTGGAGATTTAAAAATACTACAGGATTTCAGCTACAAATTCCAACGTGGCGAAAAAATTGGAATTATCGGAAAAAACGGAACAGGTAAATCCACCTTTTTAAATATTATTACGCAAAACCTATCGCCCGATTCGGGAACTATTGATATTGGCGAAACGGTGGTTTACGGTTATTACAAACAAGACGGTATTACCATAAACGAAAACGAACGCATTATTGATGTGATAAAAGATATTGCCGAAACCATCGACTTGGGAAATGGCAAAGTAATGTCGGCATCGCAGTTTTTAGAGTATTTTCTGTTTCCGGTGAAAACGCAGTACAACTATGTGTCGAAACTAAGCGGCGGAGAAAAACGCCGACTCTATTTAATGACCGTATTGATGCGAAATCCCAACTTTTTAATTCTCGACGAGCCTACCAACGACCTCGATATTATGACACTAAACGTGTTGGAAGAGTATCTGATGAATTTTAAAGGTTGTTTGATAATCGTATCGCACGACCGCTATTTTATGGATAAAGTGGTAGAACATCTGTTTGTTTTTGAGGGCAATGGCGTAATTAAAAATTTCCCCGGAAACTATACCATTTATCGCGATACCGTTGCAGAACAGGAACAAGAGATTAAAAAAACGGTATCGCCCGAAAAAATAAAAAAGCAAAAACCTAAACAAGACCGTTCCAATAAATTAACCTATAACGAAAAGCGGGAATTGGAGCAGTTGGAAGTCGATTTGGAAAAATTAAACGAAGAGAAAGCTGAGTTAGAGCAAGCAATGAGTTCCGGTACGCTATCAAACGACGATTTAATGGAAAAATCGAAGCGAATAGAACAAGTGATTAACTTGCTTGATGAAAAGGAGATGCGTTGGTTGGAGTTAAGCGAAAAAGAAGCGTAATTTCAATTAATAATTAGTAATTGTCAATTAATAATAAAGTAAAATTGCTAATTATTAATTGTCAATTACTAATTGCTTTAAACAGCTAAAAAGATAAATAAAATGAAAGATTTCACACAGGGTAATGTTACCAAGCAGATATTTTTCTTTGCAATCCCTATATTGTTAGGGAGTTTATTTCAGCAGCTTTATAATGTTGTTGATAGTATAATTGTGGGAAAAGTTCTGGGTAAGGGAGCTTTAGCTGCTGTGGGTGCATCGTTTCCCATTATTTTTACATTGGTGGCATTGCTTATCGGTGTAAGTATTGGTTTTTCGGTGGTTATATCGCAATATTATGGAGCTCAAAAAATCGATAATGTAAGAAAAGCTATTGATACGATGTTCCTGTTTTTCTTTGGTATGGCTACGATAATAACCATTTTGGGAATTACATTTAGCGAACAGTTGTTTCGAATTTTACAACTGCCTGAAAATTTAATGCCTCAAGCCACTTCTTACCTTAATATTTATATGCTTGGTATGATTGTTTTCTTTGGGTTTAGTGCCATTAATTCTTCACTAAAAGGATTAGGTGATTCTAAAACTCCGCTTTATTTTTTAATTGTTTCAGCAATTTTTAATGTTGTTTTCGATGTGCTTTTTGTAATGGTATTCCATTGGGGAATTAAAGGTGCTGCTTGGGCTTCTATTTTGGCACAATCGGGAGCTTTCCTAACGGGAATATTTTTTTTAAATAAAACACACCAGATTATACAATTCTCGCCATTGCTTCTAAAATTTGATAAAGAGATATTTCTAAAAAGCCTAAAAATTGGTGTTCCAGCAGGAATGCAAACCACTTTTGTAGCCTTAGGAATGATGGCTCTGTTGGGAATTGTAAATACTTTTGGAACCGATGTTATTGCCGCTTACACCGCTGCCGGACGTATCGATGCTTTGGCAATGCTTCCTGCAATGACTTTTTCACAGGCTTTGTCGTCGTTTACCGGACAAAATTTAGGTGCAAAAAAAATCGATAGAGTACTAAAAGGTTACAAATCTACACTAACGATGACCGTTTTATTGTGTTTATCCTTAACTGTTGTAATTGTGCTGTTTGGCAATGAATTAATGCAGCTTTTTACTTCCGATAGCAATGTAATTGCCATAGGAAAAGAGTATTTGGTAATTGTTAGTTCGTTCTATATTCTGTTTGCCATAATGTTTATTACTAATGGACTGTTGCGTGGTGCAGGCGATACAATTATTCCAATGTTTATTACCTTAATATCGCTATGGGGAATTCGTGTTCCTGCTGCCTATATTATGGCAAAATATATTGGCGAAATAGGTATTTGGTGGGCAATACCAATGGGCTGGTCGGTTGGTATGATACTTTCGTATATCTATTATAGAACCAATCGCTGGAAAACAAAATCGGTGGTTCGATAATCAATAATTTGACAATTTGTTAATTTGACAATTAGGCAATGTGACAATTAGTTGGGAGATGGAAGAAATTCTTTGTTTTCTTTGCGTATGTTTTGCGTTCTTTGCGGTTAAACTAATGTGGCAATTGGATAATGCGTTAATTATAAAATAGCTCCGTAGGAGCAACCTGTTTGTAGCAAATAAAAACCCCAAAAAAACAAAGCTCTGTAGGAGTGACCCTTTTACAACAGATATAACCTATGTAAAGAAAATTGCAGTTTCTTATCACAATATAAAATAATTGTGATGGAAAAATAATAGACTGTCCGTTTGGGGCAGCCTATTGGTTTATATTATTCAATCTATAACTACGCGAAAGCCATAAGAATAATCAACTTCTCCATAATCTCGCCAAGTTATGTGATAAATATCTAATTTTCTATCTCCTCCTCGTATTACAGGGTGTCCATTAAATAGAGATCCTTTAGGATTTATTTGTGCTTTAGAAGTGTATTTATCATACCAATCACTACACCATTCTGTTGCATTTCCAGTCATATCATAAATACCTAATTCATTTGCTTTTTTTCTACCTATAGGATGTAAAGCATCTTGCCACGCTACATCATCAAGATTATTGCTTCCGCTATATTTATAGTTTTTACTTTTGTTGCCTCCTTTGGCTGAATATTCCCATTCTGCTTCAGTTGGTAATCTTCCTCCTACCCATTCAGCAAAAGCTTTAGCATGATGATATTCTACAAGTACAGGATAATCTTCTTTCCCTTTAACTACCTTATATAAATTTCCATCTTTAATAATCATTTCATCCCAAAGAATACTGGTATAATCATAATTACGCCATACAACGTATTTAGGATGATTACCTTTGTTTATCGTTGTTAAAAAATTGGCGAATTGAGCGTTAGTTATTTCGTATTTACTAATTTTAAAAGTGCTTAATGTTACCTGATGTTGAGGGTGCTCATTCTCTTTTCCGTATCCCTCTGGGCTTCCCATTATAAAATTTCCTCCTTCTACTGTTACGTATGGTAACTCAATTCCTTTTGGTCGTTGTTGCTCGTTATTGTTATCTTCTTTCTTTTCACAATTATAGAATAAAACAATGATGAAAATTAGACTTAAAAAACGTATTTTCATGATATAATAAACTTTTTAGTTATTTGCTCTTGGTAAACTTATTCTATATCTAAAACTATTCGAATTCCTCTATCTGGATCGTATGAACCAAATACTTCTTCACGATAAGTAATTTTACAATCTTCTGCCTCATCCCAGCAACCACCTCCACGTATGGCAATATTTTGTCGACTCTCTTTATTGAAAATATAACACCATTCTAAAACATTACCACTCATATCGTAAATACCTAATTCATTAGGTTTTTTCCCTCCTACTTCATGAGTAGGAATTCTGTCTTCTTTAGAAACTACAGAGTTTCCTCTATACCAAGCTACATCATCAATATTGTTGCTTCCTGCATATTCGTAACCTTTACTTTTATTTCCTCCTCTTGCTGCATATTCCCATTCAGCTTCATTAGGAAGTCTTCCTCCTGCCCACTCTGCAAATTCTTTAGCAATATCCCATGCTACTAAAACAACAGGATAATTTTCTTTGCCTTTTACAGCTTTATATTTATTGCCCTCTTCAAGAATGTCAATGCCATAATACCTTTTATTATTCCAGTCTTCACGTCCTTCAATATGATTACCTTTTGCTGTTAAGAATTTTGCAAATTGTTGATTGGTAATTTCGTATTTTGAAATCTTAAAGGTTTTTATATTCACTTGATGTTTAATTCCTTTATTTTTTATATTAGAACTTCCCATCATAAAAGTACCGCCTTCAACAGTTACATACTCAATGTTGTCTTTTAGCTTTAAGTCTTCATCTTTGTCTTTTCCACAACCAACTATAAAAAGAACAAATAATAATAAATTTAATAATCTTACATTCATAAATTTTAATTTTAAATATTAATATAAAAATTTGTTTACTCTATTTTTTTATCATTTCTTCGATTTTTTTGTCTTGAAATGTTGTAATTTCGTTTTCTTTATTTCTACTAAAATATCTTCTTGTTTTACCGTCTCCACTCTCTTCTGTTTTTATCTTCTCTGCTAATTCTTCTATGGAGGGATATTTTTTTATAGGGGAAGATTTTTCGTGACGAAATTTTGTTGCGGTACATATAACAAAATCTAATTCATCTATATTGTCTTGCTCTAAAGGATTTACTGTTTTTAACCAGTTAATATTTAAAGTATAATTTTCTGTTAATATCGTCTCTTCTCCATCCTCATGATATTCTTTAAAATCCTTACTTCTATCTTTTTTCCATTGTTTTAGTATGGTTTTTTTAGCTCTTTCATTAATATTGGGATTAAATAGAATTGACATTGTACACCAGCTTTTATTTCTCCATTTTTCTCCCATTCCTTCTGCTTTTGCCATTTCTTGCACTTCATTTTCTAACTCTTCCCAATTTTTTATAGGTGATTTTTTAAAAAACTTCACGTAACCAACACCTAATTTGCTTTCATCTTCACATTCTTTTGAAAAGACCATTGTATAGATATTATCTTTAGAGAATCGTCCATATCTAATTGGAAGTTTTACTTGAAATTGCTCGCTGGATAAATGTTCATCTCTCCAAATTTTGCGTATGGAATCTTTACCATTTAAAGAATCTTGCCATAACAAAGAGCCAATTATTATAACGCCTCCTTTTAATTTAAAGTCAGAATCTTCGTTACTAATGCACATTCTATTTTTATAAAATTAACCTACTCCTGTTTTTTGTCTTTTTTCAGTATATCCCGACATTTAGTCTTTATCCTCACAAAAATAAACCGCTAAACAATACTTTTTTGAGAGTTGCAACCTTGCAAGTGTAAAATTTTACAAATTATTTTCCCATACAATTAATTCGGGAGGTAGGTTTATTTTTTTAGGGGTGTTTTTTGTTCCGCAGATATAATAGTTTTTAGCATATTGAGAATTAGTGCTTTTTATAAATGCGGTTTTTATTCGTGATAAATGCTGATAAATTAATTCGTTTGGAGTAGTTGTTATTTTTAGAATACTTTGCTGCATTTTATCAAAATCCAACTGGTTCGATATGTTGCAATACAAATGTAACAACTCTTCTTTGTATAAATGTAAATCGGGTAAATAAATACCATGCTTAATTTTATTTCTCTGTTTTTATAATCGGGAAGAAAAATTCTATAATCGGTATCTATCACAAGCCTGCTGATTTTTTCGGGAATATCATTTTTAAGTATTTGTTCAAAAATAGGATACACGGTGTTTATCTGTCCTATTTTTTGCAATACTTCTAATTGTTCTATTATTTGGTTTACGGCAGTTTCTTTTTTTAGTTGTAAAACGTCTTGTGGATATTTGGTTGTTTTAGGTATATCTTTCATCTGTTTTATTTTTGCTATCTCTGTTCCAAAGACAGCGTAATAAAAATGAAAAGCGTGGAACAAAAACCTTATTCTTATACAATAGCATGCACACGGCAAAGGAAAATAAACAGGTTATCCTCCTTTGCCTTTGGCTAACTTATTCCGTATTACTGATAAAATTGGTAGATTTCTGACAGCAGAATAAAATTAACGCTTTCTATTTTTTACGTATAAAAAAAGCGAGGACTTTCAATTATCCTGCTGTCAGAGGTTCTACCAAAACCTACGCAATACAGGAACAATATCAGTCCACGCTATACGTGAACATCAACTATTCGCATCTGTATTGCTATTTAAAAATTTGGTAGATTTCTGAACAACAGAAGCAAAAGCTA
>PDWI01003344.1_pt1 | contig 22706 bp, 20 predicted proteins | sample 1430891 | NCBI WGS metagenome assembly PDWI01 (sample SAMN01162508, study PRJNA174530) | Oral metagenome, whole genome shotgun sequencing project. | biome: Marine environment; feature: Marine mammal; material: Swab sample of the gingival sulcus; isolation source: swab sample of gingival sulcus... | reverse complement strand
AAACCGCATTTTCTTGATGATGGATATATAAGTTTTATCATGCTGGATCGGCTTACCAGAAAGAACCTGCAGGAAAATGTTTCTGCGCATTATCTTTTCCTGGAAAAAGGTGGTGGATTTTCTGGTGTGCGTATCTCTCTGGAAAAGGTTAAAGAAGTAGAGGACGAAACGCTTATTGCTGATCTTTCAAGGCGAACAAAAAAAACTTGTGAACAGGGAGAAGGGGCACCCCGTTTTCTCGTTTCTTTTAAAATTATCAAAATCATTGAACTTATTGGAGACAAGGAAATTTCAACGGAATAGAAGCAGGGAACTGTAATGCGCTCTATTTTGGCGGAGTGTTTTTTCCGGTAGGATGGCGCTCAAGGATTCAGGCTTTGTTTTGCTGTCATTTGCCAAAAACCTCGTTCACTGCCTCTGAGCTGAGGCGAATCGGAAATAATTCCTTATAATAAGAATAGCCCTGAACCGTTATGGATACTACTACGGTTCAGGGCTATTTTACAGATGGTGCCGAAGGCGAGAGTCGAACTCGCACGACCGTGGGCCACTACCCCCTCAAGATAGCGTGTCTACCAGTTCCACCACTTCGGCACAATGTGGCTCCTTTACTCCTGCTTTTCTGTGTTTTGCTTATCAGCCGCAACAGGTGCAGCACTTTCAGTCTGTTTAACAGGCTTTGCGATAATGTCTGACATTACAGAACCTGTAGACTTATGAGCAGAGATATAAGCAAGAGAAACTGAAGTTACCATGAAAATAATGGCAATTGCAGTTGTAATCTTGTTTAATAAGGATACAGGACCTTCTGTTCCAAACAGAGACTGACTGGACCCACCAAATGATGCACCTATGTCGGCACCTTTTCCATGCTGGAGAAGGACGATACCCACAAGCAGGAGGCATACAAGCACGTGTATTATTGTCAGTAAGGTATCCATATACTGTTTCTTTCTAAACCGTAAAATTTATTATTCTGGCAAATGATACGCCATCAAGCGCAGCCCCGCCGACGAGCGCACCATCAATGTCCGGCTGCGACATCAGTGCATCAATATTCGTTGGTTTAACCGAGCCACCATACAATATTCTTAATTTCTCGGCAACAGTTTTTTCATATAATTTTATAATTACCTCTCGTATGAAAGCATGAGCGTTCTGGGCCTGCTCTTTAGATGCTGTCTTTCCGGTGCCAATAGCCCAGACAGGTTCGTATGCGATTACAACAGCTTCCATCTCTTCATGAGTAACTCCTGTAAGACCCGCTTTTACCTGTGCTTCGAGAACAGCAAATGTTCGTTCAGCTTCACGTTCTTCCAGGGTTTCACCGATGCAAAGAACAGGGCGGATACCATGTTTCAGCGCTCCTGTAACACGGTTATTTATCATTTCATCAGATTCATGAAAGATCTGGCGTCTTTCCGAGTGGCCTATGATGGCATGGGTTGCCCCGCAGTCTTTCAACATTCCAGGTGCAATCTCACCTGTAAACGGCCCCTTTTCTTCCCAGCAGACATTTTGTCCGGAGAGCAGTACACGGGAAGAGGTGAGTGTTTTTCCTACTGCCTGCAGGGCGGTAAATGGTGGGGCAATGAGAACCTCACGGTCATCTCTCTCAGCTGGGAGGGCCTTTATCACCTCATTTGCCAGGGTGCAGGCTTCTTTAACTGTTAAATGCATTTTCCAGTTTCCGGCTATCAGAGCTTTACGCGTCATTATTTTTCTCCAGCAATAAAAATTACATGTAGTATTTATCCCAGGGCTATAACACCTGGCAGCTCTTTTCCCTCCATAAGCATAAGGAATGCTCCGCCGCCTGTGGACATATAGGTGATGTTTTCCTGTTCACCAGATTTTTTTACAGCGGCATTGGAGTCGCCGCCTCCGGTTATGGATAAAGCGTTGGATGCACCAACAGCTCTGCATATTTCCATCGTACCCCGGGCAAATGCGTCCATTTCAAAGGCACCCATGGGGCCGTTCCAAACGATGGTACCGGCATCGCTGAGAGCTTCCTTGAAGTAACATGTTGTTGCAGGGCCAATATCAAGGGCCATCCAGTTTGCCGGGATATCCCGGAAGGTAACGTTCTTTGTTACTGCTTGCGGGGCAAAGGAATCAGCAGCGACAAAGTCCATGGGAAAGTAGAGCTTGACCCCTTTTTTTTCGGCAGCCGAAATGAAATTTCTGGCCGTGTCGAGCAGCTCGTCCTCGACCTTGGACGCACCCATATTCACGTCCATGCTCTTTAAAAAGGTGTTTGCCATAGCCCCGCCAATGATCATCTTATCCACCTTTTCCAGCATATTTTCAAGGGCGGCAAGTTTTGATGAAACCTTTGCTCCACCGACAAGGGCAACCAGTGGCCTGAGAGGAGCATGCATTGATTTGGCAAAATAATCCAGTTCCTTTTGCAAGAGCAATCCTGCCGCTTTTTCCTCAATCTGTTCAGCTACTCCGGTTACAGAGGCGTGGGTACGGTGGGAAGCAGCGAAAGCATCATTGATATAAACATCAGCAAGTCTGGCAAGTTCTCCTGCAAAATCCGCATCATTTTCTGTCTCACCTTTGTGAAATCTGAGATTCTCAAGCAGCATGACTTCACCATTTTTCAATGCAGTGGTCATTTCAAAAACAGTATCTCCGATACAATCAGGTGCCAAGATGACCTTTCTGTCGAGCAGCTTTGCAAGGTGTTCAGCTACAGGTGCAAGAGAAAAGGCTTCTTTCCGCTCACCTTTAGGCCTGCCCATGTGAGAACAGAGGATCAGCCGCCCGTTATCTCTTAAGATATGTTCAATGGTAGGCAGCGCCGTGCGAATCCGGATATCATCTGTTATGTTTTTATCCTCGTTCATAGGGACGTTGAAATCGACCCTGACAAGGACTCTTTTGCCATCAAACTGGATATCGTCTAGTGTTTTCATTGTTACGTCTATGAATGATTATAATATCGTATCACTTGCTGCTTGCACAACTGCCTTTGCCAGCAGGATACCATCATCGGGAGGTGATATGTAGTATCTTTTTCGCATCCCTTTCTGTTGAAATCCTGTTTTTTTGTAGAGCGCAAGCGCGGCAGCATTTTTTTTTCGTACTTCAAGAAAAACAGTTTTGCACTTCTTTTTTTTACATATCTCAAAAACGTTTTGCAATAATTCTGTTGCGACCCCTTTTCGCTGAGCATCCGGGTGCACAGCTATCTTGAGAAGCTCTGCCTCAGGAAGCAGTATCCGCAGGCAGCACCAGCCAATTAATGCCTTTTTATATCTTTCCCGTACTGCAAAAACAAACCCGTAGGGTATTTCCAGCTCTTTTTCAATCGTTGTCTTTGCCCAGGGAGAGGGGAAAGAGCTTTCCAGCGTTGCTATGGCGGCGATGGTGTCCGTGTCACCACTCTGTACAGTGGAAACAGTGAACACTATACCATGGAATCTGCTATTTTAACAGTAAGGTCTCCCAACATATTAGTGTAACTGCCAAGCTCATTATCATACCAACCATAAATCACTGTCTGGGTGACCGGCACCTGGAGTAGTGAATCTGCCGCGTTTATCAGATTTGCACTGGCCGTGGTTTTAGTAAGATCCACCTGAATCGCTGCTGTCCTGGTGTGGGTCTCTGAACCTTCGATAACAGTTGCTGCTTGAGGTATACCTATGATATCACTCGAGACATGTTGTGTATTACTGAACTGTAGATATTTATTATTTGTAGCGTATTCCTCGTAGATTGCATTTATCTGTGCCCTGTTATATGGGTTGTCCAGGTCATCCTGCAGATTAAGAACCAGAACAATAAGGGATCCCGTTGTTGTTGGAATACGAACGGATTCCGCAATGAAACCTATTTGTTTCATTTCAGGAATAACGAGAGCGAGAGCTTTTGCCGCTCCTGTTGTAGTGAGGATTATGTTATTGAGAATGGATCTGTTTTTCCTAAGATCCGTTGCGCCTGTACCAGGTAATCTGTCAAGTACCTGTTGGCTGCCTGTTGCTGCATGGACTGTGACCATACTGGCACTGAGGAAATTGCTTGCACCAATTGCCTCCATCAAGGGCTTAATCATGTAGGATAGGCAGGTGGTTGTGCAGGAGGCGGCTGAGATGACAGAGTGTATGGCCGGTGAGAATTCATCATCATTGATGCCCATAACACATGTGATTGCATCTTCGGGCATATCAAGTCCTTTAGCCTTGATTTTGAAAGGTGCCGAAAGAATGACTTTTTCAGCACCGGCCTGAAGATGGCCGCGTATAGATCCCTTGGGGCTGTCGGCATCGGAGGTGGGATCTTTAAAGACACCAGTGGAGTCAACGACCAGTTTGACATCATGATTGCTCCAGCCTATGTCCAATGGATTTCTCGCAGTTCTCAGGATTGTGACAGGAACACCGTTTATAACCATGGTTCCTTTGTCGTTGTTCACATCCTCTATTACCCTGCCTCCCTTATGTCCGAAGAGATATGTGGAAAGTCGTCCGTAGGAAGAGTCTTTTTCTATACTTGCTGCCAGATCGTATAGATCCCGTCCTGCTTCCCGTCCGATGTTGATGACAAGTTCTGAGAAGTATTTGCGTGAGACATGATGCCAGAGCGATAATTTTCCTATTCTGCCGAGACCGTTGATTCCTAGTTTCATGAATTTGGCTCTCCTTTAAGCGTATGATTTTGCGTCAGACCTCGTGTTGGGTAGCAGCGATAGTTCTGTTGATGGATGGTTCAAAAACTATGAATTTTTACCTGAACCGCACTATACGCCTGTTATAAAAATATGTAAAGAGTTGATTATAAACTAAGCGAGTTGATAAAAATTGAAATGAACCTCTGATTTTATCTATCCCTGAAGGTGATAGTCCCTCCCATAATGGTGAGAATTGCCTTTCCCTGCATTTCGCTACCAATAAAAGGGCTGTTTAGCGATTTTGATACGATCATGTCTTCAGTGTAGGTGAAGATTTTTTCCGGGTCAATAACGGTGATATCGGCTCTTTGACCAACTTCCAGGGAACCGCCCTGGATGCCCAGGATCCTGGCTGGGTTTGTCGAGAGCAGCGAGATCATCCTGTCTGCTGAAATGATGCCGCTGCGAACCAGTTGCAAGGTGAGTGGTACAGCTGTTTCAAATCCGATAATGCCGTTTGCTGCAGCACCAAACTCCACCTCTTTTTCCAGGATGGTCTGAGGGGCATGATGAGTTGCTATGGCATCAAGCGTACCGTCGCTAAGAGCAGTGCGAACTGCTTCCCGGTCACGTGCCGAGCGAAGCGGTGGGTTCATCTTGGCGTTGGTGTTATAGCCTGTGACAGCCTCTTCCGTCAGGGTGAAATAGTGGGGGGCTGTATCGGCGGTAACGGAAATGTCCTGCTCTTTTGCCCTTTTTATTAGAGCGAGAGATTGTTCTGTTGAAACATGGGTAATGTGGACGGGAACGTTTGTGAGCTCAGAAAGGGCAATCGCCCTGTATACCATGATGGCTTCAGCCGCATTTGGGATACCTTTCAGTCCCATCCTGGTCGAGAGCTCTCCTTCGTTCATACAGCCATTGCTGCTAAGAGCAAAATCTTCAGGATGGTATATCACAGGCATATTGAAGCTGGCAGAATATTCAAGGGCTCTGCGCATGAGCTGGCTGTCTGTCGATGGCTGGTCACCACCACTGAGTGCCACCGCTCCTGCTTTGCGCATCTCGCCATATTCTGCAAGGTTGTCCCCTTTGCTGCCTTGGCTGATGGCTCCTATTGGCAGCACTCTCGTCGATGCGTTCCGGGCTTTTTCCATAATATAACGGGTAACGGATGCGTTATCATGCACAGGGGTTGTATCCGGTGTGCAGGCAACAGCAGTAAATCCGCCAGCAGCAGCGGCCCTGGTACCGCTTAATATATCTTCCTTGTATTCCTGGCCTGGATCTCGCAGATGAACATGCATGTCAACGAGACCAGGTACAATCCATTTCCCGGCAAGATCAATGGCAATACAGTCTTTTGCTGGTGTTTCAGAAACCGGCACAATAATACCTCCGCGAAGTAAGAGAGATACATTCTTTTCATCTCTGCCGGTTTCAGGATCAATGAGGTGTCCTTTGCGAAGAAGAATCTCTCTCATTTCATGCCTCACTGTTATTTCTGTCGCCGCCTGAGGCCAGGTATAACATGGCCATACGAACTGCCACCCCATTTGTTACCTGATCAAGAATTACTGATTGTTTGCCATCTGCAACATTCGGGGTCATTTCAACACCACGGTTTATCGGGCCTGGGTGCATCACCAGGGCATCAGGCCTGGCAAGTTTCATGAGGGTGGGAGTAATCCCGAAAAAGGTGGCATATTCTTTGAGTGACGGGATTAATGGGTCATTCTGCCGTTCCTGCTGGATGCGTAATGTCATGACCACATCTGCATCAGTGACAGCGTCGCGGATATTATCGACCACCTCTGCTCCCATCTTTGAGATACCAGGGGGGAGAAATGTCAGGGGACCGGTCAGTGTGACTGTGGCCCCGAGCTTTGTAAAACCAAGGATGTTAGATCTGGCAACCCTGCTGTGGCTGATATCACCGATGATCGCTATTTTACGTCCTGATATTTCCTTTTTATGCTCAAGAACAGTCAGCATGTCCAATAAGGCCTGACTTGGGTGTTCATGAGCGCCATCGCCAGCGTTGATGATGGCAGCCTTAACATGTTTTGCAAGTAGCTGTGGGGCACCTGAACAGGAATGGCGCATTATGATGATGTCAGGGTGCATGGCTTCAATATTTCTTGCGGTGTCAATGAGAGTCTCACCTTTCCTTGTAGAACTTGTGGAGGCAGAAATGTTGAAGGTGTCGGCACTCATTCTCTTGGCTGCAACTTCAAAAGAAAGCCTGGTTCTGGTCGATGGTTCAAAAAAAAGATTTACTACGGTTCTCCCTCTCAGGGTGGGGACTTTTTTTATAGCTCTGGTTGAGATTTCCTTAAAGGATCGCGCTGTAGATAGAATATACCGGATATCTTCCCTGGAGAACTGCTCAATACCCAGAATATTCCTGTGCTTAAAGGTATAGGTGTCTTGCACGCAGTCGCTCCTTGAAAAAACGATTTAATGGATGATGTCAGCCAGTCTGTCCCATCGGATTGAAGTTAGGCGCTGAACGGATAATAATGGTTGATTGAGATCCCAAGACCAGTAGATGATAAAGGCTTTGCCCAGAATGTCGTTGTAATCGACAAAACCCCAGAATCTGCTGTCATGGCTGTTATCACGGTTATCTCCCATAACAAATATTTTCCCATCAGGAACTGTTATCGGGCCAAAATTATCTCTGGGCCCGAGTAACCTGTTAATAACAGTGTTGTCAAGGTGATGGGCATGCGGGTCGGCTATCAACGTGCCGTTAATGAAAACCTTTTTATTCTTGATTTCCAGGGTGTCGCCAGGGATGGCAATAACCCGTTTAATGTAGTCAATTGATCTGTTTTTCGGATACCTGAAAACCACCACATCATTGTGCTTGGGGTTGGTTATAGGTACCAGTGTTGTTCCGGTAAATGGGATTTTTATACCATAAATAAATTTGTTGACCAGAAGATGGTCTCCAATCTGCAGAGTAGGCAGCATGGATCCTGATGGAATTTTGAATGCCTGGACTATAAAGGTGCGAATAAAAAGAGCCAAAACAATAGCAACTGCAAATGCCTCGATATATTCCCTCAGGGTTGATTTTTTTTTGCTTGAGGTGCTCAAGATAGTACTCTCCTCATATGTGAAAAAAATGATCCAGATAATAAACCTGCCCAAAGCTACAGTATTGAGCAATGAATTACAAGTGAGATTCGTTGAATTTTTAGGGAAATGAGATGAACCATGGAGACTAAGGGGGAAAACAGGGATCGTCTACAATATGATGAGTACGACAAACACAGTTTGGCTATATATAGTACCAATTGGTTGTAAAGGGTTGCCAGGAATAAGACTAACCCCTTGTTAAGAAAAGAAAAAATATTTGCTTTTCTTGTATCATTGCTTGACAAATAATAATTTTTATGTCCTTAATATAGATATTGATCTTTTTTTATTAGTCATTGAGGATCCTAATTTCCGTTAATAGTTTTAAATGAGTCTAAAAATATCATGAAACTGCCGTTTCTTTCCCAGGAACAACTTGTCGTTGGAGTGGATATTGGATCGCATTCCGTGAAGGTGTGTGAACTTAAAAAGACAGACAAGAATTATCACATTCAAGCATTGGGCAGCGCAGTTCTGCCAGAGGGGGCAGTTGATGACGGTACCCTTGCAGATGCGGATGTGGTTGGTGATGTGATTGTTAATCTTTTTAAAAACCTGAAGATTAAGAATAAAAAGGTTGGGTTTTCCATATCAGGGTATTCAGTCATTGTAAAAAAGGTGAATCTGGCCGTGATGGAAGAAGCTGAGCTGGAAGAGCATATCATGTTAGAAGCGGAGCAGTATATTCCCTTCGATATTAACGATGTATATCTGGATTATCAGAATTTAAAAAACACACCTGAAGGGGCTGATCGTACAGATGTGCTGCTTGTTGCTGCCAAGAAGGATATAGTAAACGAATACCTTGATATGCTCCGTTCAAAAAACCTGCAGCCTGTTATTGTTGATGTTGATGGGTTTGCCCTTGAAAATATTTATCAGGTGTGTGGAAATAAATCAGAACATGTTGCCCTGGTGGATATCGGGGCATCGAAAATGAATATTAATATCATTGCAAATGGTGTCTCTGTAATCGCCAGAGATATTGTTGTTGGCAGTGGACAGATTACCGAACAGATTCAAAGTGCCTTTGATATTGAGTTTGAAGAAGCAGAAGCGTTGAAGCTTGGTTCTATTCCGGCTGAGGAAAAGCAGGAGGAACTTGAGCAAATCTTTTCCACTACATGCACTCAGTGGGTGCTGGAAATAAAGAAGGCAATTGATTTGTATCATGCCAATAATCCTGAACATCCCCTTAAACAACTGGTTTTAAGCGGCGGGGGAGCTAAGGTTGCCGGTTTGAAAGAGTTTTTAGAAAATGAGACATCGTTACCGGTTGAATTATTTAACCCTTTCAACGATATGACTTTTAACGCGAAAAAAATTGATCCGGCATATCTGGAGAAAATCGGACCGGAAATGGCTATTGTATCCGGGTTGGCAATAAGGCCTACGGTAATTTGACAAGAAACTTCAGCCAATTTGGGTAGATCATTATGCTACGTATCAACCTGCTTCCAATCAGGCAGTTCAAGAGAAGAATAAAGGCGCGAAACGAGATAGTTGGTTTCGCCATGGTCTTTGTCGCTGTATTGGTGATATTGTTTTTTGTCAATCTCTTCCAGATTGGAAGGGTAGAGAATGTTCAGGCGACGATCGTACAATTACAGAATGAAGAACGCCGCCTTATCCCTATTATCAAAGAAGTAGAGCGGCTGGAGCGTCAGCAGGAAGAGCTGCAGCGCAAGATTACCGTGATCAAATCACTGCGTGAAGAATCCTCGCTCACCGTTCATGTTATGGATGAGGTAGCAAAATTTGTCGATAATGACAGGTTGTGGCTGGAGTCTTTTGCCCAACAGGGAAATATCCTGCAGCTTAAAGGTGTTGCTCTGGATAATGAAACGGTTGCTCAGTTTATGGAGACTCTGAAAACATCCGAATATATAAATTCGGTAACTCTTACCAGCTCAACATTGAAGAAGGTTGGCAATAGAGATTTTAAAAATTTTGGGCTCAGCTGTTCTGTGGGTTTCGTGGACGAAGAGCAAAACAACGAGGAAAAGAGCACTCAATAACCTTTGCAGTGATGAATTAGTTATGAACAGGATAGGGACATCGTTTACAGATTTCTTGGATAACACCTATATCCCGTTGCAATCCAAAATAAAGATTTTGATTGCCGTGATAATACTGGTTGTGGCTGTGGTTCTGTTTTATTTTCTCCGTTACAGCCCTCTTCATAAGAAAATCGTCAGTTTGGAACAGCAGCGAAATCAGATTGAAACCCGACTTGCCAAAGTGAAAAAAAGGGCACAGGACAGAGAACGATTAGCCCGGGAAGTTGCTGAAACCGAACGTGTTTTTCTTAAGCTCTCAGAACTCTTACCAAAGGAAAAAGAGATTCCTACATTGCTGAAAGACATTTCAGCTCTTGGAACCAATGCCGGATTGGATTTTCTTTCGTTTAAACCCGGTAGTGATATTCTCAAGGATTTTTATGCTGAGATCCCTGTGGAGATTAAAGTAGAAGGGCCATACCATAACCTCGGTTATTTTCTGGATCAGGTGAGTAAGCTGGACAGGATTGTGACAGTTAATAATATTAAGCTTGACAGTCCCAGTTTACAGGAGGGTGAGATGATTCTCGGCTCGGACTGTACGCTAGTTACTTATCGGTTTACGAACACACAACTTGCCGAAGACCAGAAGAAGAAATAGTGGGTAGCAACAGACGCGGGAAAAATTTGGAACAGGTATCCATGAAAATGATAAATAAAAGATATTTGCGAAGATGTACTGTGTTGTTGATTAGTACCATGGCTGTTTTCCTGATTGCCTCTTTGGTACTGGCCGCCACGGATCAGGGTAGTAGCTTGTCAGGCGGCAATCAACTTGCTCCTGTCGATTTGAACTTTGAAATAGTTCAGGACGGATATGAATACCAGTTAGAGGGGCGACAAGATCCCTTTATGCCATTTTATTCAGGAGAATCGATTGTTGTTGAAATGGAGGATCCGGATGCCATTGTAGAGTCGAAAGAACGACTTACTGGCATGCAGCTTTTCGAGCCGGGTCAATTGAACCTGGTCGGGTTGGTGGAATTGAATGGTAAATATGTCGCATTAGTCGAGGATTTTGTTGGAAAAGGCTATGTGATAGAAGAAGGCATAAAAATCGGGAGACGTGGTACAGTAAGAAAAATTATGGCGAACAAGGTGGTTATTGAAGAAGTCGCCATGACCCGTGCTGGTAAGGAATTGCGGAATGAAATAGTTATGGCTTTAAGGAAAGAGGGAGAAGAGTAAAAATGTATACCAGGCACATGAGAACCCATCTTGCCGTTTTGTTTGTTTGTTTAACGTTTCTGTTATCGATCCTTCAGGCTGGTGCGACAGAACAGACTCAGATGCAGAAACAAACGGCATACACTCTTACCAAGGTTGATAGCAAGGTCCAGGATGGTTCACTTACGGTCAGGTTCTCTGGTGATTCACAGCCAACCTTTACATCAAGGGAACTGTATGATCCGTATCAACTGGTGATTGATGTTGCTAACCTGCGTTTTGGCAAGGAAGTGAATGCTGAAACAATTTTACCGGATAATGCTATTGCCAGTTTGCAGGTCACTGTGGTTAAAGGACTGAAACCTGAAATAACCCGCTTTATTTTCAGTATCAGTGAGGGGTATGGGCAAAAGCTTGACCGAGAAGAAAGCGGTATTGTCCTTACTATCTTTCCTGTCGCCCAAAAATCAGCTCAATCGAATGTAGTTGCTGCGGCAGTGGAACAGAAGGCATCAGCTGAAGCAGAAAGCCAGAAAGCAGAACAAAGTAACGCTGATTCTCCAATATGGGAGCTCATTGAGTCAGCAGAGGGACAGGAGTATACTGGTTCAGATGTCAGTGCGGGCAAAGATACATTCGGGTTTGCCGGCTATAAAAGAGAAAGGATTTCTGTCGATTTTTACAAGGCAGACCTCCATAATGTATTCAGGTTATTCCGGCAGGTAAGTGGTGCCAACCTAATCGTAGATGAAGAAGTCGGAGGTACCCTGACGCTGGCTTTGAAAGATGTTCCCTGGGATTTTGCGCTTGATATAATTCTCAACCTTGCCGAGCTGAAGAAAGAAGAAAAATTTAATACCATTGTTATTTATCCAAATGACAAGGAATTTGTATGGCCTGAGCGAATATCAGATAGTCTCACCTATGAGGAAAATCTGGATGTGGTTGAACAACAGGCTTTGATTATTGAGCAGTCTGCCAACCAACCAAAGGAAATCATGCAGGCAAAAGACCTCATGCGTGAAGCCAGAGGAAAAGAAAGCCGCAATGAGTATGAGGAGGCAGTAGAATTGTATCAGCAGGCATTTGACCTGTGGCCTGAAAATGATGCGTTGGCAACCAGACTGGCAGCCTTGTATCTGGTTCGGCTGGGAATGAATGCGAAATGTGTTTTCTATGCCAAGAAAAGTCTTGCTGTCCAAGCAGATAAAAACTACAAAGCAGCTCTGTATGCTGCCATTGGTTCTGCTAATATGAACAAGGTTGCAGAGGCCGTTGATTATTTTGATCAGAGTATCAGCGGTGATCCTCCCATGAAAGAGGCGCTTGGTAGTTTTGCCGCCTTTTCTGAATCTGTTGGGCGATATGAACTGGCGATAAAGCTTTATGATAAGTATCATCAATACTATGGCGAAACTGTCAATACCATGGTTGCCAAGGCCAGAATCTATGATCTGATGGGCGAAAATACCAAGGCAGATGAACAGTATATGAATGTGTTGCGATCCGGTTTTCAGGTGCAGAATGCATTGAGAAAATATATCGAAAGTCGAATTTCTAACAAGTAATTAGGGATTACCTTTATTTTAGATTGAGAGACAAAGGTGAATACTGAGAATAAGGGGTATTTCATGAAGTGTATAAAAACAGGCTTTCAGGTTGGTGTTTTGGCGCTTACTCTTGCGCTTCTTTCCTCTTGTGGGGGAAAACAGGATCAGGCTGATGATGTGCAATTGGCAACTCCTGCCAAGGAAATGGTGGCAGATGCTTCACCCACGCTCCCGAAACAGTTTCAGCGTCCTGCCTATATGATAGGTGAGGAATTACAGGTTGACCCTGAATCGGTTGTTGAAGATGAAATAACTCTGCGTGTTGGGGCTACCATCCGTTCAACAGCGGGGCCGCAGCCGTTATGGGATATTTTAAAACGGCTGGCAGCGATGAAGGGTATGAATGTATCTTGGGAAAGTGATGTTAATCAGAATGTTCTGGTGGATGTGGATATCAACTCCAATGATGATTTTTACAAGGCTGTAGATAATCTGTTGCGTCAGGTGGATTATTTCCATGAAATGCAGGAAAATACCATTGTGGTTAAATTCAAAGAGACTAAAAAATACCAAATTGGTATGCCGTTTACCAAACATCTCTTTGAAACAGGCACAGGTGGTAATGTTCTGGGTGGAAATGATGCGGCAGATAATATCGAAGGTACACTCAAGCTCGATTCAAAGGAAAATGAGTATGATTTTTGGAAGAGTCTTGATGAAAATTTGAATAAGATTCTCCAGGTTTGGAAAACGGATGAGATTACTGAAGTTGCGGAATCAGATGATGACAGCGAATCGGATTCGGATGAAGAACTGACAGATGATGAAAAAGAAAAGAGTTCTGATCAGCTTGTCAGTAAGAGTACCAGAAGACGGTCAGGAAATGAGAATATCTATATCATTGATAAGTCCATTGGTATGATAACTGTGACTGCTCCACGCCCTCTGCAAGAGAAGGTACAGGATTATCTTGAAAGTCTAAAAAAGCATATTTATCGACAGATAAACATTGAAGCAAAAATCATAGAGGTTGAACTAACCGAGGAGTCGTCGATTGGTATCAACTGGAGTGAGGTGCTGAAAAACTTTAGTCTAACAGGTATGGTTGAGTTTGGTCGGGCTTTTACTGGACAGATATGGCCGTATATCTATTCTAAAGATGACAGAAATGTAAGAAAATACTATGATACTGATTATGATGGTAAGGACGACGCATATTCCAAAACCTACGATCCTACGAGGTTTATATCAAAAGTAAGAATGAATCCGAAGGGATGGACTGTGTTCCTCAATGCTTTAGAAGAACAGGGGCAAACCAGGGTGCTTTCCAGTCCCAAAATCAGCCTGCTGAATGGCCAGGGAGCCTTGATTACTGTTGGGCGTAATGTTACCTATATTGAGAGTGTTGAGGCCGAATATGATAAGAAAAACAATACTACAAGATACAAGGTAAAGACTGACGATATTCTATCTGGTGTGGCTATGGCTATTACAGCAACAATTGCTGAAGATGATGAAATTATTATGGATCTTGTTCCGGTTACCACGGAATTAACAGAGCCGATATTTTACAAGGATTTCGGGCTTGCTGGTGCAACTGTGGGCTTACCGATCGTAAATATCAGGGAAATGAGCACCATCGTTAAAGTAAAAGATGGTGAAATGCTGGTAATTGGTGGTTTGATAACCGAAGATAATGATGAAGAAGGTGAATTTTTGCCGGTACTTGGGAAAATACCTGTTGTACGATATCTCTTCGGTTATGAAAAGAAAAATAAAGTTAAACGAGAACTTATTGTATTGCTGAAACCTGTCCTTTTATAAGGTTTCTGAATTGAAAAAAACGGTTCATATTAATCAAGTAGGGAGATGAAAATGTTACGGCTGAAATATGTATTATTCCTCATGCTTTTTGCGGTGCTGGCGAGTGGATGCGGGCAAAGGGTGGTTGAGACTCTGAATGTACCCTTGGATCCGGGCCCTGGTGCACCAGGTGCTGGCAGTACAGTGGTTATACTACCCTTTGCAGACTATACCTATTCGGATGACCTTGCCTCAGCCTACAGACGTAATTTAAAGGTTTCCGAGTCTTTAACAGATCATCTCTCAGCTCAGGGATTTATGATGCCGGTTGCTGAAGATGTCTTTGGATATTTGGTCAATCAAAAGGTTATTCAGATTTCCAATTATCAGAAAAATAATAATCTCTCTCTGACTAATGAACTTTCCGGTGACTGGTCTAAACCGATGATGGAATCTATCCGCCATTATCTCGGTCAGCAAATGGTGACCCAGAAGAGAAGGGTGAGTGAATCTCCAGGGGTACATGCCCTTGATCAGAAGGAAATCGCCAAGATTGGCCGGGCTTTCAAAGCTGATTACGTGGTACGTGGGCGTATTCTTGAGTTCAGAACCAGACAGGATCCTACCTGGGAGCCCTGGAGAAAAGGGCTCATCCCTGTAATTTCCGGCGGAGCGGCAAGAATCCTCTACGGATTTGCCGGCTCTGACAGTTATGATTCCATGGATCACATGATGGCCGGTGGTATGGTAGGTGCCGGCATAGGTAATGCAACCTCCTGGCCAGTAGATAATGATTTAACTATTGATGGCACTCTTAAAGGAAATGAGATTGCCTGGGCAGCAATTGGAGGTCTGTTGGGTGGACAGGCCGCAAGAAGTGGCCGTGTTGATCAGGCGGTTGTTCAGCTGAGAATGTGGGTACAGGATGCTATAACTGGCCAGGTTGTATGGACAAACAGAGCCATGGTTCGTGTTTCGCCTGAATCAGTTTTTGCTGATGGTCAGTGGGACGATCTCTTCAACACAGCTATTGAAAAAGGTGTCAGTTCACTGGTAGAGAATTTCGTTACAGTAGGATTATAACACCCAGCTCTATTGAGAATCATCTCCTTTTTTTAACTCCGCTGATGATAGTATCATTAGCGGAGTTTTGTATTTTATAGACTGTAAACAGTCAAATGATATTCTTATATGAGAAATAGTGTCTAGTTGGTCTGCTGCTCATTCGCCTCTTTCTGGTTTTTCATGCTGTTTTGATAGAGACCCATGAAATTGATGGGGTCCATGAGAAAGGGAACGAAACCGCCGTCAACAGAGATTTGACTGGCAATTTGTCTGGTGAAAGGAAAAAGAAGGGTAGGACAATCGACTGCGAGTACCATTTTCATATGCTCTTCCGGTATATTTTTCAAATAAAAAACAGCCGCATGCTCTAGTTCAAGCACAAACAGGGTTTTTCCTTCTTCCTTATTCGATATTGTGGCTGTAATTTCCAGGGCTACTTCATAGTGATCTGGTTGTACCTGCCGATTTTTCATTTGAAGATTTACTTCGACTTCAGGTGGTTTATCTGTCTGCGCCACATAGATATCAGGAGCATTGGGATTTTCAAAGGATAAATCTTTAATATACATCTTTTGCATGCGAAATTCAGGAGCTGGTGCTTTTGTTTGTTCTGCCATGATGTTTCCTTTTATGATAGTTTATAATTATTATCTTGTAATAATGTAATAATTGACCCGCTGCCGGGCAGTGGGATAATGAAAATCGGTGTTTACCATTTTACTTTTATTTTAATTTCTCAGAGAATACCACTAAGTTTTTCTGTTGTAAGGTCTCAATGTAAAAGTTTATGAGTAGTTATGCCAAAAGAGGAGCGAGGTAATGTCCGGTAAACGAATCTTTACACTTGGCTATCTGCTCTGGTGTTCCTGCGGCGATAATATTTCCACCTCCATCCCCGCCTTCAGGACCGATATCTATAATCCAGTCTGCTGTTTTAATAACATCAAGATTATGTTCAATGACAACGACACTGTTTCCTCGATCAACTAATCTGTTTAGTACTCGTAACAAATGTTGGATATCTGCGGGGTGCAGTCCGGTTGTCGGTTCATCCAGTATGTAGAGAGTCTGTCCTGTACTTCTTACAGACAGTTCTTTTGCCAGTTTGACACGTTGTGCCTCTCCCCCGGAAAGTGTAACTGAAGATTGTCCCAGCGAGATATAGGCGAGACCCACATCATGCAAGGTTTGCAGCTTATTCTTGATAATGGGAATATTTTCGAAAAACACAAGAGCCTCATCTACGGTCATGGAGAGGATGTCATGAATGGTCTTCTCTCTATAGAGGATTTCCAGTGTTTCCTGATTATATCGCTTCCCGTTACACGTGTCACAGATTACATATAGATCGGGAAGAAAATGCATGGCAATCTTCAAGACACCTTCACCTTCACAGGACTCGCAGCGTCCGCCTTTCAGGTTAAAACTGAACCTGCCAGGCTTGTATCCTCTGGCTCTACTTTCCGGTAATTTGGAGAAGAGTTCACGAATTGGAGTAAATACACCGGTATATGTAGCGGGGTTGGAACGAGGTGTTCTACCAATAGGACTCTGGTCAATATCGATGATTTTGTCTATGGCAGCAAGTCCAAGCAAAGTTGTACCGTTTTTTCTGATAGTGGTTTGTTTTTGTTTGAGACCTTCTTTGGCAAGGGCATAGAGGGTCTGTAAAACGAGTGAACTTTTGCCCGATCCTGAAACCCCGGTAACTGCTGTTACAACTTCTAAGGGAAATGTGACCGATACTTTTTTTAGATTATTGGCGGTGCAGTTTTTCAGCTTGAGTGCAGTCTGTCCTCTCTTTTTGATTTTTCTTCTGTTTCCTGGGACAATGATGGTTTCACGCCCTGACAGAAAAGCTCCGGTTCTCGATTTCGCCGACTTTTTCAGCCCGGCAATATTGCCACTGTAAACCACTTCACCACCGTGTATACCAGCTCCTGCTCCCATGTCAAGGACATGGTCTGCTGCCAGAATGGTATCGGTGTCATGTTCGACAACTATCACACTGTTACCAAGATCACGCAGCTCAAGCAGCGTATTAATGAGTTTTTGGTTATCGCGCTGATGCAATCCTATACTGGGCTCATCAAGAATATAGAGGACTCCGGCCAGTCGTGATCCAATCTGGGAGGCAAGACGGATGCGTTGTGCCTCGCCACCTGATAGGGTTCCCGCCTTGCGGTCAAGTGTGAGATAGCCCAGACCTACATCTTCGAGAAAGGAGAGTCTGTCAATGATTTCCTTGAGAATGGGAGTACCGATTTGTCGTTCAAAATCTGATAAGGAAATGGTGGGCAGCTGTTGAAAAAGGGTACTGATTGAGAGTTTTGTTATCTCATAAATAGACATCCCTTCAATCTTTACGGCCAGCGCTGTATCTTTGAGCCGTGCCCCCCGGCATGATGGACAAGGTTGTTCCTCCATAAATTTGGACAGTTCCTCACGAATCATCGGTGACTGAGTTTCATGAAATCGTCTTTGTAACTGGGGGATAATGCCCTCAAAGGGTTTTTCCGAACTCATCACTCTGCGTCCCTTTTTAAACTGAAAGTAAACGTCAGTTTTACCAGAACCATAGAGAACAACATGCTGTTGTTCTTTGGTTAATGATTTAAAAGGTGTTCGTAAAGAAAACCCATAATGGTTAGCAACGGCAGTCAGCATTTGACCTGTATAGGTTGTTTCTTTTCGCCAGCTCCATGGAGCAATGGCACCTTCTGAAATTGCCAGGTCGGGATTCGGGACGATCAGGGTGGGTGAAAAAACATGTTTTATGCCCAGTCCCGTACATTCAGGACAGGCACCCTGAGGGTTGTTGAAAGAGAAGAGTTGAGTGGTGAGCCTTGGAAGAGAGAGGGAACACTTATGACAGGCAGCGTGTTCGCTGAACATGATTTCTTCGTTTGTATCCTGCAGATAGGCAAGCATAAGACCGGCAGTGAGGGAGACTGCGGTTGTGATGGAATCACTCAACCTTCTTTTGATAGAGGGTTTGACAACCAGTCTGTCAACAACAATCTCAATGGTATGTTTTTTGTTTTTATCAAGCTGTAGACTCTCATCAACATGAATAATATCACCGTTGACGCGAATACGAACAAATCCTTCTTTACGGATCTTTGCCAAAAGTTGCTCGTGTCGTCCTTTCTGATTTGTAACCATGGGTGCCATGAGGATGAGCTTACTGCCCTCTTTATATGACAAAATGGTTTTGACCATATCCTCTATGGACTGGGAGCGGATTTCATCACCACATTGTGGACAGGTGGGGTGTCCGCATCGTGCATAAAGAAGGCGAAGATGATCATAGATTTCGGTTACAGTACCTACTGTTGATCTGGGATTGTTGCTGGTAGTTTTCTGTTCAATTGATACTGCAGGAGATAAACCTTCCAGTGAATCGACATCAGGCTTATCCATCTGACCAAGAAACTGGCGGGCATAGGTGGAAAGTGACTCAACATATCTCCGTTGACCTTCCGCATAGAGAGTATCAAAGGCAAGTGTCGATTTTCCAGAACCAGACAGGCCGGTGAAAACTACAAGTTTGTTGCGAGGGAGATCAACATCGATATTTTTGAGGTTGTGCATCCGGGCACCACGGATGCGCAATATTTGAGGTTCCATCTATTCGTTTACTTCCCTGTTGGAGAGATCTTTTGATGTTCAATTTTAATGCAGCGATCCATTATTACCGTAATACCTGCTGATTGGGCAAGCTTTGCGGCCTCTTCACTGATAATTCCGAGTTGCATCCAGATAGTCTTACATCCTTTGGAGACTGCCTCTTCGACAATGGGCGGAACCTGTTCTGATTTTCTAAAGATATTGACAATATCAATATCTTCTGGGATTGAAGAAATATCTGGATAGCAGGTGCAGCCCAGGATACTGCTTTGTCCCGGGTTTACGGGAATAACTTTGTACCCTACCTGCATGAGATATCTGGCAACCATGTTTGAAGGACGATCCTGTTTTGGTGATAAACCAACAACAGCAACAGTTTTCGCTGTTCGTAAAACCTTTTCTATCCTACTCTGACTATGTTCGTATAACATTGTTTATAGGTCTTGGACTTTTCTTAATGAAAAAGTATGTTGAAAAAACTCCCTTTACTTGCTCTATATCGACTAGATGGATATAATGTGACCCCATTGGATAATTGTCAAGCATGTATGCCTTAGCTTGCTGTGAATCTATTGCACTTTTGATGATACGAGTATGAGGTATACCCCTTTAGAGCGTTTTCCTGTACTTTTGAGGTTTATATATGAATTTCCAGGATATTATCTTTGAATTGAACACCTATTGGTCTGAAAATGGATGTGTTGTACAGCAGCCTTATGATATGGAAGTTGGTGCGGGTACTTTTCATCCGGCAACACTGCTTCGTTCGTTAGGCCCTGAACCCTGGCGTGCCGCCTATCCACAGCCATCCAGACGACCTACTGATGGCAGATACGGGGAAAATCCCAACCGCCTGCAACATTATTATCAGTATCAAGTGGTTATGAAACCATCTCCTCCGGAGGTACAGGAAATGTATCTTGACAGTTTGCGGAGATTTGGGCTTGATCTTCTCAAACACGATATTCGCTTTGTCGAGGATGACTGGGAATCTCCCACCTTGGGCGCCTCCGGGCTTGGCTGGGAGGTTTGGCTTGATGGTATGGAGATAACTCAATTCACCTATTTCCAGCAGGCAGGTTCGATTGAATTGCAGCCTATCACCGTCGAAATCACCTACGGTCTTGAGCGTATTGCCATGTATCTTCAGGGGGTTGAAAGTGTGTATGACATTGCCTGGAATGATTCTGTCAGTTATGGCGAAATCTTCAAACAGGCAGAAATCGAGTTTTCTACCTTCAACTATGAAGAGGCAAATGTTACCAAGCTTATTGCATTCTTTGAGGATTATGAATCTGAGGCACTGCGTCTTGTGGAAAAGGGTCTTGCTCTACCAGCCTATGACTATTGTCTGAAATGTTCCCACACCTTTAATCTGCTTGATGCGCGCAAGGCTATCAGTGTGGCTGAACGTACCCGCTATATTGGTCGGATTCGTAATATTGCCAGAAAGGTGTCCGAGCGCTATGTTGAGCAGCGGGAGAAACTGGGCTATCCCCTTGGTAAGTAGCATTCTCTCAATGACTCTGTTTTGATATAACTGAGTTTTTCGCATGTGAAAGGCTTTTTGAAAAGAAAAGAATTCCTTGGATGTGTTGGCCGTAAAGCTCAGGGATGGAGTTATCCTGGCTGGAGCCTGAAATAATGAGATAACTTCTGCCGTTACTCTTGATAGCGAAAACAACTTTACTCACTTTTTGTTAATTATGGTTTGATTCCCTGATGTAGCATATATTTAGAGCAATTTTACGATACATACAAGATATTGTAGAAAGGATGTTCTTAATATACGAGAATTGTTGATATCCTCTTGTTTTATCTTTATTTTCTTGCATTTTGTCCTCGTTTGTGTAATGAAAAACAGTCGAGTGACAAGATGTTTTTTGCAAGGAGAGGAGGGTATGGGATTTACTCCGGTATTAGGAACGTCCATCAAGAAGCAGCTGCAGGACAGAGAAGATCTGATATTATCGCGTTATGCCGCACTGAGTAAAAATAGCAGAGGGCGTTTGCGTGAAGAAGAGGATAAAATAAGCGATCTACGTTTACCGTATCAGAGAGACCGCGATCGTATTATCCATTCGAAAACCTTTCGCCGATTGAAGTACAAAACCCAGGTGTTTCTCGCTCCGACCGGGGACCATTATCGTACCCGTCTCACACATGTACTCGAGGTTTCTCAGGTGGCAAGAACCATTTCTGCCGCCCTGTGTCTCAATGACGCTCTTACCGAAGCCATCGCACTTGGGCATGATCTTGGCCATACTCCCTTCGGCCATGCTGGTGAAGCAACATTAAATGAGCTGCATCCCGGTGGTTTTCGTCACTATGTCCACAGTCTCAGGGTCGTGGATTGCCTGGAAAATAATGGGAGAGGACTGAATCTCACCTTTGAGGTGCGCAACGGCATTGTCCGGCATTCAAAGGGAAGAAATGATATTTTACCCCAAAATACCAATGAACTTGCTGTGACTCTTGAAGGGCAGGTCGTACGACTTGCTGATATTATTGCCTATGTTAACCATGATATTGATGATGCACTGAGAGCAGGTCTTCTGCGTATCGAAGATATTCCTTCCTCGATCCTCAATGTTGTCGGATACAGGCATTCAGAGCGGATCGCTTCAATGGTACGTGATCTCATTGTTGAAACCTTAAAGGCTGATGATGGACAGATTCATGTAAGTGACAAAATTCTGGAGGCTATCACCTCACTGCGTGATTTTCTGTATGTGAGGATTTACCGTTTTGAGCCGATACACCGTGAATTTGAGAAAGCACAGCGTATTATTCGGGAACTCTATGGGTATTGTCTGGAGCATGGCATTATAAAACGAATGAACGAGGGCTGGCAGATTGTTGAACCCAGTGAACAGTGGCCGGATGAAGAGACAGCACATCGTAAGGTTTGTGATTTTATAGCGGGTATGACAGATCGGTATGCGCTGGGACTGCACGATCATATTTATACCCCAAAGTCCTGGGCTGTCCGGTAGACCTGTCCGTAACCGTGTGAATAGGGGCAGATGCAGACCTTTTCGTAATGTGCTTGATAAAAAGATTGAATTTACCTGCTTTCACAGGTAGTTTCTTTGCCACTCTTTTTTGTAAAAAAGTACCAGTAGAAAAAGTGAATGCATGTAACGAGAACCTTTAGAAGATGTCGTAGAAAAAATTATGGATAACAACCTGTTAAAAAAAGGATATGAGTTTTCAGAGGTAGAGGAGAAATGGCTGCAGAAATGGGCGGAGGAAAAATGCAATTCTGCAAGGATGGAAGAGGGGAAAGATTCATTTTCCATCGTGATTCCACCGCCTAATGTAACAGGTGTTCTTCATGTGGGTCATGCGTTGAATAATACCATGCAGGATGTTTTGGTACGCTATCATCGTATGTGCGGCGACAATACATTGTGGGTCCCGGGGACAGATCATGCCGGTATCGCGACCCAGAATGTTGTCGAACGTCAGCTGGCCAGAGAGGGGAAAAATCGACATGATCTGGGACGGGAAACGTTTATAGAAAAGGTCTGGGAGTGGCGCGCCGATAAGGGGGGCACCATCATCAATCAGCTTAAAAAACTGGGAAGCTCCTGTGACTGGGATCGTGAGCGTTTTACTATGGATGAGGGGTTGTCCAGAGCAGTTCGGGAAGTATTT
>PDWI01003342.1_pt1 | contig 22715 bp, 21 predicted proteins | sample 1430891 | NCBI WGS metagenome assembly PDWI01 (sample SAMN01162508, study PRJNA174530) | Oral metagenome, whole genome shotgun sequencing project. | biome: Marine environment; feature: Marine mammal; material: Swab sample of the gingival sulcus; isolation source: swab sample of gingival sulcus... | reverse complement strand
CAAGCTTGAAGGTCAAACGGAAAAAAGCGGCGTGGTCGGTCGATTTCCTTGAGAAACTATTGCGGCAAGATGTATGAATCTTTCAAGCGATTGCCCTGGGGCTTATCGTTTTTACAGAGCTATAGGTATATTGGGTGTTCAGAGTATTTGAACTGCAAAAACAGGACGGATCAATCATCCCCGAGGGTAATTTTCTGTATACTGATTGGGCTGTATCTTTGTTGATGTCTAATTAAATAATATGTCAGAGATTTTTACTTTTTTATTATTGGCCTTTGTCGGTGGCATCGCTGGCTTTATGAATGTGCTGGCAGGCGGTGGTTCTGCGCTCACTGTGCCTTTATTGGTGTTTATGGGTTATGACCCAACGGTGGCGAATGGCTCTAACCGCATTGCTGTTTTGGCCGAAGCCCTGACCGGTGTGGCGGCTTTTAAAAAGAATCAACACGCTGATTTTAAGCTGAGTTGGAAATTATCCCTGATGACCTTGCCCGGTGCGGTGCTGGGGGCGATTTATGCCGTTAAAATTGATGACGCGCTCTTTATGAAGGTGCTGGGCGTGGTCATGGTGCTAGTGATTATTTCGTTGCTATTTCCCAAGTCTAAAGTGCTGGAACACGCAAAAAATCATGCCTGGGCAGACTGGCTAAGGTGGCCGTTCATGTTTGTACTGGGCTTCTACGGCGGCTTTATTCAGGCGGGTGTCGGCTTTGTCATTATGGCTTGTTTGACGCACTTATACAGCATGGATTTAGTGCGGGTGAATATGCATAAAATGTTCATTACGCTGGTGTTTACCATTCCTGCCGTTATTTTGTTTACAGTCACAGGCAACATTAACTGGTTCGCTGCGATTGCGTTAGCCGTTGGCATGTCACTGGGGGCGTGGATTGCCGTCAAAGCTGCAATTAAAAAAGGCGAGGACGTGATTCGCGTTGTGCTTATGGTTTCGTTGGGAGTGATTGCGATCAAGTTACTGTTTTTCTAACACAAGGATGCGCCCGAACTGGCCGTTATGCGGTTATCCGGTAGCCTGTGATTGTCAGCGTACAGCGATGCCTGACGGCCTTTATTTGCGAGGCGGTAACGCTGACTCGCCCCTACTCAGTTCGTGCTTGTTTCTTGCCAAATAGGTTGCGCAGTGAGAAAGCGTTTTTCTTACGTTTACGTTCAACGTGTTCTGGCTCAGGGGTGCTGGCTCTTGTCATTGATACTAGTGTTTTCATCTGCGTTCTGGTCTGAATCATCTGATCGTTTCGGGAAGCACGAATATCCTTCACAATGGTTTCCAGTGGCAGGTCTGGATACCTTTTCAACGCCATTGCTGCAATGGTCTGGCCAGAACGCCCTACACCTGCCTTGCAGTGAATCAAGGGTAGTCTATTGCTGGTTGGTGGGATGCCTGTTGGCTTGTCATCCGGCTGCGAGGCCATTGACTGGGCAATGGTGGATTCAATGAGTTCGACCAGTTTTATGGTGGTATCAGGGCGGATTGCCTGATGGTCTGGCCAGGTATGAACGTGTAGCACGGGTATTTCAAACGATTCCTTACCGACAGTAATAATCAGTTGGAAGTTTTTTATCTCGGTGTGCTCACTGAGCTCGATATAATCCACAAACCTGGCATGTGTTTGCAGTTCCCCAAAGTTGGCCGTTTTAGCAAAGTAAGGCGGCAACTGGTGGTTTTGAATATCTGTGCTACTGGCTAAAACAACCAATACCGGTGAGCGGTTATCAAACAATAGCCTGAGATGTGCTTCGAGCTGATGGGCCAGCGGATACTGTGTGGCAATGGCTATGGGGCGGCTGTCGATAATGATGGTATTGGCATTCAGATTATCGCCGATACTTGTCTTTGCACAGTACGGCATGAAGCGATCCCGTTGCGGGTCATACTCAACCATTTGAGCATCTCCTCTAATGCTCATTAGCTGATCCGTCGTGCTGCCACTTTTGTTGTTCTGATCTGTCTGCATGAAACCACCTGTAAACTAATGTCGCTGACGTGTCGGTTAGGCCGTGATATTACATTATTGTTTCCTTACGTGAAGGGCTGAGTTGTGTTTTCTTTTTATGGCTTGCATAAGCACCGCGACAACAACACTGTCACCAATGACTGGCCTATTGTTTTATTTACACTGACGGTGACTATCTATTGGAATATGTGCTAAAACGTACCGCGTTAAATCAGGCGTGAACGGCCTCCGTCATAGCGTGATGGCTGGGCACAATTAGACTATTAGTTAGATGAAATGTTAAGGAGAATCCTGTGGAATTAAACGACAGCAGTTTATTTCGCCAGCAGGCATACATTAATGGCGAGTGGGTAGATGCAGACAGTGGGGCAACCTTTGAGGTTACCAATCCGGCGACAGGTGAGGTGTTGGGGGTTGTGCCAGAGATGGGGGCTGCTGAAACGCGTCGTGCTATTGAGGCGGCCGAGGCGGCATGGGCTGACTGGCGCAAGCGTACTGCTAAAGAACGCTCAGTCATTCTAAAAAAATGGTATGGCTTGATCATGGAAAACCAGGCCGATCTAGCCAAAATCATGACGCTGGAGCAGGGTAAATCCTTGGCAGAAGCGACAGGTGAAATTGCCTATGCTGCATCCTTTATCGAGTGGTTTGCTGAAGAATGTAAACGTGTCTATGGTGATACGGTGCCATCAGGCAATGCGGATCAGCGTATTTTAGTCACGAAAATGCCCGTTGGTGTGTGTGCGGCGATTACTCCTTGGAATTTCCCGTCTGCAATGATTACCCGCAAGGCTGGCCCTGCTTTGGCAGCGGGCTGTCCGATGGTACTCAAGCCTGCTGAAGCAACCCCTTATTCTGCACTGGCACTGGCTGAACTGGCCGATCGGGCAGGCATTCCGGCAGGTATTCTTAGCGTAGTTACAGGTAAACCGGCTGAAATTGGTGGCGAGCTGACAGCGAACCCAATCGTGCGTAAAGTGACCTTCACGGGGTCAACGGCTGTTGGTAAATTATTGGCCAGACAAAGTGCGGATACGCTCAAGAAGGTTTCGTTGGAGTTGGGTGGAAACGCACCGTTTATTGTCTTTGATGATGCGGATCTGGATACAGCGGTTGAAGGCGCGATGGCGTCTAAATATCGCAACAGTGGTCAGACCTGTGTTTGTGCCAACCGTCTGTTGGTGCAGGACAGTGTTTATGATGCCTTTGCCGAAAAACTAGCCGTTGCCGTGAGCAAGCTGCAAGTGGGTAACGGCATGGATGCAGGAACGACCCAAGGCCCACTGATTAATGAAGCCGCTGTGCAGAAAGTCGAAAGCCATATCGCAGATGCGGTTGAGAAAGGTGCGCGTATTGTAGCAGGTGGTAAGCGTCATGCATTGGGGCATACTTTCTTTGAGCCAACCTTGATTGCCGATGTTACTAGCGATATGAATGTGGCCTCAGAAGAGACTTTTGGGCCGGTTGCGCCGTTGTTCCGTTTTTCCACAGAGGAAGAAGCCATACAAATGGCTAATGATACCGAGTTTGGTTTGGCCGCTTACTTCTTTGCGCGGGATGTGGGGCGTATCTGGCGTGTTTCGGAGGAGTTGGAATACGGTATTGTGGGTGTGAATACCGGCATTATTTCAACCGAAGTCGCGCCATTTGGTGGTATCAAAGAGTCCGGGCAAGGTCGTGAAGGCTCCAAGTACGGCATTGAGGACTACCTGGAAATTAAATACACCTGCATCGCGGGCGTCAGCCAGTAAGTTGGCAATCAATTAAAGAGTAAGGCTTGCTAACCTGGCAGGTGGATTCGGCGCAGACTGTTATTATCAGCCTGCGCCGGTTTTTCGTGTTTATTTGCAGTCGTTATGACGTGCAGGTGTCCGTTGCATAAGCGTTTGGATGCGTTCGATAATCTCGTTACGTCCCTGAATATGGGCAGGGATTTCCAGGGCGTAGTCCAGCGCTGACTTTCCGCCACAGGCCTTGCCATCATCGCCATCGTCTCGTTTATGCACCGAGGCACCGACATCCAGCAGCCAGTTTGCAATAGGAACATAACCCAATTCCAGCGCCTTCTTCAGTGCTGTTTCGTTATTCAAAACACTAAAGTCCGGCGTTGCACCATGCTTGACCAACACCTTGGCAGAGGCAAGATCATTATTCATAACGGCTCTAACCAAGGGGATGTGCGCTGTGTCAGTACCCTCGTAAGGACAAGTATCCAGGTCTTTCTTGCTGGCTTTCATGCGAGTGAGTGCATGATTGAGGATTACACTGTCTTGGCGATTGCTGATGCAAAACAAGGGAGTCACAATCAAATTGGAAGGCATATCGTTGAACGATGCACCAAGATTGACCAAGTCATTCGTTACACGGATGATCTTTTGTCGATCCGCCACCTTAAAACGCTCCCGACCTTGACCCGCTGTACCGCACATCAAGCCTCCCAGTAATGTCGTGTAAAAATACTTCCTCTCGCCACGGTTGTTACTCAACCACCGGTTAATTTCGTGAAACTCGCGGTTTTGTGCGGCCTCGGTAAAGCTATATTCTGCACATTGCAGGTATTTATGCTTGTCTGTATTGATGAACTTCTCGCACTCACTAAATTTTACGGCAAACGCCGAACTGCTCATTAAGGTAAATGTTGCCAGTAATAACGTACTAAATTTTAGAGAACTCATTCCTTATCTACCCCTTTATTATATTGTCTGTTTCGAGTATAGATTATGACTAAAGTTCGATGGCTATTCAGGTTGCTCAATATACGACACTTGGCCTGCTGTTCCCAAGTTGCCGTTCTCTAGCTTTGCTGCTTGTGAGGGGTTCAGCTCGGAACAAGAAGGCGTGGGCCGGATAAATAGGGCTGGACACACGAATGGGAAAGCATAAGATACCGCAACGCATTCAAACCAAACAATGAGAGACACCATGACAAGTATACTTGATCAACTACGCACCATGACCACTGTTGTCGCCGATACCGGCGATGTGGATGCTGTGAAAAAATTGCAACCCGTTGATTGCACGACTAATCCATCGTTGGTACTCAAGACGCTATCTGATCCGGCATCCGAGGAGATGATTGCCAAGGAGATTGCAGCGGCAAAACAGACAGGCTTATCACCAGAGCAAATTGCGGAGCGCCTGACCGTTGCAGTGGGGGCGAACTTGACAAAGATCGTAAAAGGTCGCGTTTCAACCGAGGTAGACGCGAATTTATCTTTTGATACCCAAGCTTCTATCGAACGTGGCCGCGCAATTATTCGCAACTACGAAGAGCTAGGCATTAGTAAAGATCGTATCCTGATCAAACTGGCCTCAACATGGGAAGGCATTCGTGCGGCGGAGGTGCTGCAAAGTGAAGGTATCGATTGCAACCTGACTCTACTATTTTCACGCGCTCAGGCGATTGCCTGTGCCGATGCCAAGGCTTTTCTGATCTCACCTTTTGTGGGGCGAATTACTGACTGGTACAAAAAAGCTGAGGGTAAGGATGGTTACGTTGCTGATGAGGATCCCGGTGTGTTGTCGGTGCGTGGCATTTATGATTATTACAAATCCAATAACATTCCGACGATTGTGATGGGTGCATCGTTCCGCAATACAGAGCAAATCAAGGCACTGGCAGGCTGTGATAACTTAACAATTTCGCCAGCATTGTGTGAAGCACTGGATCAAGAAACGGGTACATTGGAGCGTGTGCTATCGCCAGATGCCGTGAGTGGTATTGCCCCTATTGTGATGGATGAAAAAACCTTCCGCTGGGAAATGAATGCCGATGCTATGGCAACGGAAAAACTGGCTGAAGGCATCCGTGGCTTTGATGCGGATCATCAGCGGTTGGTCAAAATGATTGCGGAGCGAGTTTGATTGGGGCGCTACCAAGCCTCATTTTCTTGCAAGCCCACTTATACGGCAAAACGCGACTCCCGCAATACCTTATCAATCCCTCGACAAATCCCGCCGCTAAATGTGTAGTTGCCCTTCATTGAGCTAGATCCTTAGTGCTCATTGCGGCAAGGCATGAGTCAGTAGCCTTGCCGTTTCAATATCTGTGATCAATAAAAAATAACCAAAAAAATTAATGGCAAGCCATGAGGTCCTGAATGCTTGCTTAAAAGCGACCACTTGTCCTTTGTTCAGCGAAAAATAGCCGGCTATCTCTACGGCGGATGTATTCCTCCCCCCAAGCACCTATCTTCTGTTTCAGAAGCAATGAAGCCCCCCTTCTTTTGGCTTCAGTACGTTAAAAGGATATGACGTTCAATTATAAAAATAGGTAGAGAACAAGAGAATGATCAAGCAACAGTTCTCGGGAGAGTCAAAAATGAGTGTCACAGCTTCAGAACTAAATGATAGTAATGCACAAATATTGCGTGATGCAGTTTCAAAAGATTATTTAAGTGTTAAGCGTGTACTCGATGTTTTGACGGTTATTGCGGTATTACCGGTTGTGGCAGTCATCATGACCGTTGTCGCAGTCATGATTAAGCTGGAATCTCCGGGTTCGGTTTTCTTCTGGCAAAAACGTGTTGGCATGAATGGCAAAACATTCAATATGCTGAAGTTTCGTAGCATGACGAGTGACTCAGAAAAGCATGGTTCACAGTTTGCCCAAAGCAATGATATGCGTGTTACCCGTGTCGGGAAAGTCATCCGTAAATTACGCATTGATGAATTGCCGCAGCTTTGGAATGTGTTTAAAGGCGAGATGAGTATCATTGGCCCACGCCCTGAGCAAGAAAGCTTTGTTAAGGAATTTAATAAGACGATTCCTAACTATTCCATGCGTCACTTGGTACGCCCCGGTATTACGGGGTTGGCACAAACTGAGCAAGGCTATGTTGCTGATACTGATGGGACGGTGGTTAAGTTACGATACGATCTGTACTACATCAGAAACATTTCATTTTTAACGGATTTACAAATTGTATTAAAGACAATCGGTACAATTCTGACAGGATTTGGTGCTCGTTAAGAGGTGAGGTGCTGGCGAATCCACTTTTTGAAGTAACGGAATAAAATCTTCATGGTGTGATCTATTGATATTTTTCGTTGTTGTAGCAGAAGCTCGTGAGTGATAATGCGGCGATGTACGAAATGTACATAAGGTATTTGGCTCACTCTTCGGAACCATTATGGTGAAACATATATCCAACGTGGACCTCTGAAGTATTACGTGCAAACACAAAAATAATGGCCACAATAAATCACACCATGAAAACATCACTACTAATTTTGTTGATGCTAGGCGTCAATGTAGTCGCAAGTGCGGATGCCCCGCCGCCGTTAGTGTCTTCCAATGAGGCTGATACCAGCAGAATAGTAGTTGACCATTCACTGTCTGAGCGTTTTTTGATGGGTAAATACCGTGCGAGTAAGCATGCGGACTTCGTTAAAATTAGTACGAAGTATGCTTCACGGGCGGGTATGTACTTGCAACGCTTGCCTTACGATGCCTTCCGCGCGATGCATAAAGACGCTGAGGGTGACGGTGTGTCACTAAAAATTATCTCTGCAACTAGAGGCTTTTATCATCAAAAGTCTATTTGGGAAGGGAAGTGGACTGGCAAGCGCCCTGTGGGTGGTATCCGAAACATTAAACGCACAATTAAAGACCCTGTCGCAAGGGCTCGTAAAATTCTGGAATACAGTTCCATGCCGGGAAGCTCACGGCATCATTGGGGAACTGATATTGACCTTAATGCATTTAACAATAAATACTTCGCCTCAGGGCAGGGTAAGAAAACGTATGAGTGGCTAGTCAGGAACGCGCCACGTTATGGTTTTTGTCAGCCCTATACCGCGAAAGGCAGTAGTAGACCAAATGGTTATAACGAAGAAAAGTGGCACTGGTCATTCCGTCCACTGTCAAAGCATTACGTTGAGCAAGCACAAGTTCGCCTAGATGACACCAAGTTTACGGGGTTTCGTGGCTCCAATACCGCAACGCGGATTGGGATTCTGAAAAACTATGTACTGGGTATTAATCCTGAGTGTCGATGAATAACTAAGGCTGCGTGTCGGTATTTTCGACTTCAGAGGGGACTGGTTCTGGTAACCTGAGCACTAGCCCTTCGTGGACTACGTTAATGTCCCTGATGATGTCTTTATTTGCCTCAAACAAATCCAAAAAACGCCGTCCATTTTCCTCACCATACACACGCTGTGCAACACGGAATAACGACTCTCCAGCCAATACCGTTGTTGTCCTTGTAACCGGGCTAGTATTTGTTGACGCCACGGTAGCATTTAGAGGCTCGGATAGCCCCGATGTTTGTGTGTCGCCGGGGTTGCCCAATGCAGGCGTTGATAAGCCGGTTGGATTGGTGGTATTCGACTGACTTGCCAAACTTCCAGTGTCAGGGGCCAATTCAAGGTTTTGTCCGGTGATGTCCTTTGTCGCTTGGGCAACCGCGGCACGAATTTCATCCATTTGTTTGCCATCTTTCAGAGCACTACTCACAACAGACTCCACAGTAATTGGTGAACCGCTTGAATTGACCTTATCTGCTAGCCTCAACAACTCGGAGAGTCTTACTGCGATAGACTGGGTTAGTTGATTGACATTTGTTTTTTGGTTCACAGCAGGCTGCTTGGTTGTAACAGGCGCGGTACTTGTTGTTTCAATGCTATCTAAGCTGGTCAGAGCCGCTTCTTTACTCACCTGACTGAGCATACTCTCCAAAGAGGAGGAGTCATTGGAATCGGCGTATGCGGGAGCGATGAGGGATAGTATGACTAGGGGCAGAGTTTGTTTCATGGCGGTCATTCCTTTGATGTATCAGGGTTTCACGATGGTCAAGCCTACTTGCTGCCAAGCCTGCATACCACCGCGATACCAGAACAGTTTCTTCTGCGGGTATCCGAGTTTGACTAAGGCTTTAATGGCGTGCGTAGACTGTGCGCACCAAGGGCCGTTGCAGAATAGTACTAAGTCGCGTGCCTGACTGAAGTCCCAGCGTCCGGACTGTTTGGTGATTCCAAGTAACTGAATGATTTTAGCTGCGTGTTCACCATCTAAACCCTTACTGAGATGTGTAAATGGCATACTCACCGATCCCGGAATTGTGCCTTTTTCACGCCATTCAGGGATACGGGCATCAACCAGTAAACCCTTGCCCACTTTGACTTGATGATCCAGAAAATCCAGCACCTCAAGCTCCGCAATGGTCGTCACCTTCTCTAATAGGTGAGCGGGCTGAATGCAAAATGGCGGGCAGACTCGAGAAGTTTTGGAAAAACTGTTGGTCAGGCGATTTTCTGGGTCTTGATTGCGTTCAATACGAACATTTCTACCGTCATGTTGTACTTCGATAAAATCAAGCTGCGGGGTAATTTTAATGACACTATCAGCGAGGGTTTGTTGAGCAACGCAAAGCGCGCCTAAAAGCATCCCTGTCAAAAGGTTAAGAAGTGACTGTTTGATTGCCATATTCGTATCCCCAAATGCACGTATCCTTTACGTGATTGATGCAGGAACATCGGCGGCTCTGGCCATAAATGCCTCCTTGTCCTGATCAGATTCCAGTGTTTCTTTCAGTATCATCAGCAAATATGGCAGATTGTCGGGTGTTTGAACATAAGTTTTTTTCCAGCGAGTAACCGCCTCATCGACCATAACGTGAGCACTTGATCCGATTAAGTCGGTCAGTATGTGAGTATATTGCTCAATGATAGATTGTAACGAATCCTCAACGGGGGGAGCTGCTGTTGGTGTGGCGGTTTGTGCATCGGGTGTCGTTGAAAATTGCTGATGGCTTTGTTCAGGTTGCTTTGTTGCTAACTGATGTTTAATCGTTTCTGAGGCTGACTTAACTGCCATACTGATCATTGGGAAATTAACCTTTCGATCTGTCAGCAACAGGGCAACACGTCCCTTGTCTAGGCAAAATGCGGCAAGGTAGCCACCCTCAACGCCGAAATAGAGTTCATCGTGTGTTTTCTGCACAGAGTCCAGCGCGAAAAAAATCTGCGACATAATGCCACTGCTGTTCATCATGGCTGCTTGCTGAGATTCAGGAAAATTACTACCCAGCGGTTCCCCGTCTTGGTAGATTCCGGCATATCTAACACCTGCCAGTGAACAAAGTGTATCCACAACAGTCTGCATGTTATTTCGTACTTTCCAAATTCGCTATAGCCATTGTAGCATGTCCTCAACTTGCTGACTCAGTGCAGGAACTGACACCGAGCGATCCGAGCACACTCCCAATGAGTGTTTTTGCTCGACAAAGACCGTCAGATTATCGTCTTTTGGCCCTCTAACCATAATACGATGGATTGGCCCCAGTTCGGCGGCTGTGACCAAGTTTGGCGTGATGCCTGAAAGGTAAGCAATAAATTGATTCAGTGATTCGTCGTCGATACTGCTCTCCAGCAATTCTCCCAATTCATTGGTAATCGAAACGCCAGTGACACCTTGCAAGCCACTAATGGCATTCATGGCCTTTTGGTTGATTTCAAAAGCACTATCAGCAATTTGTTCGGGCATCGCCGGAACGGGCGTACTGTCCTTTGGGGCATTTGCTACCTGTGAGGGTGTCAGATTAAGTACCTGATGCACCAGTGACAACATGTCGCTTTTCTTTCTGGGGTCGATATTAACAATATCGGCTTGTAAACCAAGCTGCTCCATCCAATCCTCATAGACTTCGGGGAGTAATGGCTCACGAATATCCAAACGGGTGATTCCGATAATAAAGCGGCCTTTCTTGGCGATAAAGTCAGAAAATTGCTCGGAGAAAAACTTCAGGTCACGGAAAGGATAGTTGCGGTTATTGTCCAATAAAATAATCAATGCGTCTGCACCTTCCATGAGAATTTCCCACATGAAATCAAAGCGCTCCTGACCGGGAGTTCCATACACATGAACGATGCTATCCGCATCATCAGGGAGGCTCAGTGTGCCGTAATCCATTGCAACTGTGGTGGTGCTTTTGCGTGCAAGCGTAACTGCATCAGAGACAGGCACGTCCGTCTTCACTGACTGTTGATTCGTTAGTGAATTAATGGCTGTTGTTTTCCCCGACCCAACTGGACCGGTAATGATGAGCTTATATTGCAATGGACGATATTCCTTTTCTTCTTAAATCAACCGTTGCGACTGTTTTGTCCGCTCAGATATAGCATCAAAGTACGAAACGACATAATCGGATACCGATGAGCGGTGCGGGGGAGCTGCCTGTGCCGACACGACTGGCTCGGGGAAGCCATATCAGTTCACCACGCCTGCCAGTTTAATCACTTCTGTAATGCTCGGCAACTCTGGGAAATTGAACCATTAATAGTGACAGTCCAACCAATTATCCTGTTATGGCTTGTCTTTAACGGACGTATTGGCACATTCAAAGGAAAGAGTGTGGCACCAAAGAGGATTAAAAAATGCGTTATTTTTGGATTACTGTTCTGATTGTATTGAGTGTTGGCTGTGCGCGAAGAGAACACATTGCGACTCCAAACCCTGATGAAATCAGCACTATTACCTACCGAGTAAATTCCCAACAATTTAGTCAACAGTGGTTGTTTACTAATAATGACCTTACCTTGAGATATACAAAGCGCAATAAGCGTGGGGTACTTGTATCAAACCAAGTGAAAAAAGTGACCCCAAATGATTTCAACTGGTTGGTGACCGGGTTGGAGAATGCAGATTACAAAAAAATCAATTCACCCTCCCGCTGGGTAAACTCGTCATTCGTAGGTGGTCAGAGAGCTATCTCAGGTGCTGCAGAGGTTTTCAGTGTGGAAAGTTTGGGTGGTACTCACACTTTCCAGAGAAAAGGAAATATCAGGTTGCCTCCTGCAATAGAGAAGGTGGCTCACCAAATTCCTGTTCTGTTTTAATGTAGTGGTGCGATGTAATTCCTGATATGGTCGGGCTAAGGCTGTCATGTGCAAGTCAGCCGACGCCTTATTGATATGCAGGATTTACTATGACTCGCTACTCCGCATGGAGCGTTTTTAAGAATGGCCTTACGGGTCAAAAGGGATGGACGCGCGCGTGGCGTGATCCAGTGCCAAAATCAGCCTACGATATTGTAATTATTGGTGGTGGCTTGCATGGTCTTGCCACTGCCTATTATCTGGCAAAAAATCATGGTCTGAAGCATATCGCTGTTGTGGAAAAAGGCTGGATTGGTGGCGGTAATGCCGGACGCAACACCACCATCGTGCGTTCCAACTACATGATGCCCGGCAATCGGGAGTTCTACGAGCACTCACTCAAGCTCTGGGAAAACCTGAGCCATGAGCTGAATTACAATGTGATGTTCAGTCAACGCTCCCATGTTACCCTGCTACATAGTCCGGCGGCCAGAGATGTCATTGCCCGACGTTATAACACCATGCGCCTAACAGGCAGTGATGGCGAGCTTTGGGAGTTGGACAGACTCAAGCAAGAAATTCCCCATCTCAATTACGATAATGCTCGCTTCCCAATTATTGGTGCTGCAGTGCAGTCGCGTGCGGGTACGGCTCGGCATGATGCAGTGGCGTGGGGGTATGCACGGGCCGCAGATGCGCTGGGGGTTGATATTATCCAAAATTGTGAAGTGACAGGCATCAGCCGTGATAATGGTGAAGTCACTAGCATTCAAACCTCGCGTGGAGCGATTAAAACCGGCAAAGTTGGCTTGGCAGTTTCTGGTAATACCTCGCGCCTTTGGCAAATGGCAGGCATGGGCAACTTACCGATTGAATCCCACATGCTGCAAGCCTTTGTATCCGAGCCACTAAAGCCACTGCTGGATCAGGTCGTAGTGTTTGGTGTCGGTGGTGCTCATTTCTATATTTCCCAGTCTGATAAAGGTGGCATGGTGTTTGGAGCTGATTTGGATTGGTATAAATCCTATGCCCAACGCGGCAATCTTCCAGCAGCTCAGGATGCCTGTGAGGCGGCGACTTCCATACTGCCCTGTTTAGGGCGAGTGCGGCTATTACGTCACTGGGCGGGTGTCATGGATATGTCGATGGATGGCTCGGCATTTATCTGTAAGACCGATGTCAGTAATTTGTATTTGAATGCTGGCTGGAACTACGGTGGCTTTAAGGCAAGTCCAGCCTCTGGTTGGTACTTTGCAGATTTAATCGCCAATGATCGTCCTGACCCAGCGATTGCCCACTTTGATCTAAAGCGTTTTGAGCGTGGCGTGATTATTGATGAGCGTGGCGCTGGCCCAGACCCTAAATTACATGGATAAGGTGGCTCACGATGATACGAATTAATTGTCCCTTTTGTGGCGTGCGTGACCACAGTGAGTTTACTTACGGTGGTGATGCGGCGATTCAATATCCGCGACTGGATGCCCCTATAAAGGAATGGCACGACGCCGTTTTTCAGCGGGAAAATATTCGGGGTGTGCAGGCTGAAACTTGGCATCACGTTAATGGTTGCCGTATGTGGCTAGTGATTGAGCGGGATACCATGACACACGAAATTTCTTCCATACGGCCTGCACATCCGGGGATGGCGGCGGTGCTGGAGGAGTCCAAATGAGTGCCAAGCGACTTGCGTCTGGTGGGCGAATAGACCGCAATAAACCGCTCATGTTTAGTTGGGAAGGTAAAGCCTATATTGGCTACGAAGGCGATACCTTGGCCTCGGCTTTGTTGGCTAATAATCAATACACGCTGGGCCGGAGTTTTAAATACCACCGTCCACGCGGCATTATGTCGGCAGGTGTGGAGGAGTCGGGTGCGATTCTCACGGTTGGTCGAGGCAATCGCCGTGATCCCAATGTGAAGGCCACACAACAACGCTTGTATGCTGGCCTGATTGCCAATGGGCAGAATGCATGGCCGAGTGTGCAAAATGATTTGCATGCCATTAATGGTGTATTTGGGCGCTTTTTTTCAGCAGGCTTTTACTACAAAACCTTTATGGGCTTGCCGCCGTTTGAATGGGGCAAGGGCACTGGCCTATGGATGAAGTACGAAAAAATCATCCGTAAAGCGGCTGGAATGGGCGAAGCCTCACGTGAGGCAGATCCCGATAAATATGACCATGCTCATGGCTTCTGCGATGTGCTGGTGGTTGGCTCTGGCCCTTCAGGCATGGCAGCCGCATTGACGGCAGCCCAGGCAGGCTTAGATGTATGGCTAGTGGAGCAGGACAGTGAGCCAGGCGGGGATTTGCTTAATTGTGAGGATGATGAATCCGAGACACATCGACAACAACAGCTATCGGCACTGAAAGCAGCCGGGGTGCGTTTAATGCCTCACACTACGGCGTTTGGTTTGTACGATTATGGCACGGTGGGCTTGCTTGAAAGTGTGACGGATCATTTAACATATCCCGAGCCACATCAGGCCAGACAACGCTTCTGGACGGTGCGTGCCAAGCAAACGATTTTGGCCACTGGTGCGATAGAGCGACACTTGGCCTTTGGTAATAACGATAAACCGGGGATTATGACCGCAAATGCAGGACGGGCTTATCTGAATCGTTACGGGGTACTACCCGGCGAGCGCGTCATTGTAGCAACCAATAATGACTCGGCTTATGTAGTGGCAGCTGAACTGGCGGAAGCTGGTGCGCAAGTCACACTATTGGATGCGCGTCATGATGTTTCTGAATCACTAAAGGCCACTGTTCAGCATCATCGTATTACGCGACGTTTTGCGACGATACCACTGCGAGCCAGAGGCGGGCGCAGAATCAATAAGTTGGAGACTGCAACTGGTGATGGGAAAAACTGGCAGAAGGCTGACAGTATTCCTTGCGATTTATTACTGGTGTCTGCGGGTTGGTCACCAGTGGTGAACTTGATTTCACATCGCAGTGTGCGACCTGTCTGGAATGATGAACTCGCCTGCTTTATTGCCCCTGAAATTAAGGAGCCAATTTATATGGCGGGTGCGGCGGCAGCAGCGTGGAATCGGCAAGCTTGTGAAGACTCTGGCCGTTTCGCAGCAGAAAAAGCAATTGCCGCGTGTTCAAAAGGTGATACCTGGCAAACGGGCTTGGTCGATGGTGCGGTGACGAGTAGCGGCAAGAGTCAGGAAATAGCCGATGGTGCTGTGACGAGTGTCAGTAAGAATCAGAAAATAGTGGATACCGCTGGATCTACGGAGAATCCAGCACCCGTCATCGGTGGGTGGGAAAATCCAATCCTGCCACTTTACGAAATCAAAATTCCTGGCAAAAAATACAAATGTTTTGTTGATCCGCAACACGATGTTACGACCGATGATATTCGTTTAGCGCACCAGGAGGGCTTTGTATCCGTTGAGCACCTTAAACGCTACACCACGTTGGGTATGGCAACCGATGGCGGAAAAATGGGGAATGTCATTGGCTTGGCACTGATGGCCGAGGCACTGGGTCGGGAAATCCCTGAAGTGGGCACTACCACCTTCCGACCACCGTACACGCCGGTTTCTATCGGTGCTTTACGGGGGCGCAACGTAGATCATCATTTTCGCCCAGTGCGCCGTACGCCGCTGCATGAATGGAATTTACAGCACGGTGCTACCATGACCGATGCCGGATTGTGGCAGCGGCCCTGGTACTTTGCGCGGGAAGGGGAAACCATGACTGAGGCTGCTATCCGTGAAGCGACAACGGTGCGCAAAACCGTGGGACTGTGTGATGTGACATCACTCGGCAAAATTGCTATTCAGGGGCCGGATGCTACAGAACTTTTAAACCGAGTCTATAGTAATCCTTTTGCAAAACTACCCGTGGGTAAAGCGCGGTACGGGGTTATGCTGCGAGATGACGGTATTGTGATGGATGATGGCACCACTTGGCGGTTATCTGAAACCGATTACTTTATGACCACGACAACCGCTCACGCTGCCAAAGTCATGGCATTTTTGGAGGAGCTACTGCAAACCCGCTGGCAGGACTTAAAGGTGCACGTAACCTCGGTGTCTGAGCAATGGGCTGGTTGTGCCATTGCAGGCCCAAAGTCTCGTGAGGTATTAAGTGCCTGCATGGAAGACCCTGCCTTGGTCAGTAATGAAGCATTACCATTTATGGGGGTACTCAATGCAACCCTGAAAGGCGGGATTCCATGCAGGATTGCCCGTATCAGTTTCTCCGGCGAGCGTGCCTTTGAAACCTATGTACCCTCAGATTATGGTGCGGCGATGATGGATTTATTGTGGGGTGCAGCTCAGCCATTAGATGGCTGTTTATACGGTCTGGAAGCATTGGGCACGTTGCGTATTGAAAAAGGTCATGTGACGGGGGCGGAGCTGGATGGTCGCGTAACGATTGACGATGTGGGCTTGGGTAAAATGGCTTCAGCCAATAAGTCATTTATTGGTAGCAGCTTGCGACAAAGGCCCGAACTGGTACGCGAAGGCCGTCAGCAGTTAGTGGGTATTTTCCCGCAGGACCGCAGCAAAACATTTAACGCTGGTGCGATTTTGTGTTGTGAAGATCGGGTTTCGGGGTTTGGCGAAGGGCGTATCACGTCTGTGACTTACTCGCCAGCACTAGGTCACTGGATTGGCCTTGGCTTTATCGAAGGTGGGCATAAGGCATGGGCGGATAAAACCGTGGTCGCTGCTGATCCTGTGCGCGATGGCAGCGTTCAGGTTGAAGTCGTATCCCCTTATATGTATGACCCAAGTGGAGAAAGAATGCATGGCTAAGCGAGAGTCCGCATTGACAGCGCATTATCAGCGTGGGCATTTTGGTGCTGAGGAAACGGGTGTAACCCTAAGTGAAGTCAAAGAGTTGCGATTACAGCAGATTGCTACGTGGCCGGAGACAATGGCTGCGGTGTCAGCCAAGGCGATAGAGGCAGCAGGTTGCGACGATGCGCCCACACCTTGCCAAAGTTGTCGAGGTAGCCACGCGAGTTTGTTACGAATAGAGCCACTGAAATGGTGGCTATTGGGAGATGCAGAGTTACCGACATTGGCATCTGATGAAGGCGTAGTGCTGGATCTTTCCCACTCGCGGACGGCTATCCGTATTGAGGGGGAATGCGCCGCAGACTTATTGAACCGACACTTACCATTGGATTTACGAGAGGCCTCATTTGGTGACGGTGCAGTGGCCCTTACGGCGTTTCATCATGTGGGCGTGACGTTGTTACGGCATCAGGATGGCTATGACTTGTTTGTGCCACGCGGGTTTGCGGTATCGCTCTGGGAAATGCTGTTAGCAAGTGCCGAGCAATTCGGCGTTGAGGTGGTCTAAGTAGGCTAATACCGGAGACCCGCATAACGCAACAACCATATTTACTTAGTATCTGCCTTGCCCAAGAATTTCCGCTCCTCAACATGGACGCGAATGACATCACCCGTGGACACATGCTCCGGTACATTTACCGTCAAGCCTGTTGATAAAATGGCCGGTTTAGTGCGTGCGGTGGCAGAACCGCCCTTGAGCGATGGGTCAGTTTCTACAATTTCCAGCTCCACACTGGTTGGTAGATCCAGCGCAACCGCCATGTCATCAACCAGCACTACCTGAATGCCTTCAGTTGACTCAGTGATGAACAGCAAATCATCCTTAATCGAATTTTTGCCTAGATTGTATTGCGTGTAATCAGTGGTGTTCATAAACACATAATTGTCACCATCAATATAAGAAAACACTACCGGCTCACGGGTCAAGTCGGCCAGTTCCAGCATGTCCGAGTCCTTGAATGTCTCATCAATCTTACTGTTGCTGACAACCTCGTACATACGCATACGGTAAAGGCTTCCTCCGGCACGACCTTGCGGTACAGAACGCTCAATATCGCGGACAATGTAAGTCTGGCCGTTGTAGTTAATGGCAGTATTTTTCTTGATCTCGCTAGCCTTTGGCATTTTTCAGTTCCTAAAATGTATTGATTGAAACAATGTGGTGATATTGTAGCCGATGATCGGGGGCTGTATATGGTAAATTTGTTTAGTCCGATTTGTCGCATAGTGAATGGAAGAATCATGCATAGAAAACACATCCGTTTGACGCTCATCCTGTTACTCGCGCTCATCGTCGGTAGTTTTTTATCTGGCTGTGCGATAAATCCTGCTGAGCAAATTAATGATTCGCTGAGTGAGAACCATTACACCGTTCGTAGCCTGAGCTATGGCAAACTACCGCGACAGAAAATGGATGTTTATCGCCCACGAATCGATCAGGGCAAGCCGCCGGTAGTGTTTATCTACGGTGGCGCATGGCGTACTGGTAATAGAAGCGACTATAAGTTTATTGGTCATGCGCTGACACAACTGGGTCATACGGTGATTATTCCAGACTACCAGCTTTACCCGCAGGTTAAATTTCCGGTATTTATCGACGACATTGCGAAAGCCATCAAGGCGACCGAATTACGCGCAGACACTTTGCTGGATCGCCCGCTGAATGAATTTGTACTGATGGGGCACTCTGCTGGAGCGCACAGTGCGGCCATGCTGTTCACGGATCGCAGTTACTTAAATAATCGTCGGGTAAAAGGGCGGGTTGCTGGCCTGATTGGTTTGGCTGGGCCGTATGACCTAACGCTGGAATATCCAGAAATTGTCGGTGTTTTTGATGGCGCGGGGAAGCGCTCACAGCCGATTGATTACATCCGTCCCGGATTACCGCCAGTGTTATTGCTGCAAGGTGCAGATGACAATCGTGTATTGCCCTACCACTCGCGCACGTTTTCTGAGGCGCTCGCCTTGAATGGTGTTGATGTTAACAGTCGCTTCTATCCAGGAACCGACCATCTTCTGATTGTGGGGTCGATTGCCCAACCACTGCGCCATCTGAATAAGGTGTATGCGGATATAGCAGAGTTTCTGACTAATTTGCCCTCAACCCAGTAAACGCCAGAACGCATCACCAGTATCAAGCGCCTGAGCCTCCTGTCTGCAACGCCGGAAGCTCTATGCCTCAGCGTGGCTGGTCGAATGTAAATAGATTGAAATGAAAATAATATTGAAAAAACGAAAATAAACGAAGACAATTGAGCTTAATTGATAAGTAAAGCGAAAGCAATAAGCCATGAGTTTACGAAGCAGCAATATTGAGCGCATGAAGTCTGAAGATCGGGTTTTTGATGTATTGGTCTTGGGTGGTGGCATTAATGGCGCAGTTTCAGCGGCATCCCTCTCAGCGAAAGGCGCACAGGTTGCATTAATTGATCGGGGCGACTTTGCCGGACTGACCAGTTCCAACTCCTCGAATCTGGCATGGGGTGGCATTAAATATCTGGAATCTCACGAGTATTTTTTGGTGAACAAGCTGTGCAAAAGCCGCAATCACCTGATGAAAAGCTACCCCTCGACGGTGAAAGAGATTCGCTTTCTCACGACCATTTCCAAAGGCTTTCGTTTTCCGTCGTGGCTTGTCTACTTGGGCACGCTGTTTTATTGGGTGATCGGGCGTTGCTTTACGCAGGCTCCTGACTATATGACGGTCAATACTATTCAGGAACGCGAGCCGGTCATCAATATCGACAATGCCGCAGGTGGTTTTGAATACTCCGATGCTTACCTGTTTGATAACGACGCACGATTTGTCTTTAACTTTATCCGTTCTGCCATGAACTATGGCTGTGTAGCGGCGAACTATGTGGAGTCGCTGGGTGCTAAGCGGGAGCATGGTATCTGGATAACCACCGCTCGCAACGCCATCACCCATGAAACTTTTACCATTCGCTCAAAGGTGCTGATTAATGCCTGTGGCCCGTATGTGGATGCACATAATCAAAAAGTGAAACAGACAACCGAGCACCGCCATTTGCTGTCAAAAGGCATTCATTTGATTATTGATCAGGTGACACCGGCGAAACGCATTTTGACCTTTTTTGCCAGTGATGGGCGTTTGTTTTTTGTGATTCCGATGGGGAATAAGACTTGCGTTGGCACCACTGATACACAAGTGGACAGCCCCGATGTGATGGTGACTGAGGCAGACCGCAAGTTTGTGCTGAAAAATATTAATAATCTGCTCAAACTGGACAAAGTAATTACCCAAAAGGATGTTATTGCCGAGCGGTGTGGTGTGCGCCCACTGGCGCAAAAAGGCGGGGATGGGATAGCGAATTGGCTGAAGTTGTCGCGTAAACATGCGATAGATGCCAACCCGCAGGATCAGCACATTAGTATCTTTGGTGGCAAAACCACTGACTGCATTAATGTGGGTAATGAAATTGCTGACCTGGTACATGACATGGGTATTGCACTGCCCTACCAACACTTTAAATGGTACGGCGAAGATGGCGACTCGGTACGCGAGGAGTTTTATCACCAGGCTAAATTGATGGATTTGGATGCCTACACGGTGGAAGGCTCATCCGAACCACTGACGCAGCGCTTATGGCGGCGTTATGGTGGGCGTTCGCTGGAATTGCTGGAGGATATTCGTCGTGACCCCAGCAAAGCCGAGCGCTTGATGAAAAGTGCGGAGTATCTGCGTTGTGAGATTGAATATACTGCGCGGCATGAAATGATTACCAAGCTGGAAGACTTTCTACGCCGTCGTTCAAAAATTGCTCAAGTAGTGCGGCATGAGGAAATTATTGATGCGCCGGGGCTGAAGGAGGCGTGCAAGATTTTCTTTGGGGACGAGGCGGAGGATAAGCGGCGAGAGTATATTGCTTCGTTGGGGCTTGAAGGTGGGTCGGGGTCGCCGCCAGCCGTATAAGTGAAATGCTTCGACTCTTGCGTCGCGTTAAAGTGCTGCATCCTCGTTGGATTCTTGCAACCGTGTTGTTTCAGAATATCCGCAAGTTGTTAACAACTATTTTGCAGTATTTTGGGATTTTTTCTACTCAAACCTGTAAGCCAAATAGGCTACACTAAGTACCGTGAGCACTCCGCCAATAATCTGTACTAAGTGAATAGTTTCTGATAAAAAACAGAAAGACATTATCATTACGGCAACAGGGATAAAGTACAGCATCATTCCAGCCAAATTTGCAGAGATATATTTTAGGGCATGCAGATAAAAAGCAAATGCCAAAAAGTATTGCAATATGCCGGAAATAATAGCTACTACGTTTTCATTAAATGGCTGCTTTTCCCAGGTAATGAATGGAAGGAAAATGGATAAACTTAATATGCTACAAAAACTAAGTTGTCCTGTTAACAATGCGACAGGTTGTTGATTAGCGACTATTTGTGAGGATAAGAACACATAGAGAGCGGCACAAAAAACGCCTAATAATACCCACAAATATCCCCATAGGTTGTCCTTTTCTGAAGCTGTGATATCTGGTAATGCAACCAGCACTACCCCTGAAAATGAAATAATTAATAGCGCAAAAAAAAGCGTTTTATTGTCAATATGATTATTAAGTAACAAGAATGACAAAAGCACAATCATCAGTGATTCTGTTGAAAATAAAATAGAAGTCGTGCTGGCAGATATTAATGTCATTCCATACAAGCTAAATGTGTAAGCTAAAAACGGCTCCAAGAACCCTAGTAGATAAATTTTCAGCATGTCCGGCTGCAGTGAAATTTTTTGTTTTTTTAATATTAGAAATAGCCATGAAAAAACTGTGGCAGAAAGTAATTGAGTTATAAATAACTGATTTGAATCAAACAGTTCAAGACTTTGTTTACTTAAAACAATTGCCGTTGACCAACAAAGAACGGCTAGCAAGGCAAAAACTATACCTATGGAGCCATTAGTTGTTAATCGGAGCATTTTCATAGGTCTGTGGGGGAAAGGGTTAAAAGAAGATGCTCTCCATAGTAGGGGTATGCGTAAATTCCTTTAGTATGTTACACAAAAAGCACGTTCCAATTAAGTATCACGGAACCCATAGCATTAATAGAAACCAACTGACGAGCATCTTCTGTTAGTATTCCAAGAGTGCAGCAAATGTTACACAACCACCCAGCAATCTACAACAAACAAGGCAACAATGAAACGTAAACTTATTTCTTCTGGCTCTGAATTTGAGCAAAAAATCGGATACTCACGCGCGGTTGTCGATGGCGATTATGTCTTTGTATCCGGCACTACTGGCTATAACTACGATGATATGTCGATCTCCGACAGCGTGGTTGAACAAGCGGATCAATGCTTTAAAAACATTGCCCAGGCATTGAAGGAGGCGGGCAGTAGTTTGGATGATGTTGTTCGTGTTCACTATATCTTTCCTGACAAGGCAGATTTTGAACCGTGTTGGCCGGTATTTAGTCAGTATCTTGGTGTGGCAAAACCTGCTGCAACTGCGATTTTCGCAGGCTTGCTGGACGATGCCATGAAGTTGGAAATTGAAGTAACTGCGCGTATTTCCAAAGCTTCTTAATTCTTAAACTCACTGGCGACAGGTCGGCTCACCCTTGCCTGGCCAAGTGGTGTTTAGCTGGCTCCAGCATTATATTTAAACTGGTCTTATGAGCGGGAATATAATCCCAGCATAATTGACGGCGAGTGCAACCAGAGCGTTTATCGCTTGTTTTTGGCTTGGGCCAGGTGTTGGGTTTGACGCAATTTTAAGGAAGGTATTTTTATGAGCAGAATAGTGTATGTAAACGGCGAATTTGTTGCAGAAGAAGCGGCGAGCGTGTCGGTATTTGACCGTGGTTTCTTATTCGCGGACGGTGTTTATGAGGTCAGTTCAGTACTGCGTGGTAAGTTGGTGGATAACCAGGGCCATATGATGCGTTTACGTCGCTCTTTATCTGAGCTGAATATGCCATCACCAGCGACCGATGAAGAGATTGAAGCGGCACAGATGCAGCTTATTGAGCGTAACTCGCTGGATGAAGGTTTGATCTATCTGCAAGTTACCCGTGGTGCGGCAGATCGGGATTTTGCCTATCCAAAAGATGCCAAGCCAACGCTGGTAA
>PDWI01003341.1_pt1 | contig 22722 bp, 15 predicted proteins | sample 1430891 | NCBI WGS metagenome assembly PDWI01 (sample SAMN01162508, study PRJNA174530) | Oral metagenome, whole genome shotgun sequencing project. | biome: Marine environment; feature: Marine mammal; material: Swab sample of the gingival sulcus; isolation source: swab sample of gingival sulcus... | reverse complement strand
TAGTATTTTCAGTTTGAAAGGTTCTGAATACCGTCTGGTCACTTTGTCGTTTTCGTACATAATGTTTAAAACTATGTAGCCTTTATTCAGGACGGGTCACTATTACTTGCAACGGTCACGTATAACCGTCAGTTACGGGCAAGCTAGCGAAAACTTTCGGATTAAGCACTGACCTTGGCAATTATGAGTGGATTCGGACGAAGTCGAATCCGCCGTAATTGCGGTTATACATTGTTGCCAACTGGCTTTATCTTATTATTTCGGTCAGATAAACAATTCCGAATATCCAACCAACATAGAGTAGGGTATAAGTCAGTGGGTAAACTGTTGAAATCCCAATATCTCCTTTTGTGTCTTTTGATTTATTAAGAACAAATTTCAATGCCCTAAGGAAAACCCAATAAAGCATTGCTGAAATTATAAATAATGAAAACCAAAAAATATTGACATTACAACCCAAAGTAATGTTGAAAAAATCAATCCGCCAATTCCATCTCCAACGTCAATTGAAGGTATATCAATTGCCGGTGATGCACTTCCGGTTAAATCGCCTGTTTGGAAATTTCGGGATTTCGGGAAATTGCCAACCAGTCCAATCCCATTGTAAAGTCCGTAAGCCATAGACAGAAATAACGCTGTCGCTATAATTCCGAGTGACAAATGCAAACCCCGATTGTAATTTATTCCAGTCAAATAAACGGTCAGAATTGTAACCCCGACTACAAGTAATGAAACAACAAAAACGGGTCTGTAAATTAAACTCTGTCCGTTGATCCGATTCCTTTGGGGCCAGCCCCAAAGGAATCGGTGTTCAATACCAAGGGTATCCTTTCCCTAAATTTAATATAAAGTTGTTGAACCGTTAGGCTCCAATTGTGCAAAGGGCCAGTCCATTTCCTTTCGATGTTCTTTGAGGCCAGGCATACCAGTTTGAGCAGGGCCATATCGTTGGTGAAGGCTCCCTTGGTCTTGGTCACTTTACGTACTTGTCGGTGGGAACCCTTCCGCGGCATTGGTGGTATAGATTGTTTTTCTGATGGGTTCCGTATATTGGAAGTACTGTGATAGCTGCTCCCAATTACGCTACCAGCTTTTGATGACCACGGGGTATTTACCGCCCCATTTATCTTTCAGACCGATCAAGATCAACGATGGTGTACATTTTTTGGAAAAATCAGGCATGGAGAGAACGGCATAAATGTTACAGACAGGCTACTACCTAGTGATAATTCCAAATATCGGACAGTTACAGAATTTCAGAAAGAAAAAAAGTTTTTAAAGAAGCGTATAGGAGCGTAGGAGGGGGGGGGTAATGGATTTGTTGAAGTTCCCAGACACCATAGAGGAATATATGCCCTATCCCCCTATGACGGTATTTATAATAGGGGGACTCAAACCGTTCAAGAAGCGGGATTAAGTCCTCCTTGATGGTGCTGGTTTATCAAGGCAAGGGCTACCGTTGGCATTCACCGGTAAGTTTATAGGTGTTTTTTGTAGTTTGCGTTTGCGCTCTGTGGTTTGCAACTTCATAGTGTTAAGCTTAAGAAAAGAAAGGGTGAATATCAAATCAAGAAAGATGGAAAAGCTAATGGAAATCCGCCGATCGGCGAACGATAAGGCAAAATAGTGTACAAACTAAAAAGAGTCCGATCAATTAAGACCAGACCCTTTTACGAGAACACTATATGAAAATGAAAAATTTTATGTCGTTTTTAATTACAGGATAAAAGTACGTCACGACTCCGTTCATAAAAAAGAATTGATGTGTAATGGCCAAAACTTGTGGTGAATGCCTGCTTTTATGTTCTTTTAAAGTTTAAATGGGCTAAGTATGGCCATCATATTTGGACCGCCTGTTAGTGGTTTTGTTTTCCATTTGTTGAATTCAACGAACAATCGGCCTGTACGCAAGGCCCATCCAATTTTTTCTGTGGGAGGTATATTCTTCATATGGGGATCCCGGATGCGGATCTACAGCTTCCCCGAACTAAAAAGAGCCCGATCAATCAAGGCCGGACTCTTTTACGAGAACACTATATGAAAATGAAAAAATTATTTCGTTTTTATTACATGGTAAATGTATCCTAAAGGACACATTACCGAAAATTAATAATGTGTACCTGGCAAATTTTGTGGTGTATGCCCGATATTCTGTTGTAAGGGTGGGAAATCAGTACGATTATAGGCACCTAAAATTACCCATATGAATGGTTTTTTGTCAGGTGTATTCTGTTAGAATGCCGCCAGTCCCGTAATATCGGCCCCTGTGATCAATAAATGGATGTCATGGGTGCCCTCGTAGGTGATGACACTCTCGAGGTTCATCATGTGCCGCATGATACTGTAGTCACCGGTAATGCCCATGGCACCTAATACCTGTCTTGCTTCCCGGGCTATTTTCAGGGCCATATCCACATTGTTGCGTTTCGCCATGGATATTTGTGCCGTAGTGGCCCGTCCTTCATTTTTTAGTTGTCCCAATCGGAACGCCAGTAATTGTGCCTTGGTGATCTCTGTGATCATCTCGGCCAATTTTTTCTGTTGCAGTTGTTTGGCCGCAATAGGTTTTCCAAATTGGATTCGTTCCTTGGCATACCTTAATGCCGTATCGTAGCAGTCCATAGCTGCACCTATGGCGCCCCATGCAATACCGTAACGGGCAGAATCCAAACAGCCCAAGGGTGCCCCAAGGCCATTCCTGCCGGGCAATAGGTTTTCTTTGGGTACTTTTACGTCATCGAAAATCAGTTCCCCGGTAGCCGATGCCCGTAATGACCATTTGCCATGGGTCTCAGGGGTTGAATACCCTTCCATGCCACGTTCAACGATCAATCCATGAATACGGCCCTCTTCATTTTTTGCCCATACGACCGCAATATCCGCAAATGGGGAGTTTGAGATCCAAAGTTTGGCCCCGTTCAAAAGGTAATGGTCACCCATATCCTTGAATTTGGTTTCCATTCCCCCGGGATTGGAACCATGGTTGGGTTCGGTAAGGCCAAAGCAGCCCATGGACTCCCCAGAGGCTAATTTGGGCAAATATTTTTTGCGTTGCTCTTCAGTCCCATATTGAAAAATAGGGTACATCACTAGGGACGATTGTACCGAGGCTGTAGAGCGCACCCCACTATCCCCGCGTTCTATTTCCTGCATGATGAGTCCGTAACTTATCTGATCCAATCCTGCCCCTCCGTATTCTTCGGGGATATAAGGGCCAAAAGCCCCGATTTCCGCCAAGCCACCTAGGATCTGTTTGGGGAATTCCGCTTTTTGGGCATATTCCTCGATGATGGGTGATACGTCCCGTTTTACCCATTGACGGGCCGCATCGCGCACCAAAAGATGTTCTTCTGAAAACAAATCGTCTAGATTGTAATAATCGGGAGCTTCAAATAAATCAGGTTTCATTGTAATGGATTTTAATCAAATATAATTAAATAAACAAACATAAAATACCCAATGTTATATATTTAGATAAAAGGCTTTTGTCAAAGCGATATAGTCATCTGTATATTGGTGCCTTTCCACTTCGATGACCAGTTCTTTTTCCTCAACTTCATTCTTGGCAAGGGAGAATTGTAATAAGCTCCTTTTGATATCAGAGGTCGGGTTTCCCCTTACACGGGTGATCAGTTGTGGGTAAAGTCCTTTTTGTGCGGCCAAGGCCATGAACCGTTGTTCTTCCTTAAAAGGGATTATAGTGGCAAAATTACCGGAGGGCGATAATAATAGGGAGACTCCCCCGATCAGCTCATCGAAGGGGAGCGATTGGTTCTGTCGGGCATTGTCCCTTGCAATATTCCCACTAGTGACCTTCTCGGAATAAAAGGGGGGATTTGAAATGATCAGGTCGTACCTGTCCTCGATTTCCTCGGTAAATTCGTCCAAACCGGCATGGAAGCAGAAAAGGCGATCGCCCCAAGGGGAGTTCTCGAAATTCTCCACGCATTGTTCATAGGCATCCCCATCGATCTCCAAGGAATCTATAGTGTGGGCCATACTCCGCTGTGCCAGCATCAGGGCCAATAGCCCTGTTCCCGCACCGATGTCCAATATGGTTTCGGGCGTATTTTCAATCGATGTCCATGCTCCCAAGAGTACACCGTCGGTGCCTATTTTCATGGCACAACGATCTTGGTGTATTTCGAATTGTTTGAATTTGAAGGGTTCTGCCAAAATTATAAAATGTAGGGTGTTGGTATCCTGTTAGGGTAAACGGGACATTTTGTCATTCCTGGCCTCCCCGGGAATTATATGTCCGTGCTATATTGGGCGGATCTACTCTATCCTCCCGGGTTCCCGTGTTTCCTTGCCTTCCAGTCCCAATAGGGAATCGCCTAACCTAGAGCGCATATCATTGGCAAGTAGTTTTATCTCAGCGACGATCTCAGGGTATTCATCAGCGACATCCTTGGTCTCACCAACATCCTCCACAACATTGTACAATTCGATATCCTCCAGATCGACCATCCTGTATTCGCCGGGAAGTCCGTCCTTCCCAGGTTCCTGGCCTTCCATGGTTCGATAGCGGTGTGGGAAATACAACTTCCATTTCCCATAGCGGACACCAAAAAGCTCATTGACCCTATAATAAAAGAAATATGCTTTTTGGGGGGAAGTCGTTGTTTGTCCTGAAATCACCTTCCAGACATTTTTGCCATCTATGGTCAACTCAGGAAGTTTCGATCCGGTGAGGGCCGCTATGGTCGGTAGTATGTCTATGGCCATTATGGGAACGTCCACGATTTTCCCGGCTTGGAGTTTATCAGGGTATTTTATGATAAAAGGTTCGCGTTGTCCGCCTTCCCATGCTGTTCCCTTGCCTTCGCGAAGGGGTAGGGCGCTACCTGCATGATCGCCATAGGCCAACCAGGGCCCATTGTCCGAGGTATAGATCACAATAGTGTTGTCCTCGAGTCCGTTCTTTTTTAAGGCTTCTAGGATCTGGCCCACAGACCAGTCGATCTCCATGATCACATCACCATACAATCCTCTTTTTGATTTCCCCTTGAATTTGTCCGAAACGAATAAGGGTACATGGGGCTGTGGGTGGGGCACATATAGGAAGAAAGGATTTTCCTTGTTCCTGTTTATGAAATCAACACTGTGCTGGGTAATTCGGGTGGTCAGTTGTGATTGCTCCGTCAAGGTATCTATGATGGTCTCGTTTTCATAGAGTGGGAGATCGGGAAAATTGAATATGGAGCCTTGTTGTGGATGGTAGGGCCACATGTCATTGGAATAGGGGATACCGAAATATTCATCGAAACCATGGCGGTTCGGCATGAATTCAGGGTGGTGCCCCAAATGCCATTTCCCGAAAATCGCGGTCTTGTACCCCTTGGCCTTGAGCATTTCGGCCATGGTGGTCTCCGAGCTGTTGATACCATGGGTGTTATGGGGTCCCAAGGCATTGTGTATCCCAATCCGATTGGGGTAGCATCCTGTCAATATACCTGCACGTGATGCCGAGCATACGGCCTGGGCCGCATAGTAATTTGTTAATTTGACCCCTTCTGAGGCCATTTGGTCCAAATGTGGGGTCTCTATGTTGGGGGATCCAAATACACCCACATCTTGATAGCCCTGGTCATCGGTAAGGACCAAGACCACATTGGGGGGACGATCGGTCCGTGGTTTTTCGGTTTTCCCATTCTTACAGGAACAAAAAACCGGTAACAATAGTGGGAGAAGCAATCTATACATGACTACTGATTTTATTGGCCTTTAAATATAATATATTATCCTCTAAATTGAATCCAATGTAAAAAAGACCGGATACGGTTTTTGAAAATGGCTTTATGGGATTGGTTGGGGCTATCCCAGGTACAGGTCTACCAAGCCTTCGGGGGTGGTGACATGGATGGTCTTGTTTTCCCGGTCCACTTTGTCGATAATATCGTCATTGATGGGGACCAACAACTCCTTTCCCTCTTTTTCAACCTCGAACAAGGCTTGGGAGGTGGTGTCGTTAATATTTTTTATTGTCCCGATACCACCATGTACACTATCTATAAGGTTGAACCCGATAACCTCGTGAAAATAGAATTTGTCCCCACTTAGTTTGGGGAGTGAGGAAAGTGGGAGGTAAAGTTCGCAACCCATGATACGGTCGGCATCATTTTCGGTTTTGACCTCCTCGAAATCGATACGCAAAAGACTGCTTTTATGAAGGCGGCATTTGTCAATAAAAAATGGAACCAGATTGTTTCCAAGTGAAACAAATACTGATTCCATTTCTTCGTAGATCTCAGGTTCATCGGTATCGAGTTTGGCAAGTACCTCCCCTTTGAAACTATATTTTGAAACGATCTTACCTAGGTAGAAACAAGAAGACTTGTCCATCGTTTCTGTGTTGTTTGTTACTCTTTCCCCTTGGTTTCCTCAGGAGAGACGGCTTCCTCAGTGGCAGGGGCTTCGGTAGCGGTTTCCGCTACTGTTTCAGTAGTAGCTTCTGCCTCTGCCTCGACTTCTTCCCCTTCTTCAGGGGCTTCTTTCAATGCGGCGTCTGCAACACGTTTTTCGTTTATTTCTTTTTCGGCTGCCAATGCTTTGGCCTTGGCATCTGCTTTCACTTGGTCCAGGCCACTTACTTTAGAGGCTATGGATTGTTCCTTTTCGGCCAACCATGCCTTGAATTTTTCCTCGGCTTGCTCTTCGGTCAACGCTCCTTTACGAACACCGCCTAATAGATGGTGTTTCAATAAAACGCCTTTATATGAAAGAATCGCTCTCGCTGTATCGGTGGGTTGTGCCCCATTGTTCAACCATTGTACCGAATTGTCAACATTGATCTCGATGGTCGATGGGTTGGTGTTGGGATTGTAGATTCCTAATTTTTCCAAGAATTTACCATCTCTTTTTGCACGGGCGTCCGCTGCTACGATCCAATAAAAAGGTTTTCCTTTTTTCCCGTGTCTTTGTAATCTAATCTTAACTGGCATATCACATTAATTTTGTAGGGTGCCCGACCCTCGGTTATTAATTCTTTTTTGTTTGTTCCCTTAATAAGGGCTGCAAATATACTTCAAATCTTTAAATGCGCAATAGGTTTGTCGATTAATTAGGGTGTCCCCTGGGGTAAATAAACGCGAATAGGGTGTTTGGGTTGTGGCCCCCCATTTTTTGCGGGCATAATGTTCCCCATGAATGCTATTTCCCGATAGATGTTGGCCATGTACTTCGGTTTCCTCTCATTTTCCGGCCGACCGATGATTTATAATTCATTTATCGTACAGGGGCAATTAGTCCGGTCAATATGGTTGGGCGGGTCCAATCGCTACGTATGGGCCATGTTCGAATTGTCGGATGTAGGATTCGCCAATGGTGTCCAAAATGCCCAGGAGCCATAAGGGAATCAAGTTCACGAACGTCTTTTCGATGATTTCGGGTAATGGTTGATAACTCCTCAAAACTACCTTTTTGTGGAACGTCCCTTTTGTATATTTTTATGTTTTTCTTTTTCCATTAAAAAACACTGGATGTACCTGATTTTTGATACTGAGACTACTGGTCTGCCCAAACGATGGGACGCACCTATCACCGATACTGACAACTGGCCGCGTTGTATACAGATTGCATGGCAATTACATGATGGGATGGGTAATTTGGTAGAGAGCCAGGATTATTTGGTACGACCCGATGGTTTCAATATACCTTATGATGCGGAACGGATCCATGGTATTTCCACGGAATTGGCCGTACAAAAGGGAATTGCATTGTCCGAGGTTTTGGATAAATTCAATGAGGCCATGTCCAAGACAAAGTTTATTGTTGGGCAGAATGTAGGCTTTGATGTGAATATCATGGGGGCCGAGTATCATCGTCTTGGGGTGGGAAACCCATTACAGGAGCTTCCCGTTCTGGATACATGTACCGAACAGACCGCCTTGTTATGCAAGATTCCCGGTGGGCGCGGTGGTAAATTCAAACTCCCCACCTTGACCGAACTCCATGAATATCTATTTAAAGAGCCATTTGCCGAGGCCCATAATGCTACCGCCGATGTAGAGGCAACCACCCGTTGTTTTTTGGAATTGGTACGCCAAAGACATTATACGCGGGAGCAACTGGATGTACAGCCCGATTACTTCCAGAAATTCTCCGAGGCCAATCCGCAGGAGATCACATTGATCGGGTTAAAGCATGTCAATCTTAAAAAGGCCTCCAAAAAAATCGCCGATGCCCTTTGGGAGAAGGATACGGGTGGAATTTCCAAGGAAGAGATCAAGGATAATCTGGAGACTTTGGAAACGGCAGGTTTCGCCCACCTCCACAATCATACGCAGTTTTCCATTTTACAGTCAACGATAAGTATCCCTGCCTTGATTTCGGCAACCGCAAAGGCCAAAATGCCTGCAGTGGCGATGACGGACCATGCAAATATGATGGGGGCCTTCCATTTCGTCAATGGAATCATCAACCATAACAAAAAGGTCGATGAAAAGAACAAGGAAAACATAAGGCGTTATGAGGCGACTAAGAGCGGGACTTTGCAGGAAGGGGAAGAGCCCTTGGGGGAACTTCCGGAACCAGAAGTGGCGATCACACCGATTATAGGTTGTGAATTCCAAGTATGTGGGGACCATACCAATAAGTCCCAAAAGGATAATGGGTATCAAGTGGTAATGCTGGCCAAGAACAAAAGGGGGTATCTGAATTTGGCGAAAATGTCTTCCATTGCCTTTGTGGAGGGGAAGTATTATGTTCCGCGTATCGATAAAAAGGTGATAGCGCAATACAAGGATGATATTATTGTGTTGACCGGTAACCTTTATGGGGAAGTTCCCAGTAAGGTGTTGAATGTTGGGGAAAAGCAGGCAGAGGAAGCCTTACTCTGGTGGAAAGGGACTTTTGGGGACGACCTGTATATAGAGGTCATGCGTCACGGTCAGGAAGATGAGGACCGTGTGAACCAGGTGTTGGTCCAATTTGCAAAAAAACACAACATAAAGTTGATAGGTACCAACAATACCTATTATCTGGAAAAAGAGGATGCACATGCACATGATATACTACTTTGTGTAAAGGACGGTGAAAAACAGGCGACACCCATAGGCCGTGGTCGTGGTTATCGATATGGATTGCCCAACCAGGAATATTACTTCAAGTCCCCTAGTGAAATGAAGGAGCTTTTTAAGGATATTCCCGATGCGATCACCAATATCCAGGAGATCATTGATAAGGTAGAGGTGTTTACCCTTGCCCGTGACGTATTGTTGCCGGCTTTTGATATTCCAGAGGAGTTTCGGTTTGAGGAGGATAAGTTGGATGGGGGGAAACGCGGGGAAAACAAATATCTACGCCACATAACCTATGAAGGTGCGAAAAAGCGATATGGGGATATAACCCCTGAAATTTCCGAACGTATCGATTTTGAGCTTCAGGTAATCGAGAAAACCGGGTATCCCGGATATTTCTTGATTGTGGAGGATTTTATTCGGGCCGCCCGTAAGATGGATGTCTCCGTAGGTCCTGGTCGTGGGTCGGCAGCAGGTTCCGTGGTGGCCTATTGCCTATGGATCACAAACTTGGATCCCATTAAGTACGATCTGCTTTTTGAGCGTTTCCTGAATCCGGATCGTATATCCATGCCCGATATCGATATCGATTTTGACGATGAGGGCCGTGGTCGTGTAATGGACTATGTGATTGGTAAATATGGTTCCAACCAGGTGGCCCAGATCATCACCTATGGTACCATGGCGGCAAAATCGGCCATTCGTGATACGGCACGTGCCCTGGATCTTCCCTTGGGCGATGCGGACCGTATGGCCAAGTTGATCCCCAATATGTCCAAGCTTAAAAAAATCATCGGGGTTGATGAAAAAACGCTGAGGGCAAAATTCAATAGCGAGGAATTGGCCAAGATCAACGAATTGTTGGCGATTTCGGAAGGGGATGGTTTGGAATCCGAGACATTGAACCAAGCGTATGTCCTGGAGGGTTCTGTCCGTAACACGGGTATCCATGCCTGTGGGGTGATCATTACCCCCGATGATATTACCAAGTTCGTTCCCGTGGCATTGGCCAAGGACTCCGAAATGTACTGTACCCAGTTTGACAACTCGGTGGTGGAAAGTGCGGGCTTGTTAAAAATGGATTTCCTGGGGTTGAAAACATTGACCTTGATCAAGGACACTGTTAAAATCGTAAAAGCAAAACATGGTATAACATTAGATCCGGAGAATTTTCCTTTGGACGATGTGAAGACCTATGAGCTTTTCCAGCGTGGGGAGACCGTTGGGGTGTTCCAATATGAATCCCCAGGGATGCAAAAACATATGCGGGCGTTAAAACCTACCGTTTTTGCCGATCTCATTGCCATGAACGCATTGTACCGCCCCGGGCCAATGGAATATATACCTAGTTTCATTGCACGTAAGCACGGTACGGAAGAGATCATCTACGACCTTGATGTCTGTGAAGAGTATCTGGCCGAAACCTACGGAATCACGGTGTACCAAGAACAGGTGATGTTGCTTTCCCAGAAATTGGCCGGTTTCACCAAAGGTGAGGCCGACGTTTTGCGTAAGGCGATGGGTAAAAAGCAAAAGCACGTCCTGGATAAAATGAAGCCTAAGTTCATCAGGCAGGCTTCGGAAAAAGGGCATCCGGTCGAAAAACTGGAAAAAATCTGGAAAGACTGGGAGGCCTTTGCGGCCTATGCGTTTAATAAGTCCCACTCCACTTGTTATGCCTGGATAGCATACCAAACCGCTTATTGCAAGGCGCATTATCCCGCGGAATATATGGCGGCGGTACTGTCCAATAACATGAACGACATAAAACAGGTCACTTTCTTTATGGAGGAATGTAAGCGTATGGGGCTCGATGTGCTGGGTCCCGATGTGAATGAATCCTACTATAAGTTCGCCGTGAACAAGGATGGGGCCGTACGTTTTGGAATGGGGGCCGTTAAGGGTGTCGGGCGTGCGGCTGTTGAGACCATTGTGGAGAACAGGAAGGAAGGGGCTTATAAATCGGTTTTTGACCTGGCAAAACGGATAGATCTACGGGCATCAAACAAAAAGGCCTTTGAGAGTTTGGCCGTTGCCGGTGGGTTCGATTCTTTTGGGACGACCCATAGGGCCCAGTATTTTCATCACGATGGTGACGGAATCACCTTTTTGGAGAAGGTCATCAAGTATGGCTCAAAATACCAGGAGAATGAGAATTCCTCCCAAGTAAGCCTGTTCGGTGATGCCAGTGAAGTGCAGATTCCCGAACCGGAAGTGCCTCCTTGTGAGGAGTGGGGTACCATGGAAAAACTACGTCGGGAGAAAGAGGTGGTGGGCATCTATATTTCGGGCCATCCCTTGGATGATTTCAAGACAGAGATCAAGGCATTCTGTAATGCAAGTGTATCCGATGTCCAGAATTTATCGGAAATCGTTAATCGTGAGATCTCAATTGCCGGCGTGGTGTCCGATGTACAGCATCGTATTTCAAAAAATGGAAAAGGGTGGGGCCTGTTCACCATTGAGGATTATACCGATTCTTTTGAATTCCGGATTTTTGGGGAAGAGTACTTGAGATTCAGGCACTTTCTTATGGTCAATTCCTTTGTCTACATCAAGATATTTGTACGGGAAGGTTGGGTAAATCGCGAGACAGGTAAAAAAGGTGACCCAAGAATGCAGTTCAATAATTTTATGTTGCTTCAGGATGTAATGGAGGCCTTTGCCAAAAAGTTGACCATTAAGCTCAACGTTGATGAGCTTTCTGAAGATAGCATCAATGACCTGAAGGATACCTTGGTATCGCATACGGGAAACCACCCCTTGAATTTCGTGGTTTATGAAATGGAAGAGGAGATAAAGGTAAATCTGTCCAGCAGAAAGCAAAAGGTACGGATAACCAGTGAATTATTGCACCAGCTGGAAGCCAAAGAGGTGCACTATCGATTGAATTGACAATAAATCCAATTGTTGTACGCAATGTCGGAAAAAAACGAATAAGTAATTATGGAAAAACAATCCTGTCCCAAATAAATTCCAGACATACCAAATCTGACCATTTTACTGGTCTCATCAGATGTTTTGTTGTTTTTTTGAAAAAAGAACCGGGCTTGCAATAAAAAGACGGACAAATTTTCTAAGATCTATGCCACATTTTTACATTGATAAGATAAATTTACGGACTACGAAGACTCGGTCCAATATTCTTCTGCCCTTACGGTTAAAGATTTGGATTTGATTATTACACGAAATGTGAAGGACTATAAGAATTCTTCCATTGCAGTAATACCACCTCTGGATTTTCTATAAAGGAAAGAGGGAAACAAGATATAACACGGTGTATAGGTGTATAAGCAATAGCGGGTTTGGTGCTTGACCCCGAAGTATGGGCGTTTTGCCCCACTACTGCTTATACACTGGATTGGTACGACAATAGGAAAAAAATGTATATTGTGTTTGTATGGTTAAGGTAAAATAATTGACTAAATTCGCATAATAATAAAATATACGGAAATGGCATTAGAAATAACAGATGCTACTTTTGACGAAGTAGTCTTGAAAAGTGACAAACCAGTAGTAGTTGATTTTTGGGCAGCTTGGTGTGGTCCCTGTAGAATGGTAGGTCCTATCATCGATGAGGTGAGTACCGAATATGAGGGAAAAGCGGTCGTAGGCAAGGTCGATGTTGATGCAAACCAAGAGTTCGCGGCAAAATATGGTGTACGTAATATCCCAACGGTATTGGTTTTCAAGGATGGTGAGATCGTTAACAGGCAAGTAGGGGTCTCTCCCAAGAAAGTCTATACGGACGCTATTGACGCACTATTGTAAAAAGAATTTTTTTTGGTATAAAAAGGCCCTAACGGTACAGTCAGGGCCTTTTTGTTTTATCTTGGTGGTTCATTTGGAATATGGATATTAGATCGACATTGGACAAGGCGGGACTATTCCCGAATCTGGAACTTTTGGCCCAACAGGTAGTCGAAGGGTTTGTCAGTGGTATACATAAAAGTCCGTTCCATGGGTTCTCTGCGGAATTTGCCGAGCATAAGATATATAACAGGGGGGAAAGCACCAAACATATAGATTGGAAGCTTTTTGCCAAGACCGATAAACTGTACACCAAAAAATACGAGGAGGAGACCAATCTGCGATGCCATATGGTCCTGGACAATTCAGCCTCTATGTATTACCCCGAGATCACAAGCCCGAAGCTGCATGACCTCAATAAGATAGGATTTGGTGTTTTGGCCATTGCAGCGATAATGAACGTACTGAAAAGGCAGCGTGATGCCGTAGGCCTTAGTGTTTTTTCGGACACCTATAATTTCCATTCACCGGAAAAGGGGAGCGAAAGACACCATCAGATGCTTTTGACCAAATTGGGTGAGATCGGTTCGGACACCAAACCGGCCAAGCAAACCGATATTTACAACCATTTACATTTGATAGCCGAGAAAATAAAAAGAAGGAGCCTTATCTTTTTATTTACCGATATGTTCCAGACGTCCATGGACGATGATAGGATATTTGAGGCCCTACGGCATTTGAAATACAATAAACATGAGGTTGTGTTGTTCCATTTATTGGATGTGGACAAGGAATTATACTTCGATTTTGGAAATTCCCCCAGACGTTTCCTGGATGTTGAGACCGGGGAACATATCGATCTGTTCTCCGATAATGTAAAGGCCGGTTATGAAAAAGCCGTAAAGGTATATTTTGGAACGCTTAAAATGAAATGTGCACAATATAAGATCAAGTATGTTGAGGTCGATGTCCGTGGTGATTTCTCAAGGGTGCTGAACACTTTTATGGTAGAGCGGCGTAAATTCCTTTAGTATTGTTGCATATTTTATATGAAATTGTTTGCGGAATACAATTAGCAGTGTATATTTGCACTCGCTAAACGCCACGGTCTGGTAGTTCAGTTGGTTAGAATACCTGCCTGTCACGCAGGGGGTCGCGGGTTCGAGTCCCGTCCAGACCGCAAAGCTCCACGAAAGTGGGGCTTTTTTGTTATATGGGTTTTATTATGCGTATATTATCCAAAAACAATCGGTTATCCCTTGGCATGTAGGAGTAGAATGAAATTTCGTATCTTATTGCCCTAAACCTTTTTGCAACCAGACTATCAATGTGTGAACAGTATCTTGGCAAGATATTAATTCAATTCAAAATTCCGAGTGGGACCTATGATTTTGTACAGATCCGCCAGGGATTCGTCAACGATACATATGTTAACAAATCAACCGCTCCCATCTTCATTTTGCAGCGTATCAACAAAGCGGTTTTCACAAACATCGAGGAGGTCATTGCCAATATGGAAAAGGGACTTCAATATTTATCGGACGAAGATTACCGATTAATTTCCCTACTATCCACTAAAAGAGGCAATCCATTTTATATCGATGACCTTGGCTGTGCATGGAGATTAATGACCTTTGTTGATGAAAGTATAACCTACGGTACAATCAGCAACGCAAATTTAGCTTTTGGGCCGGGAAGAATAATTGGGAAATTTCATAAGTTGGTGGAGAATGCGTCGACGGACAGACTTGCAGTGACCATGACCGGTTTCCATGCCCTATGCCATGGGTATGGTCAATTCATGGAGGCGTTGGGTAAAGCTGACCCCAAATTGCTTTTCAAGGCCAAAAAGGCAATTTCCTATGCTGGGCAAAATTTGGATAGGTACCTGGGCCTGTTGCGCTTTTCACGTATTGCATATAAAGAACTAAATTTCATGGCCGGGCAAATTGGCATATTGAAAAATATTGTGGCCGCCAGATCATAGCGGAAAATTATTCATTAAACGTATTTATAAACTAAATGGAAATAAAAAAGACTTTCAAGAAAGAAAAACAAGACCGATTACTGTCTTTGGATTTTTTCCGGGGATTGACCATGTTCCTGCTGATCGCTGAGTTTACATGGTTGTACGATCAGTTCACTGTAGAGACAGCCCCTTTTTGGCTCCAGGCCATCGGCAGGCAATTTCACCACCACCCATGGGACGGATTACATTTTTGGGATCTTATACAGCCCTTTTTCATGTTCATTGTAGGTGTTGCGATGCCTTACTCTTTAGGAAGGCGCCTTGGGCAAGGTGATAGAAGTGCAGTGACAAAACATGTGCTGCGCCGGTCATTACTCCTTATCTTTCTAGGATGGTGGTTGTATTGCATCATTCCAGGCAAGATCATATTCCAATTTCAAGACGTGCTTGCCCAGATTGGCGTGACCTATTTCATCGCATATCTATTGATGGACAAAACCATTAAAACACAGGTTATATGGTCTTTTGTCTTGATTATCGTGACCCAGCTCCTCTATCTGTATTTTCCTGTTGAGGGTTATAATGAGGCTTTTGGGCCTAGCAAAAATTTCGGCACCTGGTTCGATACCCTTTACGGTGGTCAGAACACCTCGACCCATTGGGTGGCCTTCAATGCCTTTCCGACCGCTGCACATACTATCTGGGGCGTTTTGGCAGGGCAATTGTTGAAATCGGCCAATAAAACCAATACCCAAAAGTTGAAAGTGTTGATCATAGCGGGTTGTGTCGGAGTAATCATAGGATACGCACTGAGCCCTTTCATACCCATCATAAAAAGAGTATGTACTGCATCTTTTGTCATCGTTAGCGGTGGTTGGGCATTTTTGGCATTGGCATTCTCTTTTTGGCTTATTGATATCAAAAAATGGAACAAAGGGGTGTGGTTTTTTGCCGTTGTGGGTATGAATCCTTTATTCATCTATTTGTTCGCACATATAGGAGGTTCTGATTTAATGAAAAAAGTAGTGGCACCGCTGACCAATACACTGAAACCGGTTATGGGCGATTGGGCCATGGCGACCCTGGCCTCTGCCATGACATTGGTCCTGCTTTGGTACTTATGTTATTGGTTGTACAAAAAGAAGATATTTATAAAAATATAATATTAACCTGAGTTCGATTAAAAAACAGCCAGTTGGTTTGTTTGGGCGGTACTGTATTCAATGGATGGTTTCCTTGGCATGACCTTGTCCGCGATGGCCATCAGGGAATTCCCCATGTTGTTCCTGATCTGGGCCACCATTTGTAAACTATCCACAAAGAGCGCCCCATAAGTTCCTTCCCGAGATAGCCCTTTTCCGCAAAGGGCTTGCCGTATATGTACTTTATGTATTCGTTGCCACAAGACCCTGACGGGTGTGGGGTCCGCACAACAGCTCTTTAGGAAAAGTGCCATCGGCATCAGGTTGCGCTGCATCAACTCGGTAAACTTGTTGTAGGAGACCGTGCGGGGGACTATTGCTCCGCCAATCAAGACGCCATTATTAAAAAAGCACAAGAGGCATTCGATGCTTTTTGTGAAATAGCCATCGTACCTATTGGTCAACTTTATGGAGGCAAAATTTGTGCTGCCTTGGATTGTCGGCATCCCCAGGGATTTGTTCGATGTCAAACATCTTTTGGAAAACAAGGGGTTTACTGAGGAAGTTAAAACGGGATTTATTTTTGGGGTGTTAAGCAGTGAACGACCGATTAATGAGTTGCTTAATCTTGGTTTAACTGACCAACTTTCGGCCATGAGCAATCAATTCGAAGGTATAGGTGAAGAAGATCTTACCTATAAGGATTTTGAAGCTACAAGAGATTTGCCCATAAAAACTATCCATGAAAAATCTTACCGATGCGGATAGGGCATTTCTATTGGGTTTCCAAAATGGAACTCCTGATTGGGGTTTGTCCGATTGTGAAGATCATCCCGCCGTACAATGGAAATGGCAGAATCTTAAAGGAGCTAATCAGGAAAAGCACAAGAAACAAATAAGTCTCTTAAAAAAAGAACTTGAACCATAGTCCGGAAAATACTATAATATCTTGCCCTACCGGGAATTTGCTTTAAATCCCTATCCCTGATGAAGTTAAAAGACCTCCGCCTTTAGGCCAGACCGAGCGGGCAACCTCCGTCCGCCCACTTTCGCTCGTCTTTTTGCCTCTGGTTTTCAACACCCTCGGAACCGCTCAAGAAACCCAAACGGCTAAAAAAGCCACTTGAACTTTTTTCTCCCTACCCACAAATAACGGAACATTTTTACGGCATTTTTCATCATTCTTCAATTCCCATATTAGACCATTTCAAAGTTAAAGATTTACCTGTTTGACCTTATATGGCTCGATATGATTTTGTTGCATAAATAATTGATGTTTAATTGGTTGTAATCTATTTTGATTACCTGTATTTATCCGTGAAACGGATATCGAGATGCATTCCGATACCAATTCAACTTACAAGATCGATTAAAGATGGTCAAGTCAACCTAGAAGAAAACCACTAAAGATCTGTCCGCCTTTTTGTTGCAGGTCCAATACAAAAAGGGAACCTAAATGACCTGGAGCCCTATGGCCAATATATTTATTTCGTGGGGGCTGTTATAAATGTCTTGATTTAAAAACCAACGATAATCCTAGATATATTTTCTTGTTAAAATGGTATTTTATCGTTAATATTGTACGATATAACGATGTTTTTTAATTAAAATCACATCACTACGATCTGTTATAAAAAAGTAAAACTAGCTTTAGACCGTATAAATACAAAGAGTATTTGGAAGTGGTGTTTGTGGGCAGGGACAAGGGAACTGCACTAGTTTCTTTTTGTCACCTTTTAATAAAGTCTACCCAATTGTACAACTTCAGGAAATCTAAATTATCAAAAGCCCAAACATCTGTCAATATTTAGTTGATGTACTCAAAACCCATATTACACAACAGTTTTTCGATGAAATGCAATATTTTATATTCTAGTCGAAAATTTTAACATACGTTTGTATACCCCCTACAATAAATTAAAATATTTTCTTAATGAAACGAATATCCAAAATAAGCTTACAAAAATACTTCTTCTTTTTCTTGATTTTCAGTGGTGTTCAAATTATGTCAGCCCAAAATTGTTCTGTTAATGCAGGTATCAGTGAGATTGTCTGTGAAAATGATGGGGCCTTTACGCTCTCGGGATCTTACTCAGGTTTGGTTCAGGGTGGCTCAATTTGGTCCCAAGTTGGTGGTCCTTCTGTAATTATTGACGATCCATCTGACCCAAACACTTCGGTTACAGGTCTTATCGGTGGTAATGTCTACAGTTTTAGACTAAGTGCTACCTGTACCGATGGAAGTCATCAATTTCAGGATGTTGATATTACAGTTGAACCAATTACAACTGCCAATGCTGGGGTTGACCTTGGGTCATGTCCCGATAGTTCCGGTGCGATCAGTATTTCCGGAAATACCCCAGGCAATCCGGGCGAGACAGGTTCTTGGAGTATTGTAGGGGCAAATAATGCCGGGGTAAGTATCAATTTCCCGAATTCACCAACGACAACTTTGGATTTGGCCACAGGCAGGGCCGGTACAACAGTATTGCAATGGACCATTAGGGGGGCTGAATATTTGCCGGGGCGGTTTTGCGAATCGACCGATACAATGACCATTACCAATTATGGAGGTGAATTGCCCGTAAACGCAGGTGCGGATCAGGTTCTGGGCAATTGTTACTCTATAGCCCAGTCCACAAATTTAGACGCTAGTTTTGGAGGAAACAATATTAACGGGCAACAGGGAACATGGTCTTTTGTAAGTGGGCCCAGTACCCCTGTTTTTTCAGATGTAAATAGTGCCAACTCAAGCGTTTCCGGTTTAATTGAAGGAACATATGTGTTAAGGTGGACGGTAGTTGGACCTTGTGCATCGGGTCAGGATACGATGACCATAACAGTGGACGAGGCGACCCAGGATATTTCAGAAGCGACAGTGGAACAAAATAATATACGTTTTTGTGACCCAGGTATTACAACAGCAACTTTGGTAGGTTCCCAGCCCCAATTCTCTGGGGAAACCGTTGAATGGGTACAAACAGGTGGGCCTCCGGCATCAATCTTGAACAATACAGACACTACTACCCAGATTACAGGTCTTTCCTCACCGAACACTTACACCTTTGCTTATACGATTACAAACGCATCTACGGGTTGTTCCGATTCGGAGACGGTAACGATAAGATATTCGGTAGACCCCATTTCCATTACGGCAAACGGAGGTGCCGATATAAATGGGACATGTGGGCAAACCCAAGTGGATATCCCTTTCACAACAACAGGTAATGGTAGCAATAGATATGCCATTGTAAGTGGACCAAGTGGTTCTGCTTTGGTGGACCCCAGTAATTATCAAGATACGGGCAGCTCTCCATTATCGATTAATTTTGATGTAGAGGGTTCTTATACGATTATGTTTAGAAAGGCTGTGTCAGGATCGGTTCAGACAGGCTGTGAGGTGGGAACCGACGCTATCAATGTAAATATTTCCTTATCCCCAACTGGAGCAAATGCCGGAACAAATCAGGTTTTGGGTTGTAACACAACGACTACCTCTGTTGCTGGTAATGCAGTTGGCACAGGTGGCTCGTTATGGTCGCAATTGAGCGGTCCGAACACGGCTGTAATATCAGATCCTTTCATACGGAATCCAACGATAACCAATTTGATACCTGGTGAATATATTTTTCAATATGCAATTACAGGTGGGGATGCTTGTTCTCCCTCTGAGGAATCAACGGTTTCGGTAGTGGTATCTTCAGATGCGCCAATTGTAACAGATGCCGGTCCCGATCAAGCATTGGTCTGTTTCGGTGCCCCGGTCTTATTGGCAGCCCAAGATCCCCCTGCCCCGAACCTAGAAGGTACATGGACCGTAGACACGGCTCCTGTAGGGGCTACAATAGTCTTCGCTGATGAAAATGATCCCAATACCACGGTTTCTGGTTTGGATGTAGCGAACGAAACATATATTTTTAGATGGACTGTAGAAAACCCGAATGATAATACTTGTCCCGCACCAGGAACCGATACCGTAACTATAACTACGGATGCCACGCAAGGCCCGACAACGGCCAATGCTGGTCCCGACCAATGCCTGGCGTCGGGTATTGGTACTGTGACATTAGCTGGAAATGCTCCTGCCGTTGGGGAAACCGGACAATGGACCGCAGTTCCAAGTACCGGAATCACTTTTGTCGATGACACCCTTTTTAATACCGCGGCAAACATTACGACAGATCAAAGCTATATCCTTACTTGGACTATTTCCAAAACAGGTTGTCAAAGTACATTTGATGATGTAGAGATTACAGTTGGAGCCCTAGCGGCAGCGGATGCAGGGGCAGATCAAAGTGTTTGCTCAAGTACTGTGGACATGGCGGCCACAAGTTCAACGGGTACTGGTTTATGGACACAGATTTCGGGACCAGGTGGTTTTACCGTTGATGACGAAACAAGTCCGACCGCACAATTTACCTTTACCTTTTCCGGTCAGTATGTATTTGAATGGACCGTTGACAGTGGTACATGTTCCACTGCTTCTGACCAAGTTACCCTTAATGTCGGTATACCACCTACGGTAGCAGTGGTTGGTGGCAACCAGACCATTTGTAATGCTACAGAAGCAGTGCTTTCGGGAAATCCCTTTAATAGTGATGTTGAAAACGGGTTTTGGACTTTGCAGTCGGGGGCTCCGAATACACCTACGATAACCGATGTTAACGACCCCAATACTACAGTTACAAACCTGGTTTCCGGTTCATATACTTTTAGATGGACGATTGCTGGGAGCACCAATTGCCCCACGACCTTTGCTGATACTGTTTTGGATGTTTTTGTGCCGGCAAATGCAGGTAGCGATCTTCAATTATGTGAAGTATCCAACTTTCTTTTGGAAGCCACTTTTGGTTCTACAGGTACCTGGACCCAAGTGAGTACTACGGGGCCAAATGCTGTAATTACTCAAAACCCTACGAATAGTAGTGTTGCGGAAGTAAGTATTACTCCTGGGAACACCTATGTGTTCGAATTCACAACTGACTATGCTTCATGTCCAGTGACTTCCGACCAAGTAACAGTTACCTCAAGCACAGTGCCTTCGGTAGATCCAACAGCGGGTCCGGACCAGATACTATGTACAGGTGACCTAGGTGCGCCATTTCAAACCACATTGGCAGGTAATTCCCCTGGTGGAGATGTCTCCAATGCTGAATGGAGTTTTGTCAACGTTCCGCCAGGTAGCGTTGCCACAATCGATAGCCCTAACTCACCTAATTCGACACTAACTGGATTATCGGTACCGGGTATATATATATTAGAATGGAATTTTGAATCAGGCAATTGTTCGAATACTGCTGATATAGTAAGGATCGAAGTCTTTGAGGCACCTTCAACGGCCAATGCAGGACCTGATCAACCCAACGCATGTCAATTGGATGCCCAAATGGATGCTGTTCCCCCAACAGTTGGAATTGGTACTTGGACATTCTCTTCCGATCCCTCTAGTGGTGATGCAGTTATCGACAGCCCCAATTCGCCTACTACAACACTATCGAATATAACAACTTTAGGAACCTATGAGCTTACATGGACGGTTGCTAACGGAAATACTACTTTCCCTAGTTCCCCTTCAGCTTGTGACCCCTCTGTGGATACTGTTGAGATTACATTTACCGATGTGGCACCATCAGAGGCCGATGCAGGACCCGACCAAGAGTTCTGTGATGCGACCCAAACGAATTTGGATGCCGTTGCTTTAAGTGTCGGGACTGGAACTTGGAGTCAAACCGCTGGCCCTGGGGTTACAGATCCAGGAAATGCAGCTAATATAACAGCACCTAACAACCCCTCTGCCTTGGTTTTGGATTTAGAACCTGGTGTTTATGAATTTACCTGGACAGCCACCAACGGCGGGTGTGTTTCGACAGATACAATGGAAATAAGTATAATGGCACAACCGATTATTGCGGATGCGGGCCCAGATCAAAATTTACACCAGTTTTCATCAGTATCACTAGCGGCCGTTCCAACAGGAACAGGAACAGGTGTCTGGACACAGGTTTCTGGGCCAACGACCGTAAGTTTTGTTGATGCTTCCGACCCTAATACAGATGTGTTTGGGACGGATATAGGTGTTTATGAATTTGAATGGACAGTTTCCAACGGAATATGTACTGACGTGTCCGATACCATGACATTGACTATTGTAGGTATTGCAGATTTGGAATTGACCAAGGCAGTAAGTCCAACCGCTGTTAACGCTGGGGATACGGTCACTTTTACTATTTCGATTTTTAATAACGGTGTTTCAGGGGGCTCGGATGCCACTGGGGTTTCAATAGTGGATGTTGTTCCGACCGGATATACTGTCGTTCCCGGGACCGTTAGTGACAGCGGGGTCTATAACCCTGGTAATTTGACCATAACATGGGATGATCTTTCAGTACCAAATGGAACGACCTTGGATGTTACTTTCGACGCTACGGTAAATGCCACTGGCAACTACGACAATACTGCTGAAATTATTGCCAGCGATCAATTTGACCCTGACTCAACTGTAGGTAATGCAGTAGATACAGAGGATGACCAAAGTACCACTGCGGTAACTTTACAGTCCGCGGATCTTAGCTTGGTGAAAAGTGTCAGTCCGGCAACGGCAAGTGTCGGTGATACCGTGACCTTTACCCTCGCCGTTTCCAATGCGGGTACAGCGGATGCCACGGGTGTTGCCATATCCGATATGGTCCCAAGTGGATATACCATCGGTACAATCAATAACGGGGGGGCACTTTCAGGAAATGAAATTACATGGTCCGGGCTCACAGTGGCCAATGGCGGTTCCACTTCGGTAAGCTTCGAGGCAGTGGTGAATATGCCAACAGGGGCATCAGGTGAGTAC
>PDWI01003340.1_pt1 | contig 22725 bp, 23 predicted proteins | sample 1430891 | NCBI WGS metagenome assembly PDWI01 (sample SAMN01162508, study PRJNA174530) | Oral metagenome, whole genome shotgun sequencing project. | biome: Marine environment; feature: Marine mammal; material: Swab sample of the gingival sulcus; isolation source: swab sample of gingival sulcus... | reverse complement strand
ACTTGGAAAAATGCGTAATACTTCGCCTGATATAGCTTTGAGTTTTTTAGTATCGGATAAATCAACAGACAATGTGTGAATATTCGTATGAATTTGACATAATTTCTCTTTTGCCGACAGCAACTGTTCTTTATTTCTTGCCAAAAGCAAAATATTTGCCCCGTTTTGAGCCAATTTTTCGGCAATGGCAAACCCTATGCCTGTACTTCCGCCTGTGATAACAGCGTTTTTGTTTTCTAAATTTTTCATTTTGTAGTAAATTTTCATTAATTGTAGATAATTTACAATTGCAAAATAAATACATTTGTTTTATATTTTCAACTTAAATTGTAAACAATTTACAAAATGGAAGAAGATAAAGATATAGCATTTGATTTTGAGTTCTTAGAAAAACTTGTTGTAGGTATAGGCGAAGTATCTGAAATAACGGGTATTCCAACGAGGCAGATACGGTATTGGGAAGACAAAAGAATTATAAAAAGTCTAAGCGAAAACGGCAAAAATAGGCGATACGATTACAAAAACATCAAAAAAATTTTGCTTATAACAGAAATGCTAGACGAAGGTTATACGCTTGATGCTTCCGCTGAAAAAGTAAGTAAGCGAATGGAATTAATTGAAAATATGTTGAACAAGTTGAAACAAGGCAGCCACTAATCCAACAGTTCTATAAGCAGTCTGCAATAACCCGGCAAAATAAGGGAAGGAAGGTTTTGCTTACTCATTTTTCAACCTTTTATTTCCCTTTGTCCGGAAGGGAGCGCAAAGTCAACGAGTGGTAATGTTTTCTCGGGCTAAATGTTTCAACCAATCGGTTTAATTTTTTCATAATCCGTATAACTTCCGGTTTAAAAAGGCTAAATTGCCAGCATAAAAAATTTTCAAAAAATGGCGAATAAAAAGAAAAAGAGGTACTTTAAAAAGGTAAAAACCGGTGCTATAAATAAGAAAAAACTAAAAAGTGCCATTCTTTCTATCTTATACGAAGAGCCTACCAAAACCGTAAACTACAAGCAGGTTTCTACATGGCTGAAGATAAAAGACATGGAAACCCGCAGGCTGGTGAACGTAGTTTTGCAGGAGTTGGGCGACGATGGCTATCTGGAACAGATTTCAAGAGGCAAATACCGTTTAAAAGTAAAAACCGGCACCGCCATTGGTATTGTTGAACTTCAGCCACAAGGGTTTGCCTATGTCAACATTGAAGAAATGAAACGCCCGGTGCTTATTTCATTGCGCAACCTGAAACACGCCATGGAAGGCGATAAAGTACGCATCCGCCTTTTTGCCCGCCGCAAAAAACACGACCTTGAGGGTGAGGTAACAGAAATACTGGAAAGGGCAAAAACGCAGTTCGTTGGTACGGTAGAAACTTCAAAGAATTTTGCTTTCCTATTGCCGGCCGGGAAAACGGGATTCGATATTTTTATTCCGATAGAAAACCTAAATGGTGCCAAAAACGGGCAAAAAGCCATTGCCGAAATTACAGAGTGGCCGGCCAAAGCACGCAGCCCCTTTGGACGAATTATTGAAGTTCTGGGCAATGCCGGCGATAACGATGCGGAAATGCATGCCATACTCGCCGAATTTGACTTGCCGTATAAATTCCCGGTAAACGTTGAAAAAGCCGCTGAAAAAATACCATCCGAAATTTCGGAAGAGGAAATTAAAAGCCGCCGCGATATGCGGAAGGTTACTACTTTTACCATCGATCCTGCAGATGCCAAAGACTTTGACGATGCTCTTTCGCTGCGGAAACTTCCTAACGGAAACTGGGAAGCAGGCGTACACATTGCCGATGTAACGCACTATGTAACAATCAACTCTATCATTGAAGAGGAGGCAAAAAATCGGGCAACATCGGTTTATCTGGTAGACCGCGTTGTTCCCATGTTGCCTGAAAAACTCTCCAACGGCGTATGCTCCCTGCGGCCCCACGAAGATAAACTCTGCTTTTCGGCACTGTTTGAACTAAACGACAATGCAGAAGTATTAAAACAATGGTTTGGAAAAACGATAATCCACTCCGACCGCCGTTTTAACTACGACGAGGCACAGCAGGTTATTGAAACCGGTACCGGCGACTTAGCCGATGAAATACTTACCCTGGACCGGCTGGCAAAAAAACTGCGAGAGCAAAGATTTAACAACGGCTCAATGGCTTTCGACCGTATTGAATTTAAATTTAATGTTGACGAAAAAGGCAAACCACTATCAGTATATTTTAAAGAGTCGAAAGATTCCAATAAACTGATTGAAGAGTTTATGTTGCTTGCCAACCAGAAAGTAGCCGAATTTGTGGGCGGAAAAAGGAAAAACAAAACACCAAAAACTTTTGTGTACCGCATCCACGACAAGCCAGATGCCGAAAAGCTGACAACATTCAACTCCTTTATCCACCGGTTTGGCTATGGCATAAAACTATCTACCCCAAAAGCAATAGCCAACTCCATCAACAAATTACTGCAAAATGTTAAAGGTAAAAAAGAACAAAACCTGTTTGAGACATTAGCCATAAGAGCAATGGCAAAAGCTGCTTACTCAACCCGTAATATCGGCCATTATGGCCTTGGATTTGAATACTATACCCATTTTACTTCGCCTATTCGCCGTTACCCCGACATGATGGTACACCGGCTGCTCCAAAAATACCTGGAGGGTGGCCGTTCTTCCAACGAACAAAAATATGAAGAACTATGCAAACATTCGTCAGATATGGAAACCAGAGCAGCCAATGCCGAAAGGACATCAATAAAATACAAACAGGTAGAGTTTATGCAAGACCACATCGGACAAATTTATCCGGGTGTTATTTCAGGGATTACCGACTGGGGTATTTATGTTGAACTGGAAAATAAAATTGAAGGCATGGTTCCCATTCGCGAACTGGACGATGATTTTTATACTTTCGATGAAAAGAATTATGCCCTGGTAGGCCGCCATTCAAATAAAACATACCAATTAGGCGATGAAATTACCGTTAAAATATGGCGTACGAACCTGGAACGCAAACAACTCGATTTTCTGCTGGCAACACCTGAAGCATAAACTAATTACATTTATATGAACCTGACAAATAACACTTTAAGACAAAAATTATTACAACAGACACGACTGTTCAAGCAGTTTTAAAATTCAAATAGTTTATTTCAGGTGAAATAATTATTTATATTTGTCTTGGGATTTTTAGGAGCAAAATAAGTTATCATGAAAATCAGCCACACTTCCAACGGGAATAAAAAAGATACCAATAGGGAAAATATTTTAAAAATAGCCCGCGAAATCTTCAGTAAATACGGATACAAAAAAACCACCCTTGATGATATTGCCAGTGCCGTGCGAAAAGGGAAAAGCTCGTTGTATTATTACTTTAAAAGCAAGGAGGATCTTTTTCATGCCGTAATTATGAAAGAAGTTGAAATTTTAGGCTACGAACTGGAAATTGTAATTAATCGCAACACCGACCCTATTGACAAGCTCCGCGATTATATACTTACCAAAATAAAGACTTTCAGAGGGTTGGCCAACTTCTATCATGCCATTGAAAACGATATTACAGCTATCGGCTTTATTGAAGATGTGAAACACAGCTACGAGCAAAACGAAATTAGGATGATAAAACGCATTCTTATCGAAGGCGTGCGAAAAAATGAATTCGAGATTTACGATTTCAATCTGGCAGCAATTGGTATAACAATGGCTATCAAAGGCTTAGAAATGCCGTTGGCAGCAGGCATTTATGGCAATGTTAACCTCGAAAGCAGTGTAGATATTATCCTTAAAATTATTTGTTACGGAATAATGAAACGATAACCTTGTAGTATTCTTTTCAAAAAAAGCCGGTTTTGCAACCAGCCTTTACAATAACGGAAAACAACTCGGGTTACCGGCTTACGTAAACTTTGTACTCCCAGGCGCATTCAGATTAAATATTTCTTCTCCACTAAGTGATGTTTTTTCTCCCGAGAAACATGCTTTCATGTTATTTTCACCCTGAAATTTTACTGTTCCGCTTTGTTGATTGTCTAACAGGTTTATCCCAATCCTGCTTTAAACAAAATTACCATTGAAGCCGGTGAACCAATTTATTCCTTAAAACTCTATTCACCAACCGGAAAACTTATGAAAAAACTCGTAAAAATAAATAACAACAAAGTTTCACTGAACCTTTCAGGCATAGTGCCAGGCATCTATCTCTTACAGATTGAAGGCAAAAGCAGTGTGGAAGTAAAAAAACTGGTAAAGCAATAATCTCAACATAACTGTTTTTATTACACTGCAATCTCCTTCCCGGCTTTCTTTAACTTTTTCAGGTCGTTTACCGTAAAATTGCCTATAAACGACACCACAAAGCAAATTCCATTGGCATCTTCATTACGGATAAAAATATGGCATTCCGTATATTCTTTTCGATTGCCCAACAACCAGATATCAACATCCAAATCATCGTTATTGTCTTTTATTTTTTTGTACTGAGCTGGTAAAAGTGCTTCGGCTTTACGGATAAACTTTTCGGCACTCATAGTCCCTTTTTTAGGGTTATACGACATAAACCGCACATAGTGCAAATCACCGGTTACATTTTTTTCGTCACCATCATCGCCTAAGTCAATATTAATGGCATCTATCATGCTTTTAGAGAAGCTAAAACTGAATACGGCTTCGTTTCCGTTAAATGTATCATACATTTTGTCCGATTTACTTTGGGATGAAGCAAATAGTGCGGCCAATAAAAGGCCTATTAAATAAGCAATTGCTGCAAAAATCTTCATGATTTTAACGTTTGATTATTAATACGTTTCTTATTTCCTTTTAATTATTTAATACTAAAGTTGAATCTTTAAGGACAAGTCCCTGAGAGGTTACCAGCCAAGACTTTCCAACCATATTACCTTTCCTTTCAGCGCCGAGGATTTCTATGTCATCAATAATTTTCAACACTGAATTATCGAATGCAAACGACTTTCCTTCCGGTATTTTTAACGTTATATCTACTTCCTGTCCATGGAATTTATCTATTTCACTAACAACAAAGAAGGGATCAAGTCGAAAAACAGAATCTGTTAGGCTATAATTGTAAGTAACTTTTTTTATCAATTCCGATGCCAACCTATGGGATTTTCCGTAGGCTGTTTTTTTCACTGTAATTGAGAAATCTTCAGTATCTGCCTTCTCAATATCCAGCTTGGGCCTGCCCAAAAGTAATTTTTCGCTCATCATAACCGTGTATTGAAACCCTTTAAATTCGAAATCTGTTTTGACATAATCCTCATATCTGTCGTCTGCCAGCGTTAGAACCAATGTCTGGCACGAATCACAAGCCAAAAGTTCGCTGTTGTTTAACGAAGCTCGTTCCCTGAAATCGCCCAATTGTCCGACAGAACTAATTATGAGTGCAGCCAGGGCAAAAAGCCATATTCCAACCATAGACAAGCCAATAGCAGCATTATTTGTTTTATACCGGAAAATAAGTTTGGTACCTACAAACAATATAGCCAGCAGCGGAAGCCCCAGTAAAATACTTATAAGAAGAACTCCAAGTGTGGCAAATCCGGGGGTAATAAAATATTGAAGTAAAAGCGGAACGTTAAGATCCGAGTCGGAGAAAAGTGGCCAGCCGACACCGAAAGAACTGCCTGCTACCAACGAAGAAATTAGTGCAAGAATGCCGAAAAAACCAAATAACACCAGAAAAACGCCAAAAACAATAGCGATAATCCTTAATAGAATACTAAATACGTTATAGGTTATTTCGCCCACAGCCTCCATCGACTTTTTCCCTTTATTATAGGTATCCGACTGCCTAAACTTTTGGTAGTTCTCTTTTACTTCGTTAAACTCTTCTTTAATCGACTTCTGAATGTTTTTTACAGTTGCCTCCTGGCCATGCATTTCAAGGCGTTGCGCAATGGTTAGGGCTTTGGGCACTGCAAGCCATAGAATTAAATATGCCAGCAAGGCAGTGCCTGAGGTAATGAAAAAAAGTATCACAAAAATAATACGCATCATTACCGGATCCATATTAAAGTACGCAGCCAGCCCACCGCAAACACCTCCGATAACCCTGTGCTCATGGTCGCGGTACAAACGCCTTTTTCTTTTTGTTCCATTGGCAAAAATGCTCCCTTCATCTTCTTCTTCCATGAAATTTTCCGGCTTGCCCATGGTTTCAATTACCTGCTGTACCATATCCAGAGTAACCACTTTTGAATTATCAGACTTTTCGCTAAAAATTTCCGCAATCCTCGACTCAATATCAAAAATAATTTCCCTGCCCTCATCTTCACCACCAAAATAGTTCTTCAAGGCAATCAGGTACTTCTGTAGTTCCTCATAGGCATCTTCTTCAATATGAAAAATAATGCCGTTTATATTAATTGTAAATGTTTTCTTCATTTTATATCGTTTTGAATACTGTTTACTTCTTTAGGTTTATGATTTGTTGTTTCTAACTGTTCCTACTGCTTCAACCAACTCAGCCCACGATAATTCTAAATCGTTCAAAAATTTTCTTCCACTATCGGTGAGCTCATAGTATTTTCGCGGTGGCCCCTGGGTCGATTCTTCCCACCTATAGGCTAATAAACCGGCATTTTTTAACCGGGTTAAAAGTGGGTAAAGTGTACCTTCCACTACTATCATTTTTGCTTTTTTCAAAGTCTCAATAATATCGCTCGCATATAACGGCTTACCATCGAGTACAAGCAAAATGCAGTACTCTAATACACCTTTTCTCATTTGAGCTTTTGCATTTTCTATTTTCATTTTCTTTTGTTTTCAATCTAAATGACATTTTCCTCTCATTATTGTTACATCATTTAAAGATCTTTTTATAAGACTATACCTTTTAAAACCATGTTACTTGCAATGCAAATATATATAATAAATATAGTACTATGCAATACATATTACTAAAATATTTTTTCAAAAAAACTCAAGTCGCTGATAATCTGCACCATAAAAACATTATGTTTTTTTCAGAATTTGAAATCTATGATACCAACAACCAGTCTCTTCTCGGAGTCATTAGTGATGGTTGATATATTTAATCCCCGAAGCGACATTGTTATCAATAAAAAACGGTTTGAGCTTGAGATAAGTAATTTTTGGCAATCGCGATGAATATGGAAATACAATGGTGCTAACATTATCACAATGACTACGAATACATTTATTACTAAAACAAGAGGTAAAAATTAACTTGCCACACCAGTAAGCGAAGAGGTAGAAATACTTATTGTTACAGGATTATTTGTCCGTAGCCGGTTTATTATATGCTGCTCGTTATGGCAATAATTATTCTTTAAATAAAACCCTCTTTTTATTTTATGCTTCTGTATTTCAAAACAATGTGCGCTATAACGTAAAAAACCGCTTTCGCATACAAAAGCGGTTCAGTTATATTAATTCAGGCACTTATCCGCAATAAATAGTAAAACAACCTTACGAAAAGCGCCATTAGTTCGTACTTGTTTTTATTATTTCACTTCCGATCCGTTTTTAACAACTGCATCAGGTGTAACAATATGTAAAGAACCATCAGCATTTTCAGCACACAGAATCATTCCCTGAGATTGTATGCCCCGCAGTTTTTTAGGTTCCAGATTTACTAAAACACAAACCTGCGTGCCCACAAGGGCTTCCGGCTCATAATATTCGGCAATGCCTGAAACAATAGTGCGTTTGTCAATTCCAGTATCTACTTTTAATTGTAAAAGTTTTTTTGTTTTTGGAACCTTTTGGGCTTCCAGAACAGTGCCAATACGGATATCCATTTTGCCGAAAGCTTCAAAAGCTACACTCTCCTTTGCAGGAGCTGCCTTTGCTTCAGCCATTTCGTTCATTTTTCTTGCATCCATCAGTTTTTGTAACTGCTCATCGATCTTGCTATCTTCAATCTTTTCGAAAAGTAACTCTGGTGAATTTATTTTATGCCCTTCCTGTAGCAGGTCTGTATTGCCAAGGTTCGACCAATCATACTTTTCGAGGTTCAAAAAACCACGTAGTTTTTCCATACTGAAAGGAAGGAAAGGCTCCAGGCCTATGGTAAGATTAGCAGTAATCTGAAGACAAACGTTTAGAATTGTTTTTACCCGTTGTTGATCCGTTTTGAACAACTTCCAAGGTTCCTCATCGGCGAGATATTTATTACCCAAGCGAGCCAGATCCATAGCATTTTTAAGCGCTTCACGAATACGAAAACTATCAAGGCTTTTCTCAATTTCAGCTTTTATGGCTGAAATGGCAGCAAGCGTTTCTTCATCATAGGCAGTATGTTTGCCGACAGCAGGCACAATGCCATCAAAATATTTATTAGTTAGCACCAGCGCCCTGTTAACGAAATTACCTAATATAGCAACCAATTCGTTATTGTTGCGTGTCTGAAAATCTTTCCAGGTAAAGTCGTTATCCTTGGTTTCCGGTGCATTAGCTGTAAGTACATATTTAAGCACATCTTCTTTCCCGGGAAAGGCTTCGAGGTATTCGTGCAGCCATACTGCCCAATTACGCGATGTGGAAATTTTGTCTCCCTCCAAATTCAGAAACTCGTTGGCAGGTACGTTTTCAGGGAGATTATAAGTGCCTTCAGCCTTAAGCATACTGGGAAAAATAATACAGTGAAAAACAATATTGTCTTTGCCAATAAAATGCAACATCCTGGTTTCCCGGTCTTTCCAATATTTTTCCCAATCGGGAGTAAGCTCTTTAGTAGCTGAAATGTACCCGATTGGTGCATCAAACCAAACATATAGTACCTTTCCTTCCACACCTTCGAGGGGTACAGGCACACCCCAGGTAAGGTCGCGTGTAACAGCGCGAGGCTGCAATCCGCTGTCGAGCCAAGATTTACATTGCCCGTAAACATTCGATTTCCATTCCTGGTGACCCTCAAGTATCCACTCTCTTAACCAGGATTCGTACTGGTCAAGGGGCATGTACCAGTGTTTTGTCTCCTTCAGTACCGGCTGGTTGCCACTTATGGTCGATTTTGGATTGATCAGTTCCGTGGGGCTAAGCGATGTGCCGCAACTTTCGCACTGGTCGCCATAAGCACGTTCAAAGCTACACTTTGGACAAGTACCGATAATGTAACGGTCGGCCAAAAATTGTCCGTTCTCTTCATCGTAATATTGCTCGGTGGTTTTCTCAGTAAGCTTTCCGGTATCATAAAGTTTCCTAAATATTTCCGATGCCGTATCATAGTGAACTTTTGCACTTGTTCGGGAATATATATCAAAAGATATCCCGAATTTTTCAAAAGATGCTTTTATGATATTATGGTACCTGTCCACAATATCTTGTGGTGTAACACCTTCATTTTTTGCTTTAATCGTTATCGGCACACCGTGTTCATCAGAACCGCCGATCATAATTACATCTTCATTTTTCAGCCTAAGATATCGTGCATAAATATCGGCAGGAACATAAACCCCTGCCAGGTGGCCTATGTGTATAGGCCCATTTGCATAAGGTAATGCAGTGGTTATAAGCGTACGTTTAAAGTTACCCATTCTGAACGTGGTTTTGAAATAAGGCTGTAAAGATAGCGGATTTTTTGGGTGCAACCCGAAGATCTTTTTGTGGATTATTGGTTTAAAACAGAAATAACATTATTTATTTCAATATTTTGCTATTTGTGCCAAGAAGTTACAAGCCGCTTTACCTTAGTCTGCATTAGTTAATTCTTCCGCCAGGTTTCCATAAAAGAAAAACTCTTCCGTCCAATTTTTAGAAATGTGTCCTTTGTAACCACAAGGAGCCCATCCGATAGCAGAAGGCCCATCGGCCCCGTCAAAGCCATCTCTTCCACTGGGTTCGCCATTGCCGCCTACACCACCATAACCTCCAGAGCCGCCAACACCATGGCTTCCTCCTGATCCTCCACGGCTTATGGCAACAATCATATCTTCAAAAATGCGGCTGTCGCTGGTAAAATATAATTCGAAATTACCGCCGTCACCACCGGGTCCACCCAGGCCACCGCCGCCACCATCGCCACCACATCCGCCATCCTCACCCGGATTACGATGAGGTATGGTCACCACCTCTTCCACTTCTACATCAACGTAATACGTTTCTGGCACCTTAATCTGTTCTTCCACCTCTTTTTCGTTTCCTTCGGCATCCTTTACAGTTTTTTTGACCGTTTTAGTTACCATACGTGTGCGGGCCTCCTTCACCATTTTCTTTACTACCTTTTTTTCGTACCACACGGATCCATCCCTGCCATCTCCACCATCGCCGCCACTACCGCCGTTTCCACCATCACCACCACTGCCTCCGGTTGTAGTTACCGTTAATGTACCTCCATTAGTGTTTATAAGGAAGCGGTACTCATTGTTTCCCATAAAATTTTCAACATAAACATAGAGTAATGTGCAGTTGAGTATTGAATCATAGTAAGCATCACTCCAAATACCAATATCGGGGCCATTATGCCCTGCAGTGCCATCCTCGCCCCACTGCCCGTGCTCACCATGTTGGCCGGCAGCACCCGAAGCGCCACTTCTCCCGGAAAAGCCAGCGTTTCCGGAAAGGCCGTAGAAAGCCAAATGGTAATCATGTTTATAGTCAAGCAGGAATGAAAATGTATCGACAACCGCCTGGTTCCTAAGCGAATGAGTAACCAATGCAACCTGATGGTTTTCAATGGTAGTAAAATCACTGTTAATTCTGAAATCTCCCTTATACCATTCTCCACCAATGGCTTCGAACCAAAAATCTTTGGTATTTTTCTTCTTTTTCAGCTTATTGTAAATACGTTTTTCACCATTATTAAAGGTTGCTTCCACAATACCACTAAAACTGCAACCGGGTGCTTTATCAAAGGTTTCAGATGGCAAAAAGCGCACTGAAGTTTCATAGTTTAAAGGAATAAGCAACTCCCTGCTTTTTGAAGGTTGACGGCGTGGATACACCCTCACACTGATGTATTTTCCTTTCGATGGCATTAACTCTTCGTTCACCTTTACTTTGCCCATGCTAAAAGAACCACCAACCACTTCCACCTTATATTTCCACCACAATACGCGACCGCCTTCCATACCTATTGTTTTGCGTATTTTACCCTTTTTATGGTAGGAGACTATACCAATGTCAAACGATTCTCCAGGGAGTACAAGTTGCTTTTGATCAAAATAAATCTGGATAGAATCTGCCTTGCTCGAAAAGAGTGAAGCTCTTGCGTTGTTCGTGGTTGCCAAAACAATCAAAACAACCAATAAGGTTATCAAATATTGTTCTTTTTTCATGGCGTTATTTTTTAAAAAATCATTCCTGTCAAATAAAAAACAAAATCTATTCCATATTTTTTTTGACTTCTTTTCTGCTTATTGTGATTATTTTAGCAATCAAAAAACCATATGTCTCGTTTTTCGCATATTCTGTTTGATCTCGATGGCACTCTTGCCGACAATACGCAGGGAATAGAAAACTCGCTAAGGTATGCTTTGGCTAAAATGCACATTAATGAATTCCCCGAAAATACATTAGAAAACTTTATCGGCCCACCATTGCAATGGGGTTTCAGTAGTGTGTATGGCATGAATAAAAAAGAGGTTGCTGTTGCTGTTGACTATTTCAGGGAGTATTATTCTGAACATGGGTGGCACCAAAACATACCTTACCCGGGCATAATGGAGCTTTTGGCCGAGCTCCACCAAAAAGGTGTTAAAATGTACATCGCCACGGCAAAACTCGAATTATTTGCACAACGCATTATCCGCCACTTCGAAATGGATAGATACATTATCCAACTCAGGGGAGCCGACTATGGTGGTAAAAAAGCTACGAAAGCAGATATCATTGCAGATTTGATCTACACACAAAAGTTGCAACCTTCAAAAAATATAGCGATGGTTGGCGATACACCTTTTGATATGGATGGAGGTAAAGCAAATGGACTGGCAACCGTTGCCGTGGACTATGGCTTTGGCAAAACAGAAGAACTGAAAAATACTGTACCCGACTATTTTGTTCCAGATGTGGAAACACTTGCTGAAGTTTTACTGGATTAGCTTGCTCGTTAAAACTTAACAAAGAAAATTCATTGCATTTACCCAAAATTTTATCTTTGTTTTATGATTGTACCAACACCCATATATCCCGGATCTAAAATCAGAATTGTTGCCCCTGCGGGGAAGGTAAGTGAAAAATATGTAATTCCGGCAGCACAGTGGTTAACTGATCAGGGTTATAATGTTGTTCTTGGCCAACATGTTTTTAACCGTCATTTCCAATTTGCCGGAACAGATAAACAGCGGCTGCATGACCTGCAACAGGCAATAGACGACTCTGAAACGGATGCAATAATTTGTGCCAGGGGCGGTTACGGAACCGTACGAATCATCAATCAACTTGATTTTTCAAAATTTAAGGAAAACCCTAAGTGGTTGGTGGGTTTTAGCGATATTACTGTTATTCATGCCTGCCTCAACAAACTACAGGTAGCCAGCATACACGCAACAATGCCACGTTATTTTTTTGATGAAAATGGAAATGTAACAGAAAACCTCGAAACGCTGATGCACTTGTTGGCCGGGAAGCCGGAAGCATATACCATTGACCATCAATCTAATAATAAAAAAGGAGTGGCCGCGGCTGAATTGGTGGGGGGCAACCTTTCTATTGTGTCGAGCCTAACAGGCACAAAATTTGACATGGACACCAACGGAAAAATACTTTTTCTGGAAGATATCGATGAGTTTCTATATCATACCGACCGCATGGTAAATCAACTGAAACTCGCAGGCAAACTAGATCAACTTGTTGGCCTTATTGTAGGCGACTTTACCAACATGAAAGACAACGATTCACCCTTTGGAGCGTCCGTACAGGAGATTATTCTGGAAGCTGTAAAAGAATTCAATTACCCGGTAATATTCGGGTTTCCGGCAGGGCATGATCAACGTAACCTTGCATTGGCATTTGGCAAAAAATACAAAATTGAAGTAACTGATAATAAATCGATTGTAACATTAATTTGATTCTACCATTCAAAAATATGGCTTCTCAAAAAGAAATAGGAGAAATTGGAGAAAAACTGGCGCTTCAGCATTTAATAAGCCTCGGATACAAAATTCTGGAAAGAAACTGGCATTATGGACATTTGGAACTTGATATTATAGCAAGGGATAATGATGAACTTGTTATAGTAGAAGTAAAAGCCAGGAGCGGACTGCGATATGAACATCCCACAGAAGCTATAACAAAAAGTAAAATTAAACGAATTATTGAGGCAGCAGATGCTTATATTTGCGACAACAACCTGCAACTGGAAACCCGATTTGATGTAATAACGATAATCTTTTTTCAACAGGGACACGAATTAGAACATTTTAAAGATGCTTTTTACCCCACGCTTTAAGTTTTTTTATTATGATTCTGCTATTTTTAACCCCCAAAAGATACCATGAATATTGTACCTCGTTAAAAGGTGTAACCAAAAAATTTCCATTTGATGAAACTACCTTGATTTTCAATCCTGAAAAAGAAAACGTTATGCTAGGAGTTTCGGAGAATTGAAAGAACCTGGCACATGAATAAAAAATACTGAAATTTGTTAAAAATAGACGGCTACCTTACTAACGATATGATTAAAAACCTGATCAACCAGACAACAACAATTTTAAAATTTAATCAATGCCTAATTTAAAAATAGCTATGCACAAACAAAAAACACTACTTGCTTTCACCTTTTGTTTTCTAATCCTTTCTTTTAACGCGTTTACCCAGGAAAAAGAAACATTCACCATTATAAAAGAAATACCCCACCTGCCGGTTATTAGCCAGGGAAGTACAGGAACATGCTGGAGTTTTGCAACAACCAGCTTCCTCGAATCAGAAATTATACGTAAAGGTTTGCCTGAAATAGATTTATCAGAAATGTATTTCGTAAACTATGCCTACCTGGATAAAGCTAAAGCCTATTTGTTTTACCACGGCAACAACAACTTTTCGCAGGGGGGACAAGCCCATGACGTACTAAATGTGATGCGTAATCATGGCGTAGCTACCCAAAAGGCTTTTCCAGGCAAAAAAATTGATGGCAGGTTTAAACATAGCGAGTTGATAAAAAAACTCGACAAAGTGGTAGAAAAAATGAATAGTAAGAAAAAAAGATTCAATGCTGCAAAAAAGAAGGCACTTAAACCCATTTTGAAAAAAGAAATTGGGGAAATACCTAAAACGGTTGAATTTGAAAGGGAGAAATATTCACCTCAAGAATTTCTGAAATATACAGGTTTAAACCCTGACGATTATATTGAAATATCTTCTTACACCCATCATCCTTTTTATCAGCCGTTTGTACTGGAAGTCCCCGACAACTGGGCACATGGGCTTTACTATAATCTGCCATTGGATGAAATGATGGAAGTTATTTATAATGCCCTTAAAAATGGTTACACAGTGGCATGGGATGGCGATACAAGCGAAAAAACATTCAGGCATAAGGCGGGTAAAGCCGATGTGAATAAAAAACTGGCCGGAAAAATTACCCAGGAAATGCGCCAGAAAACCTTTTTGAACCGCACCACTACTGACGACCATCTGATGCATATGGTAGGACTTTCGAAAGATGCTAACGACAAAAACTGTTTTTATACAAAAAACTCGTGGGGAGACGATAGCAATTCATATGGCGGCTACCTGCATTTAACCGATGATTATGTGCGACTGAAAACATTGGCTATTTTGGTGCACAAAGATGCTATTCCTGGCAAAATACGTACAAAATTGAACCTTTAATGCGCGAATTTAAACTTACAACGGAATACATTGAACTTATTAAACTATTGAAACTTTTGCGGATAGCCGAAACCGGTGGACATGCGAAGCAAATAGTAGAAAACGGAGAAGTTACGTTAAATGGGAACCCGGAATTTAGAAAAAGAGCCAAGTTAAGGCCAAACGACGTTGTGGAAGTTCTCGGAGAAAAAATTACCGTAATCGCATAATAGTAAAAAACAAAGGCTTTCCGAAGCAATTCCGGAAAGCCTTTGTAATAATGGCCATTTAACCGACTATTTTTGCATGTGAACATCCAATTGTGGAAACGGAATCCCAATTCCTGCTTTGTTCAGCGCATTATAAACATTTTCATTAATATCGAAATAAATATTCCAGTAATCCTCTGTTTTCCCCCAAACCCGAACAGCTATATTTACTGAACTATCTGCCAACTCGTTAACTGCAATAAAAGGTGCCGGTTCAGTTAAGATCCGTTCGTCCTTAGCAATCGTGTCCATTAGCACCTTTCTCGCTTTTACTATTTCGCTGCCATAGGCAATGCCAAATACAAAATCAACCCGACGCAATGGTTCGGCAGTATAATTTATCATGGTATCCGTTGACAGGCCACCATTGGGTATAATCACCTTTTTGTTATCCAACGTCTTTAAAATGGTATTAAATATTTGTATTTCGTCAACAACGCCTTCCTGTCCTTGAGCAGAAAGGTAATCCCCTATCTTAAATGGCTTAAATATCAACAACATAACACCACCTGCGAAGTTTTGCAGCGTTCCAGATAATGCCATACCCACTGCCAATCCGGCTGCACCCAAAATCGCGATAAACGAAGTCATTTGTATACCCATCATCCCGATAACACTTATAAAAAGCAAAACTTTAAGAAGTACACCCACCATGCTGTTTAAAAATCCTCGCAAAGAGCGATCAATGTCCTTCTTCTCCATTATCCTCGATAATGCTTTCTGAATGATTTTTATCACCCAAAAACCAATTATTAATGTAATTAAGGCTCCAATAAGCTTCGGGCCATAAATCATAACTAATTCATTTAATTTCTCCCAGAGATTTTCCATTACATAAAGTTTTTTGATTTTGAAAGTGTACAATATAAACTTTTTGTGCCAAAAAAAAGAGGACTAAACTACTAATCCTCTTCTCATTCCTGTTTTAATTAAACCATATTTATGCTGTTTTTCCCAAATAACTTATGGTGTTCTGAACCGTATGCAGCTTATTCAATTCCTCATCGCGGATAGAGATGTTAAAAGTTCCTTCAAGATAATAAGCAAAAATCGACCAGTCAACCTGATCAAAACGCAAATCATCAATATAAGAAGTTTCCAGATTAATAGCCGCTTTTTCAACACCTGTTCTTCGAAGCACCCTGTATAAATTTCTCCTTATTTTGTTTTCTTCCATAGCATTAAAAAACTGTTTTCTGTTTTAAAAGTTTTCGAACATTTTATTTTATGGTTCAAATATATGAAAACCTGACTACTTAAATGCTCTTTTACAATTTTTAACGGTAAACGGTATTAATTATTTAGTTTTTTTAAGATTAAATAGCAAATATGCTGATTTAAGATACACTGGTAGCTATCGGCTTTAAATAACTCGTATATCTCCAGGTTATGAAAACGATTGCTGACCCGTTCTCCGTCATGTTCAATTCCCTTTTTAAAAAATACAAGGCATTATGTAACTGTAAAAATTAAACTTTTATAATACTGAATAACAAATATTTATCATCCAAAAAAGTTTGATATATGATTAATAATAAAGGAGAATTGAATAAAATGTACATCATTCGTTTTATCTTTACATGTTTTTAAAGAAAGTTCAAATAAAATAAAGTTAACAATGAAAAAATTATTGTTTATCAGTGTTTTGATAGTCACGGGTTTTATGATTTCCTGCGGATCGAAAAACAAAAAGCAGGACACTTTTGTGTTGATTAAAACCGATTTAGGCGATATTAAAGTTAAACTTTATGACGATACACCGTTGCACAAAAACAATTTTGTAAAACTGGCTAACGAAGGATTTTACAATGGCCTTATTTTTCACCGGGTAATAGAAAATTTTATGATCCAGGGCGGCGATCCACATTCGAAAAATGTTGATAAAAAGCTCCCTCTCGGAGCTGGAGGTCCGGGTTATACTGTGCCGGCAGAGATAAAACCCAATCATTTTCATAAACGCGGGGCGTTAGCAGCGGCGAGGCTTGGTAACTCCAGAAATCCGGAAAGAGCCTCAAGTGGCTCGCAGTTTTATTTGGTTCAGGGTAAAGTTTTCCGCCCGGGCGAACTGGATACCATGATACAGAAAATTAACAGCCAGCGAAAAAACGAAATGTTGCGTGCAGCATTGGAAGCAAACAATAGCAAATTGCTTTCTTTTAAGAAAAAAGACGACAGCGAGGGCTTTAATAACTTCATCATTGATTTAAGGGAAGAAGTAGACAGCACATACAACGCCAGCCACACCTTTAGCCTTACTGATGAGGAAAAAGAGGTTTACACCACAATTGGCGGTTACCCGTCGCTTGATGGTGAATACACCGTATTTGGCGAGGTGGTTGAAGGTATGGACGTTGTGGACAAAATTGCTGCGGTAAAAACCAACAGGAACAATCGCCCGGAAAAAGATGTACACATGAAAATGAAAGTGCTAAAATAACGTGATGTAATTTCTATTTATTATTTTATTCAACTTGTGAAAGAATATTTACACAGCACTTTTAAAAACTTCTAACCGCCCAAAACATATGCAATTTCTTCGCCAGGTTGCAACCAATAGGTTTGCATGCCGGCCTTTTGTGCACCTACTATATTTTTCTTCAAATCGTCGATAAATAGTGTTTCCGAAGGAGTTATACCGGCTATTTCAATTATTTTCAGGTACGCGTTTAAGTCGGGTTTGCGGGCATTGATAATATGGGAATAGAAATCCTTTTCAAAAAGTGAATTAAATTCAAAACCGTAAGTCTTTCTGAACCAGCGATACAGTTTTTGCATGTGTATTTCGTTGGTATTACTGAATAAAAAAAGGCGGAAATCGCTGGCCAGGCGCTGCAACATTGCCACACGTTGTGGTGGAATATCACATATTATAGCACTCCAGGCACTGTCGATCTGATCGTCGGTAAGTTCAGGGTTACCAATAAATTCCCTTACCTGCCTGCGAAATTCAACCGGGGTAATGGCTCCTGTCTCCAAGGCATAGAATACCGGGTGAAAATAGACTTGGCTGTTGTCAATCACCTCTTTTTTCATCCCCAATGCCTGAAAAGATTTTAAGATCGCATCAAAATCGAGGTTCAATAATACTTTACCCAAATCGAAAACGATGTTTTTTACCTTTGTAAGATCGGCATACATAAATTACAAATTAAGTTGCGAATATAACTATTAATCGAAAGGTCTATGAATATCCAGGGCAAACATTATCAAACAATTTGGATAAAACCTTATGACAACACTGTCATTCAGGTAATTGATCAGCGAAAGCTGCCATTTATGATCGAAGTTTTTGAGCTTCAATCCACAGAAGATACCTTTTACGCATTGCGCGAGATGGTTGTCCGTGGAGCACCTTTAATTGGCATTACCGCAGCCTACGGAATGTACCTGGCATTGCTTCGGTTTAAAAAGGGCGATTTGCTTTCTTATATTTCTGATAAAGCTGTGTATTTAAAGTCAGCAAGGCCTACGGCGGTAAACCTGGCTTTTGCCGTAGACGAAATGGTTCGTTTTATTTCGTTGCATATTAAAGAAAAAGATTTGCCCGAAAAAGCACTTGCCATGGTTGAATCGATGAAAAACAGAGAGATAGCTTTCAGCAAAAAAATCGGTGAATTTGGCGCCGGGATAATAGATAAAATTTACAGGCGAAAGAATTCTACGGTAAATATACTTACCCACTGTAATGCCGGATGGCTGGCCTGTATCGACTGGGGTACAGCAACAGCACCTGTTTACGTAGCACACCAAAATGGTATACCACTCCATGTTTGGGTAGATGAAACACGGCCACGCAACCAGGGTGCGCGGCTAACAGCCTTCGAATTAAGCGAAGAAGGGGTTGCACATACCGTCATTTCGGACAACACAGGCGGCCACCTGATGCAGCATGGCAAAGTTGACCTTGTACTGGTGGGCTCCGACCGGACAACAGCCACTGGCGATGTTGCCAACAAAATAGGTACTTACCTTAAAGCACTCGCTGCTTTCGACAACAACATCCCTTTTTATGTTGCCCTGCCTTCATCGTCAATAGACTGGAAAATTAACGACGGCCTTACTGAAATACCCATTGAAGAGAGAGCTGGAAATGAAGTAGCGGAAATAGAAGGATGGAACGGAAGGGAAATAGTACGCATTAATTTAATTCCGTCTGGTACCAATACAGCCAATTACGGATTCGATGTTACGCCGGCACGTTTAATAACAGCACTGATTACCGAACGGGGGATTTGCAAAGCTGATAAAAAAGCAATCACAGAACTTTTCAGTAAATGATTATTAAATGATCGTCCGCTTTCTTTCTCTTAACGAAACCAGTATATGGTTCTGATGTACGTTATTTTGCCTGTACAATTGATATTTCAATCCGATATTTAGTAAAAAATCTCCTTGTTGTCAAATTTTGGCATGGCATTTGTTTAATTTTCTGTAAGTGTTTCAAAGCCATGAAAACACAATTTATTCGTTCAATTAACACAGCATAATTTCAGCCAACAATGGCTATCAGACCAAGCGGCATCCATTAATCAGGAGCCGCTTTTATTTTGTAGATATTTCTACTTTTTTATTCTTTCTATTAATCTGTTTTACCTGCTAACAGGCCAGATGGTATAATGTAAAACTTGTTGCTTGGAGACTGAAAATCTATGTTGTTTTTGAAAGTATTTTACCTTTGTTTAACTCAAAAATATTTGATAAAATGGACTTTGAAGCATTAATATCACAGCGGCAAAGCGTAAGAAAATACATTGAAAAACCCGTTGAGCAAGACAAAATTGACAAAATTATTGAAGCAGTCAGGCTGGCACCTTCAGCAAGCAATTCGCAGCCATGGAAGTTAATTGTTGTTGATCAACCGGAATTGAGGCTTCAAGTTGCCAAAGCTACCTACAGCAGTGTGGTAGCTTTTAATAAATTTGCTATGGACGCGCCTGTAATTGTGGTAATGGTTATTGAAAAGGCTAAACTCATAACCCGCATTGGTGGCAATATAAAAAATCAGGAATATCCTCAATATGACATCGGCATTGCAGCTGCCCACCTTTGCCTTCAAGCAACAGAACTGGGATTGGGAACATGTATTATAGGATGGTTCAATGAAAAAAAAATAAAAAAGCTGCTTAATATTCCAGGTAGAAGAAAAGCAGCTCTGTTGATAACATTAGGCTATCCACCCGATGGTTATAAATTGCGTAAAAAAATCAGAAAAAACACACAGGAAATCGTTGCTTTTAACCACTATTAAACGAATCAGCAAGTTTAAAAGCGTATATCTGATTTTCAAAAACGATTGGGTTGCAGTTAATCTTCCATTATCCAAAGGCTAAGATCAGGATGGCTTTGCCAAACCGATCTACGCATCTTTACCGCTTCGCTCTCCGATTTATATTTACCTATGCTCACAATGTAAAAGTTTCCGCGTTTACCCAATGAATCCGGTTCAAAACCCTTCTCTTCAAGGTTATTGATAAGCTTTTTTACATTCTGAGCTTTTTTAAAACTTCCGGCAACAAGGTAATAAACAGGCTCACCGGATACCTCTTCCAGTTGTTCCTCCTGACTCTGCACAACACTGGAAGACTCAAGAGTATCACTCTTATTTTCAGCATCTTGAACTAAAGATGATGTATCTGTTACGGCTACAGCGCCTTGCACTAAAGATGATGTGTCTGTTACGGCTACGGGTTCTGCTGCCACTGGCTCATCTGGTTCAGATGTTTGTTCCATCATCATTCTGTCGGTATTTTCTTCAGTTGATTTATTTTTCCAAAAATGGCGAGCAATAAAAAATCCTGCAACAAGCAATGCCAGCACAAATAATACAATCCATATCCAACCGCCTCTTTTTCGCCGCTCTTCCTCCTTTTCTATATCGTCAGGTTCAACTACCGACAGAACCTCTTCTTTACTTTCTTCTGTCAGCTCTCCATCGATAACCGGAGCAGTAGAACCTTCCTGTTTCTTATCTTTTATTTCTGCTGGTTGTTCAGTATCCGATGCTATTGGCACAGTCTCCTCCACTGGTATCTTAGTTTGATCAACTACGCCAACTTCATCTGCATGAGAAACCGCTGTTTCCGATTCACCCATCGCTTCCTCTATTACATTTTCCGATTCGTTTTCCACAACAGGGCTTTTAACAGCTTCATCCATTTCCGTTTCTTCTGAATGGCCTCCGGACTTTTGTAACAAAATAGTTTCCAGCCCCATTGTTTCCGAAAGAATAGCACTGGTGGTTGATGGTTCAAAGTGCAACTCTCCATCGGAAGCAACTGTAAGTAAACCAATATCTTTCAGAGCAATATCTTCGCCTTTATCCAGCTGAAATATCATTTTATCGCGTTCCCTTTCGATGATTTTTAAAGCATCAAAATGCGATACATTTTCGGTTTTGGCCACATAATCTACCATCAGGCCATCGTTATTTCTTATTTGTGTTGTAAAAGTGATCTCCCTTGATGGCGGTTTTATTTCAGATTCACTGATTTCAGCATGTTGATACCTGGCCACAAAGGCTCCAAAACCCGGAATGATCACTGTTTCATTCTCTGCCAATAACTTAAGGAGGTACTTTTCTAATTTCACAACTTTTTATTTTTAGGGTAAAATTATAAAAACATCGCGATGGAACGCAGAAAATCAACATTAATATTTTGATGCTCCAATTGTCAATATTTGCTTTTTTACGATATAAAGCTGGTCAATTTTCCTAATTTTGGCAGAAAAGAACAAAAATTATGGCAGCAAAAATACTGGTTACCGGAGGAGCAGGTTACATTGGCTCCCATACTGTTGTTGAATTGCAGGAGTCGGGTTTTGAAGTGTTGGTTGTTGACGATCTCTCCAACTCGGGAATTGAGGTACTCGACAATATTGAGAAAATTACAGGTATAAGGCCTGGTTTCGAAAAAATAAATCTTGCCAGACGCAAAAAAACAGATGACTTCTTCAGAAGAAACCCGGGAATAAATGCAATCATTCACTTTGCTGCCTCTAAAGCGGTTGGCGAATCGGTGGAAAAACCATTAAAATACTATCGTAACAACCTGGTTTCGATGATGAACCTGTTGGAATGTCAGATAAAATATAAAGTTCCGTCTATGGTTTTTTCCTCGTCGTGTACCGTTTACGGACAGCCCGATATTTTGCCGGTTACTGAGCAAACATCGCGTAAAGATGCCGAATCACCATATGGAAATACAAAACGGGTAAATGAAGATATATTAAGCGATACCATAGCTGCCCATTCTGACCTAAAAGGCATTGCCCTACGCTATTTCAATCCCATTGGTGCCCATCCTTCTGCATTAATTGGCGAATTACCTCTGGGTGTACCTCAAAACCTGGTACCATTTATCACGCAAACAGCTGCCGGATTGCGTGCCGAACTCAAAGTATTTGGTGACGATTACAATACACCAGACGGGTCGGCCATACGCGATTATATTAATGTAGTTGATCTTGCGAAAGCTCACGTGGTAGCTATCAACAGGTTACTGGAGGGCACAAACAAAGCAAATTATGAAGTTTTTAACCTCGGCACCGGCAATGGGGTTTCAGTGCTGGAGATTGTAAAAGGATTTGAAAAAGCTACCGGCATAAAACTTAACTATAAAATTGTTGGCCGCCGCACCGGAGATATCGAAAAAATATGGGCAGATACTACCTATGCCAACAAGGAATTGGGCTGGAAAGCTGAAAAGCAACTTGAAGAAACCCTGCTTTC
>PDWI01003339.1_pt1 | contig 22728 bp, 20 predicted proteins | sample 1430891 | NCBI WGS metagenome assembly PDWI01 (sample SAMN01162508, study PRJNA174530) | Oral metagenome, whole genome shotgun sequencing project. | biome: Marine environment; feature: Marine mammal; material: Swab sample of the gingival sulcus; isolation source: swab sample of gingival sulcus... | reverse complement strand
CATAAACGGGCTTCCGGCTAAACAGGAGTTGTATTTCGGCTACCTGTTATTCTATTATCGTCCAATCGTTATTACAATGCCGTCCAAATGTAGAAAAAGGTCGGCATCATAGCCGCCAAACCCGGATGGGACAAGGGATAGAACGCTTTTTTAACAGGTGAATGTCCTATTATTACACGTATCTCGACTTGCCCCGCGGGTAAGGGCCGGCTGTTTCGGCCTCTAGTTATTTCCGAATTTTCTGGGCCGCTTAAATCGCCAGAAGTCCATTTCTTCTTCTTTCTGAATAGTTGCAGCTTCGTGTTTAAAATACTGTTTTCTCAAGTCCTGTAAGGCTTCTTCCAGTTGTTCACCGTCAAGCCGTTCAACCAGCTGCTCTCGCTCTTTCATATAGTTTGCGCCGTTTTGCCAACGAGCTTCGCGCTCTTTATCCCGGGTTGAAAGTCTTTCAATCTGTTCTTCCGAATAGCCTGACTGTCGCCGAATGTTGTCGATTTGCATTTGCCGCTCCTCCTCTGGCAAGCTTGCCAGACTCTCTTGTACTGAAGAGAGGTTGAAAAAAGCGCGGGATATGACTCCTTCATTGATAGCAGCATCCTGAATGTTCCCTCTCAGGTTGTCGTGAATTGCCGAGCGAAGCTGGAACAGCTTCTCATCCATGCTCATATCCTGTGATTGATCCAATTGGTGCAGGACTTCCTGCATTTGAAGTTTGCCTTGTGCGAGCCTGTTTTTTTCTTCCTGCCAAATCAACTGTGCGTCGTTACCAAATATTTCCTTACGCTTTTGCCAGAGCGCCCCGTTTCTCGCCAGAGGAGATAATTCTTGCAAGTAGAGGTATTGATCAGTCATCCAGTCCTGGTATTCTTCCAATCCACCAATAACGCGAAAGATAGAATCCGCATGCTGTGGAAAAGCGGCCATGATAATTCGGTGGAAGAGTGCGTTACCATCTTCCGGAAACTGATCCAGAACGTACTGTTTGACTTTAATAAGGCTTGCCTGAACAGACAGATCAGCGATTTTGTCCTGATAGCCAGTCTTTAGTTTCTCGACCATTTTTGTTTCAAAGTCATCAGGCGTTACATCCTTTGCATCAGCCAGCTCCCTGGTTGGTATAACTGCTGCCATGGTCGAATGGGAATCCGGGTTGGCGGGTGTGGCGTGCTGTTTCTCCCGCTTGTGCGCGGTGTCGGTCATGTTGACTGATTTATTTGCCAGGTTATAGGCAACCAGGCTGCCAACGGCAATCACTGCAACCGCCACGAACGCTATGATCATTTTTTTCATCATTCTTTATCCGACAAAATGAAAACAACCCATTTGCATTGCAAATGGGTTGTTTCGGGGAATTGGACAAATGACCGGCCAAGGTACCAGAGGGTATTTTCAGCGGGTCATATACTCAATAAGCATAAGCCCTTATAGCAGGGGCTGAAGTACCGGCCAGATCAGATCAGCCAGCTTCTGAGAACCGCTGCTTGAAGGGTGGATGCCATCAATAATGATATCACTATCATTGATTACTGAACGAGGATCAATAAAGGTGCAATTGGCTGTTGTGTTTGAGCAAGCCTGGGCCAAACGCATATCACCATAATCGACCGCTTCTTCGAGGTCGTCCATCAACAGCAATGCATTTTTGGGATAGTAATAACCAAGGAAAACAACATTATCTACGCCGCTTGCGTCAATCGTATTCAGCAAGTTAACCACTTCAACATACAGGTCATCGATCAGATTCTTGCACGAGGTGCTTAACTGACCCCACTGATACCATTGTGTCTTGCAGTTATACCAGTCAAACATGGTTATAACAGGGATAATAATGTCATTGCCCGCAGCATCCATGACAACAGTCTGGATGTTTGGATTATCGCTTTTTGCAATTTGGAACTGGGTAGCGATATCGGTAGCGTAAATGCCGCCGGTGACTTCTGCACCGGAAATAGTGTAGCGACGGAAGGTTTCGCCAGCATAGCCCTCAAGGATATCCTGAAGTTCGCCGGACAAAGCAAAAATCGAATCACCAATTGTTATAACCTGATTGTTATCGGCATCTGTGACTCGATCATTACTGAACAGGCCGCCAACACAGCCCGTTAGCCCGAAAGATATCATTAGTAAAGCTAATATTTTTTTCATGGTAGGAACCTTATATACAGTGATTATTATTCAGTTATTTGTTGAGTAACATCCGCATCACCAAGTCCGTGATGCGATCTTCATTCTAGCCCAGTGTTCATTGTTCGGCGAGGACAACAGGCGACCTATATTCTGCATTCCTGGATACAGCATCAAAAATGTGAACCCTGTCTCCAAATTGACATTTAAATTTCGGGGGACTTCCGCCAGACCCGAATAAGAAACCGACAGTATAGATGGGCCGGGAATGAACGGGTAAGAAAAAAACCCGGCAAAAGCCGGGTAAAAAGAGCACTAACAAGGAAATTGTGGACAAGAAAAACAAAGCAACCATGAGCCTTGATATAATCAGACTAGTTCATATCCCGGCATTATTCTGTTGACAAATGATGTCTAATTGTTACGTTTCGTAAACGATTTTGACTATCAACCGAAACCAACCGCTACCTGCCAGAGTATGGTTTCAAAAGTGAACGGCCCTAAACTCTCTTTCCCTCGGGTTTATGGTCACTTCTATTTGCTTTTCGGCATGGCTTCCGACACCTAGCAACAGCTTGTGTTTTCCTGGCTCCAGGGGCAAGCGCATCAGAGATAAACCTGCGGGCAGGGTGTGCCAGGAACGAACGTCGGCATGCTCGACTGCCAACAAGGCAATGCGCACCAAAAGTTCAGCTCCCCCCTTGTCCTTGAATGACCGCGCCATTGCTTCCTTTCCTGCGGCCCGAACAGCTTGTCGGGCAATAATCTCGGCTTTGCGACTGTCAAGTGAATTATCTGCAATCTCGAACACATTGCTGGAGAGGCTATACACCTTGTGTTTGCTATCTTTTTTTGATTGGTACAACTCTGGTATATAAAAAGGAGAAAGCTGCCGATACTGTGGAATTGAGATTTTGGTTGATTGGGGCACAACCAGTTCTACTGCTTCCTTGATTGGTGCCTTGCCTTCAGATACAAACAAAACCACTTCCCCGAGATTGCCGGTAAGTGGTTCGGGCCTGTTTGCCGGCTTATCGCTTTGTTCTGCGATGATGTCGTATTCGATTCGGGCGTCGCTGTACTGATTAAAAAGCTCGAAACAAAGAGCGATCAAGCCACGACTGAAAAACGCTTTTCTCAGTGCCTCCGGGTGGGCATCGAGCACTTCCAGCGCCTGTTTTGCTTCTACCCGGGCCGCTTCGTAGTTGTTCAGGAGCAGGAAATTCATTATCAGATAACTGTGAATCCAAAGCTGCTCTGCATACTCCCCCTGGTAGTCGATCATATAGTCGTTAATCAATGAGGCACTTGCCTGTTGAGACACACTGACATAATCCGTGTCTTTGACAAAACGGGTTGCACGAAGAAAGTAACGACTACTTTCTTCGTACTTCCCCAGATTAAAAAGGGTGGTCCCTTTTTCCATCAGGCACAACAGCTTGCTCTTTTTAGAGATATTGCTGCAGTCACCCAGAGCATCGGAAGCCGCCTGGTAATTGCCGAGGTAATGCTGCTTCCTGGCGTCTGTTAACGCCTGGTTGGCACAACCACCCAGAAAACATAAACAAAGCAGGGCAACAGCTCGCGAATATCGCAGCACATCACTCATAGATTTATGATCCGCCAGAATACGAGTCGTACAACAATGTTACCAACCCAAAATCGGTTGGGATGCTTCCCGTGCAAGCTCTGCCTGGTCAGCATAAATCAGTTCTCCAGTGGTTAAATCAGTAACTGTCAAATCCAGACTGTAGTAGATACGTTCAGACTTGGACAGGCGCCATTGTTTGGCCTCCTTTTTTTTGATCGAACGAAGTGTGCCACTGATAATATAATCTGCTCCCAACTGCTGCCCCAGTTTGATTTGCATGGCCGGGCTTACACGGCCGTGCTGATACTGCGTCTCTTTCAGAATATTCTTTCTCTGGCGTTCATTAATAAACCGGTACTTTCCTGAATTAAGCAGTTTGCGGCGAATATCATCAGTAATACCTCCGGTACTGATATGCTCGGATGTCTCGTTTACCACCGGATATACAATCAATATCGGTTTCTTGCTACCGGGGGGAATAATGATGTTTTGCGTGGTCAGCGGGGAGACCAGTTTGTCGACTATTTGTTTCTTATCTGAAAAATCGTAACTGGCATCATAGTGCACTTCATCATTCGGGTTGATGTTAGTAGTGGTTGCTGCGCACCCGCCAAGAGCCAAAAAAAGCAAAATGGTAATGATTCGATTTTGCAGATTGTCCGGTTTCATCTTTTGTTCTCCACTGAGCCTGTCAGGCCCTGCATTGATTGTATCGTTGTTTTCAGGAATAAATCGGTGTTTTCAAAACTGTGAACCGATTTTTCGAGCCACTTTTCTGATCGGGCAGGATTATATAACAAATTGATGAACTGAAACTGAAGAAAGCACATTAAATTTTCCATCTACGGCAAATCCAGGGCAAAACGGGTAACTTGTCGGGGATTCGGTCGTATACTGCTACTCCAGCGGAATGCGTGACAACAACCTGAGCCATTCCCATATCCAATGGTCTGCATCATCAAAACTGCCAGACTCCGGGTCGTCTGAACCCTCTGTATTATTATCAGTGATATCTTCCTCCAAAACGAGTTTGAAGACATGAATGAGTGGATATTCGCCATCACCAAACGCCTGACCAACAAAAAGTCTTTGGTGAATATTATCAAAAGCCGCCCCTATTATTGATTTCGGCGCAAATGAAGGGTCGGGGTCAAAAGGCAAGTCGTAATGCCATATTGTCGGCTGCAACTCCCAGGGCTGACGCTCACCCCGTTTCACATCCAAAATGTCCGAGACCTTGTATGACCAGACCTGATACACGGTCGGGTATGCACTTCCACCCTTGTATAGATTTCCAACCCCTCGATAACAACAGCCACTGCCAGCCTTGATATCTTTTGAACTCATTTGATGACCACCACAATCATAGCCCGATGATGAGTTTTCCCTTAACCAGTCATTCCGGCGTGCATATGTCCAGTCATGGGTGCCTGAACCATAACAACTCTGCCCATACCCGACGGAGTAGGGAAGTTCATGCTCCTTGCGTGATGGATCCTCAGGATCAAAACAACAAGAGTCACCTTCAGCAACCATTGCAGATGACATAACAGTATAGCCACATTTGTATTCTGACAGGGAGTTCAATCTCAGCCACGAATTGGTTTTTGCCTCTTCCCTGCTCGACGTTCCCGGCCCGGTGCATTTTCCATCTTCATTAGCAACAGGGTGACCTGTATCATCGTATCTGAGTCCGAAGCCATGTATCCCAAAAAACAGGACGGTATCACCCTTATCAGGCCAAATGACTGACTGTACTCTCGTACCTCTTGTATAGTATAAACTTGGCGAATCACTATAGGTTCCCAGCTCCTGGTGCTCCTTGGTATAACCAATCCACATCTCGGCATTTGCAGGTTCATCACCATTAAACGAGGCCGGATCAAAACCCCACAGGGTGGGGCCATACGATGATCTGCTGATAATTGGTCCTCCGACCCGGCCGGTTACTAATGCAAACCCAAAATCTTCCTTATATTTATCAGGTATTTCTGCGATATAACCTCCTACGATACCACCAGTAGAAGACATTATATCTCCAGGAGGATTGCCAACAGCGTGCAGCCCCGAGAAATTATACTCCCTGGTCCAGTCAGTATTCGCAGTCCAGTGGGATCGGTAACTGTTTTCCGTGGAAGCATCGTAATATCCCCAAACGGTTCCGTACAATTTTTTGTTATAAACGAAAATACCACCAAGCTGAGCTCTGGCCTCTTTTTCCGGTATTAAGCCACCGGCTTGTATTTTATCAAAAGCTCCCTCCGATATATCTGCAATATCCTGGAGTACCATTGCCGTTTTAAGTTTATTAATATCAAAATCAACCTGTGCCGGATTAATAATTTCCGGAATTGAAATCTCGCCAATGCCTTTTGACGCAGAGGGTGTGTTTGTCTTTTGGGCCAGGAAAAGGCTATTGTTCTCAGGGTGATACGTCAGGGGCTGGTACTGAAAGGAGACGCCAGTATTGTTAGCGAAAGAACTTTGGCCATATTCGCCCTTTGGAACTCTGAATGCCCCGAGATATTGAAAATTCTTTTTGGTTATACTGTTACTGCCGTGCACCATATTTGGAAAACAGGCCAGACCAGAACTCCAGATGACAAAAATAATCAGATGCGCCAATTTTTTCAAACCAAACCCCACATTGTTAACTGAAGGAACAGCGCGGCTCATTCTGTTTATTCCTGAAAAACAACATGGGAGCAGATCGGGAATAAACAAAGATAACCGGCAAACCAACAGGAAATGAATTTAAGCTAACTCCGGATCACACCATCGTCTACCAGGCTTTTGGCCTTGACGAACAAGCCTGTTGCGATGGCGATTTCAGTCGGGCGATTGACTTTGCCCGGTAATTCGTTGAACTTGAACCACCCGTACGCGGAATGCTCACTGTCAAGGCGTGGGGAAAATTCTTTATTGGTTATCATTAGAAAATAGTGCATTTCCCGAATGCCATTGACATAACCCAAAGAGCGAAATCGTTTGGATGTTCCCCATATTTTGGCTCCGTTAAAGGGAGGGATGATAGAAGCCTCTTCCCGGATTTCCCTTAAAACACATTCGGTGGGTGACTCACCTGAATCCATATGACCACCAAACAGGTTCCACAAATTGGCTTTATGCATTTTTTGTCCACGCTTGCCAAACAAAAATGTGCGCCGGTTTTTACAGTAAATCACCAACCAGGCTCCGGGATTACGATTCATAGAAAAGTGCCTGCTTTTAAGGTCATACAAAAAAGTCCCTGTTTTTGTTGTGTTACTTGTTGTTATTGCGTCAACTGTAACGAATCGAATGGAAACAGTGTTTCCCCATTGTAAATGAAGGAGTTGAAATTTTGGAGAAGATACGTGTTTTTTTCTGCGTGGAAAAGAAGTTATCCTGGCTGAACGGATTCAATGAAATATTGAACCCGTACAAATATAATGACCAGACTGTTTTTTGAGTATCGGGGGTTCCTTTGACGACCAGGGTTGTTCCAATTTCAGTCTTGATTGTTTTGAGTGGATGTTTGTTGGCAATTTTGTTTTTCAGTCAATCCTTGCTGACATCGAAGTCTTCGTCTGTGACAAGAGTAGTCTGCTCTAACGGAGAATCGCAGTGCACACTGAACTTGCACGACCAGGGCTATGTGACCGCATCACTTGAGCCTTACCCTCTGCAGGCTCAAAAGAAACACCGGGTATCACTTGTGTTCAACTCCTTGCAACCAGAGGGTGATGTCAGGGTTACTATCGAAGGGAAAGACATGTATATGGGAGTGTCTCACTATCCCCTGTCCAGGATATCACGGGGCAGGTTCGAAGGAAATATTGTTGTGCCGGTTTGTGTGATAGATGCAGACATGCTCTGGCTTGTTTCCTTTAACTTTGTTTTCCAGGGGGGTAAACATCAGGTGATTTTTGAAACGGCAGTAATTCATTAACGGTTCTACAGCACCCGGGTCAGGCAACAAGTCCCCACTCACTGATCGCACTTGTGATAAGCAGGTCAGCGGGCACTTTCTTTTCCCTTAGCCAGTTATCTGCCGCTTCCTTCCCTGATTGAAACAACGCCTTTCTGTACTCGCCGCCAGAGTTCAAAAATTCAGGGGTAAGGTAGCCGAGGGCAGCCTCATAAGAAAGATCCAGATTTCTGGTGAGAATGAACATGATTACATCCTCGGTATCTGAATCGGTACACTGGAAATGGCTGGAAATTTTCGTTGAGGCACCCATCAGGTAGCAGGCGACTGCCTTGTTTAACCAGTTTCCCCGGTCTTTTGACTTGCCATCGAAACCTTGTTGTTTCATTACCAGAAGTTGGGAAGCGGAAAAAATCTGGGATTTTGCCAGGCTGTCAACACGTGCGTTGGCAACTTGCCTGTCTGTAGAGGTTTTACGTTCTTTTTTTTCTACTGGTGTCCGGTATACCTGATCCGGAGAGTTTTCATCCAATAATACGCGAGACGTCTCTGCATGGCTCATCGGAAAGTTATTTTCTTTGACCAGAGAATACATTCTTGCAATCAACAAAACGGTCAATCCAATCAGTACAATCTGTGCGAAGAATACCAGGTAAAACATGATCCTATACTCCTGCTGCGCCACGCATTCACGCCAACCTTTGTTTTTGGGGCCCGACTTTGGTTTTCAGGCCCGATTCCGATTTTTGGGCCCGGCCCCCGATTGTAACATAATACAAGCAGGCAGAGGTATGGCGTTTAAAACCAGGGATACGACGCTTAAAACCAGAGATACGGCGTTTAAAACGACAGCGAGGAGGCAGCAGGAGAAGGCGGGAGACAGCACCCGGCTTTCTCCCGTCCAGTCTATTTGGGTTATTTGGAGCGCCCGCTATTCCTGCTTCAGAAGTGAACTGGCTTGTTCCTGCCAACCGTCACTGCCTTTCACTTTTGCGAATTTTGCGATTGCCAACCTGTCTTCTTCAGATGGTGCCGCAATCTGTTTCAGGGAAGTAATACCCGCCTCATTCATGCGTTTGGATATTACAGGCCCGACACCCTTTAACCGGGTCAGATCCTGATCATTGAGGGATTTCGTTTTTCTTGATGCTTTTTCAGGTTCAGGCGCTGGTGCCTTTTTATTGGCAGCCTTGTCAGCTGACTTCGCCTTTACAGGAGCAGGGGTGTCTGCTTTGCCGATTTCCGGTTCGGTTGCCTTTTTGGCTTCGGGTGCTGTTGTTGGGGAAACAGTATCAGACTTTTTCGAGTGGCTTTTGGGGATTCCTACTTTTTCGAGAACGGATTGTTGCAAATCGCCAAGCTCCTGGAGCTTTTTGTCAAATTCTTCCTGAAAACGTTTTAACTCGCGTGATTTGACTTTTTCGATATCTTTCAACAGTTTTTTGACCGGCTCCTGAACCTGATTCTGTAACGAATCCAATTGGTCTGTCGCTTCGCTCATTAATTTTTCGATTTGCTTGCTGCTTTTCTCAAATTCCTTGTTTAGTTTATCGAGAAATTTATCAAGACCGAGTTTGTTTTTTTTTGCCATAAGTTTTGAACCTCCAATGTGCCTGCTCCAGATTTGTAATTACACCGAGATTTGTGTCTGCTCCGTTTTTGATTTGGTATTGTCATACTACGTTATTAAACTTTAATTAACCTGGACGACGCAAGTGCGCGTTTTTTCCTGGTAATCGAGTCAACTTGCCTGACCTTATCGGTCAAGGGAGTCTTTGCCCGTTTTTTTGTATCGAATTTCAACGAAATTACAGTTTACTATACATTCCGATTCGTCTGGTATTAAGCATATGCTTCTTTTCGCTGATTTCCACTATATCAAGCATGACGCAGTTCAAAAAGAGATCAGTTTTAACCCGGAAGGCAATGATTCACCGAATATGCGTTTGGATTCCCTGTCATTTAATTCCATTCTGGACTCAACCATCGCAACCCAGGAGGCCGGGCACTTGTCGTTACGGAGTTTTTTGATAACTTTTTCTCTCATGGCCCGACTGATGTCAAAATCACGGTTGTCAGCCATTCTTGCAATCATAGTCGCACCAAATGCACAGTGTTGATTGGATTTCCAGTCAACAGTCAAATACAAACCGAGCCATTTCTCTACGATATCAGCAGCAATTATTTTGTTTAATGTGCCGTAAAATGGTATTCGTGCACCAATCCTGCCCAGCCCCCACCAGGTAATGGAAGGTTCTTTTTTATGGTTTTCAAGACGGGCGAACAGGTACTGTGAGCACTGCATTTTCTTTTCTATCGGCAAGTTCTCCAGAGACGCGACCAATTGCACCATATCTTCGTATGATCTGGTTTTGATTTCGGCACTCATTTTGCGGCTGCGTAATACGGACGGGTTCAAATAGTTTATGACACTGTTACAAACCGCCGTTTGTTGTTGCTCGTTCAAGCCTGCTGCAATGCGCCGCCAGAATATCCACCATTCTGCCCAGGACTGGTTTTCCTGTGAGTGCTTCAGGCCCTGATTAAAAAGAGGCCACACTTGATCAATAAACCAGGAATCAAGCTCTGTTCCGGTTCCCGGCCTGAGTGTATAACCTGCCAGATTGAACCACAATCGCTCGTGCAAGGCGCTACTATGACGGTATTTTTTTCGATCAAGCAGCTCCTGGAACAGCTTCCTCGACAGATGAAGGCTCCACTGATCTCTTTTGCCCAACAGTTTTTCCAGGTCTGCCCGCAAGGATTTTACCCGTTTCGGATCTTTTGCCTTCCTGTTTTTATTGAAAACCAAAGACAGTTTCTCAATCGCCTCCGGGTATTTTGCCGGCAACCTGTCGTCCGTTCCGGTTTGGCCTGAGACTTCTCCCGAGCTTTTGGTATTGGTTGGCTTTTGTTGTCTGGTGTCAAACTCGATTTGCCACTTGCGCCCCTGTTTGGAAGTACAAAAAATGGTGATCGTTCCTATGCTGCTGAGCGAACAATGCAGTTGCACCTGTTCTTCTGCCGGTTCCTCCATCGCTCCCGAACCCGGGTTTTCATCCGTCAGATTGAGTACGGTGATCAAAGGCGGCAAGGTAATAAAATCGTCGCTGCGAGGAACAATTTCACCGACTTCGTGGCTTGTATCCGAGGTCGAGGAGGCAATGAGAAATTTAACCGGGCTGCCAAGTTTCAGGGCGAAGGTAATTTGCTTCAAATGCTGATCAACACCTTCTTCCGTCCCTTTGGGTAGAATGCAGATTGCATTCTGGCGGGCTTCCTGACCATCGGCTTCATTGTTTTCTGCAGTTTCTTCATTTTCAAGAAGCAGGTAGTAGGATCGAGCCGAGCCACCTGATATCTTTTTCAGGTAGCCCTTTATCGCCAAACCATAGGCCACGGCACCTTTTGTTACGGCAAGATCAGGTTGGGGATTATCAAGTTCGATAACCGGCTCGCCCCGCCAGGCACTCAGGGTATCCAGCAGCCGGTTTTTTATAACGCTGCTGTTGAATACTCCACCGTTAAACAGGACGGTATCCGGTATCGAGCTTTTCCTGGCTCCAGGGGACAGGTTATTTTCAGCCTGACTGCTTTGAGCTGCCTGACAGGCGACCTGGTGCCTGGAAAGAAATTCACTGATGTGTTTTAGAAAATTGGCATCCGTGGCGTAAGGCAGGCCAAATTCAATGATGCCACTGCCACTACGCGTTTTGTCGGGTGACTCACCGTATTCTACGCTTTTCAGAAAGCCTTCCAGTACGATGCTGCGTACTTCATTTTTGTGGACTGCGCTTTTTATTGTCTTGCCAATCAATTTTGAACCGCCAGCCAGTATGGAGACGGGAATCTCCTCTCCTTCAAAACCGGAAAGAAACTGCTCTTTGGCAATTCTGGTTTGCTGAATTAACTGAGAAAGTGCGGAGGACTTTAACCGGGCTGACGGGGCATTCAGCTTTTTCTCTACCTGGTGAGCAAGCGCCAAATCGATGTTATCGCCACCGAGCATAAGATGGTCGCCAACACCAATACGCTCTATCCTGGAGTCATCAATATCTGACCCCGTCACCTTGATCAGACTGAAATCAGTGGTGCCTCCTCCAATATCCACTACCAGCACCACACGGGTATGTTGAAGTCTTTGCCTGATTGCATCTCGATTGCGTAGCAACCAGTCGTAAAAAACAGCCTGTGGTTCTTCCAGCAGCATAATGTCAGGCAACCCGGCACGAGCAGCTGCATCCAGAGTGAGTTTGCGAGCCATTTCATCAAAGGAGGCCGGAATTGTTACTACCACAAGCTGGTTTTCCAGCAGGGCTTCCGGGTGATGGTAATTCCAGCTGTTTTTAATATGATCCAGATAAAGAGAGGTCGCTTCTACCGGAGACAGCTTTTCTTCGTCATCCAGCTCTGAAGACCAGGGGAGGATTTTCTCTTCCCTGTCTACCAGAGTATGGCAAAGCCAGCTTTTTGCACTCGAAACCAGTCGTCCCCGGGTTTTGGCTCCGAGGTCTCTGGCCCACTCTCCTACAATGGTTTTTGTTTTACTGGTTTTTGTTCTTATTGTCGAGTCAGGCGGCAGGGTAGAGTGCCAGGGGAGTTGGGTGTCACTGTCTGACACTTCTGTTCCGTGACACAGGTAGACGAAAGAAGGCAGTAATGGCTTTCTGCCGATTTCACCGGCACCCACAAGCTGGTCAATGTAAAAAACCTTCGGCGAGATGTCTTTCTCTATCTCCGCCAGATCGACCCAGGACAAAGCGGAGTGCGTTGTACCCAAATCAATACCAATCAGGTATTTTGATTGATGATTACCCAATGTTCGATTCCTTGCCTGTTTTTGCCCGTGTGTTTTTGTGTTTAAACCGAATGTTTCAGGCGACCTGCGGCTGATGTTCAATCCCTGACATCAAACTCCACAAGCCAACCCTTTTCAGCGCCCCTGGGGATTGCTTCAAGACATAGCATGCCAAGTTCAGACACGCGCGTAGTCAATCTCACGGGGACTACCTCTCCCGGCTTGCGATCTTCCACTGGCAAGGTAACGCGAATTTCAGGCAGCTCATCGAGTTCTTCCGGCTCCCAGTAGTCCAGCCTCAGACCCGCGGGATCGTCTCTTCGGGTAGTTGAGCCATAAAATTTGAAGTTTACCGGTTCGCCGACAATCAGGCCAAATTCCTGACCCGGAACATCAACCCGGGATCCTTCTTCCATGCCGAAGGGTGCGACACATAACGCTTCCATCGGGGCTGGCATACCCGGGATGGCGGGCATTGCACTTTCAACCCCGACATAATAGGTACTGGCAATTCCGCCCCGAATACGCACGCCTTTCCCTTGACGAACATAACCGTAATAGGAAGCACCATTCGCCACTGCATGATCAAGGTCAACACCTTGCAGCTCTTTGGCCGGTTCTGCATTTTCTGTCGCCAGCCATTGGTTGACAATACCGAGGACTCGCTCTTTCAGGAGAGGCGCTTTCAATACGCCGCCGTTGAATAAAATCGCGGTGGGCCGGATAAAGCTGCCCTGATTTTTTTCCAGCAACTCATCTGCCGCTTCGGACTGTTTGCCAAGGAAATAAGCCAGATGCCTTGATACAGCCGGGTCTTGTGCATAAGGCAAACCAATTTGAGTAAGCGCGCCTCGTGTTTGCTGCACCGGATGGTCATTAATGCCAACAAACGGGAAGAATCCGTCAATGAGCACTTCGTTCACTTCTTTCGCGGTCAGTTCTGTGCTGATTGTGCCACCGATCAGCTTTGACCCTCTGTTGGGTACGGTAACGGGAACGGACTCGACATCATCATGGTTGAGCAGTTTTTCCTTGGCATCCCGGCACGCATGAACAATAGCCTGAACCTGCCAGGGTTGCAATTGGGTGCCTTCCTCTGCCAATTTGGTTTTAATGCGGTAAGCCAGAGCAAGATCCATATTGTCGCCACCGAGCAGAATATGGTCTCCAACGGCAATACGATTCAGGTTCAGGTTTCCATCGTCTTCAGTGACAGCAAGGAGAGACAGGTCTGTTGTGCCTCCGCCTATATCAATCACCAGAACAATATCCCCGACACCCACGTTGTTCCGCCACTCATCGCCGTTAGCGTTAATCCAGTTGTAAACGGCAGCTTGAGGCTCTTCAAGCAAGGTAAGATTGGTAAACCCGGTTTCCTTTGCCGCTTCAGCAGTCAGTTCCCTTGCAGCCGGATCAAAAGAGGCCGGCACGGTAACGGTAATCTCCTGATCGACCATCGGACAGTCCGGGAACTGGTTGTCCCAGGCATGCTTGAGGTGTTCGAGGTATTCACTGGTAGCAACAAAGGGTGAGAGTTGCTCCACTTCATCCGGCGCATTCAGGGGAAGAAATGTATTATGGCAGTTCATTCCCGTATGGCTTAGCCAGCTTTTGGCGCTGGAGACGAGGCGCAAGGGCGTTTTGCTGCCAAGATCCCGAGCCAGTGTGCCGACGATATAGTCAATATCGCTTTCCCATGGTAATTCAATGTCACCGCCTGACAACTCCGACTGATGAGGCAGATAAAGAAAAGAGGGGAGTTGGCTTTTTTCTTCAACAGAGCCCGGCGCGGTTAACTGGGGAATGAGTAACAGCTCGCTGGAAGCCTCATCTGCCTCGGCGGACAGGTTGGTATAGGAAACGACACAGTGGGTGGTACCCAGGTCGATACCGATCGAGTAACGGGTTTCTGTCGATTGTGTGTTTTCATCCAAAGGTTTGCTTTCTTCGCTCATAGTTCAACCTCCGCAGGCGCAAGTATAGAGGCGTCCCGGCCTTCTGTCAGTTTTGGCAGGTTGCTGGCCGTTACCTTCCAGCCTTTATGAATTAACGTGCCGTTGAATGGTGCCTGGCCAACCACATTTCCTGTCAGCCTGATCTCGGACGGGTTAAACCCTTCTTCAACCGTGATGGATGTTTCTTCCTGTTCGGTTTTGATCGGGGTGATGGTAAAGCAGTCGTTAATGGTCTTTTTTGAACCTTCCTGAACAACACGTGCGGCAGCCCCAATATCCTGGTCTGAAAATGCACTCAAATCTTCTGAAATAAAATCAATGAATCGCGCCTCGGACTGAAGTAATGCCAATAATTGGAAGGCTGACTCCGGCCCGGTCTCACGGATTGTTTTGACTGCGGGGGCGGGTGGGGTTTTGGCCGACTGACCGCTTTGCGGCTTCCTTGTGTCAACCTGAGGTTGCGGTGATGAGGTTGCAGTTTTTTTGGGGCGTATTAACAGAGCGATAAGGAGCAGTAAGGCCGTCGCTCCCAAAATGACGTGTAATAAATCAATCGTCGCGGGCATGGTTTGCAGGTTAACGTTCATTTATAACCTCGTATAAAAGTGAGTATGGCCGGGCCTGGTTTAATCCTTGATTTTTGATCCAGGGCGTTAGAACAAACCTCTCGCCAGAAAAGAGGGGGATTTTATAACATTGAAGGCTCCAATAGAAACTTTCTGTCGCCAGTTTATTTTATCTGTTTTCATTTTCAATCAGGTTTCGGGAAGGATTTTGTCTGTTCAGTTTCCGTAAAGGAAAGGAAAAAGGTAAGGGCGAGAAAAGCCAGGAGTGTGGACAGCTATTGTCCGAGAGTGGAATTGGACTCGAATTTATCCGGAGATGTTGATACTCTTGCAGCCCAACAGAAATTTTGGAGCCCAACCTTATGGCATTGGTATGTTTATATATGAGCGATCGAGACCCACAAAAAACCTTGTTTACCAGCAAAAAAGAAGCGGATGCCCACGACAAAAAACTCGAATTGGCTGAACACATCTGTGATTACCTGCAAACAAAAATCAAGAGTATTGACGAGGACGTCGCGGATGAAGTCGGCATGCTGATTGCCGAAAACAAAGAACAGTTTCTTGCCGCCCTGAAAGGAAAGCCGGAGGCACTATCGGTCGGTAACAGTGACCAGAGCGACCAGAGTGACCAAAAAGTTACCGCAATCGCGAATAACAGCTAGACTTTGAGGTACATTTCAATTTTCACTACTCCAGGCCATGACGACCAGAATTGTTCTGTTTTGTACTTGTATTTTCGCAACCATATTACAGGCGGATACCGGCAGACAAATAGCAATTGTAAAAGAAGTGGAAGACGCCCTGAAAAGTAACCGGCCGTTTGAAAAAATCATTAATTTGCGATTTTTTGGCTCTTATGCAGGAATGGATGGTTACTTTGACCAAATGAATAAAAAGATATGTGTTTCGGGCAAAGAGCATATCGATCTTTTTTTCAATCAGCGCTCCCGGTTTCCTCAATCCAAAAAAGCCTTGATGGCGCTGACTTCCATTCGAAATAAACTGCACGACCTGCCTTACGATTTACAGCGTTCCCTTAAAACAAGCTGGAGTTACCAAAAGCTGTTGACTGACCTCGGCAAACTCGACTGCATTATTCAGGAGGCCGACCGGTTATATCAAACGGATGACTACATGCTTGGACAAAAAGCAAAAAAGCTGTTTATGATTCTCGAAGGCTACGACATCACCGAGAGTCGATTAAAGGAAATCAAAAAACAGGAGGAGAAATTTGCCAGGGAATCGAAATCAAAATGGGCGGCTATTCAGTCAGAGGCAGACAGCGTAGCCAACTTTGAAATAATGGGTATTTCACCTGGTATGAGTTATCCGGATATTCTTGTATTTCAACCGGATGTGGAACTGATCAATGATGCGCGTGGTTCTTCATCAACACCTCAACTGGAGCTTAAACTGTCCGAAAAACTCCGTACGGGAAACCATGTCGAGGTATCGATTTACCTTGGCGGCACCCCCAATGCTGAAAGTAATGTTGTGTATGACATTCGATACTCGTTGGATTTGGCCGGGCTTAAAACCAGAGCCTATCGTAAGGTGATTGACAAGCTGTTTACTAAATATCGTCGGCCAACCCGTGATTTTACCAGCCAATCTGCACGCAAATTTGACTACAATGAATTTTTGATTCAACTAAGAAGCCAATATGATAAAAAGCTGTTTTATTGCTGGGGAGATTGTCAACCGGCAGATACCGCCGTCAAAGCATCCGGACAGAACTGGGCTCCGGGAGTACGGCTGATTATGAACTTCGACAAAGAAAAAAATCAGGAACGTCTGGATTTGAGATTGTACGACAACAGGCAGCAAGCGGCTTTTGACGGAAGCGACCTGAAGGACGAATTCGACCCGGCTTCTCTGTTTATCGAGGACGAGAGGGATAGCCTGGAGTTTTGAATAATAAAAATCCGCCCGGACACAGGTCAGGGCGGTTATCACAAAAAAGGAGAGATGTGTATGTCCTGATACCACATAAAGGCTAATCGCCTTGTTTTCAGAGTAGGTGATTATCGGGAGTTAATAAAGAAACAATCGTTTAAAAAATGTTAAAAAAATGGTGCAAGTTGTTGATTTTTATATTCGCTCATAGACTTACAGCAGATAGTTAAAGTCAATTCTGAAAAAACTCTTACAAGCCAGGAGTTCGTTTTGTTTGAAATGGTAGAGATAAACGGGCGCGAAATCCATGTTCGGGTTATAAACCCCGATCAGAAAAAAAGTGTTTTTTGTGGGCACGGTTTATTACGCAACGGGGAAGATTTTTCCCGGTTAGCCGCTGCACTGGGGCAACGAGGCTACCGTGTGATTATTCCCGATATGCCGGGCCGAGGCTGGTCACAATGGGCCTCTGACCCGGAAGAAGAATACCAGTACCCGAATTACCTCGCCATAGCAACGGGCCTGATGGATCACTATCAGGTGGAAAGCTGTGACTGGGTTGGCACAAGCATGGGCGGCATTATGGGAATGATGCTGGCTGCGACTTCTTTAAAAGACCGGATCAACAAGCTGGTACTAAATGATATTGGCGCTGAAGTGCCAGTGGAGGCTATTGCCCGTATAAAGCAGTATGCCAATGAAAAAAAACAGTTTCTCTCATTCAGTCAGTTTGTGAATTATATTCGCGAGTTATATCAGCCTTTTGGCGAGCGATCTGAACAGGAATGGCTCGATATGGCCAGGAGTAGCTGCAGGCGATTGGAAAATGGAAAATTTACCTTTCACAATGATCCGTCCATAGGCGAACAATTGGTGGTTCCGGAAGAGTCAGTCAACTTGTGGCCGTTTTTTCAACTGGTTGATTGCCCGATACTGTTATTACACGGCAGGCAGTCTGACATACTGACCGATACCATTGTTGGGCAAATGCGAGAGATAAAGCCCGACCTTGTTTATCAAGGATTTGAAGCCTGTGGCCATGCACCAGGGCTGCACTGTGATACTCATATAAAACCGGTGATTGATTTTATCGACCCGAAAGAGGCTTGATCACTCAGTATAGCTCGTTTATTTCAATTCCAGGCGCGAGAACGCGCCCCCAATATCCCGAAACCTAAATATTCCGATAATCACATTTATCGGAATATTTGGCGAGATTTTCGGGTGAGTCTATCTGAAAATAACCAATGTTGAAGGCCCACTTCAAGAAGCGCTCGATGCGATGGCCAGTACACGCGGATATCCTTCAACAACCAAAGCACCAGGCTTTTCTTCATAAAATCCGCGTTGCAAAAGAAGTTCGTGCATCTGTTTGAGGTTATAACTAGGCACTGTAGGAATATAGTGATGCTCACAGTGATAATTAACGTAATTGGGCGCGAACAATAACCTCTCCCACCACCTGGCAATTGTTGTTCTGGTTGTATCCCGAACATCATCTGAAGACAAACTTGTTAAAGCCGCATGCTCGGCAATTTGCCGCACACGTATAATGAATGGGTACACAAAAATTAAACAAATCCACCAATATGCGTATAACGCAGGCTCACCAACAGCCCAAAAACAGGCAAAAAACAGAGTATGAAAAAGTGCTACGTGGCTAAAATTAAGCAAGGCGACTTTCAGATTGGAGTCTTCTCTGCTTTTGCCTTTTTTTGCTACTCCTTTTGCTACTCCCATCGTTACCGTATTTCCTTCTCTATTCGGCAGTATGTAGAACAAAACACCGAACAGAACTTTGATTCCAGAGATTCCGGTAAAATCTCGTAAGAACTTTCTTAGCATGCTTGCTTTAGTGACGGGATATTGCCTGATGTTGTCGACGTCTGGATCGACGTCATAACCAGTCTTTACATGATGCACCATGTGATAAGGACGGTAAAAGTCCATGGGGATGAGAAGCGGTATCCCCCCCATCCAATGACCGATGTGCTGATTCATTTCGGGACTTGAAAAAAAACTGCGATGAGAACACTCATGTAAGAGAATTCCTATTCCAAGCTGCCGCCCTGCCATGACAAACAACACAGGGATAGTGACCAATACGGAGTCAAAAAATGCAATAGCGACAAAGCATAAGGCGATGACTGACCAGTCGAATATAAACATCGAAATTGCTTTCAAATCATTTGACTTCTTCAGGTGGGCAATCTCGTTTTTCTCCAGGTAGGATCGATAACTTTTCTTGGGTGTATCGAAAGTGTTCGACATATTTCTACCTCTTTTAATGAGTCCTTTTCGCAAAAATTTATCTATTACTTTCATGCATGATTCGTAACGGAAGTTGATTGTAGCAAGCAGATTTGGATATTATTCGTCCATTAAGGTCTTTTTTAATTCCATTACGGACATCAAAATGCCTGGCGATGACGAGTCCCTTCAAACAACACAAGTAGCATTTGTTATTCCTGATCATTATTGGACAGGAAGTATTTCCATGATTGTGGATGTCTTTGCAGGTATCAATATGTTGATCAAGCAAGAAGGAATGTATTCCGCGCCTTTCTATCAAGCGCACTTCCTGTATGATCCCGGGATGATACCCGGAGGTATGTCTGACTGCAGTTTTCCAATACGGGAATTAGATGAGAATAGATATGATATCGTCATCATTCCGGCTATTTGGTCCCTGACACCAAAGGAATTAAAAGCATACAAACACTTTCCAGCCTGGCTAAAAAAACAGAATGAGCTGGGTGCACATTTTGTCAGCGTGACGAATGGAGCATTTTTCCTGGCTGAAGCAGGCCTGCTCTCTGGAAAAGAAGTGGCAATTCATTGGGCTTTCCAGGATCTGTTCAGTTCATTGTTTATGGATGTCCGTATCAGAAGTGACCTTCAAACACTCAGCACAGGTTCTATCTGGAGTAGCTCAGGCATTAGCCCCACCATGGATTTGGTTTACCAATTGATTCGAAAATACAGTGGCGAAAGACTGGCACAAACCTGTGCCAAGTACTTTATGATCGAGGACCAGGTAAAACCGCCGAAAGATATCTCGGAATTTAGTAGTCGTGACACGCTCGTAAGCGCCATTAAGAGTTGGTTACAGTTGAACTATCACAGACCCATAAATAGCCGGGAAATAGCTGAGCAGTTTCACATGAGCTATCGAAACCTGAACCGCCGCTTCACTGCGGAAACGGGGCAAGCGCTTCAAGAGTATTTACAAATCTTGCGTTTAGATCGCGCAGCCAGGTTGATGGCGAGTACCTGCATGAGTGTTGAGCATGTCGCGCTACAGTGCGGTTATGGCAACGCCAGCTCTTTGGGGAAGATATTCAAGAAGCGCTTTGGTCAAAGCCCTTTGGCATATCGAAAGTTTATGCGCACGTCACAATAAGATTGTTTTTTGTCCTGACTGGACGATTATAAAGTACACGAAGTTGATAGACTTTTGACTTGTTCATCAAACATGAAAACAATGAGGTGTATGTCTGTGCATGCGAAGAATAACGGGAAAGCTCATATGTCAGTACATGTAGAAAAGAATAAAAGCGTCTTCACCGTAATTATTGATCGACCTGAAGCAAAAAACGCCGTGGATAGACCAACTGCTGAAGCCCTGGTGATGGCATTCCAACAATTCGAAAAAGATGAGGAAGCAAAAGTCGCCGTGCTATATGGTGCGAATGGTACTTTCTGCGCAGGTGCCGATTTAAAAGCGGCTGCATCCAAAGATCCCGAAAGGTACAACCGGCTGGAACCAGAAGGCGATGGACCGATGGGGCCATCAAGAATGCTATTGTCAAAACCCGTTATCGCTGCTGTTTCGGGATATGCTGTCGCAGGTGGCCTGGAATTAGCCATATGGTGTGACTTGCGAGTCGTCGAAGAATCAGCAACATTTGGTGTCTTCTGCCGTCGATTTGGTGTTCCTTTGATAGATGGAGGAACCGTGCGCTTACCGAGGCTTATTGGTATGAGTAACGCTATGGATCTAATCTTGACGGGGCGCGCTGTTGATGCCAGAGAAGCAAAAGAAATTGGCCTGGCAAATCGGGTCGTACCAGACGGGATGGCTCGCGAAGCCGCTGAAAAGCTGGCAGCCGAAATTGCGCTATTCCCCCAGGCTTGCATGCTTGGCGACCGCTTTAGCGCATATCAACAGTGGGACAAATCAATAGATGACGCCATGCGTACCGAGTTTCTTTCCGGCCTCTGTGTCATTAAGCAAGGGGAGACTCTGGAAGGAGCTCAGAAATTTACTCAGGGAGAGGGCCGCCATGGACAATTCAAACAATGAATGAGTTCAGCTTGAGGCTGGTTAGCCGATCTGAGCCTAAGTCTGAATTACTACAGTCTGAACTCATACAATTCAACCGATACACATGGCTACACCAGGCAAATCCTTGCCATGTCACATTTTCTGGACATGGCATTTGCTCCGGGACTTGCAAATATCGCCAGGTTAAGTGCCTGAGTGTTACATTTACTCCCTATATTGCTCCCTATTTTGTTGGGAAGCCTAAAGACAGGCGGCTCGCCACTGCAACAACATTTTTCTGTAAGCGCAGCGATTACTGAAAAAACCGACACAGTCAGGATGACGGAGCAATTTCTCAAGTTGGGACACCACGCTTCTGGCATTTGATTTGGTGGGCTCTGACAGATAGCGTCGAATGAATAAACCCAGGCGCTTTTCAATAGCTGAAGATGATTCATGCTCACTATTAAAATCAATAACGCTAAAATCAACAACGCTGCCTGATGCAGAGTCCCGCTTTTCATTAACGTCAAAATGACAGGCGATGTCAGGATCATTGCAATCTCGCGCCTGATTAACAACATCAAGTGATTCCTGATCGAGTGATACCTGGTACATAGCTATTATCCTCAGTTAACAGTCTTAACGAGACGCCATGATTGAAAACAGCCTGAAAATTGGAACCGTTATCAATCACCCTCAACTTTAATAATAATCATTATCATTATATCTGCAAGATGGACGGGGTTATTTAGTGCGTATTTTTTGGCCAGAGAACCGATTATGGATAGGGAGCTGATGCTAAATGCCGTGCTTCCGGCTGATGCGGAAGGTTGACTGATCGAGAAGCCAATCTGTATCAACCGACACCAAAAAGTCTCTTCATGGAAAACCGAACGCCTTCCTCAAACAGCACCCCCATTATAACCCTGCCAGCAGAGGCGGCAAATTGAGCGCTCAAAGTGCTTGAATTAAAATTGGCACGGCCTGCTGTATGAGGTTCCGGCAAGTTGACAGGGGTAATCCGCCTGGCTAAACAAGGCGTATGAAGTTCGTTTTCCAGAAAGGTTGATATTTCCCCGGCAGAAATCAGGTCTGACGAATAATGTACGACAATGCAACCGCTTGTACGATTGATAATAACATCTTCAACGCCCGGTAGTTGCCATAATTTTGCTTTGAGTACATTGGCTTTTCTGGAATCCGACTTTATTGCCTTTGATTTGTAACGGATTCTCCCTTCCGTACTGTGAATTACCTCGATCATGCCATCTCCATGTATACAATGCTCACGACTTCAGGGTTCACGACTCCAGGCTCGCGCACGCGAATTGGAGCTCGGACAACCTGACCATTGTTTTGCGTTACTTACAGTCATAATGAGCTAATATAATAATTCTTCATGGTATTTGCAAATTAGATGGATTATCATTTGTATTAATATCGGCAGCCCAAGCCGAGACGATATTCAGCTCTGCTGCACTATCGGTGATATTTGGTCGATTGGGTTGTTTTCAGCGTAAGCGACCTTAAGTCAGCACCTTTCAATCGCCCCACGCCTGCCAGACAATTTCTCCTGTTCACCCACGCAGGAGACAATCATGGACAACAACCAAAC
>PDWI01003338.1_pt1 | contig 22730 bp, 27 predicted proteins | sample 1430891 | NCBI WGS metagenome assembly PDWI01 (sample SAMN01162508, study PRJNA174530) | Oral metagenome, whole genome shotgun sequencing project. | biome: Marine environment; feature: Marine mammal; material: Swab sample of the gingival sulcus; isolation source: swab sample of gingival sulcus... | reverse complement strand
CAAGCCTTGCCCCCTAAATCTTTACATATCCATACCTTTGATTTTGATACAGCCCCACGCTTTCGTTATTTATCGCAATTAAAAACGCATAAGCTATATTATTTATATGCAAATACTGAGCAGGCAAAAAAAGGCTTTGATGAATTAGAAGAAATCGCACGCCACCGCTTACACGATTTGTTGCCCCCTGAAATAGCTAATCTGTCTGAATATAATCAAACTGCACAATATCCTGAAGATTATCACTTATTATTAATTAATCTTGATTATTATCCTGATGATTTTATCGGTGTGAAACGCATTAAATCGTTTTTTGAAAGTGCGAGTAAAGCAGGATTTTATACTATTTTTTATAATGGCATAGAAGATGATGAAGAGCTAAAAGGCAATCGTGAAAAAAGCCTGAGCTATATCAAACAAAAATTTGCTACATTAAGCATTGAAGATAAAACGGCAATCTTAAATACAGATTTATTTGAATTTAGCCAGCTGTGTGAATTTTATGATTATCAATTAGCCAATACCAACCAGACCCAAATAATTACAGATATTATTGAACATCTTACTGCTTGTGAAGAAGAAAATACCGAGAGCGATTTCTTACAAATACCGATAGCCAAAACCCAAGACGGAAAAAATGATATTTACTTCAGCCTAGGAGCAAATTCACAAAACTATCACGCTATTTTAACAGGTGGCACAGGTTCAGGAAAATCGGTATTATTAAATAATCTGATTATCGGTATTGCTGAACGCTATACAGCCCAACAAGTACAACTTTATTTAATGGATTATAAAAATGGGATGGAATTTGATATGTTTAGAAATCATCCTAACTGTGTCAAACTCTTTTTAGATGAAACTGATTTTACCCTTGCCATTGGTATGATTGAAGAATTTACACAAGAATTACAATTGCGAGCAGAGTTACTGAGTCAAGCAAAAGTCAAAGATATTGCAAGTTACAATCAACTCAATCCAAATACACCATTACCTTATAAACTTTTAATTATTGATGAAGCTCAACGCTTATTTGAAAGCAATTTTAAACAAAGGCAACATTTTGTTAAATGCTTAGATCATTTATTGCGACAAGGACGAAGCTATGGCTTACATCTTTTATTAGTAACCCAAACACTAAAAGGTTCAGATATACCAAAAGATATTTTAAGTCATATTGCTTTACGGTTATCATTTAAAGTCAATGATATTAGCGATACTTATGTACTTTTTGAAAGTGAAAATACTGTTGCGACAACATTAGATAGACATAAATTTGAAGTATTAATCAACACCGATAGCGGTATTAAAACAGCAAACCAAATCGGTCGTGCTAATCCACCCCTTGCCCAAAAAGAGCAAGAACGCATAGCGATAGAAACTAAACTACAACAAATCAAAGCAAGCCGATTACCACATTTAATCGTCACACCACAAATATTAAAAGGAGCAGTTGTAGAAAACAAAGAAACAGAAAAACAAGCACAGCCAAAAAGTGATAACAATATATTTATTCAGAATAATAATAAAACAATGCCTGATTGGTTAAATGGGGAGGTGGAATAATGAATTTATATGATGAAATTAATAGCTTTTTCTCTAGTTTTGATATGTACAAAACAAATCTACAAGACAAAATTAATAATGAGCAAAAAAGACTCAACAAGAAGAAACTAGAAGAAGATACAATTTGGAAGAATGCAATAGATGAATTAACCATTTCTTCAATTAATAATTATTTGGAACTATACCCAAATGGAATGTATAGAAATTTTGCTCTTAGTGCCATCAATGATATTCAAGCATGGAAAGATGTATATTCAAGTAGTCAAGCATTAGAGTACATAAAATATTTCCCAAACGGGATTTTTATAAATGATGCTAAAGAATATATAGAAAAAACCCAAAAAAATGAAAAAATACGAGAACTGTGCCTTTGGCTAAAGGAAAATAATGTCTATGTAGTAAAAAATGACAATTATGATATCAAGGATTATGAAATAGAGCATTATAAAGAAGTAGAAAAAATAACGGAGCTACATTTTAGATATGGAAGAAAAGTTAAGCTTAAGATACCTCATTCAATTAATTTACTTATTAATTTAAATATTATTAATATCGGCTTTGATTATACAGTTGATGAGTTGCCGCCTGAAATAGGTGATTTAAAACACTTAAAAAAACTAAGCATTAAAGGGGATAACTTGATATTGCCGCCTGAAATAGGTAATTTAACCGACTTAGAAGAGTTAGAAATTAGAGGTTGTAATGTTTTTCCTGAAACAATTGGAAATCTAAGTAGATTACAGAGTCTTAATATTGCTATGAGTTATAGTAGTGAGCCTCAAAACCCTATACAGCTACCTACATCAATAGGAAATTTAAAAAATCTTAAATATCTAGAAATAACACACAGAATAGAAGTGTTGCCAGTATCTATAGGAAATTTGGAGAAACTTGAGTTTCTTAGGGTATGCTCAGGTTGTCTTAAAGAATTTCCCGATATTAGAAATCTCAAAAGGTTACAAAAATTAGCATTAACAGCCGCTCGCAAAATAACATCAATACCGAATTGGTTTGTAGAATTAGAAAACATAAAATCACTTGATTTAAGCTGTACGGGAATTACAAGATTTCCACCTAACTTTAATTTCTCTCAATATCATAGTATTCAAGTTGATATGGCGAATGTTGGGGTGGTAAATAAATTACGCTCTTTGTTTGGCATATAAAGTAAAAATAGGGAAATAAACCTGCTGAGGAAATGGCACAAGTAGACTGAAGAAAATGCAAAGATAATTTAGAGATTAAAAAATGAACATCAAAAAAATCTACACAGGCGATTATTCCAAAGAAGGCTATGACAATGGGATTTCTGATAGCAAGCAAGGAAAACCTAAATCACACTTTGGAACATTAAAAAGAAATCCTATTAATTATCTTTGGCAATCAGATAACGCAATTGAGAGTTATAGTAAAAGTTATGATATTGGCTATACTGACGGACAGCGTGTTAGTCATAGCATCTATTCATCACACAAAGGAGGCAATATGACAGATTTAGAACAACAGGTGCATATTTTAGAGCAGGCAAAATCAGCCATTAAACACCATCAAAGCTTATTAGAACAAGCAAATGACTTATATAGTAAGCAAGTACAAGCAATGCAAGGAGTTGGCTTTGCCAATGATTATACCAATGAATTATCTAGCCGTTATGAGAGACTGGATAAAACTGTTGAAAATGTATTGGATGAACTCCATCAGCAATTAGCAATGATTGAAAGTTTTCAAGAATCTTTACAGCGTATGATTATTGATGCAAAAGATGCGTAAGCATAATAAGAGTAAAATAATATAAAAAAGGATAAAAAGATGAGCTATAAGCAAACAATACAAGATCAACTAGCATGGTGCAATACAACAAGATATAGATTAGATGAATTTGAGCATGCAATTATTAGCGTTGCAAATGGCTACGATAGTATTACTGATGAACTAAAAAACACTAATGTTTTTGGTGAATTTATAAAACAAGTGGAGTATCGCCAAGAAATGTTTCGTGGCGAAATGAAAAAACTGTTACAGCAAGTGTATGCTGAAAATAAAGCTTATATAGATAAACAGAGTGATAGATTACAGCAAGAATTAGCTAATTTTTGATTAAATTTATTTTTATTGTGTGAAAATTTGATCTTACAACAAACAACGTTTTGCCTATTGGTTATTAAATTTATCTTAAAAAGTATGTATGATATGGAATAATATCTCCCCAAAATATATCTTCAAATTGCTACTCCAAACACTGAGGTTTTATTATAATTTTTTTATTAAATCTACCCAAAATATTTTTATTCTTTCAGATAAACTTCACTTCCTTTTTCCTTAAAGCTCTCACTCATTTTATCCATGCCTTGTTTTTTAGCTTCATCGATGGAAAGATTTTGTTGCTTGGCATAATCTCTAACCTCTTGGGATATTCTCATAGAGCAAAATTTTGGCCCACACATGGAGCAAAAATGGGCTAATTTAGCACTTTGACTTGGCATGGTATCGTCATGATACTCCATAGCACGTTCTGGATCAAGCCCTATATTAAACTGATCCTCCCATCTAAACTCAAACCTTGCATGACTCATAGCATCATCCCTTGCCCTAGCACCTGGATGTCCTTTGGCTATGTCTGCGGCGTGGGCTGCAAGTTTATAGGTTATGAGTCCCTCTTTAACATCATCTCTATTTGGAAGTCCTAGATGCTCCTTTGGGGTTACATAGCAAAGCATGGCACATCCATACCAACCTATCATCGCTGCACCAATACCTGAAGTTATATGATCATATCCTGGTGCGATGTCCGTTACGAGAGGCCCAAGGGTGTAAAATGGAGCCCCATCGCACCATTGTAGTTGTTTTTCCATATTTTCTTTTACTAGATGCATAGGAACATGACCTGGTCCTTCTATAAGGGTTTGAACATCATGTTTCCAAGCTATTTTTGTAAGCTCACCTAAGGTTTTAAGCTCTGCAAACTGAGCCTCATCGTTTGCATCTGCAACGCTTCCAGGTCGCAGTCCGTCCCCTAGAGAAAAAGTTATATCATAAGTTTTCATGATTTCGCAAATTTCTTCAAAATGGGTGTATAAAAAGTTTTCCTCATGATGGGCTATCATCCATTTTGCCATTATGGAACCACCTCTGCTAACTATGCCTGTTACCCTTTTTGTAGTCATTGGCACATGATGGAGTAAAAGTCCAGCGTGAATGGTAAAATAATCCACCCCTTGCTCAGCTTGTTCTATAAGAGTGTCTTTAAAGATCTCCCAAGTCAAATCCTCTGCAACTCCGCCAACCTTTTCTAGAGCTTGATAAATAGGTACTGTTCCGATGGGAGTAGGGGAGTTTCGCAAAATCCAATCCCTTGTGGTGTGAATATTTTTGCCAGTGGATAAATCCATAACCGTATCAGCTCCCCACCTCGTTGACCAAACCATTTTTTCCACTTCTTCTTCTATGCTCGAAGTTGTGGCAGAATTTCCTATATTTGCGTTTACTTTTACTAGAAAATTTCGACCAATTATCATGGGTTCAACTTCTGGATGGTTGATATTGCATGGTAAAACCGCTCGCCCTTTGGCTATTTCTTCTCGCACAAATTCAGGCGTGATAAATTTGGGCAAAGTTGCCCCAAAATTTTCGCCATTTAGTCTTTTTTCTCGCTCGCTATTTTCAAAATATTTCCTATGCAAGGCTAGATTTTGATTTTCCCTGATGGCAACAAATTCCATCTCGGGAGTTATAATACCAGCTCTTGCGTAATGAAGCTGGGTTACATTTTTACCTTTTTTTGCTCTTAATGGAGTTCTAAGCAAGCTTGAGGCTCCAGCTATGGCGTTTTGGGCTTTATTTGCATTATTATATCCATTATCTTTTGGATCTATGATACGACCTTCGTATTCTTCGGTATCATTTCGCTCTTGTATCCATTCTTTACGAATTGGTTTTATACCCTTTGTAACGTCTATTTGCTCCTTTTCATCGGTATAAACACCAGAAGTATCATAAACGCAAAGTTTATCATCGTTTGTAAGGGCAATTTCTCTCATGGGTACTTTAATATTTGGAAAAAGTTTTCCGTGTACATATATCTTTTTTGAAGCGGGCAGGGGTTTTCTAGTGATAATCTTATCTTGATCTATCGTCTCTTTCATGTTTTTTCCTTTTATTTTTAAAAGAGCAGACAAATCGCCACTCTTCCTTACGCTAGAATTAACTAGTTCAAGTTCTGCGGGTAAATCTCAGCTAAAAAGCACCCCGAGAGTTTTAGGGGCATTATAATGAAATATTTGTGAAATTCATCTTATAAGCAATAAATTTTACTTGTAAATTTTATTTGTAGTTTAATTCTACACAATTAAAGCCAAAATTTAGCAAAAAGTACTATAATTGCTTATTGTCAAAATAAGGAGTTTTTGCATGTGTAAAGATTGCGGTTGTTCTGTTAGCGGACATTCTCATGAGCACCAACATAGCCATGAAAATCCAGCTTTAAATACCAAAACTGTGAGTGTTATCCATAAAATTTTAGACGAAAATGATAAAGAAGCCCAGCATAATAGGGAGCATTTCGAAGAAAATGGGGTTTATGCTATCAATCTCATGAGTAGCCCTGGGGCCGGAAAAACCACGCTTCTAGAAGCTACTATCGATAAAAAAGCCTTTAGGCTTGGTGTAATTGAAGGCGATTTGGAAACAAATAATGATGCAGATAGGATAAAAGCAAAAGGAGCGGTTGCCCACCAAATAACCACAGGACAGGCCTGTCATTTAGATGCCTTTATGGTTCATGAGGGTTTACATCATATTGATCTAAAAGAGCTTGATTTGGTTTTTGTGGAAAATGTTGGAAATCTCGTTTGCCCAGCTAGTTATGATGTGGGAACCCATTTAAATGTGGTTTTGCTTTCAGTGCCAGAGGGCGATGATAAACCTGCAAAATATCCTGTCATGTTTAGAGGTGCAGATGTGCTTTTGATAACCAAATGTGATCTCTTGCCTCATTTTGACTTTGATGTTAAAAAGGCTATAAAAGAGGCTAGAAAATTAAATCCCAAAGTTGATGTTATCGAGATAGATAGTAAGTCAGGGCATGGCATTGATAAGTGGATTGATTTTTTAAAAATGAAACTGGCTCTAAGGTCTTAAAATGTGCCTTTCCATTCCTTCAAAAGTAATTAAAATCGATGAAAATAATATGGCAACGGTTGAAGCCATGGGAGTTAAGCGGGAAGTAACCTTAGATCTAATCTCGGAAGAAGTAAATGTGGGTGATTACATACTTATTCATATCGGTTATGCTATGAGTAAGATAGATGAAGAAAGTGCATTAGATAGCTTAAAAGCCTATGAGGAACTTATAGAAGCCATGGATGCAGAAAATAATACGCAAAATAATACATAAAATATGAATTTTTTAGAAGAATTTAGAAACCCAAAACATATACTTGCCCTTTCAAATCAAATAAAAAAAGAAGTAAAAACACCCCTTAAAGTTATGGAAGTTTGTGGCGGTCATACCCATACTATCATTAAATACGCCTTGCCACAAATTCTCCCAAAAGAGATAGAGTTTATCCACGGACCTGGTTGCCCAGTTTGCGTAATGCCAAAAGAAAGGATAGATCAAGCCATAGCTTTAAGTGAGCAAAAAGATGTTGTTTTGGCAACTTTAGGTGACATGATACGAGTTCCCGGAAGTAAAAGCAGTCTGCAAAAGCAAAGGGCTAAGGGTTGCGATGTTAGGGCTTTGTATTCGCCTTTAGATGTGCTAAAAATTGCAGAGCAAAACCCTGATAAAAAGGTGGTATTTTTTGCCATAGGCTTTGAGACCACTACGCCCATGACAGCTTCAATAATAAACATGGTAGTAAAAAAGAAGATTAAAAATGTACTTTTTCATATAAACCATGTTTTAGTTCCTGAGATTTTAGACTTTTTACTTAAAGATGAAGATACAAAAATAGATGCTTTTTTAGGACCTTCCCACGTAAGCGTCATCACAGGAAGTGATATTTTCAAACCTATAGCCGAAAAATTTCACAAAAATGTTGTGGTAACGGGCTTTGAGCCAAGTGATGTGATGGAAGCTATTTTAATGCTAGTTCGCCAAATAAATCAAAATAAATGCGAGGTCTTAAACCAATATAAACGTGCCGTAAGCAAAGAGGGAAATTTAAAAGCTCAAGAGCTGATCTATACCTACATGTGCAAAAGAAAAAGCTTTCGTTGGAGAGGCTTAGAAGATGTGCCCAAAAGTGCTTTGAAATTGAAAGATGAATTTTCTTACCTAGATGCGGAAAAAATCTTTAGCGATATTTTACCAAAAGAGAAAAAAAATGACAGCAAAGCCTGTATTTGCGGCGAGATCTTAAAAGGCCATTCAAAACCCAAAGATTGCAAAGTTTTCGCAAATGCCTGTACACCAAAAACACCCATAGGCTCATGTATGGTCTCAAGCGAAGGAGCCTGTGCGGCGTATTTTAAATATCAAAGATAAGGATATATTTTGAAACAAATACAACTAGCCCACGGAGGTGGTGGGGAAGAGAGTGGGGAGCTTATAAAATCTTTGTTTTTTAAGTATTTTGAAAATGATATTTTACTAAAAGAAGAAGATGGGGCGGTTTTAAATGTTAAAAATAACATTGCCTTGAGTACGGACGCTTTTACCGTGCAACCTTTGTTTTTTAGTGGGGGAAATATAGGTAAACTCTCCATCGCAGGAACCACAAACGATCTAGCCATGATGGGTGCTAGGCCACTTTATCTAACAGCTTCTTTTGTAATAGAAGAGGGTTTTGAATTTGACAAGCTTGAAATTATAGTAAAAAGTATGGCCGATGAGCTTAAAAAAAGTGGAGCCATGATAGTTACTGGAGATACCAAGGTTGTGCCCCGTGGCGCAGTGGATGGACTTTTTATAACCACAAGCGGGGTTGGGGAGATAATGCAAAAGGGCATTTCAGCTCACAATCTACAGCAAGGACATAAGATAATTGTCTCAAACGAAGTTGGCAATCACGGCTCTTGCATTTTAGCAGCTAGGGAGGAGTTAAAGCTTGAAAGTGATCTAAAAAGCGATTGTGCTTCTTTGTGGAGCTTGGTGGATGCTTTGTTTGAAAATGGTATCAAGCCGCTTGCCCTAAGGGATGCTACAAGGGGAGGATTGAGCGCTGTTTTAAATGAATGGGCAGTAAGTTCAAATGTTTGCATAGAGCTTGAAGAAAAAGATATCCCAATAGCCAACGAAGTTAAAGGGCTTTGTGAATTTTTGGGTTTTGAACCACTAGAGCTCGCAAATGAGGGCACTTTTGTTCTTTGCGTTAAAGATGAAGATGTGAAAGTTACTTTAGAAATTTTAAGGGGCTTCAAAGAGGGCCAAAAGGCAAGCTTAATTGGAAGTGTTACAAACTCCCATAATCAAAAAGTTATCCTAAAAACCCCATGGGGAAGCAGTAGGTTTTTACAGCCTCCGCAGGGAGAACTTTTGCCAAGGATTTGTTAGATGCATGAGATGAGTATAGTCCAAGCCCTGATCGAGCAGTGCAAAAAAATAGCAAAGAAAAATAAGGCTAAAAAAATATTGCGGGTTGATGTGAAGATTGGAGTTTTAAGTGGAATTGAGCCTCATTTTTTTCAAACTACCTTTGATACCTTTAAAGAAGGAACTATCTGCGATGGGGCAAAACTAAATATGAATATCCAAAAAATTTTAATTACATGCAATGACTGCAACACCCAAAATACCCTAGATCAAAACCATTTTATCTGTCCAAAATGCAATAGTGAAAATATACGAGTAATTGACGGCGAAGATATGATGTTAATGCAGCTTGAGATGGAATAGAAATGGAGATTGACTACAAGATAAGTGAAAAAGAGTATATTGATTTTAATTTATTTATCCAGCGAGATTATATGGGTAAGAAGTATAAGGTTTTAGTGCCTATATTGTTGGGTATATTTGCTGCTTATTGCTATGGATTGTATGAGCTTTATGAAAAAAATCTTTTTTATTTTGAGCGTATATTTGAGATGACAAAAGCTTTCTTACTTTACTTTTTTCCAGTTGCTATGGTGGTTTTGTTAGGTGTTAAGATTGTGTATGGTTTTCTTTTAAAAATGCAGGCTAAAAAATTTTACCAAGAGATACAAGAAGATTTACAAGGCTCGCTTAGCATAGGCAACAACGAGCTTATCCAGCGTTCAAAAAATGCTCTTATCAAAACAGACTTTAAAAAGCTAAAAATCTACAAAGACAAACATTTCTACATTTTCATCTCAATTCTTCAAGCCTACATCTTGCCTATAAATGAAGAAAGCTTGGAATTTGTGAAAAAATTGTGCGAAAAAACTAATATGGATTTGCAAGATGTTTGTAGCTAGGGTATTCTGATGTGGTTTGGGATTGAAATAGGGCGGTCAAATAGTAGGAATATTTGTTATTTTTTGCTATAATAATAAAAAAGTAAAGGCTTATCATGACATCTTTAAATATAAAAACAAAGGCTAGTGCTAGTTCATTAGATGCCATAAAAACCCTTCTGTTGTCCATTGACCCAGATGCAGTGATAAGTTTTGATGATGATTGTGAATTGTCAAAAGAAGATGGTAGGCATTTGAGAGAAACTTATGAAAAAAAACAAAATGGACAATTGAAATTTTATAATGATATGGCTCTTAAACAAAGGCTAGATCTAAAAGGGTATAAGTGGTAATCTTGTATTCAGAAGAATTTGTTCAAAGGTTGGAATACATTTTAGATTTTATATCTAAAGATAGTAAATCTAGATCAGATGCTTTTCTAAACGATCTAAGATCAAAAATAAAAAATATACCCTTCATGCCCTATGGCTTTCGAAAAAATAATCAACTAAATCAAGAAAATGTTAGAGATTTGATCTTTAAGGGTTATGTTATACCTTTTGAGATAAGTGATGGGTGTATAGAAATTTTATCCATCTATAAAAGTAATCTTTGGAAACCCTAAAGAGCTACTTTCTAAATCTTGGCAACTTGCCTTTAAAATTCCATTTACTCTTATTTGTATCCAAAACCAAAGGGTCGCTGACGTGTCGTATATCTTCTATGGTATAGGTGGCTAGGGGGTTGAATTTGTGGATTATGGGGATTATGTTTTTTACGTGGGAACGCTTTAGATTTAGAAATATAACACTAACTGCTCCTAGATTTCCCTCAGCTTCAACAGCTGTTGTATTATAGTTTTTTGATCTTAAAAAATTTACTAGCTCACTAGAATCTTTTTTAGTGATAATTCTCATAACAACAACGCCGATGGCTAGGCGGTTTTCTATGAGTATGCCTATAAAATTTCCAAGTGAATAACCTGTAGCATATGCTAAAATATTTACAAAATTATCCAAATTTTTCATTACTTCACTTATGGCTATTATCCAGATCATGGATTCAAAAAATCCCAAAATCATGGCTAAAAATTTGTAACTTTTTGAGATAAAAATAATCCTTAAAGTCCCTATGCTAACATCCAAAATCCTAGCTATACATATCAAAACCGGGATAATATAAAGGGTAAAAATCTCACTATTTAGTAATTCATTCATGTTCCAACCAAAAAATTTTAAGGTATTTTAGCACAAAAAAGCACTTTTTCAAGTAAATTTCACTAAAATCCAAACATTAAAGTAAACGGAGTTATACAAAATGGACTATCTTGAGATTGAAGGAGGTCATCCTTTAGGGGGAGAGGTGAGCATTGGGGGAGCAAAAAATGCTGCCTTGCCCTTGCTTAGTGCAACCTTGCTATCCCAAAAAAAAGTGAGATTAACAAACCTTCCAAATGTTGCTGATATAAAGACTTTTATAAAATTATTAACAAACCTTGGAGCGACTTGTTTTTGCGAAAAAAATTCTGCTCTCATAGACACATCAACCCTAAAAAGTACATGTGCAAATTACGACATAGTCCGCACCATGAGGGCATCTATACTTGTTTTAGGACCGCTTTTGGCTAGATTTGGTAAATGCGAAGTTTCACTACCTGGGGGTTGTGCCATCGGACAAAGACCTATTGATCTACATTTAAAAGCCCTTACTCAAATGGGTGCTAAGATAGAGATAAGAAAAGGTTATGTGGTTGCCACTGCAAAAAATGGACTGCATGGCGCAAATATAGTTTTTGACAAAATAACCGTTACAGGAAGTGAAAATATCATCATGGCTGCAGCCCTAGCAAAGGGAGAGAGTGTGCTTTTAAATGTGGCAAAAGAACCTGAGGTGGTTCAACTTTGTGAGATTTTAAATGAAAATGGGGTTAGAATAAACGGAATTGGAACAAATAGGCTAAGCATACAAGGAACAGGCGGAAAACTTCTTAATTTTGAACAAATCAAAGTGATACCAGATAGAATAGAAGCTGGAACCTATCTTTGTGCGGGAGCCATAACAAATTCTCACATAAGATTAAATAATGTCTTTCCGGAGCATTTAAGAGCATTAAGCAATAAACTTATCCAGATGGGTTTTGAGATAAAAGAAGAAAAAAATAGTATAGATCTAAAACCAGCTAAAAAAATACTCCCAACCGATATGCAAACCACCGAATATCCTGGTTTTCCAACGGACATGCAAGCACAATTTATGGCTTTGTGTACTCAAGCAAATGGGGCTTGTGTCATAGAAGAAAACCTCTTTGAAAATCGCTTCATGCATGTGAGTGAACTAGAAAGAATGGGTGCAGATATAACCTTAAAAGGCAATAGCGCGACTATCAAAGCTCCTTGTAAATTAAATGGTGCTGATGTTATGGCTACGGATTTAAGGGCAAGTACAGCCCTTGTTTTAGCAGCCCTTGTAGCAAAGGGAAAAACTAGGGTTCATAGGATTTATCATCTTGATAGAGGTTATGAGGATCTAGAAGGCAAACTCTCAAAACTTGGGGCTAAGATAAAAAGATTGAGTGAATAAAGGAAGAAAATGATAAAAAAATGTTTATTTCCAGCCGCAGGATATGGAACTAGGTTTTTACCCGCAACTAAAACCTTACCAAAAGAAATGCTCCCAATAGTTACAAAGCCACTTATCCATTATGGTATAGAAGAAGCCTTAGAAGCAAATATGGATATTATGGCTATTATTACAGGTCGTGGGAAAAGAGCTTTGGAGGATTACTTTGATAAAAGCTATGAGCTTGAACATCAAATACATGGTACCTCTAAGGAAACTTTGCTAAAGGAGATAAGAAACATTATAAACAAAAGTACTTTTACCTTCACTAGACAAAAAAAAATGAAAGGTTTAGGCGATGCCATCTACACTGGAAAAAGTTTAGTTGGAAATGAACCTTTTGGGGTAGTTTTAGCCGATGATTTGTGCATAAATGAAAAGGGTGAGGGTGTTTTAAGCCAGATGGTTAAGATCTATGAAAAATATAAATGTTGCATAGTTGCTGTAATGGAAGTGGATAAAAAAGATACGGATAAATACGGCATAGTAGAGGGAAGTAAAATAGAAAATGGTCTGCTTATGGTCTCAAATATGGTAGAAAAGCCAAGCCCCCAAAACGCCCTATCAAACCTAGCCATCATAGGTCGCTACATCCTAACTCCTGATATTTTTGATATGATAGAGCAAACAAAGCCTGGGAAAAATGGGGAAATTCAAATAACAGATGCTCTCATGAACTTATCTAAAAAAGGAATGGTTTTAGCATACAAGTTTAAAGGACGCAGGTTTGATTGTGGAAGTATAGATGGTTTTGTTGAGGCTACAAATTATATTTATAAATTAAAATAGAATTTACCATTTGCGTGGCAAATTCTAGTTTTTATCAATATTCGCATAAAGAAATAAATCTTTTCTCATCTAAGGGTGAAAATTGCAACATATATTCGTAAGTTTCGCCCAAATCTCCCCCGTGGAAATTATTGATTTGCTCTATTAATTCAAGCAATTCTTCATCGTCGATGTTTTCAAAACTACCACTTTCTTCTAAAACTTCCAGCAGTCTTGCATCGATTTCGATCTCTTCATAGCTCATTTTTGATTTCCTTTTACAAAAATATTTTTGGGAGTTTAGCAAAATAAAACTTTAATTTTATTGATAATGATAATCTAATTAATACTTTTTTTATATTTTTACGATAAAATACACTAAAAATAAGCAAAGAAAGCTAAATGTCAGAAGATTTTAACACTTTTTTGCATAGGATAAGACTTTTAGGAAAAAGAACTGGTTTTGCTATAACTCACAAGAGGGAGTTAATCCTAAGAGTATTGTTTGAGGCAAAAGAACCCTTGGACGCTAAACAAATTTCTATTCGATTAAAAGAAAAGCATTTATTGAAAATTAGCATAACCCTAGTTTATAAGATGCTAAATATCCTAGAAGAGCTGTACATACTCCACGCTATTAGTTTACCACCAAATAATACAAAGTACTATTCTATCATGAAAGCTAGATCAAAAAGCCATCTCATTTGCAAAAAATGCAAAAAAATTGTAACATTTTGTGATAAGATAACATTGTCTCACTTAGATAGGATTTTAGATAAGCATGGTTTTATATTATCAAATCTAAAGGTTACATTGTACGGAATATGTAAGGATTGCAAAGATGAATGATATAGTAGTAAAAAGTTATGTAAAGGGTAGGGCGAGATTAAAGTCAAAATATTTCAACCAAACCATTTTGGAAAAAATTTCCTGTAAATTATCCTCGGATACTTTATATGTGAGAAAAAATCCCAAATGCAAAAGCTTGATAGTCCATTTTGATGAAAATCACATAAGGCTAAATGACATTTTACTGCTTGCTAGCTCATTCATAAAGCCAAAAATAGATCTTTCCCTTAGAAAAAGCCAAAATATCTCTTGCTCAGGTCTTGCCTGTTCGGTTTGCCACCCCCAAACTGACCTCAAAAAACCAACCCTAGCCTTTGGCTCTTTAAGTTTATACGCCCTTGCCATGTTTGCAGGCGTTTCACTTCCCACATCCCTAACCTTAGGAGTTTGTTTAGTTGCTTCAGTGCCTTTGCTTAAAGATGCCTATAAAGATATAAAACAAAAACGCTTTACCCTTCAAACTTTCATGTCATTGTCCTTGATTGGTGCAACTTTTTTAGGGGAAGTCCAAACAGCCTTTGAGGTTATTTATATTTTGCGTGGTGGAATGCTTTTAGAAGAATATGTAGCCAAACAATCCAAATCAAAAATCCACTCTCTTTTACAATCAGATATAAAAAAAGCTTATATTTTAGTTGATGACATGGAGCTTGAATGTAGCTTAGATGAAATAAAAATAGGGGATATAGTAGTTGTTAGAAGCGGAGAAAAAATACCCGTAGATGGAACCATAACCAAAGGAAAGGCTGAAATAAGTGAAGCTTTGATAAATGGACGCAGTGAACCGATTTTTAAAGAAGTTGGTGATAGGGTTTATTCAAATACCCTAGTGGAAAAGGGGCGAATTTTTATACATGTGGATACAGATCTAAACGATACCTATCTAGCACACATCATAAATCAAGTGGAATTTTCCCTAGCAAATAGAAGCGACAGCGAAAAAGCCGCTGATATTTTAGCTTCTAGATTATTAAAACTTGGAACCTTTTTAACCATAGGAACTTTTTTGCTAACTGGTTCGTTTTTGCGGGCTTTTTCGGTTATGATAGTTATGTCATGTCCATGTTCGACCATTTTAGCCGCAAGTACAGCCATTAGTGCTAGCGTGGCAAGGGGAGCAAAAGAGGGCATTTTGATAAAAGGTGGAGAATACCTTGAGAGATTTGGAAAAAGCGATGTGGTTTGTTTTGATAAAACTGGCACATTAACCACAGGAAAACCCTTAGTTGTAGATCTTGTTTTAGCCGATGGCGTGGATAAGCAGGAACTTTTTGGGGTTGCTTGCAAAGCAGAATATCGAAACACCCATCCAATAGCCCTAAGCATAGTCGAATACGGCAAAAAACTAAATATACATGTAAAAAAACAAGTCGAAAGCGAACTTTTGCCTGGGCTTGGTGCGAAATTAAAAGATAAAAATGATACGATTTTGGTTGGAAATTCTTCCTTGCTTAGACGCTACAAAGTCGCTTTGGGTGATTTTAAGAAAAAAGAGAGTTTACATGTAAATCAAGGCAGAAGCGTGGTTTATGTGAGCAAAAATAAAAAGATTTTAGGCTTTATAGCCTTTGAGCATGAGGCAAGGGAAAATGCTAAAAATGTAGTTTCCCAGCTGAAAAAACGGGGCGTTAAAAAAGTTGTTCTTTTAACTGGCGATGATGAAAAAGTTGCCCATGCTTTTAGTGAGCAGTACGGATTTGATGAAGTTTGGGCAAATGTAATGCCAAAACAAAAGGCTAAAATAGTCGAAGATCTAAAAAAAGAATATAAAATAGTTTCCATGATAGGTGATGGTATAAACGATACTATTGCTATGAGTAAGGCTGATATTGGTATTTCCTTTGCAAGTGGGGGAAGTGAGGCGGCTATCGAGGTTTCTGATATTGCCATTATTAACAGCAATATTGAAGATGTGATAAAACTTCACGATATAAGCACCCATGCCCATGTGGTTGTAAATCAAAATTATTGGATAGGGACAAGTACAAATTTTCTAGGGGTTGCCCTAGCTTCAGTGGGGCTTTTATCACCTGTTGGAGCGGGGGCTTTGCATATAGCCCATACCATTGGAATTATGGCAAACGCATCTAGAATTGCACTAAAAAAAGGTTAAAATTTTATCAATAAATACTTAAATTGATAATGAAACTTAAATAATATTCAGTTAAAATTAAGGGAATTAATAGGATAATTTACCAATTTTAAGGAAATTGTATGTTAAAAAAAGAAGATTTGATAGCTTTAGCTAAACATTTAAACATAATCCACCATTCAAAGGGAAGAATAAGGGTTAGGGTGAGCCCTAGCATAAAAAAAGAACAAGATAGATTTGATAAACAAATGCTCGAGAGCTTTCCAAAGCAAATCAAAGGCATAAAAGATTATAAGATAAATAAACTAATAGGCTCCATAACCATAAATTATGATAGCGAGATCTTCGAGCCTAGGATTTGGGATGAGTTAATCGCTGGAAATATCAGTGATGGAATGATTGAAAAAATAGAAAATATCATAAAGGAAGCCTAATGCAAAACCCAGATGCACTAGGCCTAGTGAGTAAAAAAGTTATCCTAGATGCCAACTCATTTCCAGTACTTTGGCAGGTTTTACGCATAGCAATTTATGATGAATATAGAGCTTATGAGTTTTACAAAGCAGTCATGAATGCTCATGGGGTAAGTGAGCCTTTTTCTAACATCATGCAAGCTGAGATTAGGCATTATGAAACCCTTATCAAGTTAGCACAAAAACATGAGATCGAACCACCTATAAATGATTTAGAAGGTTCGATAACCCCGCCAAATACCTTGCAAGAAGCCTATGAGCTAGGAGTAGCTTACGAGATAGAAAATATACAAATGTATGATTATTTGATATCTTATGTAAGGGATTATCCAGATATTGTAGATGTGTTTTATAGACTTCAGGCTGCATCTTTTAATAACCATCTACCAGCCTTTAGATCCCATGTTAGTAATTCGGGTCTAAATTCCCAAGAGCTTATGGAAAAATTTAATGAAGTTTCCCAAACAGCCCAAAAGGTAATAGCTGGAGAGGTGGGTCCTAGTGAGCTTACAAAACTATTAAATAATATAAGTTTTTCGCTTCTTGGCGGTTTGTTAGCAGGAGGAGTTGGGGGCTTAGCTATCAATGAAATCTTAAATAACATAAAAAAAGAAGAAAAAGACGAGGAGGAGTAAGTGCATTTTTATCCATTTACCATAGGTTTAGCTATCGGTGGAGCGATAGTTTATCTGATGAAAAAAAATAAAAAAAAGGAGAAGTGATGGCATTACCATTTGTAGCAGGAGTCCTCATAGGAGCTGGAGCAGTCATAGCTTACAATAACAAAAAAGAATTAAAAGAAGCAGTTGATACAGGCTTTCAAAAAACAAAAGAGATGGCCGAAGATCTTAAAAAAACGGCAACTTCAACGGCAGATTGCGTAAAAGAAAAGCTGAAAGAAGAAAAGGATACTAAAAAATCCAAAAAGGAAGATGATGACAACTAGTACCCAGTTAATGGGAAGATTAGGGATAAATGAAACCCCTTTGGATTATCTTGTTAGTGGAACTTTAGTTGCGGGCTTGATAAGTTCAAATCTAAATTACCAAAAATACAAAAAAGAAGAAATTTCAAAGCAAGATGCCATAAGAGATACCCTCGCAGTTTCAGCCCAAGCGGGGATAGCATCGGCAAGTGCAGTAGCTTCTATCCAGTATCTTGCAAATAAAAATTATCTAAATGCAGCTTTAAGTTTAGCTGTGGGAATTGGTGGCATCGTAGCCATAGAAAAATACAATAAATCCACAAAGGAATAACATGGAAAATATAAATCAACAAAACCTAGCCCAAAACCCTTACATTTCACAAAATGTTCCAACTGGAGTGCCAAAACCCTCTATTTTAGGTGGTTTTGACAATGGCGAATTTATAAAGGGTGCCTTAGTTGGTGTGGCAATTGGATATCTTTTGAGCAATGAAAAGGCCCAAAAAACCCTCATGAAAACTATAGCAAAAGGTACTCAAATGCTTCAAATGGGCATTGAAGAGGCCAAAGAAAGATTTGAGGATGTTAAGGCAGAAATGGAGCAAGCTTAGGTTTTTGAAATGTTAGAGCTAAAACATAAAAGTAAAAATCGGCTTAGATTTTATTTTGAGGGCTTGGATAAAAGTATAGACCAAATAGCCCTAAAAAAAAGCTTGGAAGAACATGATAGAATATTGCATGTAAGGATAAATCCTGCAAACTCTAACATCATTATAAAGCATGAAGACTTCGAAAAAGAAGTGTTTGATTTAGTTAAAAGTCTAGATCTAAAAAGCTTTAAAAAACCCATAAGCAGGGAATGCTTTCAACATCCAACCCAAGCATCTAAGACAAAATTGTTTTATTCTCTAGCAGCTCTGGGCACATCTTTTGTTCTAAAAAACCAACTAAGCCTAGGGGCAACTACCTCTTTGGCTGCTTTGCCTTTATTTAAAGAGGGATTGGATGAACTTTTAAACGATGGGGTAACCTCGAAAGTTTTGGAAGCTTCAGCGGTGGGAGTTTCCATGATAAGGCGAGACTTCATGGCTGCAAATAGTACAAACTTTATGCTAAATATCGGCGAATACCTAGAAGAATCCACCGCTCACAAAAGCGATGATCTCATAAGAGAATTAGCAAAGCCAAATGTCTTGAAAGCTTGGATAGAGGTGGTAAAAGATGGTAAAGTCAGCGAAAAAAAGATAAACACTAACGATATCAAAGTTGGGGACATAGTGGTTGTAAATACGGGCGATACTATCCCAATCGATGGGCATATCATGAGCGAAGCTGCCTTGATAAATGAAGTTTCCATGACAGGAGAAGCCCAAGGAGTTTCCAAAAAAAGGGGCGATAAGGTCATTTCAGGAACCATAGTAGAAGAGGGCAGACTTAGAATCTGGGCAGAGCAAGTTGGGGAAAATACCGCAACAGCTAGGATAAAAAAATACATACAAAGCTCCCTAAATGAAAAATCAAATCTGGGATTAAGAGCAAATGATCTAGCCCAAAGATTAGTTCCTGTAACCTTAGGATTAGCAGCCTTTGCCTATCTTATAAATCGTGATTTAGAAAGCGTGGCTTCTGTTTTGCAGGCTGATTATTCTTGTGCTTTAAAACTTGCAACCCCAGTGGCCTTCAAATCAGCCATTTCTCAAGCAGGAAAAGATGGCATCTTGATAAAGGGTGCAAAAAGCATAGAAGCACTCTCAAATGTGGATACCTTTGTTTTTGATAAAACTGGAACCCTAACCCATGGAAAATTAAAGGTTATTGGGGTAATTTCCTTTTGTGAAGATTGGAGTAGGGAGGATATTTTAAACCTCACAGCCAGTGCTGAGGAGCATTATTTTCATCCAGTGGCAGAGGCTGTGGTCGAGGCTGCCAAAAAGGAAGGTTTTATTCATATTCATCATGAAGAAGTTAAATTTATAGTAGCCCATGGAGTTAAAACTAGAGTGGATGGAAAAGAGGTTGTCATAGGAAGCAGACACTTTTTAGAAGAAGATGAAAATATCAGCTTTAAAGAAAATGAAAAAAGTATCTTAGATCTAGAAAAAAAAGGTCAAACCTTGCTTTATGTGGGTTATGATGGGAAACTTTTGGGGATTATTTCCATGAGTGATAATGTAAGAGAAAATGCAAAAGATGCCATAAAATCCCTCAAAGAAAACGGCGTTAAAGAAATCATCATGCTAACAGGAGATGTGGAAGAAAAAGCTTTAAAAATCGCCCAAGAAGTCGGAGTTGATAAGATTTATGCTCAACTTTTGCCTACCCAGAAAGCTCAAAAGCTAAAAGAATTTAAAAAGCAGGGCAAAAATATAGCCTTTGTTGGCGATGGTATAAACGATGCACCAGCACTTATAAATGCACATGTGGGAATTAGCATGTCAAGGGGAGCGGACATTGCTAAAGCTACGGCGGATATTTCTTTATTGAGAGATGATATTTTAGCAGTGGCTAGGGCAAAAGAGTTGGCAAATAAAACCATGAAGCGAATAAATGGCAATTTTAATGCAACAGTCGGTATAAATAGTGCGATTTTGCTAGGAGCAACTTTTGGTTTGTTTAACCCCATAACTACGGCGGTTTTACATAATGGCACGACGGTTGGATTGCTGATAAACTCCATGCAAAAGCATAAACTTAAAACAGATTTTAGGAAAAATAGGTTATGATTTTAAGTATCATTTATTTAAGGAAGAATCATGCCTATTTTATTTCCGCTTCTAGGCGGCATAACAACGGCGATGACCATCGCCCTAACATATAAGACAGGAAAAGATGCAAAAAGAAAATTTCATAAAAAGATCGCTAGGAACCATAAAAGACATACCCCTTGATACCAAAAAAGAAATAGCCAAGATAGGCATGACAGCCTCCCTAGGAACTCTAGTAGTAACCTCATTTAACCTAAGAACCAAAACTTCAAAAACCTTACATGTCTTATCGGGTGCCACCTTGGTTGGTTTCTCACTTTGGCATCACTTTTTATATCAGCCAGAAGAGAAGTCTAAGAAGAAAATTAGGGTAAAAATCTCAAAATAAAAATTATTACGCAGTCCCAACCAAAGCAGACACATATCCCACTACCCTTGATGGGTCTCTTGTTCTATCGTAACTTGTGCAATAATGCAAGAGATTTGTTTGTAAATCTTTTTTGATAGCACAATAAATAATGGCTTGAACGCCTATTTTGCCGCAGGCTTCGCAACCTTGATCAAATAAATTCATATCTTTTTTTGCTATGGCGTTTAGGCATATATTATCTATTTTGTTTGCCTCTTCTTGGGTGTAAAAATGGCTTAAATCAGTGGATATGACTACAAAAAAATCATCTTCTTCTAAAATCTCCTCCAAGAGAGACGATAAATCTTTATAATCTAACTTTCCATAAACTATTTCAATTATCCTAGAATTTGAAAAGTAATGCTTTATAAAAGGAGCTTGAGTTTCGGTTGAATGTTCGCTCTCATGTGCATCTGGGCTAAAATCTAAAAAAGCATATTTATCTTTTAGATGCAAGGCAAATTGCTTATCCACATCTATATTTCCCAAAGGTGTTTCATAACTATCATATAAACTTATACTAGCTCCTTGCACATAAACCCTGTGAGACGGTCCTATGACAAAGATAGTTTTTTCCTTTTGACTTTGGGCGATATTGTAAGCAACATTTGCGGTAAAACCGCTGTAAATATACCCTGCATGGGGAACTATGATGGCTTTTGTGTTAAAGCTTCCCTCTATATTAAGATTGCTGTTGAAATGATTTATATATTGTAAAACTTCATTCTTATTAGCCGGGTAAAAACTCCCGCTAAAGGCACTTTTTCTTATATTGCTCATTTTTTTATACACTCCATGAATTTTTTCTTTACAATGTTTGCAATGTCCATTTTCCACATTATTTTCTAAGATATTGTAAAACTTTCTTTTGATCTGAGCCTTTCCACAATAAGGGCATATGGTATCATTTTCAAAACCTATATTTCCCATATACACATATTTTAAGCCAATATTTTTACCTATATCATAGGCTAATTTTAAAGATTTATAGGGGGTTTGAGGCAAGTGTAAATCTTTATAATTAGGATGAAAAGCCGATATATGCCAAGGGGCAAATTCACCTAAATTTTCCCTTATAAATCTTGCAATTTGTTCTAATTCTTCTTTAGAATCATTTTTTGTGGGAACTATCAAGGTAGTTATCTCAAGCCAAATGCCATTTTTCTTAAAATGTTTTAAATTTTCTAAAACTCCATCTAAACTTCCACCTAAGTTTTTTTTATAATACTTTTTACTAAAGCATTTTAAGTCTATATTTACAGCATCGATAAGACCCCTCATGTGGTCTATAACTTCACTACTTTCAAAGCCATTGGACACAAAAACATTCTTGATACCATATTTTTTTGCTTCCATTGCAATATCTTTGGCATAGGGATAAAATATGGTAGGCTCATTATAAGTATAAGATATGGATTCGCATTTATTTTCTAGGGCTATCTTAACTATATCTTGGGGAGAAAAATATCTTGACTTATCAATCCTTTTTTCTTGGCTTATGCCGTGATTTTGGCAAAAAGAGCATTTAAAATTGCACCCAACAGTTCCCAAAGACAAGGACTTGGAATTAGGCAAAAAATGATAAAGGGGTTTTTTCTCTATGGGATCTATATTTAGAGCACTTACATGACCATAAACCAAACAAGAAATCCTATCCCCAACATTTTCATTCACCCCACAAATTCCCCTTTGACCCTTTTTTAGTTTGCAATAATAAGAACATAAAAGACAGATAAGTTTATCCCCTTGTTTTTTGTAAAATTGCACTATTTTATCTTTATGGCAGTATAGGTGTAAATGCTTGGTTTACTATTTAAGATGCATCCGCTAAAACCAGCTTTCATAGCAAGGGAGGAGAAAAATTCATCAAAATTAGGAATTTGCTCCCAAACTTGAGGTAGATAAGTTGCCTGCCTTCCATCAAGCCCCATGATAATCCCATGTTGTCCTATTTTTATCTTATTTTTCA
>PDWI01003337.1_pt1 | contig 22734 bp, 18 predicted proteins | sample 1430891 | NCBI WGS metagenome assembly PDWI01 (sample SAMN01162508, study PRJNA174530) | Oral metagenome, whole genome shotgun sequencing project. | biome: Marine environment; feature: Marine mammal; material: Swab sample of the gingival sulcus; isolation source: swab sample of gingival sulcus... | reverse complement strand
ATTAAATACCCACTCTAATGCTTCTATGCCATCGGTTTCAAGTAATAGTCTATCTAAGGGAACTCGTTTTACTATGTTTTTTATCGTATCATTTTTTAAATAGTCTGGATTTATTGTAAAGTAGCAATCTTGCTCAATGTATTTATCTAAATACACTTCATCATCATACCAATGAACTAACTTTTTTACTAAGTAGTCTTTGATAATTTTTGCAATTTCATTTTCCATACCTTTGGTGTGTAAAACTACTGGTTTATTAAGCTTTTGAGCTATATCTAGCTGGGCAATAAAAACCTTTTTTTGCATTTCTAAGTCCACATCACACCATTCATTATCTAAACCAATTTCGCCGACGGCACTAACGTTTTTATAAAAGTCATTGAACTTAGCAAAAGGGTCTTGCTTTGTAAAGTCAATTTTATCTGCATCCCAAGGGTGAATACCAAAAGATAAATAAACTGTTTTATTGTCTATTTCATCTTTAAAAAACTTACTTATCTTACTGTATTCTTCTTGATTCATTGTATTGACAAGCATTTTAAGTTCGCTTATATTCAATATCTTCTTAACTGCTATAAAATCATTTTCACTGATATGTGTATGGCTATCTACTAACATTTTAACTCCTTTAAAACGTTTTATCCCAATACTTTGACCATTTTCATTCCAGTATTTGGACGATTTTTTATTTACTTAATCTTGTAATGAAATATATACAACTATATGGTACAATAAAACAAACTAACAAGCAAATAAGAAAGGGAAATGTTTTGAGAATAAATAAATATATTGCATCTGCTGGGCTTTGTTCCAGAAGAAAAGCAGAAGAATTTATCAACAATGGTGAAGTTACAATAAATGGTAAAATAGCTGAATTATCAGATAAAATAGGTGAAAATGATAAGGTAAAAGTGAAAGGCAAATTGATAACACCTGAATCAAAAACTGTTACCTTAGCATATAATAAACCTGTGGGCATTGAATGCACAGCGGATTTAGCGAATGAAAACAATATAATATCAGCAATCAATTATCCACTGAGACTTTTTAATGTGGGCAGGCTTGACAAAGATTCAGAAGGCTTAATTTTACTCACAAACGATGGTGATTTATGTTACAAACTAACAAAGGCTTCAGAACTTCATGAAAAAGAATATATTGTTACAGTAAACAAGCCTATTTCAGCTGGTTTTATTCACAAGATGAGTAATGGCGTAGAAATTTTAGATACCAAAACTGCTCCTTGTAAAGTGAAGCAAGTAGGCACAAACAAGTTTAGAATCATTTTAGTACAAGGCTTAAATAGACAAATAAGAAGAATGACAGAAGCCCTAGGCTACAAGGTTACTTCCCTAGTGAGACTGCGTATAGATAACTTAACATTAAGCGGCTTGAAAGTGGGTGCATATAAAGAACTTAGTAAAAAAGAAATTACCAAGCTCTTTAATGTGTAATTACTCTGTTGTTAAGTCCTCATCCGCACTCTGTTCTATACTATAAAGCACGCAGGTACCAGTAATATACTCAGTTCCGTCCTGCATATTCACATAGCCTTCATTTATATATTCATTCGATGTGTTTGTTACAAAAGCAATATCTGCACCATCTTGATTATTGTTTCTTGATACGATTATATCAAAATAAATACCTATACTCCCTGTTTTTAAAGCATTATTTAAGTCTGGTTTGCCCGCTTCATCCACTTTAAAAGCTAAAGTGCTTGCTGGCAATGCATAAACACCTTTCCACTTTTGCACACTCATCAGCACCTTATCTGCCTTTACGCTACTCGGAATATTGTTAAATGAAGCAATAAACGTTCTAAATGGATACGATAAAATACTTAAACTAGGCTTATAACAAAAAACTGGCTTTGAGGTTTTATAGGCATATTTTGAGTAGTCTAACATATTCTCTGTTTCTGAGTTCTTCTTTAAAAGCTCTCTTGTATTACTAATATCCAAATAATCATCTGCATTTGCTAAATCTTTATAGACTATACTCTGCTTTATACTGTCTTGATCAGAACCTACTTTAACAAGCTTAGCATTATTCCTATAATATAAAACAATATTAGGGTCTATATTTCCTTGAGCATCTATATAATAAAATCTGGGTTTTAAGCTAATCAAATCTTCTTCAGCGTAAAATGTCCCCATCGTTTTTATACTAAATACAAAAGGATAACCCATTTTTATATTTCGATTGATATTAAGACCTATATGGCTCTTACCAGATTTAATTGGCATAATTAAGTTGTTAATGTCTTCTTCATTTAAACTACTAAATCTTTTTCTTTTTAAACCTTCTTTATTCTTCGTACCAGTACTATAAAACATTGTTTTGTCAGTACTTAAATAGCCCTTATCTAAGACATTCTCCACACAAAAATCAAAAATTCTTGGTGTTAGAATAACTTCTTTTTTCTCAAAAGCTGCATAATGATTAAAATCAAGGTTTGCGTTTTTTTCTGTTTTAAATTTTTTAGGTGCATTTTTTGCTATTGCTCCTGTTGTAATAATATGCTTACCCTCTTTTGCCCAAGGAGCCGCCTTATAGTACACGGTTTTTACACTTGGTTTTAATTTTAAAATGTCACCCTTTTTAAGATAAAGTGCACTTAACGGTAAACTATGCTCTAAATCTTTTTTATTCAATGAAACATATGCATCAAAATCAAAGGTAAGTGTTTTTAGCTTCAAATGTTCTTGATAATCTTTGAAACCGTAGCCCTTTTCATTGATATGCTGATAATCTGTAAAAATATCAAGCTTCATCACATGGTCTAAAGGTACTGCCATACCATGCTTTTTGTCATCTATTCTTTGATCAAACTTGCTATCTTTTCTAAAAACCGTTCTATTAGTAGCTGGTGTATGAATAAAAACATCATTGCCTAACATATCATATTCTTTTTGTAATGGGGCATTTGCATTTAAAGTCGCAGCCTTTTCATATATTAAAGTTCCTGTTGTTTTGGCATTGCCATTTAAGGTTTTCGCCTTGATATGATGTTTTTCTTTAGCAAAGGAGAATGCTGTTTTTGTGTAATCCTTTGGTTCTGGTGGATTTTTACCGTCAAAAATTGTATCATCTAAAACAGTCTTGCCATTGATTAACAAATAGTCATTTTTCACTCTCAAATTGAGTCTGTTTTCTAATTCAGATACTATATCATCTAAATCCGCATCAGAAATATATTCGTCCTCATCATCTATTTTAATAATAATATTAAATGTTTCTTCCTCATCATCATATTCTTTTTTAATTCTATATCCATTTATTCTGCTAGGGATATTTATATTTTCAAGATGCTGAGTATAATTTCTAGCCTTACTTTTGCCCATATTTTTTGCACTAATATAAATATTATCTGGATACTTTAATTTTTGATTTTGTACCCATGCTCCTTTTAAATTATAAATGGAATAATCCGTTAATTTGTAGTACGAATATGTTGTTTCAATGTCATCAACCTCATCATCTTCTATAATGGTTTTCATATTACCATCTTCATCTTCTTCCTTATACTTCACTCTAGTATATACTGGAATATAGATTCTTTCATTTTCTAAATTGATATGATAATTAGCTAATACCTTGGCATCCGTATTAACTGTAATCTTAACATGTTTATCACTAGGAATAGCCCTGCTAACATCATAAGTTTTAGCAGAAACTACAATATTACCACTTGCTTTATCCAATGGTAAATGACCAGTTTTCTTATAATAAAAAACGATAATTGGTTTATCATTGCCTATTTTATACTCATGTTTGTAATTAGCTTCTGTGCTATTGATATAATTACTAATGGACTTCCTATTTCCCTTTGTGCCAACAGCTTTTACAAATTCATTTTCATTTTTATAAATCATATAACCCAAACATACATAATTGGGATAATCCTTTGCCTTAAAAGACTTGTTTTCTCCTTGATTGATCAAAACAAAACTATTCACACTATTTATCACATGAAAGGTATCAGATAATTTAAGCTTCCCTGTGTTATTATCTTCCACTGCTAAATGCCTGATTTCTAATTTAGCATCTAAATCATCTTGATATTCCAAAAATACTGTGTTGTAGTAATTAATAGAATTTTTATATACGGCAAAGCCTTTCACTCTATTTGTTGGCAAGCTAACAAGTTTTATCTTATTTGCAACTGAATTTGGATCACTGAACAAACGCTTTAAATGTGATTGATAATTTTGCTGGTATCTTTCTAATAACTTCGCCGGATATGGTGATTTTTTTCGATACATAAAAAAGTGTTCCACAAATAATGAGCTTTTGCTAAATAATGACTTTGTAAAATTTGCCATAATATGTTTTTTAAGTTCAGGATTATTAGATATTATATTTAACCAAATCGGATTTTGACTACCCTGCCAATTTATCAAAGAATATTGCGGATTTTCAGCTAAATCATCCAGCGGAAAATAAGGATTAAAAAATTTATCCCCATTCGCATCATAACCAATATACCTATAAATAATATCGCCCTTTTTAAAAAATACATCACCACTTTTGGCAATAATTTTATCTTGAGGATTTGAATTAAGAGCGTCTAAACTCACACCGCTCCAATAAGCTATGATGTTAAACTTTTTATACAAGCCATAATTAGCCTGATGATTTTGACCTGCTACATTTATCGATAATGGATAATAATTACTTTGAGAATACACTCTTGCAATGTAATTATTTGCATCGTTTACAACTTTAGTTATTTCCTTGATGTCTTGTTCGTCATTTACTTTTATGTATGAAGAATCCGCCCAAATATCCTGTTTAAAACAAAATATGAGTAGACACAGTAAAAAAACTAAAACCATAAGTCTGGTTATTTTTTTCATTTTATTTTCCTTTTTATTTTCATTTGTATATTTTTCTCTTTTACTAATATTATCATAAAATACTCACCATAAAAATTATTTATTTGAAAATTATGACAAGAAAGTTTATAATAAATATAAGAATACTGAATTTTTATAAATATTTATATAAAAAAGGGGGAAATAATGGAACAATCAGACATAGGAATTTATTCAGAAGTCGGTAAATTAAAAAGGGTTTTAGTGCATACGCCAGGTAAAGAAATTGAAAACATAACACCCGCACTAATGAAAAGACTACTTTTTGATGAAATTCCTTACTTAAAAATCGCTAGAAAAGAGCATAACGAATTTATTAAAGCGTTAAAATCTTCGGGAGCTGAAGTGATAGAACTGATAGATGCCTTAGCTGAAGTTATCAAAGATAACAAAATCAAAGAACACTTTATAGAACACTTCTTACAAGAATCAATAATTAAAGGTAATGGTAATAGGAACGCAGTCAAAAATTATCTGCTGGACTTAAATGATGAAAAACTTATCATCAATAAACTGATTACAGGGGTTTTTAAAAAGGAAGTAGTAAACTCTGAAATTCTTTCATTTGCAGATATTGTTGATGATGACTATCCTTTTATCATTGACCCAATACCTAATCTTTATTTTACTAGAGACCCTGCTACCGTGGTAGGAAAAGGTAAAAATATCAATTGTATGAGTACCATTACTAGAAGGCGAGAAAGTATTTTTACTGATTACCTATTTAAGTATCATAAAGACTTTCAAGCTGGAAAATCGCCAACATATTACGCAAGAGAAGAAATACACCCAATAGAAGGTGGCGATATTCTAATATTATCTGACAAAGTTATTTTAATCGGAATATCTGAAAGAACTGACGTTTTAGGTATAGAAAAATTCGCTGAAAACATCTTTAACAGTGATGAACCTTTTGAGACAATTTTAGCAGTCAATATCCCGAACAAAAGAGCATTTATGCACTTAGATACTGTACTTACGATGCTAGATAGAAATTCTTTTTCAATACATAATGAAATAATAAAAACATTAAAAATCTATTCAATTAAAAAAGAAAATGGTAAAATAGTATATAATAAAGAAGACAATTCTTTAAAACTCGTATTAGAAAAATATCTTGAAGTAGACAAGATTAATTTTATTGTCTGTGGTGGCAATGACCCTTTAATAGCACAAAGGGAGCAGTGGAACGATGGCGCAAATACGTTGGCAATAGCACCTGGAGAACTGATAGTTTACGAGAGAAACTATGTTACTAACCAGCAATTTGAAGAAGCTGGTTTTAAACTACACAAAGTGCCGTCAAGTGAATTATCTAGAGGCAGAGGTGGTCCTAGATGTATGTCGATGCCAATATTGAGGGATAAATAAAAGAGTTTAAACAAAAAGACAAGTAAAAGTTTACGCAGGATTTTTGGACTAGAACAAGGCAACGAGCAAAATTGTGAAGGCGTGTATATAGACATACATAACTGAACAATTTATGCGAAGATAACGCCGTTATTGTTCAAAAAAACAAGTAAAAAGGAGGAAAACAATATGGGCTTAAACCTAAGAAACAGAAATCTAATAACATTAAAAGATTTTACACAACAAGAAATTGACTATCTTTTGAATTTATCAGCAGATTTAAAAGCAAAAAAAAGAGCTGGAATTAAGGGTAATCTTTTAGCAGGAAGAAATATTGTACTATTGTTTGAAAAAGCATCAACCAGAACACGCTGTGCGTTTGAAGTTGCTTGTTTTGATGAGGGAGCAAATGTAACATACCTAACTAATAGCCAAATGGGAAAAAAAGAAACGATTGAAGATACCGCAAAAGTATTAGGTAGATATTATGATGGTATAGAATTTAGAGGTTTTAAACAAGAAACGGTAGAAGAGCTTGCCAAATACGCTGGTGTTCCTGTTTGGAACGGACTGACAGACCTTTATCATCCTACACAAATTCTAGCTGACTTCTTAACTATAAAGGAACACGTTAATAAACCTTTAAAAGAAGTGAAGTTTGTTTATGTGGGCGATGCTAGAAATAATATGGGTAATTCACTGTTAATAGGAGCTGCTAAAATGGGAATGGATTTTGTGGCGCTTGCACCAAAAGAGTTGTTCCCAAATGAAGCACTAGTTAATGAAATGAAAGAAGTTTGTAAAAAATCAGGTGGCACCATCACTTTAACAGAAGACATGGATGCTATAAAAGATGCAGATGTTATATACACAGATGTGTGGGTGTCTATGGGTGAAGAAGACAGGTTCGAAGAAAGAATAAAATTACTAAAACCATACCAAGTAAATATGGACATGATTAAAAAGACAGGAAATGAAGACGTTATTTTCTTACACTGCCTGCCATCATTCCACGATGATAAAACCATAGTTGGTAAAGAAATTTTTGAAAAATATGGTCTCAAAGAAATGGAAGTTACAGACGAAGTATTTAGAAGCAAACATTCAGTGGTATTTGACGAAGCTGAAAACAGAATGCACACTATAAAAGCTGTTATGGTTGCTAGCATCGGTAATTTATAATTTATTGCAATTTAGAAATAAATGAAAAAAGCACTACAAATTGAGTGCTTTTTTCATTTACGATTATTTTGTTCATTTTAGGGGTAGAATTTTTCTGTTGATTGTGTATAATAAGATGTAGAATGTTATGGGAGAGTTAGGAGATTATTATAATCAAATGATAAACAAAAAACTTTATAAGTTTTGCGGAAATACTAAGAAGTATATCTTTTTTGCTGTACTTATAGATTGCATAAAATTAATTACTTCGGTTGCATTTGCCTATGTTTTTGCATTTCTTATTTCGGGCATACTAAGTGGTGTTTGTGTAAGTTGTAACTACAATAAATACATTATAGGCGCTCTTTTACTAGGGCTTATCAAAATTTATCTAATTAAATATTCAGCTCGTTTTAATTTTAAAGTGGTAAGAGAGGTAAAACATTCTCTTAGAAAAAGCATCTATCAAAAAGTCTTGGCAATGGGCATGGCATACCAAGATAGTTTAAGTACCCAGGAATTAAATCATTTAAGTGTAGAGGGTGTAGAACAATTAGAAAACTATTACGGTTCTTACCTTTCTCAATTTTACTATGCTTTAGTTTCTTCACTCATTTTATTCCTATCTTTAGTATATTTTAGTTTTAAAATTGCCTTAATTTTAATGCTTGCTTCTTTATTTATTCCGGCACTTTTACAAGGCATTATGAAAATCGTTAGAAATGTCCAAAAAAAATACTGGAAAAAATATGCTACTGTTGGTGATATGTTTTTAGACAGCGTAACAGGTATTACTACACTTAAAATTTTTGAAGCTGATGCGGATAGAAGCAATAAAATGGATAAAAGTGCTGAAGAATTTAGAAAACAAACCATGCGTGTATTAGGAATGCAATTAAATTCTATTATGCTAATTGACTGGGTTGTATATGTTACAAGTGCTACTGTTATCATTATTGCCGCTAAACTGTATATAGATAACAATATCGATATGTTTGCCTTTATTGCCATTCTGATGCTTTCAGCAGAATTTTTTGTACCAATGAGAATGCTAACAGCTAAATTCCATGTAGCAATGACAGGGGTTGCAGCAGGAGAAAGTATCTTAGAGTTTTTAGAAATTGAAAATACTAGGTATGAAGGAACAAAAGTATTTGAAAAAAATGCAAACATTAGCCTTAAAAACTTTCATTTTGCTTACAATGATGAAACAGAAATACTCAAAGGCATAGATATAACATTTGAATCTGGTAAATTCACTGCCCTAGTAGGTGCTTCTGGTTCAGGAAAATCAACAATTGCCAGCATTATTAGTGCCAGTTTAAAATCTAAAGATAAAGTATATTATGGTAGTCTTCATATTGAAGATATGATGCAAGGTGAGATTACTAAAAATGTCATCAGAATACCTCACAATTCGCATATATTCTATGCGAGTGTTCGTGACAATGTACTGATGGGAAAAAATAATGTTAGTGATGAAAAAATAATTGACGTACTTAAAAAACTTAAAATGTGGGACTTTTTACAAGCCAAAGATAGTTTAGATACCATGCTGTTATCTGGTGGTAAAAATATATCAGGCGGTCAATCGCAAAGAATTGCCATAGCAAGAGCCTTAATACAAGATTTTAATGTGTATATCTTTGATGAAGCTACATCTAATGTTGATGTTGAATCTGAAGAAATCATTTTAGATATCATCAAAGAACTTGCTAAAACAAAAACAGTAATATATATATCACACAAAATGAGTGTTGTATCGCTTGCTGACTATGTTTATGTTCTTCAAGATGGTAAAATTTCTGAAGCTGGTAAACATAATGACTTAATGAAAAATAAAGGTCTATACCATCAACTTTATACAGAGCAAGCAGAACTTGTTAATCTAAATCAACAGAAGGAGGATAAGTAATGAATGATAAAAGAAGAAGTGGTTTATCAATAATATTCTCCTTAATAAAATTACTAAAGCCGCTTAGATTACCAATGTTTGTGGCAATTTTAATGGGTACGTTAAGCCATGTAGCAACGTTTGCCTTAGGAATATTTGGTTTATACGCTGTACTAAGCACCATTAAAACCTTAGCGCCCCAATTACATGAATTATTTTTTGGTACTTATAACGTAGGTACATACTTTAATATACTGATAGCAGCTGGTATTTTACGTGGTGTTTTCCACTATATAGAACAGTTTTTTAATCATTTAATAGCTTTTAAAGTGTTAGCAATAATCAGAAATAAAATTTTTACTGCTATTAGAAAACTTGCCCCTGCCAAACTTGAAAGTAAAAATCCAGGACAACTAATATCACTTATCATGGGTGACATTGAGCTTTTAGAAGTATTTTATGCCCATACAATTTCACCTATTGCTATTGCTATATTATGTTCCATTATTCTATTTATTTTCTACTTAAAAATCAGCATCTGGGCTGCCTTATTAGCACTTACTTCACAAATTTATATGGCAATATTGCTGCCTTTGAATACTGCTAAAAAAACAACACAATTAAGTCTTGAAGTTAGAAATCAAATAGGTGATTTAAACGGTAAATTCATTGATAAAATTAGAGGTATCAAAGAAACGATACAATACGCTGACGGAGAAAATTCGCTCAAAGAATTAGATCAAATCACAGATGACTTACTTGAAAAACAATGGGAATTAAAAGAAATAGGCGCTGAATTATCAAGTGATGTAGAATTTAAAATTATTTTATTCGGTATTTTACAATTTGCACTCTCTCTATTCTTACTTCAAAGAGGAATGATCAGCATGGCAGGTGCAGCTACAGCTTGTATGCTAACAATTGGTTCTTTTGGCCCTTTTGTAAGCATTGCGAATTTAGGTGCCGTTCTGAATAACACCTTTGCTTGTGGTGAAAGGGTGTTATCCATCTTAGAAGAAGAACCGATCGTTGAAGATGTCGTTGATGGAATAGATATTAAAAACGGTAATATAGCATTAAACAATATAGACTTTGCTTACACTGAAACTGGAGAAAATATTTTAGAAAACTTTAATCTAACAATAAAGCAAGGTGAAGTATTAGGTATCATGGCAGAAAGTGGTAGAGGTAAGTCAACCATATTAAAATTGATTATGCGTTTTTGGGATGTCAACAGTGGTGAAATTACTTTTTCAAACAAAAATATAAAAACTATCAATACCCATTCTATTTATGATAAAATAAATTATATGACCCAAAACACCTTTCTATTTACTGGTACCATTAAAGAAAACCTCTTAATAGCAAAAAAAGATGCCACAGATAAAGAAATCTTTGAAGCCTTAAAACGTGCCTCAATCTATGATTTTGTCATTGGATTACAGGACGGCTTAGATTCATTTATCGGGGAAGATGGTGTGAATTTTTCTGGTGGAGAAAGGCAACGTTTAGGGTTAGCAAGATGTTTTCTAGCTGACAAAGACATCTTTTTGCTTGACGAAGCGACATCAAATTTAGATTCAATTAACGAAGCTATGATATTAAAATCAATCATAGAACATAGAAAAGATAAAACAGTAGTCATAGTATCTCACAGACTATCAACCCTTGCTATCTGTGATAGAATAGTTGAAATATAGGAGTTTACAATGAAAAAGTTTACCTCAAGTGATATTGTGTTTTTAGCGATATTATCCGTTGTTTTATTATTAGTATCATCACTTATCATGCCAATAGTGATGTTTACCCATATCACTGCTTTAAGACAGTTATTTGCTGCCCCGATATTTGCTATATTCGCTGTTATTGCCATTAAAAAAGTGCCTAAAATTGGTACTTTGTCAATAATAGGTCTATTAACAGGTGGTGTCTTATTATTTATGTCGCCAATCATGTTTATCAATAACTTTTTTGGTGCAGTTATAGTCGAACTCTTGATACTAATTACATTCAAAAATTACGAAAGTGATAAAGCAATTTTAACGGCAGCCGCACTGTATATTCCAGTAACACTACCTCTTTCTTTATTTGCTCAGGTAGTAATGAAAGGAATGAACATAAATGATTTATTAGGTTCAACATTTCAAACAATTGTTCTACCAATATCAGTTATAATACTTTCAATTGCTGGCGCTTTTATTGGTTTAAAAATAGCAAAAGAACTGAAAAGAACTGGTAAATTATAATGTTAAGTATGTATATAAAAGACAAGGATAGAATTTATCCCTTATTTAGCCTGATTATCAGTACATTATTTTTTGTAATAGGGCTTTTTTTTGTGAAAGAAACATGGTTTGTCTTTTATATGCTTGCTATTATATTGGTTTTAATTGGATTTGGTTTTCACAAATCACTATTTAAAGTAAGTTTACTGATAATTCCACTTTCGGTTATAGTGTATTTACTGGCTTTGATTGGTACAACACATATCAATGCGCTACAAAATTCATACAGAACCTTATTATTAGGTTTAAGTTCGGTTATCAGTTTATCTATTGAACCTGTTGATTTAGTTAGAAATTTAAATGCTTTAAAAGTACCAAGATTACTAAACTTAGGTTTACTGATTAGTTTAAGATTCATAGGTGTCATTGCCGAAGAAATGAAAAGAATCAGAATAGCCATGCAAACTAGGGGTGTAAATAATAACTATTTAAATCCCAAAGTAATTTATAGGGCGTTTTTTATTCCCCTCATTATGAGAGTAATTAGTATTTCTGATATTTTAGCTGTTTCGCTTGATACTAGGGGATTTAAATCCAGTGCTGAACATAGTAATTACAAAGAAGTTAAAATAGGTTTAAGAAGCATACTATTTTTTATTATCTCAACTTTAATCATTGTATTTTCACTATATATTCATTTTTTTAAGGGGGCTTTATAATGATGCTAAAAGTAGAAAATCTATCAGCTCGCTATAATATTGAAACCGACTATATCTTTAAAGACATCAATTTTGCAGCACATGCCGGTGAATTTATCTTACTGACTGGTCTATCCGGCTCAGGTAAATCAACTCTTTTAAATACTTTAAACGGTATTTTATATGGTGAAGATTTGATAAGTGGGAAAATTTTAATTGATCAAATAGATATATCAAACACAAGTGCCAGTAAAAGGTCTGAATATATTGCATCTGTAATGCAAAACGCAGATGAGCAAATTATATTTGAAAAAGTAGAGGACGAACTGGCCTTTCCATTAGAAAATATTGCACTTGAACCAACAGAAATTAAAAATAGAATAGACAAATATTCAAAGACAATGCAACTAGATAAAAATGCCAGAACCTCTAAACTATCCGGTGGACAAAAACAAAGTTTAATAACAGCAACTAGTTTTGGCTTAGAACGAAAAATTTTACTATTTGATGAGCCTTTAGCAAACCTTGATAATAAAGCTGCAATTAGGCTTTTAAATATTCTAAAAAAATTATGTACCGAAGAAAACTACATTGTTTTATTTAGTGAACATAGAATTGATTTAGTTTTAAAATACACTGACAAAGTGTTGTATATGAATAATGGCAATCTTAAATCTATAAATGATAAGACAAGATTCAAAGAATATTTAGATAACACCATGGCAGGAATTAAAGAAGAACTAATTTCATCAAATAAAGTAGAAGTTGTTTTTGACATACAAAATCTACATTTTACTGTATCAAAAAAAGATATCCTAAAAGGTATAAATTACAAATTTTATAAGGGTGGTAAATACGTTATTTTAGGTGAAAATGGCTGTGGCAAATCTACTTTGATAAAACTACTAACTGGAATTTATAAGCCTACTAAGGGTAAAATTGTTTCTGACTTTACTAAAAAGAATAGATTCAAAAAAATAGGTTTAGTACTGCAAAATCCAAACTATCAACTATTTATGCCTAGCGTTGAAGACGAACTGAAACTACAATCAAAAAACGAAAACTACTTAACGTTTTTAATAGATATTTTTAAACTAGAAGATATCTTACAATCGCACCCTCATTCTTTAAGTGAAGGGCAAAAACGCAGGGTAGGTGTAGCAGCAATTTTATCGATGATGCCAGAGGTGTTAATTCTTGATGAACCATCAGTAGGACAAGATTATAAAAATATGTCTGCTATGATTCGTGCTATTCAAGAACTCTGTAAATTACAAGAAACGACTGTAATTAGTATATCTCATGATTTAAGATGTATGAATAGTTTGGGTGACATTTTTCTTACCCTCAAAGATGGCATCTTTGTCACCTAAAAAATATAAAAAATTTTATATTTTTTCCGATAAAAAACTTAGGATAAAATTATCTAATTTATATCAAATTATTTTAGCAATCATTAAAAGGAGGCAGTATGAAAAGATTTTTTAGTGCTTTTTTAATCTGTTTTTTACTAGTATTTGTGTTAAGTAGTTGCGATAACAATACAACAAATGATTCTTCAGAAAAAACCGAAGAACAAGTAAAAAACGAAACAATCTATATCCCGATAATTTCTAAGGGACAAGAACATCAATTTTGGAAAGCTGTTAAAGCTGGCGCAGACAAGGCTGCAAAAGAATTTGGCGTAGAAATTACTTTTGAAGGTCCTGCCAGCGAAAGTGAAGTTGATAAGCAAATAGAAATGCTTAAAACTGCCCTTAGTAAAAATCCTTCTGCCATTTGTTTAGCCGCACTCGATTCAAAAAAAATTCAAGAGTATTTAGTGCAAGCAAGTGATAATGGCGTACCAATCATTGGTTTTGACTCAGGTGTAGATAGTGAATTAACTTTAACCTCAGCTTCTACTGATGACTATGCCGCTTCTGCATACGCAGCAGGAAAAATGGCAGAATTTTTAAATTATGAGGGTAAAATAGCTGTTATTTGTCATAGTGAAACTTCTGTTAATAGACGAGATGGCTTTGTTCACGCAGTGCAAGAAAAATACCCTAAACTACAAATAGTTACCATTGAATATACTGGTGGAGATGTAGCAAAATCTATGGACGCAACAAAAAAAATGCTTGCAAAGTACCCTGAAATAAAGGGAATTTTTGGAACAAATGAGGGCTGTGCAGTAGGCTGTGTCAATGGTATTAAAGAATTAAAAAAAGATGGTGAAATAATAATAATAGGATTTGATTCAGGTAAAGCTCAAATGGATGCCATTAGAAAGGGTATAGAAAAAGGGGCTATCACGCAAAATCCTGTTGGCATTGGATATAAAGCTGTTGAAGCTGCTGTTAGAGCAATCAGAAATGAACAAGTTGACAAAATTATTGATACTGGATTTTATTGGTATGATAAAAATAATATTGATGATGATGAAATACAAGCTGTTTTATATGAATAAATTGTTATATCAATGAGGAGAGATTTAGATATGAGTAATAATAGAACTAAAAAGTCAAAAAGTAGCGTAGCAAAAAAACTGAATATAAGACTTATCATTTTTTTGGTAATAATTTTCTCTGCAACCGGCTCATATTTTAATTTAACAAGCCTACAAAGAGAAGTTAAAAATGCTACCACCATTGTTACTGATGAAGGTAGTACACTGAGTGGTGAATTAAAAAGCTTTTTTACCGACGCCTTTCAGTCTTCTAATACATTAAAGTCTATCATAGAATCTGAATTAAAATTAGTACCAAGTGAACGTAGCCGTTCAGATATCACTAGGGCTTTATTAGCTACCTATACATCGTCTAGCTATATATATAGAATGGGTGTATATTTTGAAACAGATAAATTTGATAGTAAAGACAAGAAATGTAAAGACCTTGCCAATCATTCTACTGATACAGGTAGATTTGCTCCCTATGTTTATTTAAGAGGGGGAATGTTAAATGTTGGAGCTGAATATGATATTGAAGATAGTTCAACAAATTCTTTTTATCTTGATGCTATCAAAGTCGGAAAAACACATCTTACATCACCTGAATATGTGGAAGTAGATGGTGAAGAAGTTTTAATGGTTTCTTATAACTTACCGATAAAAGACACGAATGGTAGTGTAATAGGACTTGTAAAATCTGATATTAAATTAGATAAACTTCAAAATATATTAGAAAATTACAACAAGAGTTTTGATTCATCATATTATGTTTTAGTTGATGATTTAGGCACTATTGCAGGTCATAGTATTAAACCTGATCACATCACAGAAAATGAATTAGATTCACACCCTAATTTTAAAGAATATTATGATAAAACAATAAACGGAGAAGAATCAAATACCAACGAAATTTCATCTTCTACAGGAAAAAATACACTTTACACATTTTCTGCTTTTGAAATTCCTGGTACAAAACAATATTGGATAATAGAATCTTCTGCCATTATGGATGACATTAAATCAGAACCTAGAAAAGACCTAATTAAAAATATTGCGATATATATGTTAATTGCCTTTCTAATTTCATTAGGCATTGCAATATATTTAAAGAAATATGTCAGCAAACCATTATCTAATATTACCAGTGCTTTAAACAAAATTTCTGAATATAACCTTAATACATCAGCAGAAAGAAATGAACTGGCAAAACATATGGATGCAAATGATGAAATTGGTGAAATTACTAGAGCTATTAGACTAATGGTTATAAACCTAACAAATATAGTTAATACTATTTCTGAAAACTCACAAAATACAGCAGCTACTGCTGAAGAGCTTACTGCAAATGCAATGAACACTAATGAATCAGCAAGAGAAGTAGCAAGTGCTGTTACCAATATAGCAGAAGGTGCTGGTTCTCAAGCTGAAGATACTAATGAAGCTGCTCATCATGTTGAAGAAAACTCAAATTCTTTAAATGAAATGATTAGTATTTTAGAAGAACTGAAAGCAGTAACTATCGAAATTGATAATAAAAAAGATGAAGGAAAAAATGCACTTGATATATTAAGTAAACTAACACATAACAACAAGGAAGAATCTGATTTTGTAAACCAAATAATACTAGAAACAAATGACAGTGCAGAAAATATTTCTAAAGCAAGTGAAATGATTCAATCGATTGCCGATCAAACGAACCTATTAGCCTTGAATGCAGCTATTGAAGCAGCTCGTGCCGGCGAAGCAGGTAAGGGTTTTGCGGTAGTTGCTGAGGAAATCAGAAAGCTTGCCGAAGATTCTACCAAGTTTACCGAAGAAATTAGAATTATTATTGATGGACTCAAAGACAAGGCTAGCACTGCTGTTAAAAGAATGGAAAAAGCTGCTGAAATTGTTAACGAGCAGGAAAAACAGAACAAAACAACAACTGATAAATTTAATGAAATTGAAGAAGCTATTGCCAGAAGTAAAATAATAGTTGATAGAATAAGTGACAACTCGAAATCAATTGAGGAAAAAAACACTAAAATTATCGCTGTTATTCAAAATTTATCAGCCATAGCTGAGGAAAATGCTGCAACTACTCAACAAGCAAGTGCAAATGTTGATACTCAAGTATCATCTATCAATGATATATCTGCAGCTAGTAACAATCTTGCAAATATAGCTGGTGAACTTCAAGAAGAAGTTGCTAAATTTAAACTATAATATATTAACAGTAGTTTTTTAAAATGTAATCTCATTATGTATGGGATTACATTTTTTTTTGCAACTATTTTAGGATGGCATCGTCTTATATAGTACAAAGGAAGAGAAAGAGGTTACTTATGAAAAAACAAAGTATTTTATTATTATCATTAGTGATGATTTTTACAATATCATAACAACTTATACAAGTAATGAAAACATCTTCTATATCTCTATCCTTCATATTATTAAGCACCATTAACCAATATTTTGAGGTTTTATTATTTGCTTCGCACAATAAAATCCTCCTGATTATTTCTATTATATCTTAATCAGAAGGATTCTTATACACAAACTATTTCACAGTCTCGATTTTAATCTGCTGTATGCACGTCTTGTGGTTTAGAATATATTTCTCCTAGTATTTCGTCATCTGAATAAGAAGAATCTTCGTAGTATATTACATACTTTCTTCTTTGAATCATTCCGTTATGATTACGATATTGATATTCATAATAGTAGTATGCTTCATCTGCAAAATAAGATGCTAGCCAACTTGCTACTGCCACAATAACACCAGTTACAGGACCTCCATATATTGCAGCTAATACTCCTGCAATTACACTAGCATCTGTTAAGTTCATAGATACTGATGAATATCCTTTATCCCATGATGCTGTCCAGCCTCCTCTTGTTTTATTTGATAAAGTAGCTATTTCTTTATCATTTAAAAGTACTTTTTCATTCAAATTCATACCTTTAACATCAATTTTTTCTATTGTTTCATTATTTTCATTTACTATACATACAAAGTTATCTTTTTTTTAAACAATATACTTTCCATTTTTATTTGTTACAATGTGTTTATATGTACCATCTTCTTGTAAAACTGATTCAACATATTCTTTTTCATTTGTTTTTGTATTCAATATTTGAATTTTAAGTTGATTCACTTGTTTTAAAATATAGTTATTGTTTAAATATAAAATTTCATTTTGTGTATCATTTGCACTTAATGTTACAAAGTTAATAAATAAAATGCAAGCAATAAGTATTGTTGATATAGTTTTTTTTAGCTTCATTATTTACCACCTTTTTTTATAAAAAAAATACAAAGCTATATTTACAAACAATAAAACTATCAATATTGACATCGTTAATTCGAAACTAACATATTCTCTCAAATTTAACTGAGTTATGATTAAAGTTATGAAAAATGATATCCACTGTATTATCTTCATTACATTAGTTCCTTATTAACTGTTATTTTTCACTAATAATTATTCTTATTTACACTTTAATATATTGATATATAAATGTCAATTATTTTTTCATTTTTTTATTATAATTATAATATAACAAAAAGTTGTTTGCAAAAGTAATTGAATTCAAATGGATCATGCTATTACATTCTTTTTTTTGCAACTTTTTTTAAGAATATTCGTCTTATTATGTAGTACAGAGGAGGAAGAAAAAGAGGTAACCTATGAAAAAACAAAGTATTTTATTATTATCATTAGTGATGATTTTTACAATATCGCTATCAGCTTGTTATTCTAATGATAATTCAAGTTTTGACAGTGCAGAAAATCAAGAAAAAAACAGTGAAAATACAGAATTTGAAGAGCCATCTGCTCTGCCACCTATGGTCATGCTCGATGGTATAATTTATAAGGACACTGGTTATGTTAATAGTATGTTAAAATGCGGAACTTATGATGATACTATCAAAAGTTCAGTAAATGCGTATGAAAAACCAACTAAAGATAATCAATCTAATTTTGGTCAGGGATTTGGCTATCAAAAATGGCATGATTATATAATTGTTCAAATGCTTGATAAAAAATGGTACATTTTTAAAAATATAGAAGATGATAGTACTGAAATTCCTGAGGGTGTTTGTAATTTTACAGCTCTTATCAAAGAAGTGCTAGAAGATGACTTTGTTATTAAGGTTAATGTGCTTGAATTTCCTGAAGAGTTCGGCTACATACCTTTTCCAAATGATGACAAAAACGCACTTATTAGAGTTAGAGCTGATAATCTAGTATATCCAGAAAATCAAAAAGATAATTTAGATACTAAAAATCTCATAGATAAAAAAGTAAGAGTTTGGTTTGATGGTGATGAGGAAACCTTTCAATCTGGCTATTTATTAAATACATACAGAATTGAATTTGTGGAATAAACTTATTAACTAAATTAAAATATTATTCTAGCTGCCAATCAATTGGCTCTAAGCCATTTTGTACTAAAAAATCATTGCACTTGCTAAAATGTTTGCAGCCAAAAAACCCCCTATATGCAGAAAGTGGGCTAGGATGTGGTGCTTTTAATATTAAATGTTTAGAGTTATTCAAAAACTTGATCTTACTTTGAGCAGGTCTGCCCCAAAGCATAATCACAACTGGTCTATCAATTTGATTTATTGCCTTAATTGTAGCATCTGTAAAAATTTCCCAGCCCTTATTTTTGTGCGAATTTGCTTGATGAGCCCTCACGGTTAAAACAGTATTTAATAAAAACACACCCTCATCAGCCCATTTTTTTAAATAACCATGATTGGGTATTTTAAAAGCTACATCATTATTTAATTCTTTATAAATGTTGACTAATGATGGCGGAATAGCCACGCCCTTTTTGACAGAAAAACAAAGCCCGTGAGCTTGGTTTATATTATGATATGGATCTTGCCCTAAAATTAACACTTTTAATTTCTTATATGGCGTATAATGATAGGCATTAAATATGTCATCTGCATGTGGAAATATCTTTGTATTTTTATATTCGTTGTATAAAAATGACCTTAATTTTAGATAATATTCCTGTTCAAATTCATTTCCTATTACATCTAACCAATCATTTGTAATTTTAGGCATAATTCCTCCTTCTACATCATAAATATAATCTATATTATAACACAAGCAGTATTTTATATAGCTTTTTTTTTGTAAATAATATAGAATTATATTTATTAGATAAAAAAAGATAAATTAGGAGGGTATATGAATAACAAATTAAAAGCCACCGAATTATATACTTTAATGGCTAATAGATGTAAACAGAGTAAGTTCACAAAAAATCAAGATCAAATTTATAGTGAAATGGTTAATTTTATGAAAGAATGTCAAAGTGCAGAAGAAATTGAAATTAAAATAAAAAAATCAAAATACTACCTTGCTCCAAGTGTAGCTCAAACAAAAGATATGATTACTGTATTTTTAGAAATTGCTAAAGAAAATAACTTGTCTGAGCTAACGCAATTACTGGAAAATAAATTGCTAGAAATAGATACTAATGATTCTGCCATATATAATTCCGATTATTTAACAAAAACTCAAATGATAATTACTAAATACGCTCAAACATTAGAAGCCTTTACTAAAATTTTTGAATGCTATGTAAGATTTGAGCTAATGGAAGAAATAGAAGAGGCTGAAATTAAAAACATTCAAGATGAAATAAATAAGGCTTTTAATAATTTATCAACCCCTAGTTCAGATTTTAATGAGCTCGCTAAAATTGATGTTTTTAAAAAATTAATTCCACTTAATAATATGGAATATGAATTATTTGTGGAAAAAGTGCTGAACTATAAAAATATTACACCAAACTATAACGACAAACTTTGTTTTGTACAAAACGAATTAGAAGAAACTTGGAATATAATTCAAGGTCAAAAGCAAGAAATAATTGGTTTTGGAAAAGGAGAAATCAAAAACTCTAAAATAAGACTATGTACAGTAATAGCTCCCAGTGATCAAAATGGTAGATATACTTTTACTGATGAGGAGGCTTTTTAATGAATAGTATAATACAAACTAATATAGAACCTTTTTTAAGTGGCTTTGATGCTTATAATATACAAGATACCAACTTAAAAAGTGACATAGAAAACTTTAAAATAAAATTGATTAGTTTGGCTGAAAAACATGATGATACCATGGCTTTTTTCACCGAATTTGCTTCGTCTGGTCTGCAATTAGAATACACAAATTTAATTATGAAGGCAGGTAGTTCTTTTAGTGCTAATCTAAATAATGAAAGCAATGAAAACGCTCTAAATTCAAACACATCATCTCAGGAAAGTAAGAAAATAAGTGTAAAGGACTTTGTGGAAAATTATAGAGAAAGCTATCATACAATAAAAAAAGATGGCTATAAAAAAAGGGCTGAAGCAGCTTATGAAAAAATTTTTGATGTGGCAAATCGAACAGATGACATAATAGAAGCTCAAATTATTTTAGAAAAAGAAAGGCTTTTATACAAAATTGTTAGTGAAGATATTTTAGATATTTGTTTACCTATACTTGAAGCTAGTGACCCTTTGCAAGAAAATCTAACATTTACCAGTGAGTTTTTAAAAAACGCTAGCGAACTATCATCAAGTGCAGAGGAACTTTATTACCAGACATATAAAAATCCGATTGAAACAGCTAAATTTGTATCTATCTGGCAGGTAAAACATATGATAATTCCTACTCTTTTATCTTTGAATCTCTTTTTGTATTTAGCAAAAGGAAAAAGATGGGTATTAGCATGGGAATCTGATACAAAAGCCAAAAAAGGTTTAGAAAATATGATTTTAGCAAAGATGAAGTTAAAGAAGATACTAGATTTTGTAAAAGATAATTTTAATATGACATTTAATGATATAGCAAATGATGAAAAATCAAAACCATGGCTGTTAAGTGCCAAAAATATAGATGAATTAGGCAGGGTTAAAATAGCTTGGTCTGATAAAAATATTCCCGCTTTTAAAGAAATAATTGAAAAAGAAATTTTGACTAATTTAAGTATTACTGAATGCTTAAAAAGAAAAACAATAAATCAGTTTTATCTATCAGAAATTTCTAGTATTGATGAAGCTAATTATCGAAAAAAAGCTGACATAACAAGCAAGCAAATGACATCTAATTTAATATATTATCAGTATAAAGATAAAATAAAAAAAGGATTGATAAATATAAATAAAAAATAGGTTTCACGTGAAACCTATTTTTTTATTAAATTATACAAACGTTCAAAATCTTCATCATTATAGAATTCTAAGATAATTTTACCCTTAGTTCTTGATTTTTGAATATCAACTTTTGTGCCATATTGTTCTTCTAGTTCTTTACAAATTTCATGATATTCTGATTCTTTGTTCTTGTACTTTATTTTTCTTTTTTTATGTTTTTCTTTTAGTAAATCTTCTAATTCTCTAACATTAAGTGATGCTTCTTGAATTTTTTTAGATAATTCTTCTTGCTTTTTTTCTTCTAAAGTAACCAGCATTTTAGCGTGTCCAACACTTATTTTATCACTAAGTAAATCTTCTTGCACACTTTGTGTTAATCTGAGTAATCTGACAATATTAGTTACATAAGTTCTACTTTTCCCAACAACTTCTGCAACCTTTTCTTGGGTCATCTTATATTTTTCAATCAACGTTTTATAAGCGAGTGCTTCTTCAATTGGATTAAGATTACTTCTTTGTAAGTTTTCTACCAAAGACACTTCGTATCTTTGTTCTTCATCTAAATCCATAATAATTGCTGGTATCTTTTTTAACTTCGCTTGAATAGATGCTCTCCATCTACGTTCACCAGCAATAATTTCATAGTAATCATCTAATTTTCTTAATACAATAGGTTGTATAACACCATTTCTTTTAATACTGATAGATAAAGATTTTAATTCATTATCATCAAAAAATCTTCTCGGCTGCAATGCATTTGCTTTTATTTTATCTACTTCTATTTCTTGTACTCTTTCTTCTCTTTTATCATCAAAAATGATAGACTCTTCTATGTTATCAGGAATTAAAGATGATAAACCTCTACCTAAACCTCTCTTTTTTGAGTTTTTAGTCTCTTGTTTCATTTTTTAACATCTCCTTTGCCAAGTTTAGATAACTTAA
>PDWI01007378.1_pt1 | contig 22744 bp, 13 predicted proteins | sample 1430891 | NCBI WGS metagenome assembly PDWI01 (sample SAMN01162508, study PRJNA174530) | Oral metagenome, whole genome shotgun sequencing project. | biome: Marine environment; feature: Marine mammal; material: Swab sample of the gingival sulcus; isolation source: swab sample of gingival sulcus... | reverse complement strand
AGCCAAACTCGGTAACCAGCTCGACGTTGTAGGAGACGATCTGTTCGTAACCAACACCCAGTATATCAAACGCGGAATCGAAGAAAAAAGTGCCAATTCAGTGCTTATAAAACTGAACCAGATAGGCACAGTCACAGAATCCATTTCCGCGGTTCGCATGTGCAGAGAGGCTGGCTGGAAATATTTCATTTCACACCGATCTGGAGAGACTGAAGACACCTTCCTCGCCGATTTTGCTGTAGCCATGGGTGGCGGTCAGTTGAAAACAGGGTCTTCTTCCCGCAGTGAACGAATAGCAAAATACAACAGACTGCTGGAAATTGAGCAGGAGCTTGGCAAGAACGCTGAATATTATTGGTAGTCAAGTATTTACATTTCATCTGTGATGCATAACGTATGTTGAGAAGAGGATCTCTCAACATACGTTTTTCACACATGACAACAAGACGGTACAAAATGAGTAATACAAAAATAAACAATCCGGATCCGGAACGCATGGCTATCCTGCGTAGCCTTCCGGTTTCAATAAAGGAACAGATCACCGGCGAAGAAGCGGCAGCCTTTCTCAACAATGAAGAAGTTCCCGAATCTTTGATGGAAAAACTGAAGGATTACATTGTTACCGATGACAATGGGAAATAAGCAAAAGGAGTAACAGCATGGCAGAAAAAAACAAAAAACAATGTCCAACCTGTATGGGAATGAAGGTTATTCCGGGTGTTTGTGAATCAAGCCAGGAATGGAGTGGTACCAGCGATCAGGACGAAATGCAATGTACCCCGGAAGAAGATTGTCCAACCTGTGAGGGTACAGGATATATCTTTGAAGAATAGTTTCACTCATTACCAAAACACATTACACATTGTATTGATGTGTAATGTGGTCTAATCCTCTAAAAGCCAACATCTCTCGAGGGAAATAATGAAGAGAATTTTTCAGGTAGTAAGTCTTGTCCTTTCCATGTTTCTGCTCTCCAGTTGTGGTTACAACTCTCTACAACAAAAAGAAGAAGAGGTATTCACCGCATGGGCGGATATTGAATCAAACCTCCAGCGTCGGGGTGATCTCATCCCCAACCTGGTAGAAACAGTTAAAGGTTACGCCAAACACGAAACAGAAACCTTAGAAGCTGTTATCCAGGCAAGAGCACAGGCCACTTCTGTTCAGGTTTCTGCTAAAGATCTCAGTAATCCTGCAGCAATGCAGGCACTACAGGGTGCTCAGGGGCAACTCACCTCAGCCCTATCAAAGTTGATGCTGGTGGTTGAACGGTACCCGGACCTCAAGGCAAACCAGAATTTTCTTGATCTTCAACACCAACTGGAAGGGACAGAAAACAGGATTAATGTTGCCAGACAGCGGTACAACAAGGCCGTTGGCACATTCAATGCCTCCATCCGTAAATTTCCGGAAAACCTCACCAACAATTTCATTCTTAAACTGGAAAGAAAAGAATACTTTAAAGCCGATGAGGCAAGCAAAGCTGTGCCAAAAATCGCGTTCTAATCGAAGGAACTTGTCATGAGGCTGCATGTTTCAGCAATTCAAAGGATTTACCGCGGCTTGCTGGTTCTGATTTTTCTCCTGCTTGCTGTTGGTACAGCAACTGGCGCTGAGGTTCCTGCCTTGCAAGGCAGAGTCAACGATTATGCGTTGATGCTATCACCAGACACAGTTTCGTCACTGGAACAAAAGCTCCAGGAACTGGAACAACAGGACTCGACCCAGATTGTTGTACTCACCATCAATTCTTTACAGGGAGACAGCCTTGACGGTTTTTCCATGCGAGTAGTAGAGCAGTGGAAAATTGGTCAAAAAGACTATGATAACGGAGCATTGTTGCTGGTTTCCAAGGGAGATCGAAAAATCCGTATTGAAGTGGGCTATGGTCTTGAAGGAAGATTAACCGATCTCCTTTCAGGCCGAATTATTGACTCCATTATCGCACCCTTCTTTAAAAAAGGTGATTTCAATGCCGGCATCAGTGCTGGTGTAGATGCGATGATTGGCGCTGTCAAAGGAGAATTTACTGCGGCAGATATCCCCGAAGACAAAGACTTCGGCGGTGTCGTAGGTAGCATCATTTTTGCATTTCTTTTTTTCAAAAACTTTATTGGCAGAAATCCTTATATTTCGGCTTTGTTCGGTGGGGGCCTGCTGGCAATAGTTGCCATCATTGCAGGTGCGGGTTTAATTTTAAGGATTTTACTGTTTTTTATTGGCATGATATTGGGATATCTTTTCTCACGCATGTCCGGAGTTACCACAGTCCACAGTGGCAAATCCAGCAACTTAATCTACCATTCAAGCGGTGGATTTGGTGGCGGATTTGGAGGCTTTAGCGGCGGTGGCGGCGGATTCGGGGGCGGTGGAGCCTCAGGAGGCTGGTAGTATGAAAAATCTGGCACAGGAGTTTCTCACCAAGGAAGAACAAACCAAGGTGACCGAGACAGTTCATCAGGTCGAACAGACAACCTCCGGTGAAATCGTTCCGATGCTGGTCAGTTCAAGCCACCATTATCCGGTTGCAACAATAACAGGAGCACTTGCCTTAACCCTGCCCACCGCGATTATTCTCACCGCACCACTGGCCAAACTGACAGGTTTCCCCCCATCCAGCATGTGGGTCTTTCTCGTTCTCTGCTGCATTTGTTTCCCTGCCTTCAATTATCTCGTAAAAACATTACCCTGGCTGAAATACAGTTTTCTTTGGGTCAGCCAAGTTGAAGAGGAGGTAATGGAAGGTGCTGTCACCTCTTTTTATACCGAAGGTTTACATCGTACAAAAGATCAAAACGGCATTCTCATTTACATCTCCGTCTTTGAAAAAAAGGTCTGGATATTAGGGGACGCAGGAATAAACGAAAAAATAGACCAGAGCCAGTGGGACGAGATTATCCAGGAACTGAGCGAAGGGATCAAAGCAGGAAACAATTGCGAAGCCTTATGCGCTGCCATTCACAAGACCGGAGAAAGCTTAAAAGAACATTTTCCAATAAAACCTGACGATGAGAACGAACTCCACGATCTCATAATTAAGTAATCCTGTTTCTAATAAGCGGTTTTATACTTAGATTCTCCTCAAAAACGAATGGTTATTTGTTTTTGAGGAGAATCCTCTTAACTGAGGTTCACCTTATTGTTGCAAAATGATTCTTAACGTATTGGTTTGCAAGCAATTGCCCCTTCATACCCTTCTGCCCATCGAAAAGTTCTAGTATAGACAGGGCTTTTACATTGCACCATTGTCCAAACAGGCATTTTCCAACCATCAGATCCTCCGGTAATCCTGAACTGATTCAGAGGGGCTGACAAACCTATACCCAAAGCTTTGACTACAGCCTCTTTCTGAGTCCATATTTCGTAGAATTTTTTTAGGCTTGCTCCTGCCGACTTATTCATAATTTCTTGAGCTTCCTGTGGATGAAAAAAATATTCAGCTATTTCCATTAAATTTTCAAAAGATTGTATTTTTTCTACGTCAACACCGATATCGGCTGTTCTTGTAAGTGCAATAACTGCCATTTCACTAGAATGAGAGATATTGAATAATATAGGCATGTTATGATGAAAAGTGGAGAGGATCGGTTTGCCTTTCGGTTGGATTAAAAAGAATACCTTCTGTGGGGAAATACCAAGATAATGACCTAAAATTTTACGTAAAAACCCATGTGTAACTACGAATAATCTGTAATCTTTCTCAAAATAGAATTTTTCCGCCCTTGTTTTTTCCTCCTGTGAGAGAAAAGTTTTCAATATATTTATCTCATTACAAACCGTTGGAAGGTGAATGGTAAAGATCTGAATTTCATACAATGGTAATGTTTTTGGAATAGAAATGATTTCATACAAACTTTTAAAAGCTCGTTCTCGTATGTTGTAGTTGTCAATCTCAGCCATTCGCCATTAACTCCACCCTGTTCGTTACCTTCATCCTGAATCCGTGATTTTACAAAAATAAAGAGGGGGCTTAATTAAGCTGCTTTTTTCATATCGTTAAATCAGCACAATAAGACGGACAAGTATATGTCCTTCACTATCGTTAATGCAATTAAATCCGACAAACTCCTAAAAGATAAAAGTAAGAAATCCTTTCGTTACTGTGTTCAACAAACGCCCCCGTTTATCAAAATAATCAACCTGTGTAGGCAGATAAAGATCTTTACGAACATAGAAGAACCGTTTTGAATACTTGGTATCCTTTTTCAATTCAGGCCTGGTAACAAGTTCCCCCCCAGCAATTGACACCGTTGAGCTTTTCTGATCCTCTTAACTCATGCATATCATCATCAACTGTTCAATCTTCGATATCTTTATTTGACAGATCAGAACACATAAAAATCCCCTTTTTGTTACCACTAGAAATGCGCCGTACTAAGCTATCGGCAGGTTCCATAAAGCGAATCAAAAAACATTTGTCTGTCAAGTTGTTGCCATACCGTTTTATCTTTCTCTCCAACTCCTCCACTAATTTCATAGTACCGCGCTTAATCACCATTACAAACTTTGCAGAACTATCACGACCGATATCTACAATACAACTTTTTGTGTAATTCTTTTACCGTCAAGATCAACATCTTTAGCAACAGCAAAGGCAAAGAAGAAAGAAGAGAAAAGAAAATAAAGACAATGAGGTATAGATATTATTACGCATACTGAATCTCCTTTTTGACGATTTCATTTTTTTCCGTGTTAGTTTCTTCGCCAAGCGGCTTTAAAAGATAAATCAAGGCAGGAGCAAAAAGAAGGTCAGCAATAAGCGCCGCTGTAAAGGCAACACCAAAAAGCATTCCTAATTTAAAAAAGCCAAGCAGAGAGGAAAACATCAGCATTGCATTGCCAGCAACCAGCACGACAGTTGTTTGAGCAAGCGGGCGACCAACAGAAAGATAAGTCGCCTGCAATGCAGCCTGATAATTTCCTAGTCGCTCAAACTCCTGTCGGCAACGAGTAAAAAAGTGAATAGTATCATCAACTGCCACACCGATAATAACAGCGGCATAACTAATTGTAATAATATCAAGATAATAGCCCGCCAGCCCAAGAAAACCCATCGTAAAAAAGACGGGGAAAATATTTGGAATCATGCTGAGTAGCCCAAGTTTTACCGAACGTAATACTACCATCATTACGATGGCTATTACAAAAAGCGCCGCTAGAAAACTGTGCCTCTGCCCAACATAGAGGATATCATTTAATTCAATATAGCGCGAAGTATCCCCAGAAATAACCACCTCGACCGTATCACCAAAAATTTCGTGAATATCCCTTTTCATATCTTCCACCAATTTGCGGGCATCGGCAGTATCCAGTGAGGGAGATTTAATCGTAAGCCTAGCAAGATCATAGAGAAATCCCACTTGATAATCAAGCGTGTTTCCGCCAGAGCTTTCATAAAGGGAAAGATACTGTGCTATCGCTTCCCTACTCTCCGGCAGGCTATAATATGATGGATCATTGTTGTGCAACGCTTTTCGCATCTGCTTGAGAACTATGGTAACCGAGGTTGCTTTGGTTACAAAGGTGTGTTTTTCGGCATCTTGCATTAATTTATCAAGTTTTTGCATAAAATCAGGACTGTTAATGCCTGATTCCTTTTTGGTGTTAAGCAAAAATTCGAGTGTAGATGCATTGCCCATTCGTTCATCTATTAAATCAAGAACATCACGTAGCGGCTCCCCCTTAAAAATCAGCTTGCTGGTATTCGATTCCACTTTCATATTGAGATACCCTGCAAAGGTCAAAAACATAACCGCCGAAAAAAACAAAACAATCGCCCATGGGTGTGTAACAACCATATTACAACAGAATTTGAGCCCACCTGAAAAAACATCACTTTTTTTAACTTGTTCTTTTTCTGGTAACTTCTCTTTTCCAAAAGAGTAAAAAATAGGAGTAAGAATAAAGGTAAGGGTAACAGCATATATAACGCCGATTGCCACATAGATTCCCATTTCACGATAGGGGACAACATCACAGCTCAAATAAGCAAGAAAGCCGATAGCGGTAGTCAACGAGGTCAGCAGCAAGGCAAAGCCCACTTCACCAAAGGCAGCAGCAAGAGCCTCTCTTCGGGTGAAACCTCGCTGCATCCCTTCGTAGAAGGCAGTGATGGCATGCATGGCGTCACCGATACTGACACAGACTAACATGGCAGGTAGTGCAGAGGAGAGTATATTAAGTGTGATTCCAAGTAATCCAATTGTGCCCATCGTCCAGAAAACAGCAAGAATAGTAATCCCCAGTGGAATCATCACTCCTCGTCCACCACGAGCGAAAAAGAAAAGCAGTATCATCTGAACCATAACCACCAGAAGAAAGAGCTTACTCATGTTCTTTTTGACCAATGCACCATAGTCGATGTTGAAATGTGGACTACCAGTAATATATGGTTTAAGTGATGCAAAACGAGGCTGGGCAAGGACGCTATTTACCGCCTCAACCACAGTGGTCTGCGGGGTAAGATCTTCATCTTTTGGCGGATAAGTGTCATATTCAATAACCATGGAAAGAGCTGTTTTATCTGCCGCAATAAAATCACCGACAAAATGAGGTTCGGTCAGGGCCTCTTCAAGCTTTGCCTCAATCTCGGTCTTTGTTGCAGGCGGTACAGGGAAAAATTTCTCAATCACAACATCATTCTCCCCCTTACCCACAATACGCTCAATATTACCTAGCCATGTGACCCTTTTTAGATAGGGGACATTCTCCTCAAAAGCATCTGCAAGCTCAGCCATAAGGCGGAAATTCTCTGGCGTAAAAGGTGTTTTCTCTTGGGTGAAAAGAAGATAGGTGATCTCATCGTTGCCAAAGGCATCGTTGAATCGTTTTTTTGCCTGTATGGCATGGTGTTCTTTGGCAAACCAAATGTCTGATGAATTATCAAAGCGCAGTTTACCCATCTGCAAAAAGAAAAAAGTTGTCAATAACGCAATGATTCCTAAATACCACCATCGGCGACGAATAATATGGCGAGTGAATGCGCAAAAAAGATCTGCATGATGAATATGCTCTGTATACATAACGGATTTTCCTCTGCGGTTATACAAAGATTTATGCCTCTGCAATTTTTATCAAAAAAAATTCGCTTTAACAAAAACACACATGTTAAACGACTTCTTTAAGGTTATTACGGATACTTTTTGAACTTTTCGAGTTTCTTTTGACGCATGTAATGAATGATTACCCAGCCCCTCTCTGATCTTGAGATCATCGGAGCATTTCTCTTCGAACATACCAAGAGTATAAATCTCTTATAACACGATTAATAAGTACATAATCATTTAAATATTTATGCAGACTTTGAAGTAACGACTTTCATAGTTTTTGCTTTAATAAGCTCACTCATAACCCGTGTCTTTTTGCTAAAGGTGTTTTTTTTACTAACATCAAAAGCACGTGCAATAATCGCAACAATCTCGTCACAGAGAGAGTAATCAATGATTAACGGAGGCATAAGTGCTATGGTATTTCGGCTGTAATAGACAATAAGCCCTTGAAGCGCAATATCAGTTACAATCTCAAATACTTTTTTTTCTTCCAGAGGTTTACGGGAATCTTTGTCTGCCACCAATTCAATCCCAATCATCAACCCCTCTCCTCGTACCTCGCCAACTATGCTCCTCCTCTCAGCAAGTTGCTGAAGATTTTCCATGAGGTATTGCCCAACCCGAGCAGCATTTTCGGGCAGTTTCTCATTGATAATGAGGTCTATATTTTTAATAGCCACAGCCGCACATACTGGATGTCCGCTGGCAGTGGATCCATGTTCCAAGACACAGTCTTTCCCCTGAAAATGGTCACAAATTCGTTTTGTGGCCAAAGTCGCTGAGACGGGAAGATAACCGCTACTAATTGCTTTTCCCAGACACAGAATATCTGGAGAGACTGTCCAAGTCTCAGATGCGAACAATTTTCCAGTTCTGCCAAATCCTGTGGTTACTTCGTCCGCAATTAACAAGATATTATATTTTTGGCAAATCCTGCCAATAGCTTCAAAGAATGAAGAATTGGGTTTAATGATCCCAGCAACCCCCATAATAGGTTCTACTATAAATGCCGCAACAGTATCTTCCCCTTCTTCAAGAATTTTCTCTTCAAGAGCCTTTACCGCAAGATTATTGCACTCTAGTTCGCTATCAGACTGGTAGGGGCATCGATAAAAATAAGGAGGGTCAATTTGGAAAAAACCCGGAACCAAAGGTCCATATAGGTTTCCATCTGATTCGAGTCCAGAGGTGCTTAACGCGCCATATGACACGCCGTGATAAGAACCTTTGAGAGAAAAAATTTTGTATTTCCCTCGATCTTTTTCATGTGGGCTTTGTTTGAAAAACTGACGGGCTATTTTTATAGCTGTTTCAATCGCTTCTGATCCGTTACTACCAAGATAAACACGACTGTATTTATTTCCTGTAATCTGTATTAATTTATCAGCCAGTTCAAGAGCCCGAGGGTGCACTTGTCTAAAACAAGAACTATAAGATAATCGTTCCATTTGCTCTGTTGCAGCCTCAATCAATTCTTTTCGACCATGTCCCACAGCCACATTCCATAGAGAAGAAGTCCCATTTATAAACCGTTTATTTTGCTGATTATACACATAAACGCCCTCGCCCCGTACAATGGTCATAGGACCAATGTCTCGAAATGCAGCAAACTCTTCTATGTTGGTAAATGGATTCCAGAGAGAATACCCTTTTCCTGAATTAAAATTCTTGTTCATTGCTGATTCTCCTTTTATACCCTTGATACACTGCCGTTTAGATATAAAAAATTCCCAAAGTTAATCCTTATAACCCTTTCTTAAAATTCGATAAATAACGATTACATTGATCACTCCAATTTACGACAGACGCATCATTATATGTAATCGCTTTATTTGCCCAACGTCGACAATATCCACACTGGATATTAGGGTCTAATTTTTCTTCTCCTCCTTCCTCATCATCACAGCATTTCAAATCGCAATCATAGTTACGAATAAATTTTTCTAAAAACCCCTCCAGACTCTGGTTATCAATATAGACTTCTGGCAAATCAAAAATCTTTTCATATTCAAAAATATTTTTAAGTTTAACTTTTCGCTGAATCACCTGTTTGTATATGGATTTATAATTAACCGTGCTGATCTCATTTTTACTGGGGACATTGAGTATATCGAGTAAATTCCCATCGTACTTCTTGGAAATATAGGCCTTTACTACTCTAGATAAAAATTCTGTGGATTTTGTCCGTTCCAGCAATTTGATACTGAAATTATAATTCCCTGTTTCATTGCATAAATTTTCATAATACTGAACGTCTTCAGGGCGAATCCAGTCAGAGGTTATAAACTTTACAGGGTTTGTAAACCGGGTTAAATTACATTTCAGAACGCAATAATCCACAGGCAAATCTTTTGAATTATGTCCGTGTTCACTGGCATGGGCTTGGTTTGTACCATGAAGAACAGAATAGGGACATTCGTGTAGACAGACATTATTGGCAATCACACGTAATTTTATTCCACTATTTTTTGTTTTAATTAACAATGACTTCAGTAGGTTAAAATTTCGATTAATCTTGTCATCCAAGGTAATCTCATCCGCCCCCAATTGCTCCCAATACCGAACTTGCTGAACAGTACCTACGAGTGCGTAAAGGCCAACAGTAACTTTTAGTTCAGGAGTATTTGACTTAATTAATTCACATAAATATGGAGAATTAATCGTAACCGCATCCACCCCCACGCTATGAAGTTTCTTAATATAATCAACTAATTTACGATTTGTTTTCTTTATAAATTCCTTATTTGACATACACATCGGATTCAATAAATAATTGAATTCAATATTCCGATTGTGACAATTCTCAATATAGCTCTGCAGATCATTCCAGGTGATATTAGGCAGGTACAGAGACGACCGTCCCCCACCAACAAAATCCGTCTGCAACTTCCCAAACAGGGATTTTATAAGATTCTGAGTATCGTATTCATCAATTACATCAAATAGCCTCTTATCAAAGTTTGTGCCAAGAGAATATGGCATAATAAAAGAACTGTTCATAGGTTTTCCTCCAAGCCTTATTTTGTTGCAGAAATAAAGAAATATTTAGGTGTTCCATAGTAAAATCCCCATATTTTTGCAGCCTTGCTCGTTTTAAATTTTTCTTTTGGAAAAATCACCTCAAGATCTTTAATTGCGGTATTGGGGTGAAGAGCTCTATTAAAAATATAATAATAAAAACCAGTAAAAACATAACGGGTTACATCTTTAACTTCGAAAGAATGGTAGCCAATTTCTTTCAACTTTTTCTCATAAATATCAATTGGATAAAGATTTTTCTTAGGAATACATATGCTCCGCCGAAGAAATTTCTGCAAGGGACTGTTTACGATCCCCCTTGTGTCCGGCAGCATATCCGAGACAACCAATTTACCACCCGGGCGCAAAACACGATATGCCTGCCTCAAAAATGATTCACGAATATCAAAATGATAAGCACAGTCCAAAGCAATGACTCGATCAAACCGATCGGCAGGGTAATCCAACTGGCAAGCATTCCCCAAATTAAATTTGATTTTTGTTTTACCAGAATAATTGGACAAATGCGTCTTAGCTGCAATCACGTGTTGCGGAGTAATATCCAATGCTTCTATTTCGCTCAGGTCAAAATCTCGCGCCCACAAGAAATCCTGGGCTCCTGCTCCTGAACCAACATCAAGGATAGAGAGACCACCACAGAATTGACCATGATTAGCTAGTTCCAACGCCAAATCTTTATTGGCCTGGATATACGTTCTCGCTTCTTTCCAGAAACCAACGTTCATCCATTGCACCTTATCAAGAAAATCCATATCCTGATTTGTGCCAGGAACAACATCACCATGAAGACTCTGGTAATAAGCTTCAGGAGAATCAAACGGTTTCAAATTGTGTGCTAGAAGTCGAGTCAAAAATTGAATATTAGAAATCATAACCTTCCTTAATAAAGTAGCGTCCTACAATAAGTAGGATTCTTCCTTTGGAGATTTAATATTAAAAAGAAAAAGATAATCAATTATTTCTTTTTTGAAGAAAATACTAATTGCTCTTGTTGTGATAATCCAAACATAATCAATGAATTATCAATTCTAATTGAGGAATTGTTTTTCTCTTGCATAACTGATCATTTTCGATACATGCTCTAAATTAGGCTTGGGCCATTTAAAACCATACCTGCTCAACAGGTTTTCAGTCTGATTATTAACAACAATAAATCGAGTCCCTTCCAAGGACAGGTAACTTCCTGACTGAACGAGGAGATTGTCAATATCCTCTTTATTTGGAGAACTGCTATAGATCTCCATAATATGATCTACAAAGGTATCAAACGACATTATACTCAATTCATTGGAAACACCCGACTGCTTGAGCAAAGAGTGAAACTCTGACATGGTCAATTTATGTGGATTGTAAATATGATAAATCTTGTTCCTCAATTCACCTTTAAAAATCAAAGTTATTATTGCCTTACTCACATAATCGATATAAGAAAGATCTAGTATTTTAGAATCCAGATCCGGCATTATCCCCAAATTCAAGATAGACCTCATGATTAAATAGAAAGAGTTCTGATTGATATTCTTCTGAAATTTTCCTGTATCGGAATCAAAAACAATTGTGCCGATTCTAAAAATGGATGTATCTACCCCCTTTTCTCTGGCTGCCAGAACTAAATTTTCAGCTTTCAGCTTGGATTTACTGTAAAAGTCATCAATGATCTGATTCTGATTGAACTGCTGCTCTGAAAAAAACACCTGTTCTACATTCGGAATTGCTCCAGATGCAACCCGAGTGGTGGACATATGATAAAAAGATTTGTTTTTTCCTTCTTTACAGAAAGACACCAACCTGTTAATGGGAGAAATATTTATTTTTTCAAAATGTTCATATACTCCAAAATGGCTAACATCAGCGGCTGAATGAATAACTTTGTCAATGGTTTTTGACAGTGTTTGATATATTTCCGATTCTATGCCTAATCGTTCCTGAGTGATATCACCATGAACAATGTGAATAGCATGTTTATGGTTGGAATAAAAATCCTCATTGAAATAAAATGAAAGGGTATCCAGCAACCGCTTTTCAGGATGGGGCTGTCGGATCAAAACATATACTTCCGAATCCGTAGTCTCCAAAATATCTTTTAATAAGTAGCTGCCAAGAAACCCTGTTACCCCTGTCAAAAGAACACAACATTTCCCTGTTTTTTTTAACTTATCAACTCCATTATCCTGCGTCTTAATAGCATCCAAATATTGTTTAAATTCCTTTTCAATTAGAGGTGAAAAGGAGTCTTCTTCAGACTGAGTAATAAAATATTCCTGTTTCAGTTGTTCTAACCGCTTATTAAAATTGTCTTCTTTATAAACCAGCGTTTCCGCCAATTGATGAATGGTCTGGGATTGAAAAAGTTGATTAATGGTAATATCGTATTTTTCTTGTAAAATAGTAAAAATTTTGATTCCTTTAATCGAATCTCCCCCCAGATCAAAGAAGTTATCATAAATCCCGATCTGATCAAGTCCGAGGGTTTCCTGCCATAACAATGCGATTTCACGTTCCAGGTCACTACGCGGAGGAACATACGAATGAGTCTTTAGACTTTGATCTGGCATTACCAACGCCTTTCGATCTATTTTCCCATTTGGAGTTAACGGAAAGGAGTCAAGTCTAATAAAATGAGCCGGTATCATATATTCTGGTAAGTCATTGGCAAGAAATTGTCTCAAGGTCTCAGGTTGTTCAATACCCTGCCCAATGTAATAAGCACAAAGAAATTTATTCTTATTCTGATCTTCATAATCCACCACCAGGACGCGTTCTAAGCTGGGATGTGCAATGAGCCTTGACTCAATCTCACCCAATTCAATTCGAAAACCTCCGATTTTTACTTGAAAATCCTTTCGTCCTAAAAACTCTACATAGCCGGCAGCACGCATCACCCCAAAGTCTCCAGTTTTATATAGTGTTCCCAACTGTGGATGCTTAATAAAAGCCAACGCCGATTTTTCAGGGTCATTCAGATACTCCTTTGCAACACCAACGCCACCGATAAAAATTTCGCCCACCACCCCAATTGGACATCTTTTCATCTTGCTATTCAGGATATAAATAGTCTGGTTTGACAAAGGAGTTCCATACGGAATGCTCACCCAATCAGAACCAATCTTGGAAATAGGAAAATAAATTGACCAAATAGAAGCTTCTGTTGCCCCACCTAAATTGAGGCAAATCCAGAGGTATCCAATCCCCACTCAATAGAACCAGCCTCAATGGGACCGCCTCCTCAAATGCGACAGATACTGTTTCAGCATCTGCACCGACCTCCCAATAATTCATCATCTCGTCCGATTCTCGTTCAAGCATATTTGTGAGTAACCCCATAACCGCAGGCACAGAATTCCAAATAGTAATTTTTTCTTTGTGCAGCAATTCACGAATCTGGACGATATCTCGAATATCATCAATCAGTACTAATGTTGCTCCTGATGAAAAAGCCCCAAAAATATCATAAATCGACAAATCAAACCCCAACGAAGATAATCCCAGAATCCTATCCTGCTCAGTAACAGCAAACTTCTGGTTTATATCAATAATTGTGTTAGTTACCGATTTGTGTGTAACCACGACACCTTTAGGTTGCCCCGTGCTCCCAGAAGTATAAATTGCGTAAGCAGGATCTTCATTATTGATAGAACTTACTGCTGGCCCATCGGGTTTTGTGTGAATTTGATTTTTATGATAATAATCCGATCGGAGCATAATTTTACAATTACTATTAGCGCGAATATACTTTTGACGACTTTCCGGATAAATTGGATCTATGGGAACATATGCCGCACCAGCCTTCAACGCTCCCAGAATATTAGCAATAGTCCAGATGTCCCGTTCCCCGTAAATCCCAACATAATCGCCGTTAACTATGCCCGAATCATTTAAAGAATTTGCAATCTGGTTCGTAATCTTGTCCAGCTGTGCAAAGGTAAAAAATGCAGAACCCTTTTTAACGACAATGGAATCTGGCGTTTTTTCAGCCTGTTTGCTAAAAAGTGAAACCAAAGTAGTTGGTTGAATAGCTTCATTTGTTCGATTGTAATCATCAAGCACTTGCGTGGATAATGCTGGCAACTTAGTTGATATGGTTTGCCCCGTAATTACAGTGGCCAACAGGCGCAAATATTCTTCAAACATCTCATTGATTATGGTCTTATCAAACAATTCTCGAACATAATCCCAAGTAATCCACAGATCACCATTATTCTCCATAGCCTGATAATCCAGATATACTTGAGATGTTTGACTGTTACCCAGCTTAAATTCTCCCCAGTTATCCATCCGATCATCAGCTTTCTCATTATCCAAAGAAAACAGAATGCTAGTAAACACCACAGGCATTACGGCTTTGGTTCCAACACCCTTCAGGCGAGAAAGTTCTCTTATGGTCTCAATACCATCAAAATGCCGATGATCCAATGCTTCCAGGAGATTGTATTGAAGCGCTTTAGTCTGACTCCAGAAATCTTCATCCTTAGAAAGGTCAACAGCCAGCAAAATTACAGAAGTAAAGTCACCGATCAAACGGTTTACATCTTTATGAAACGGATAGCGATTAAAAACGGTCAAATTAACAGTCAACGCCTCCTGATTGCTCCATGCAGATAAGACATGAGTATAAATCGAGCATAATAAAGCAGACGGCGACACTGTGTGCTGTTTGGCATATGCCTTTATTTCATCCCATATTTTTTTCGGAATGACCTGATGAAGGCGGTCAAAATGCGGCTGTGCCAAATTCTCGGGGTTTGATTTCAGAGGTAAGCAAGGGGCATCAGGTATAGATTCAATTTTTGACATCCAGTAGGCCTTATCTCTGGCATAGATATCAGAAGCTTTGAATTGCTGATATGTTTGAACATAATCGCGAAAAGTAAAATCCAAGCCTGAGAGAAATTCCTCCGAATTATGATAGGCGTCAAGAATCTCTCTGATCATAATGTGCATACTGGTGCCATCCGCAATCAATAGATCAATTCCTGCACAAAGATAAAAACCGGAGTCTTTTCGTCTAAAGGCTTTAAACTCAAACAATGGCCACTCCTCAGTATTAAACATATGATGGGACATACGATCCCGTTCAATCTTAATTCGAGCCTCTTGATCCGATACAGATAACGCTCTTAAGTCTTCAATTTCAATTTTATAAAGAGGCACATTCTCCAGAAACTGCTGAGTTCCATTTTTGTGGATCACAGCCCGTAACATGGGTTGACTCTGAATCACCAGATTAAGACTGTTATTGAATCGTTCAACATCAAGAGAAGTTTCAATCTCGTAGTAAGCATGAGTCGACACCCCCCCCATTTCAAAAGCTGATTCACGCCCCATCAGATATGCAAACTGCACCTCCGTTAAAGGAAACGGATCGTACTTATTCGTTATATCTGGAACAGCAACCGGATAAACAGTTTTATCAAAATCAGGAGTTTCCCTAGATATCAGCTTAGCTAATCGAGCAATAGTATCGGCGTGCAACAGATCACGATAGCTAAGAGACACGTTAAATTCTTTCGTTATACGCCCAGCAATCTGTACCATACTGATCGAATCACCACCGACTTCAAAGAAATTGTCGTGAATACTAATATTTGTTACACCAAGAACAGACTCCCACATAGCCAACAAGGAATGCTCCACCTTATTTCCGGGTTTAACCACAACACTTTCTGAATCTGAGCTATCAGGCGATGGAAGAGATTTCCGATCCACTTTCCCATTAGCCGTCAATGGGATACTGGCAATCTGAATAAACCGTTGAGGTACCATGTAGACCGGTAACTGCTGCTCAAGAAATTGCTTAAAAGATTGATAATGATCATCCTGAAGTGCTTCTGTCTCAGACAGGATATAGGCAACCAGGACAGAAGTTCCTCCAGAACATCGTTTAACATCTACAATTGATTCTCGAATTTGTGGATGGTCGTTTAAAACAGCTTCAATTTCTCCGAGTTCAATTCGATGCCCTCTAACTTTTACCTGTTGATCTTTGCGACCAAGAAATTCAAGATGCCCCCCCGGTTGCATTCGGCCATAATCACCAGTTCTATAAAGAGAGCCCAATTGCGGATGCTGGATAAACGCTTCCCGTGTTTTTTCAGGATTATTCAAATATCCTTCTGAAAGTCCAAAACCACCAATATATAATTCTCCTTCAACCCCTACGGGGCATACTCTCTGTTCATAATCCAATACATAGAAATGTTGATTGGCTAAAGGGTACCCATAAGGAATACTCTTCCACTCCGGCTCCACTGCTTTTACAGGGAAATATATTGACCAAATAGACGCTTCTGTGGCCCCCCCCAAACTAAATAACTCCGAATCAAATCGAGCAGCAATTTTATTAGGTAAATTTAGAGGAATCCAATCACCACTCAACAAGACTAATCGTAAACAAAATCCATCCTCTTCGAAATTTACGCAGAGATCCGAATTATTATCGACCTCCCAATAGTTGAGTTCATTATCACTTTTTTCCATGTGGTTTAGCATAAGATCCATAACAGCAGGTACAGAATTCCAGATCGTAATTTTTTCCGTTCGTAAAGTTGTCACAATCTGATCCATATCCCGAATGTCATCAATTAAAACCAAAGTCGCACCCGTTGAAAAAGCGCCAAAGATATCGTACACAGACAAGTCAAACCCCATGGATGAAAGACCAATAATTCGATCGCTATTAGTCACTCCAAACCGTTCGTTAATATCCAAAATTGTATTAGTAACTGCCCGATGAGTGATTACCACCCCTTTAGGAACACCAGTACTTCCTGAGGTATAAATCACATAGGCAACATCTTTCGGACCTGCAAAGATATCCAGAGACGTTGTGGGCAACGATTGAAGATCATTCTGGATATAATAATCGGGGGTCATTACTAATTTGCAGTCACTATTTTCTGTAATATAATTCCTTCGGTTTTCTGGATAATCAGGATCAATTGGAACATAAGCTGCCCCAGATTTCAGTATTCCAACAATGTTGATCAAAGTTTCAGGGGTTCGTACGGCATTAATACCCACCAAATGAGTGCGCCCAATTCCTTCTTGAATTAGATGGTAGGCAACTTGATTAGACTTCTTATCCAGTTCCTTAAAAGTTATAGACACAGAGCCCTTTTTTATAGCAACGGCATCCGGAGTTTGCTTAACTTGAGCGGCAAGTAATGCTGTCAAAGTCGTTGGCTCAATATCAGATTCTGTATGATTAAAGTCAGTAATCATCTGGTTATCTTTTTTAGATAACAATGGTTGACACAGTTCATTATCAGTTATCAATTGATTCAATATGGAGATATAGGCTTCGAACATACCCGAGATCACATCATTCTCAAACAGTGCCTCGACATAATCCCATGTGAGAAAGAGTTCTCCGTTAATTTCCATCACTTGATGGTCTAAAAAGACCTGAGAGGTTTGACTAATACTTGATTTAATCTTACCCAACTGGGAAATGTCGTAGAGTTTATTAGCTCCTGGCATCAACATACAGGTAAAAACGTAAGGAAGAACCACCTGCCGATCTATTTTTCGATGCTGAGCCAGCGCTCTGATAAAATCAATGCCATCAAAATGCCGATGATCAATGGCAACAGAGATCTGTTTTTGAATCTCCCTCATATCCTGTTCCATCGCAGTTGTTGCCGAGAACTTAATATCCAGCGGAATAATCGAAGTAAAATCACCTATTATTTTGTCAACTTCGGCATGAAATGGGATACGATTAAACAATGTTACGCTCAAAGCAAAATGGGGTTGATTGCTCCACAGTGACAAGACTTTTGCATAAGCCGTACATAGCAGGGATGAAATCGTAACATTGGCATTCATAGCCTTCGTTTTCATACGAGCATATTGAGAGGAAGAAAAGACATGAGATTTCCGGTTAAACCGGGGTTTTCGAATCATATTCGGATTTACGCGTATTGGCACCTCTGGATATGTGGGAAAATTATCCAGCTTTTCTAACCAGAAACTTTTATCTCGCTTAAACGTATCTCCATTCCGAAAATTCTCCAGCGCAAGGATATAATCACGAAAAGTGAACTCTAAATGTCCTATTTTTTTGTCAGGATTATGGTAGATGACCATTATTTCAGACAGCAGATTTTGAATACTTGCTCCATCCACAATCAATAAATCAATGCCAACAAATAAGTAATGTTGGCATTCGTTAATTTTAAACGCTTTAAATTCAAACAAGGGCCATTGCTGTTCATCAAACACATGGTGAGACATTCGATCCCGCTCGGCTTGGATACAATCTTGCTGAGCAGTTTCAGTAAGGTGACTAATATCTTGAATGGCAATTACGTACTCTGGAACTTTTTTTAAAAGAATCTGTTTGCTTTGATCCGTAAAAACCGTCCGTAACATAGGATGTTTTTGTATCACACAATTAAGACTGTGGTTCAACCGGCTCATATCGAGTTCAGTTTCAAACTCATAGTAACCGTGAGTTGAGATCCCTCCTAACTCAAACTCTTCGCTCCGCCCCATCAAATAAGCCATCTGTACACCAGTCAGGGGAAATGGCTGAAAATGATTGCCAGGATCCGGTTCTATCACCGGATAAGTCGAGCGAATCTTTTCCTTCGTTTTTATCAAATCTGAAAGAGAAGAAACCGTGGGATGATCAAAAAATTCAGCAAAACTTATTGAAACACCAGTCTGTTGTTCAATATCTGTCAGCAGCCGAAAGACAGTAATTGAATCACCTCCAATTTCAAAAAAATTATCATGTCTCCCCAAGGAAGTCAGCTCAAGGTTTGATTTCCATAACTGTCCAATTAACAATTCATCTTTATCCTTTATTTCCTCAAATAAATCCAAACTTATCGCTTGTTCTCTGGATTCGATTTCTTTAATTAACTCATCAAATTCACCTGCGAAATATTTCGAAGCCAAGACATACCTTTGCACCTTACCACTGGTGGTTCTGGGGATAGATTCAACTGGAAGAACTCGATCCACATGAAGCCCGGTAGATTTAAACAAAGATTCTTTGGTCTTCCGAATAAAAGGAATAAACAAGTCCAAAGATTTCCTGAAAATCAAAAAAACGACAATTTCGTCTTGACCAACAGTTTCATTAAACACACCGCAGCAAACAGACGTCATCCCTATGATGGATTCCACAGATTCTTCAATGTCATGTGCATAAAAATTAATTCCGTTTGAAAACAAAATATCTTTTTCGCGTCCTGTTACAAAGAGTCGATTATTTTTAATAAACCCCAGATCACCGGTATCAAACCACCCATCATCAGAAAACGCGGCCGAAGAAACCTCCGGTTCGTTATAGTAACCGTTCGTCACATTTTCACCTGCAATCTGAATTATTCCAATATGTTGCTCATCCAGCAGAGACTGATCATTTGCCACAATTCGAATTGCAATATGCGCCATTGGATACCCAAGATCAACAAAAGTAATTGCATTTTTTTCAGACTGACTGATTTTGGATCCCGTAGTTAGAGAATCTCGGGCAACACTCATCGACAGCATCTCTTCTTCAACCGGTGGCATTGTTACTGCCAAGCTGGCTTCAGCAAGCCCGTAAACGGGAAACATCGCAGTTCGCTTTAGGCCAAACGGCTCAAGCTTGTCTAAAAATTCATTAACAACAGGTGCAGAAATGGGTTCTGCACCATTTAAAATCAGTCGTAATGAAGTCAAATTTAACCGGTTAAATTTACGAGTCTTCAATCTTTTCAAGACGTGTCTATACCCAAAATTCGGAGAAGAAGTGACGTTTATGCTATATTCTTCAATCTTCTCAAGCCAAAATAAAGGTTTTGAGACAAACAAGCTAGCTGGCATCAACCATTGGTTGCAACCACAGACTAAAGGCGAGAGATGAAACCCAATTAATCCCATGTCGTGAGTCAACGGCATCCAACTCAGTACACGATCCTCAACAGTTGCATTCGTTCCTTTGATTATATCTTGAATATTAGTCAAAAGATTTTTGTGGGTAAGAGTAACCCCCTTTGGCCTCCCAGTTGATCCGGAAGAAAACTGGATAAATGCAATATCATCAGGCAAAGAATCTTTGATTGTCCCATATTTTTCTGTAAGCTCAATAGAATCAACATTTATTAACTTATCTTTCAATTCCTCCAACACTTCATTTTCCTCTTCATCAAAAGAAAAGCCATTAATTGCCTTTAAATTCTTAGAGTCAACAAGAAGGGTTGGGGCATTAAGGGAACGCGATATATTGATTAGCTTCTTAACATTTTTTATTGAATTCCCAGTAGAAATCGGAACAGGAATTATGCCGCCAAAAACACAAGCCCAGAAGCAATTGACAAAGTCCTCATTATTATCAAGAAAAAATACGAATTCATCGCCCGATGACAGCCCGTTTTCCTGAAACACATATAAGTACTTTAAGGCATTATAATATAAAGAAGAATAGGTCGTAAATCGATCTTTGCCTTTGCTAATATAGGTTATTCCTGACTGAGATGAATACGGGAAAACACTCAATAAGTTCTTATTGTTAACTTGCATATCTACTCCTGACTTTAGCCGTGTCCTCTGAATTAGCAAACGCAGTTCTAATCATATGAATAATAAATCTATAATATAAACAAAGACATCAACAACCCAGATAAACGGACGGATTAGTCTGTACTCAAATAAAAAATTTATTTTAAACCGATTTCTAAAGAATGAAGGTATACTTGATTGGAATTTAAGTTAAAATACTGCTTGATTCTTCCAAATTTCATATCGCCAATTGAACAAACTCCCATTCCATTGACTTCTGCAATTGCAGTTGCAGTTGCGACCATTATACCTGAATCTATAATTCCATAAAAATATCCCATACCATCGTATTTTGGCATTGTTACTTCTGCGTTATAAAAGTAATACACGCTAAATGCAGAACTCTCAAAGATACTATGGTTTGTAAAATAGTGAGAATCCTTAGTGATACAAGCAGATCTATTGATAAGGTTAACACTGTTATCCACGGGATTATAGTAATATAGACCTTTGTCTAGACGTTCTACCCTGTTTTCTTTTATAAAAATATAAATATCAATGGGATAAAGCCCCCCAGCACTCGCATAATAATAACGGGTCAAATCATCTTCTTTATATTGTTTGAATATTGACATAAATGCAGAAAATTGAAGAAAACTTACAGGGCGATCCATTATAAACGATCGGCAGGATCTTCTGCTTTGCAACCAGTCGGGAATTTCTTCGTTTATATTTAATAATGTCTTTTCTCCATATTCCAGATCTCCAGAACGGTTAAGCTGTTTATTTTTAAATTGCTCTAATTTTTTGTTATCTAGCTTTATATCTTCAGAATATAAATTGTTGAACAGTAAATTTTGTTTATAAAAAACCTGCTTTGGTTCTTGGACATTGCTAATAAGTATTTGCTTTTTTTTAAAGTCGTTAACCAATTGAACCAGCTTTTTCTGATCTTTATCAGGAAATCTTTTCATCAAACTACAAATGGTTGCTCCCCTTTGCGTTTCATAGTAGAAATCGGGAAATAAAGTTGCTGCAAAATATCCGTATTTAAAAATTTCAATCTTCAATTCATTTTTCGAAATTCTCCAATTTACATTGGGCGCCCAATAATAAAGAGTTTCCTGATATTCCTGGGGTGTTAGAGTATTCATCATTATTCCTCACTGCTGTGTTATAACTAGAGTCTTATCATTCTCAATGTACTCATACCGGAGAGGGATGCAAACATCCCACAAATAACGTATTAAGATATATATTTATGAGTCTGATCGCCTTCCCTTAAAACCTTGGGAAATCAGTAGTTCGATTTTACGATACTTGTGATTTCCCAATCCCTGCTAGAACCATTTGCAACTAAAAATATAACATCCGGCGATACCGTACCTGCTGTGATGTTTGCAATGCCTACTTCCTGTCGATGATTGTATCATCAAAAATCAACAACCAGACCGAACGAAGAAAAAAGGTAACAACAGCATTGACCATCAACACTCCTAAAGCAACTCACGATCGTAGCCTTTTTCCAGCTAACTAAGATCATTGAGCCATGCTAAAGGGGTCAAAAGAAAGCCAGATATCAGAAAGTTCCTTCATGAGCAGCAATTGTCTATAATCAAATTTGCGAGGATCTCACGGCATAGCAACTTCACGCTCAAGATAGACACAAGTTTCCATATTCATCTGCTGGAGACTCGAGTTACACGGAATCGAGAATTATAAACATTTGCCTGTCACTAAAAATTCTTAAAGTCTTCAGTTCATTTTTTTCTATTATTTACTGACAATAAAAAGAGAGTTCTTAAAATTTTAATCTTATCTTGCAACAATACACCCTATTAAAGGAGAGGGTAATCAAGCTCTGCCCTTTGATTGTTATACGGATTTTTCATTATCGCTGAGATAAAAACATTATCTTTCTATCCAATACAAAGGTTCCCTCTACGAGAATCTTTTCTGCAATTAAATTATTTTTCCTCAATAGAAAAAATCAAAGATACTCTCAAAAAAAAATCATTCATAAAATAAAATTCCTATGGAAATCTCATGTTTCCCTTTGTATGTGTGAAATATTTTTACATGCAGACGCGTCAAAAAAAGTATAACCCTAAACTTTATCAATTACAGATTTTAACCTTTTCTTGTCAGAGCGGTTACAGCAC